>ERZ890953.1229-NODE-1229-length-13204-cov-5.350217_pt1 | contig 13204 bp, 12 predicted proteins | sample MGYA00521264_ERZ890953 | MGnify/ENA primary metagenome ERZ890953 (study PRJEB32303, sample SAMEA104408629) | aquatic metagenome | biome: Brackish water; feature: Chemocline; material: water | place: Baltic Sea | collected 2014-10-26T21:54:00 | depth 200 m ... | reverse complement strand
ATATATAGACTGTAACGCATGAAAAAGTTAAATATTTCCAATGCGCCGCAGATCACCGTATGGGTAAAATCGCTACAGCATCCATATCGGTCTTGCCCGTCCGCCTGACTATGCAAAAAAAACGGCAAGGGAGCAGCCATTACCTTATTTTTTAGCTACGCCAGTCGAACTGGCAAAACCAATCTGAATACTGTCCAACTGCGGATTCCAGGATTATAATTTTAAAAAATTTATGACTATATTATGACTTATCTTCGTGTACTTCGTGCCCTCCGTGGTGAAAAATTTTTAAAGCGTTCGAATATGGAAACTCACGGAGAAGTTACTTATTTTTTACGTCAATAAGATGCCACTTCAATCGCGCCATAACGGTAGAGCATCCTGTTTCTACAGTAGCATAAAGATATTATAACCTGTTATCCCCGCAGCAATTAAAATAGCAATATTCCACAGCCCAATCGCCTTAAGAAAGGGTGCTGTTGGCCTGGATTTAATAAATGCGACAATGCCCAAAGCCGAAATAACCATGGTTAACTCAGCAAAAAACAGGCCTATTAGCATTGCTGCGGGTATTTTAGATTCACTACCCCATTCCAGGGTAATCGCAGTGAATACGATACTGAGGCCCAGTACAACAAGAATAGTGGGCAGGAATAAAAGATAAAACCAGATTTTTGATATTTTTAGTTCAGCCATATAAAACTTTTTTTCGTAAATTACTTTACTAGTATTTAATGCTCAGAATCCTTTGTTAATAACAACCTTTGAATATCCGATACAGTTCGGTGTACAGCATGGCAACGGGCGCAGACTTTTACCGCCGTTTCACCCAGACTCATTTTCACTGCTTTTGTATCCTGATCAGCAATACCCGCATCCATCTGTTTAATAGCTTGCTGAGTCGATAAACCGAGCACTCTTTGATAGGGTTCATCATCTTTATGGCAGCTAACACAGTTTTTACCCAGCATGACCAGTTCAAGTTGAAACTTTTTACTGGCTTCTGACGCAACTAACCAATACTCATCTTCTGCTGCTATGCGAATACGGTTAAGACTACGGCTGAGTATTTTCATAAAGCGTGCATACTTATAGTCTTTATGCTGGTTACTGATTATCAACTCACTGAAGTTTGCAGAACGATAACGCAGTGAAGCCAGAACACGATATTTTTTATGGCAGGATCGACATTGTTTTTGCAGTTGACGAGTGTTGAAGCGAATACTGGAGAGCTCCTGGTTTTTCACGGATTCTTCAAGTGCATCGATAACATTCATACCCAGCCTATCTTCCCACTCAGGCACCATTTTTGGCAGTTTTCGATAATGTGTAATTAATCGTTCAGACCATTTATTGATTCCATCAATATTTTTCTGATTGACGTACTCTTCAACCGCCTGTATCTCACGTCGCATACCAAACATAGTGTGTAACCAGACCTGACGTTTATTTTCAGGTTTGTACCATTTTCCCAGAGAATCAGGCAGTTCGTTATCAACCTCTATGGCGAGACTTTGAGGGGTAAAAAAAAGTATTGATAGCAGGGTTATCAATACGTGAAAACGGCTCATAGCAATGCTTAAGGAGTATCTTTTAAAGTTTGAAGAAAAGACAACAGTTGGGCCCGTTCATCATCTTTTCGAATTCCACGAAATTCCATGATTCTACCAGGTACAGCCTGTTCAGTATTGGTTAAGTAATAATCTAAAGTCGCCAAATTCCAGATATGACCTGATTGTTTCATCGCTTCAGAATAGTAAAACCCGGGCATAGATCCAGCTTTACGACCAAGAAGATTCCACAAATGCGGCCCCTTTCCATGACCACCATTTTTTGCATAGTCATGGCAGGATGAGCATTTTCGCATGAATAAGTCTTTACCCTGCTCTGGATTAGCAGCCTCTAATAAGGATTTAAACTGCTCACTCAGTTGCGGTTCAAACTGAGCCAGTGTTTTTCCCTCAGCAAAAACCTGACCTGAAGAAAATAGATACAGGCCGCAGGCCAGCATTAAAACTCTTAAACGATTATTGACTAATAACATTCACTTCTGCCTTTGGATTATCCAGCGCTAATTTGTAACCCAATGATACATGATGAAAACGTGCATTAGTATAATCATCATGAATGGCAAATCCAAAGTTGATCATTTTTTCAGAATCGATAGAGATATCACCCGGTTTATCAGATTTCAGTTTTCGCTTCATGATAACCGTCCAGAAACCACCCTCTTCAGTAATCGATGCCTGTATTCCCTGACCACCCGTCATCACTCTTTCAGACAGAATGTGACCATCTTCCGTCGACCCGTTTCCGCTACTAACACGAAAGATGTCCATATACTGATGAGCATCCATTTCAGCCTGTAGATCAGTACTTTCTTTTAATTTATCCCAACCACCCAGTTTTTTACCTCGACGACCCTGTTCTTCTACATCGGTACGAGAAGCAGCAATATATTTAGTCACACCTTTAGAGAAATCCAGTGCCAGCCCTGAAGATGAAGGGTTTTCAGCTTCATCAGGCATAGTTTTCACATCATGATGACAGGTTCCCCAGCAACCGGCCTGAGAGGCATATTTCACTTCATCAGTTGCAAACATCACAGCCAGTTTAACCTGATTAGCAGGATCCATTTTTCCACCATCCACGAAAGATGCCGGGGTGTGACTGGCACCCTCCCACTGAAATTTAAGAAATAGATTTTCGTTGTCATGAGTTGCCTGAACGGCAACGGGAATAGAACCTCGCTTACCTTCAATAGGGGTTGGTTCAGCCTTTGCCCCTGTCACTATTTTCTGCCCCATGTTAGCTATTTCTTTTTCATGGCAAGTCATACAACGCTCACCCGCCATGAATGGGCGATTTCCACTATGATATTTACCTACCAGCATCCATTCCATAGAGGCCTGGCCTGGATACAATAAAGTAATCTGCCGTTCTACCGCTTTTGACCAGTCAATACCTGCATCCACTGATTTCCCGCTTTTGGCTTTTCCAGCTTTAGCAACAGGTATTACTGTCGCAGCCGCTGCAGATACTTTCGAAACGGCTTTAACAGTTGCCTTAACCGCATTTACCTCGGCTTTTTCATTATCAAGACCAATCTTGTAACCCAGTGAAACATGATGGAACCTGGCATCACTAAAGTCATCATGAATAGCAAAACCAAAATTATATAAAACATCTGGATCGATACTCACATCTCCAGCTTTATCTGTTTTCAATTTACGTTTGAATACGACTGTCCACAATCCAGCCTGTTTCCAGCCCTGTGCCTGAATGGTTTCTCCACCCGTCATATAACGTTGCTCAAGAATATGACCATTTTCAACTTTTCCGCTGCTGTTCCAGCGTATCAAGTCCATAAACTGACCATCCGCCAGCGCTGCATCAATTTCTGATTTTTCCTTCAGCTTATCCCAGCCACCCAGTTTCTTACCACGGCGACCTTTTTCTTCAATTTTGGTACGTGATGCTGCGATATATTTGGTAACACCTTTCGCAAAGTCCAGCTCAAGTCCTGAAGCTGCTGGATCATCCGGACTATTCGGCATAGTACGTGTATCGTGATGACAGGTACCCCAGCATCCGGCCTGAGAAGCATATTTCACTTTATCAGTTGCAAACATGACAGCCAGTTTGATTTGATTCAGCGGATCCATCTTGCCACCTTCCACGAACGGAACAGGGGCATGCACGGTATCTTCCCACTGAAAGCGCAGGTATAAATCGCTCTCATCATGAGCCGCCTGTACGGTGACAGGAATAGAACCCGGTTTACCTTCAATTGGCGTAGGTTCAGCCTTTTCACCGGTGACCATTTTCTGTCCCATATTTGCCGTTTCCTTATCGTGACAGGTCATACAGCGGTCTCCTGCCATAAATGGACGAACGCCACCATGATATTTACCGACCAGGGCCCACTCCATAGAGGTTTGACCGGGATAAAAAAGCGTGATAAGCCTTTCAGGTACAGCTGACCAGTCAACCCCAAATCCCTGTGTTTTTTCCGTTGAATCAGATGTTGCCGCAGTTGCAGTAGTTGCGCCTGCAGGAGCTAGTTGCTGGGCTTTATAAGCCTGTATTGCGTTGGCTACGGCTTCATCCAGCTTTTGTTTTTCTGCCAGTGCTTCAGCCTTACGCTTTTCACGTTCTTTTCTGGTAAGTTCCTGTTGCCTTGCTGCTTCTTCAGCTTCTGTCGCTTTCACACGGGCAAGTCCAAGTTTGAAGGACTCTGGAATTTCTGTTTTATAGGCTTCCACCGGGGTAGCCCATTTTTCCAGCTCATCTTCATCAATATTTTTATGCACAGCTTTGTGCGCAATACCCTTGTGACAATCTATACAGGTATTACCCTGTTCCATTGCAAATATATGCTGGTTTCGTGCACGCGGTTGTTGCTTTTCAGGGTTCATGGTATCCCAGTCATGGCAGTTACGGCATTCACGTGAATCAGTCGTTTTCATCGCTTTCCACACTCGCCTGGCCATGGTTAAACGATGCTCATCAAACTTTTCGGGCGTATCTACTGTGCCCATTAACTTATGATAAATTTCATTACTGGCCTGTATTTTACGAATCACTTTGTGTATCCAGGGTCTGGGAACATGGCAATCCGGGCAACTGGCTTTCACACCACTTCTATTGGCATCATGCACCGTTCCAGTATATTCCACGAATACATTTTCCTGCATTTCATGGCATGAAATACAAAATTTTTCCGTGTTAGTAACTTCCATACCCCAGTTAAAACCGCCCCATATCATGACACCTATAACCATAAACAGTACTGCACTGCCCAGGGTAGCGCCAAATATAACCTTTCTTGTGATAAGGCTTTTAAATAATGACTGATGTTGCATAACAATTTCTCAACTAAAGGATGGATTTAATTTTTTTTGCAAACTACACCTGAACCGATTCAGTTTGCAAAAAAAAGCGGGCATGGGATTTCACTCCATACCCGCATCAATATTTCCCTATTTGCTTAAATTTCCATTTCTATGTCACATGATTGACACGATTGTAAACATTGAACTTACCTGTTGGTGCATACAAACCTTTAATACGAGCTTTCTCTTCCAGAGTTTTCGCATCAAAGATAATAATTTCACCGTTAGGCTTTTTACTGTCGGCACGATTCCATACGGAGGCCCAAACTTCAGAACCATCAGCATTGAATTCGAAGTGAACCGCCGCATAACCCTTCTTGGTAGTCAACTGAATAGTCTTGACGATCTCACGAGTCTTCTTGGAGATAACCTGTACAGACTGCTGAACTTCAGGCTCAGGGTGTTTAGTCTGGTCAGCCCATACGTAGTCAGACTTTGGATGTGTACGTAAGAATACGCCAGCACCATCAGTTTCAACTTCGTAGCAGATTTTCCAGGCTTGCTTAGGATGACCTTTAGGATCATTACCCCAAACAGTGACTTTACCAACACCTAAGTGAGTGGTTCCACTGACAGGACCACATTTAGGATCGATCCAGTTTGCACCAGGACCAGGATGTGGCTTGGAATCAACATCAATCATCGCTTCAAGCTTCTGAGTCACTGTATCAATCACGACCATTTTGTTAGAAGCATTGGCTGCGATCTGGAAATAACGATTGGTTGGATCAAAGAAACCATCATGCAGATACTTGGCACTATCGATCTTAGTAATTTTCAGATTATCCAGATCGGTATAATCAACCTGCCACATCTGACCCAGTTCTTTCATGGATACCAGCCAGGTAGGTGCCAAAGGTGTATCGTAAACAGCCGCTACTCGAGATTCATTAACAAACTCACCATCTATATTCACGCCACGAGCTGAAACGACTTTCAAAGGATCCATAGTCTCGGCATCCAGAATAACGAAATGAGGAGGCCAGTAACCACCACCGATAACGTATTTTCCATCACCGGAAACCGCCACGTCACGAGCATCATAAGCGACCTGCGTTTGTGCAACCTTCATCTTGTCAGGCATAGCCCACAGATCAACCTTGGTCATCATTCCATCACGCCCCATGACGAACCAGAAACGACCGGCATCTTTAACATGCATGCCTTCATGATGTTCAATCGCTTTCAATACGTGTACCGCATAACCCGTAGAAATATGTGCAACAACTTCTTTCTTGTCACCATCGATTATGGCGATTTTGCCTACATCACGTTCGATGACGAGGAAAAAATTCTGCCAGTTACGACCATGCATTGGCTTAGTAGGATAGTCTTTTGGTTCAACAAAGACTTTGTGACGCTCTTTCATCAGGGCCAGAGACATTTCTGGTGGAACGGGTGGCTCCAGCTGAATGTATTTGGCCATTATGGTGATTTCTTCTTTCGTTAAAATATCATCGAAATTATTCATCCCACCTTCAGTACCGTAGGTAATAATTTTTTCCAGGCGAGTCTGGCCAAGCGACAGGGTTCCACCTATCTTGACCGTTCCATCACTCATTTTAGTTTTCACCTCTGGCTCCAGGCTTTTGCCTGTTGCGCCTTTCCTCAGAGTGCCGTGACAACCGGCGCAACGTTGGAAATATATGGATTTACCTGTTTCAAAATCAGCTTCACTAAGGGTAGGACCTGCTGCCTGTACGGCAAGACTGGCTCCACCCAGAGTGATTCCGACAGCAACAGTCAGCACAGATGCATTCGTGATTGAACGTATTTGTGAGTAAGCAGTCTTTAACATTGGGGAATACCTCATTTAAATTAATTGCATGGCGGATTTGACGCCTATTTAACTCATGTTACCTTGATACTTATCAATGGTCATTTTGCTTATCGACTTTGTTTTGATGTTAATCAATAGAGTTTAATATAATTTCATTCTCTTGCTTTTTATCAAGGCCTGCCCATTGAATTTGCTGTAGAAAACAAAAAGTTATAACTCATTTTATGTTTATAAAAAAGTAACTAAGAATTACTATTTATAACTCCCACTTGAGTATGACTTTTAAGACATGTTTTCAAACATCACATTTTTTATTATCTGAGACCAATATGAATAGTACTAGCTTGCAAACCTTCGGACTTTCTTTATTTATCGTCCTGTCATTTATAGTCATAGGTATAGGTTTTATGTTTGGAATCGATAACCCGGTTCCCTGGATTATGATCGCGGTATTAGCTGCCCTCCCCTATATCCACCGGAAAATTACTGCCCGCCAATATTTATCCTGGGATGACAAACTCAGTGTTGGCATACAGTTAATAGATGAAGACCATAAAAAGTTAATAGCCCTGATCAATACTCTGCAAACGGCGGTTATGTATCCTTCTGGTGAAACTTATGAACGACAGGCGCTTAAAGAAGTGGTCGATTACACCCTCTACCACTTCAAACGGGAAGAAGATATGATGCGTGAAAACAACTACCCTGATTACGAAGCTCATAAAAAAACACATGAAGAAATGATTAACAAAGTCAATGAGTATATGAAAGCTTACGACAAGAACAGTGAAGGGGCGATTTGTGATCTAACCGGTTACCTGAAAATATGGTTAATCAAGCATATCGCTGGAACCGATCAACAATATTGTGCACACCTGCATGAGAAAGGGGTTCATTAACCGTAGCGTAAAAAGCACCCCTTGCGGGTGCTCTTCTTACACTACTTCAATGTGCGATGGTGTGTGTGCTGTAAAGGAATAACTCAGTGGTCACCTGTAAGAGGGCAGCCGTGCGAGTCTCTATGTTAGTTCATGTTTCTCATGTAAATCTTTTCTTAAACGGCCAGACTTTTTTTCTTTTCAGACTTTTTATTATAGGCACTTATCTCAACCCTTTCTGGCATATCACTAACGCCGATTTCTGCATCCGTTAAATAGCAACCCGGGTCTTCAGCCCAGGGATTGCCGGTTAATTGCCAGGCACGGGTGCGAGAGTTACCTCCACAGATCTGCAAATGTTTACACACAGCACAACGCCCTTCTACAGGCCTTTTTTTCTGTTTCAACCCGGCCATCAAGGGATCAGAAGTATCCATCCAGATTTCTGAAAAGAGTCTTTCCTTTACACTGCCGATCGTGTAATCCCACCACATTGTGTCAGGATGAACATTACCCAAATTATCAATATTAGAAATATTAATGCCAGAAGAATTTCCACCCCATCGCAGTAATTTTTTATTTAATTCGTCAACATGCTGGGGAATATGTTGTTTTGCCCATGACAGTAGATAAACACCATCTGCATCATTATTGCCGGTAACAAACTCACGTTTATTTCCTGCCTGAACATCGGCCCAGCAACTGGAAAATAGTAAATCCATGGCCTTACGAGTCATCTGATAGTGTAAATCGCTGGAACGGTTTTTGTTTCCTCGACCAGCGTAATTTAAATGAGAAAGGTAAAATTTATCAATATTTTCATCATCCATTAACTGTAATAATTCACCTAGTTCATCGGCATTATCCTGTGTCAGCGTAAAGCGTAAACCAATTTTCAGGCCGGCATCACGTGACAGCCGTAGACCTCTCAGCGCTTCGTCATAGGCTCCTGCTTTTTGTCTAAATTTGTCATGCGTGGCCCTTGTTCCGTCGATACTGATGCCAACATAATCATAATCGACCTGCTTAATTTTTTTTATATTAAATTCATCAATGAGTGTCCCGTTCGACGATAGCCCCACATAGAACCCCATGTCTTTGGCGCGGTGAGATATATCGAAAATATCCGGACGCATTAAGGGTTCACCACCTGACAGTATAAGCACTTTGGTACCGAAAGACTTCAGATCATCCATTACATCAAATACCTGTTGCGTATTTAATTCACCGGGAAAATCCTTATCGGTAGACGTCGCATAACAATGTTTACAGGTTAGATTGCAACGTCGAATAAGATTCCAGATAACCACTGGCCCCGTCATACTGCTGATGGGTGCTGCACGTCTTTCAGTGGCCATTTTATTGCCCGACAGACTATTTTCCAGGGCATGTAAATATCGACTTAAGCGAAACATAAGATTTCTCAGGTAGTGATCCGTAGGCCAGATTTTTTTAAAATGGCAGAACTGAATAAAACTTCATGGGGAAAGTTAAAGGGGAGCAATTCAGTTTCCAGAATAGTCAGTTTTTGCATGACCTGGTCTTTATCCGAACCGTGTAACATCGCAAAAAGATTATAAGGCCAGTCGGGCAAATGACGAGGGCGTTGGTAACAATGGCTGACAAAATCCATGCTGCCTATTTTTCCCCCAATATCAGAAACCAGTTCATCGGGAACGTTCCACACCGTCATACCATTTCCACGTAAACCCAGTTTATAATGATTAGGTACTGCACCAATGCGTCGCATGACACCATTGTTCAACATTTTTTTAATGCTTTGCATAACCCTATGTTCTGCAGAATTTATCTGGCTGGCAATTTCAGCATAAGGTTCAGAAACTAATGGCAGGCCAGCCTGGGTCGCTGCAATGATCTGTCGTTCGAAATCATCTGGCGGAGCTTCAGTAGTATCTTCTGATTGTGGTGATGCTGTCCAGGCTGAGTCCATAGGCACACTATCTACCTGACCAGAGTCATCCACCTGCAATTTCAGACCCACATAAAATTCCTGTAATTTAGGACAGTTGAACACTTTCAGGCCAGTCTGAGATTCGATATTTTTTATAACATCCAGTATAGCCTGTTCGGTTTCAGTGGCCAGCACAAACCACATATTGAGCTTATGATCGCGTTTATAGTTATGCGCAACCTCTGCATAAGCATTAACCAAAGCGGTTACTTCATCAAAACGATCAATTGGCACCGACAGGGCTGCCAGGGTTAAACCGCCCCCCATCTGCCTGGCATCATAAAGGGGTCCAAAGCGAGTCAGCCAGCCACTACTTAATAAATCTTCTATGATTGATAAAAGCTTCGCTTCATCGATATCCAACTCGGAGGCAACCAGTGAGTAAGGATTTTTTGCGACAGGAAAACCACCTTGAAACTTATTTATAAACTCAATGGCTAAAGGATCGATAAATTCCATCAACTAATCTTGGCCTGTAATTCTGAGTCACCATTTATTTCAGGTAAAGGGTCACTGCTGATATACCGGGCACCGCGCTGTTTAAAGCATCGGGTACTGAATAAAATTTCATGTTTGATATCCTTTAGGCCACACTGCTGAACCAGAAAGGCTGTTTTTTCTGTTACTTCCTGTCGATTTCGACCATGCACCATGGTGAATAAATTATAAGACCAGTCGGGTAACTGGCGAGGACGACGATAGCTAAGGGTCACAAAAGGAAACTGCCCCATGCATTGGCCTATTCTTTTTACTTCGTGATCTGCAATGTCCCATACCACCATGCCATTCGCACGATAACCCAGATTACGATGCTTTACGACCACACCAAAACGTTTGATATCGCCGCGTTTTAGCAGTAACTGAAGACCTTCAATAACCTCCTGTTCACTGCAACCAATTTGCAGGGCGATTTGGGCATAAGGCCTGGCAACCAATGGCAAACCCTGTTCAATAACCGAGATTAGTGCCTGTTCCAGATCCTGATTTAACACCTTCATGTCCATTTTATATCAAACCCCAGGTCGATAAAAAAATCTTCCAGCATGGGAAGGTTCATTACCGGATGAGCACAATGCTGTTCAATATCCAGCAATACCTGCTCAAGATGAGCATCGTTACGAGCCGTGACCACAAACCACAGGTTAAAATGGTGTAAGCGTTCATAATTATGATTCACTTCGGCAAAAGCACTTACCAGTTCTGCAACCTGGTCTATCTTATCTTCTGGCACAGCCATCGCAGCCAAAGTGCTAACACCAATTCTATTCGGTCTGAACACTGGCCCAACACGACTGATGACATCTCGCTGCTTCAGGTCTTCGAACGTTTTAATGACCGTCTCTTCATCGGTATTCAGTTTTTTAGCAATATCTGCAAAAGGTCGTTGTGTTAAAGGGATTTCATGCTGGAAATCATTCAGCAGATGTTTTTCCAGCTCTGTGAAATTTTGTTGTAGATTTTTAACCACAGCCGTATTCACAGTTATAACCCTATCCGGTGTGCACGATAGCTAAAAAATATACCACTGGGCGTATCGGCAAATAATTCTGCCTTGACCGAAAAATCTCGCGTATCGTAAACCTGAACCTTATTTTTATCTCTGACTGACAGCCAGACTTCTTCGCCTCTTGGTTCGAACTCCATGTGTAAGACCCCTTTACCCGGTTGTAACTGCTTAATCACTTTGAGGCTTAGCGAATCTATGACTTGAACTGTATCATTATCAGGTACCGCAAAATTAACCCAGACATGACGACCATCCGGCCGCGCCATGACAAACACAGGTTGCCCATGTACCGGTATGCGCCCTGCTTCTGTCCAGTCCAGCGTATTAATCACCAGTACTTCATGCAATCCGACAGCAGGCACAAAAGCGAAGTTACCCGCTATTGCCCAGCCTTCCAGGTGCGGCATTTTATAAACAGGTAATTTCTTCAAGCCTTTTCCGTAATCTGGAAGAATTCTTCGCACCCCCTGTTGCAGATTCCATAAATCCAGCAGAGCCATACCATCTTCTCCAAACAGACCGGCGAGATAAAATCGGCCATCCGGGGTAATCAATGCATCATAAGGATTTTTACCTATTTGTTTGAATTTAGTAATTTTCGGGTTTTTGACATCGGTCATATCCACCACCCAGATTTCACCGGCGTCCCATAAACTGAAAATAAAGCGCTGATCGGGCGCATCCACCAGACCAATGACTTTTGACAATAGATTACCTTCCCCATAAGTCGCTGGAATGTCTGCCACCAGATCCAGTGTTTCGGCATCAAAAATACGCACACCGCCGGGTTTGTAATTGGACACAGCCACCAGTTTCCCATCCTGAGAAATTGCACCGCCGATACTGTTTCCAGACTGCATGACTCGTTTAACTAATGTTCGGGATAATAGATCGAGCTTACTCAAACCACCATCACGTCCAAACACATAGGCGAAACGAGCATCGCGCGAATAAACTGCAGAAGCGTGCGACAGGTCACCAAGTCCGGTTATAGTTCCCAGTGTAGAATTCCCTGAATTTTCAATTACTTTCACACTACCCGTGGCACGTTCGATGATAATACCCAGATCACCAGTTCCTTGCGCAAAAAGCGTATTGGATAATAGCAATAAGGTAAAAATTAACCACTTCATGGCTGAACTCCTTTAACTAATTTAGCTGCAATCCATTCGGCTTCTTCGGGTTTTAGTAATCCTTTCCACGGCGGCATGGCCGTGCCGGGTCTTCCATTCAAAATGGTATAGGTTAGAAATGACACTGGTTTACCGGTCAAATTTTCTGGTAACAATGCTGGCCCCAAACCACCTTTCAGCGTCAAACCATGGCAGGAGCCACAGTCCTGTATTAACAGGTGTAGCAATTCAGCCTGGCGCGATTGCTCGATATTATCTACCGGAGTTTGAGCCAGTAATGTAGAACTGGTTATCACTAAACTGAGTCCCATATTAAGCAAAAGCACTTTCATTAATCACATCATCAGATTGAAATATATCTGCACCGGGAGTAAACCAGTCCAGTTCATTAGTCAATGTTACCACTTCACCAACAATAATCATCACCGGGGCCTTCAGGTCACTGAGTCGCACTGTTTCAGCGAGGTTCTGAATATCTGATATCAGCTTTTTCTGATTGGCAGTAGTCCCATTTTGAATAGCGGCAGCCGGTGTATGCACTGCTAACCCAGCATCTATCAGGGACTTACAGATAAAATCCAGGCTATTCAGACCCATATAAAAGACCAGCGTACTTTGCGGGTTAACCAGATTCTTCCAGTTTATTTCCAGCGGTTCATTTTCACGAAAGTGCCCGGTAATAAACTGAACACTACGGCTCAAACCACGATGTGTGAGCGGAATTCCAGCATAACTACTGCACCCGGAAGCGGCGGTGATACCTGGAACTACTTCAAAATGAATGCCGTACCTGTGCAGAGCCAATGCTTCTTCACTACCACGCCCAAACACATAGGGGTCACCGCCTTTAAGGCGCACAACAGTACGATTTTTATTGGCTGCATTAATCAGCAAATTATTTATTTCATGTTGAGGAACACAATGATTACCAGATGCTTTTCCCACCATAAAGCGGCTAACACCCTTGGGAACGAGCGTTAAAATCTCATCCGAAACAAGGCGGTCATAGAAAATCACATCAGCAGTTTGAATAAGGCGT
>ERZ890953.1228-NODE-1228-length-13205-cov-4.549810_pt1 | contig 13205 bp, 9 predicted proteins | sample MGYA00521264_ERZ890953 | MGnify/ENA primary metagenome ERZ890953 (study PRJEB32303, sample SAMEA104408629) | aquatic metagenome | biome: Brackish water; feature: Chemocline; material: water | place: Baltic Sea | collected 2014-10-26T21:54:00 | depth 200 m ... | reverse complement strand
AATTTTCTCTTTTTCTGAAATAGATCTAAAAATTTTTTAAAATAAATATTTTCATTTATTAATACTTCTTTATATTCAATATCTATTGTATTTTCTTTTAATCTTTTTATTATTTTTTGTTCTAAATCTGTAGCTTGTAAATCTAACCAAAATGAAGTACTTTTAGCTAAAATATTGAAGTTTTCAACCAAACTTGTAGAATAAATTTTATCTACATTATCATTTATAAACTGACTGATTTTTTTTCTATTTAGTATAGATATATTTTCAAAATGAAATAAATTATCTACAGTATCTGCTAGTGCGATTATCTGTGCCATGAGTGGTATTTCATTCCCTTTTAGTTTAAAAAAGCCAGAACCATCAAAGTGTTCATGATGATATTTTATTATATTCTTATGCTTAGTTAAAAATGGAAAGTTAGCAGTATTATTTTCACCTATATTACAATGTTCTGTATATTGTTCTAGTATATTGATATTAGACATTTTTGGTTTTTGTGAAGCTCTATCTATAGATGATTCTTCACAAAGACCATTATCATGTAAAATTGCATATGAACATAAATCAAATTTTTCTTCATCCGTAAAATTATAAAAATCTGCGAGTCTTAAAGCGATATAAGCTACTCTTTTCGAATGAGACTTAGTAGCACCTAATGTATCAATTTCTACAAAATCAAGTGCATCAGATACTGCTAGTAAAAATTGGTTTAAATTAAATTTTATCATTTTAGGACACTCCCTAGATCATATTAAGTTTAACAAAAAAAGTATAGCGTATATACTAGAAACTATACTTATTATTTTGTAGAATTCAATCTTGATTGATACTCTTGACCATGTTTACATACAAGGCAATTTTTTGCATGTACTTTTTCTCTGTAATTTTCTATACTTTGAAAAACTTTAATTATTTAAATTCTATACCAAGTAAAAAAATTTATTCATTAATATGATATAATCATCCACATTAAATCAAAAAGGTAATGCTTCAATGCTTAAAAAATTGGTGGTCTTCTTTAGTATTGTCATTTTTATTATTACAATGAATAGTACTTATCATTCTCATATTGATGACCACCATGACCATTATCATATGGCAGTTGATGCACATGAAATTGTTGCTGAAGATGCAACGCTTCATTATTCAGAACATACACAATATCAAGAAAATATTGGTGTAATGGCTAGTATTCTTCTTCTGTTAGTGCTTTTTACAAAAATCAGTCCTTTTTTATTATTATCATTAAAAAATCAAGTAATACAACTAGTGCCAATAACTACGTTCTATCGGCATATTTTTAATGATCCACCACCTATCATTACTCGATATATTCTTTTTCACGCACCTCCTCATCATCACTCTTAAACTACATATTCTAGTCTTTTTCAAACATTAAACACTCTTACGTACGTATGCAGTAACCTAGTTCTGTATTCTACGCATGAATATAAAGGAATATTATTTATGAAAACTATTATCTTATCCTTAGTGATAATTACAAATATATATGCAACTGATAACGTAGGTGCATATCAATGGGATACTTTTATACAAAAAGCTTTGGATGCGTCATTTAGTATTAAACAAGATGATGCACAACTTAGACTTGAAAAAGGAAAAATATCTCAGTCTACTCTATGGAAAAACCCTACTCTTGACATGGCATTTGACGATGGACTTGACAACAATATAGACTATACTTATTTTGAATTTAGTCAAAAACTACCAGCGTTAGGAGAAAGCTCTTCGAAAAAGCGAGCTGCTGAATTTTCTTTAGAAAGTGCTAAGCACTCTAAAGATTCCACAATACTTCAAGTGCAATATCAAGCCGCCTCTCTTTTTCAAAAAATATATTTTTTGAAAATGCAACTCGGTATTTTAGACCAACAGATTGCAAAAATTAAAGACTTACAAAATAAGTCAAAAAGTCGTGAAGACTTAGGTGAAATTTCTAATTTAGAACGTTCACGTATTGATATATTAAATCATCAGATACTAATGAAAAAGCAGAAGTTAAACAACCAGTATATTCAAGTGCAATTTGATGCACAAGCATTGCTTAACGTTGATGAAGAAATTGTACTTCAAGGAGATATTGTAAAACCTAGTGAAGATAAAATTGATGCTTTTATCGCATCCCTAGAACAAAGCCCAGAGTACTTAAGTAATAAAGCTAAACTCAAAGCTACAAAAGAAGAACTTACTTTGATTAAAACTACACGCTATGCGCTACCCGAACTATATCTTTATTCAGAACGTGACTATAATTTAAACAATAAGGTAGACGCTGTTTATGGTTTTGGTTTTCGTCTTTCTTTACCTTTATGGGATCGTAAAGATTCTAGTATTGAAATTCAAAATTCAAAAATTCAAAAAAGTACTCTTCAAGCACAAGAAGTACACTATAAAATGAAACGCCATCTTACAAGCTATCATAAGCTTTATACAAATGCTTCATTACAACTCGAAGAATACAAGAAGAACCTACTTAATCCTTCAAAAAAATATTACGAAACTACTCTATTTTCATTTGAACTTGGAGAAAAAAGTTTACTGGAACTTTTAGACGCTCAAGCACTCTTTCTTCAAAGTCAACTTGAATACCAAGAGTTAATCTCGACAACACATTTCTATTGGCTGCAATTATCGAATGCGGCATCTATTAACCTATTAAAGGACAACTAATGAAAAAACTATCTCTAATTTCAATAATAACACTACTACTTTTAAGTGGATGTGCTGATTACCCTCAAGAGAATAAAAAAAATGTACAAGCTGAAGAAAAACCAGCACCAGAACCTATAGCTATAACTGACTATACTGAACAAACAGAACTATTTGTAGAGTTTAATCAATTTGTTCTCAATAAACCATCTACTTTTTTGGCACACTTTACGTATATGGATACATTTAAGCCATTTAAGCAAGGACGAGTAGAAGTATGTTTAACTTTTTCTAATCAGAAAAAAGAATGCTTTAGTGTTGATGCTCCTGCATTTGAAGGTATCTTTAAACCAGTTGCTGTGCCTTCGCAGAGTGGATTTGCCGAGTTAGATATCAGAGTTGAGCAAGGGAATATAATCCAAACTCATAAACTAGGTAAATTCCAAATTTATAATTCATATGAACAAATCCCAGTCAATAGCGAAGAGGAAGCTGATGATGGTATTAGCTACCTAAAAGAGCAACAGTGGAAAGTTGAATTTGCCACACAGATAGCTACAAAAAAATTATTACGTGAATCAGTATCGACATTTGCAAAAACAGAGGTTCCAAGCAATCAGGAATATGTTTTAAGTGCACCTGTTGCAGGAATTGTTACACCAATTAGCGAGCTTAGTGTAGGTTCAAAGGTAGACAAGAATATGAAGTTAGCATATATAACGCCACTTCTTGGACAAAAAGAGGATATTTCAACTCTTAAATTTGAGCTTCAAAAGGCAAAGGCTAATCTTGCTTTGAACAAAAATGAGAATGAACGTATTAAAAAGCTTGAAGCCAAAAATGCAGTATCTCAAAAACGTATAATAGATGCCCAGCAAGATTACGATATGGCTAAAGCAAAGCATATAAATATAGTTCAAAGATTAAATCAGCTCGATACAAGTAACAGTAGTCAAAATGGTATTGTATTAAAAAGTCCAATAGAGGGAAAAATAGCAAAACAATTGGCATTACCAGGATCATATGTTAAAGAGGGAGAACCTATAGTACATATTGTAAATACTAAAAAGCTTTGGATTAATGTAAGTATTCCTCAAAGTGAAATATCCAAAATCACTAAGCCATTGGGTGTGGAGTTGACTCTAAATGATAGCTATCTTGGCTTTAATGTAGGAGAGGATACAAAGTTTATTTATTTTAATGACATGGTTGACCCGAAAACACGTTGTGCTTCATTAATATTTGAAATAAACAATCCTCCTTCATCTCTTAAAGCAGGTGCAGGTTATGCTGTAAAGGCATACACAGGTAAAGTGCTACAAACATTGGCGATTGCAAAAAGTTCTATTGTTAATGACAATGGACAGCACATTGTATATGTTCAGGTAGGTGGAGAAAGCTTTGAACGCCGTAATATTCAGACTGGTATGAGTACTGAAGATTATATAGAAGTAACATCAGGTGTAAGTGAAGGGGAGCATGTTGTTTCAAAAGGTGCTTATCAGGTTCTTTTATCTGCTGTTTCTCCCGCAGCAGCCGGTGCTGGTCATGCACACTAAGGATTTGGTATGTTAGAAAAAATAATTAATTGGTCTTTACAAAAACGCCTTATTGTCTTGGCATTAGGTATGGCTGTTATGATTTTTGGAGTATTAGAGCTTCGAAAATCTGAAGTAGATATTTTTCCGGACTTGACTGCTCCAACAGTTACAGTCCTTACAGAAGCCGGTGCTATGACACCAGTGGAGATAGAGAGACTTATAACATTGCCTATAGAAAATGGACTAAATGGACTCTCTGGACTTAGACGTATTCGTTCAAATTCACTTAGCGGTATTTCAGTTGTTTATGCTGAGTTTGACTGGGGTACAGACATATACAGGGCACGTCAATTAGTAACGGAAAAGATTCAGCTTATTAAAGAGAACTTACCAGAAAATGTAGGCTCTCCTGTATTGGCTCCAGTTTCTTCCATTATGGGTGAGATTATGTTTATAGCTCTTCATTCAGATAAGCACTCAACGATTGAGTTAAAAACAGTAGCAGACTGGGATGTACGTCAACGTCTACTTTCCATATCTGGAATTTCAGATATTATTCCTATTGGTGGAGATACTAAGCAGTATCAAGTACTTATTAAACCAGAGAAGTTAATCGATTATGATTTAAATGTATATGAGATACTTCAAGCTATTAGACAATCAAACGAAAATGCTTCGGCTGGTTATTATGTTCAAAATTCTCAAGAGTATATGATTAGGGGAGTAGGTAGACTTCAAAATATTGAAGATATTTCTAGTACACTAATTAGCGTAAAAGATGGAACTCCTATACGAATCTCTGATGTTGCAGATGTTCAAATCGGTGCGGCTGCTAAACGTGGTACAGGCTCTTATAACGGCAACAAGGCTGTTGTACTGGCTATTCAAAAACAGCCAAATGTCAATACCATTGAGCTTACTAAAAAAATAGAAGCTAGTATTGATGAAATTCAGAGTAGTCTTCCCGAAGGGATGAAGATAGAAAAAGACTTATTTAAACAGTCTTCTTTTATTGACGCTGCAATCAATAATCTTTTAAATGCACTGCGTGATGGTGCTATCTTAGTTGTTGTAATTGTATTACTCTTTCTTCTTAGTATTAGAGCTACTCTTATTACACTTATGGCTATTCCTTTATCTTTGTTTTCGACTATATTTCTACTCAATGCGCTAGATATTACAATAAATACGATGACCCTCGGAGGTATGGCTATTGCCCTTGGAGTACTCGTTGATGATGCCATTATTGTTGTTGAAAATATTATAAGACGATTACAGCAAAATAGTGAAAAAGAGGTGTCTAAACAACACAGTCGATTAAAGGTCATATCAGACGCAACCTTTGAGATTCAAAGTTCTATTGTTTTTGCTACTATGATTATTTTACTGGTATTTGTACCTTTATTTTTTCTAGAAGGGATGGAAGGGAAACTTTTAGCTCCTTTGGGGATGGCATATGTCAGTGCATTGGTCGCTTCTTTAATTGTAGCAATAACAATTACACCAGTATTGAGCTATTATTTCTTAAAAATCAAATCAAAAAATGTACATGAGACTTCGAGTTTTTTATTAGTACTTGTAAATACATATGAAAAAGTACTAACATTTACTATTTATCGCTGGAAAATGCTTGTGATAAGTTTTGGTATTTTATTTGGAATAGCAGGAATATTTTTATTTAATGCAGGTAAGTCTTTCCTCCCTGAGTTCAATGAAGGAAGTTTGACTGTTGCTGTTGTTTCATTACCCGGAACAGCTTTAGAAAAGTCCGATGCTCTTGGTGGACGTGTTGAAGAGGTCTTACTTGGATTTGAAGAGGTTATTTCAGTTACAAGAAGAACAGGTCGCTCTGAATTAGATCCACATGCCCAAGGGGTTCATGCATCTGAGATGGAAGTAGAGCTAAAGATGGAAAGTCGCTCAAAAGAGGACTTTCTTGAGGCGCTAAGAAAAGAGTTCGCTACAGTTGCAGGGGTTAATATTTCTGTAGGTCAACCAATCTCACATAGAATAGATCATATGCTATCTGGGTCAAAAGCTGCCATTGCCATTAAAGTATTTGGAGAAGATATAAACGAACAGCGTTCTATTGCAAAGAGAATTAAAGATGTTGTTGAAAAAGTTGAGGGTACAGTTGATGTAATGGTTGAAAATCAAACAGACCTTCCACAACTAGTTATGGATTTCAACCGTCCGGTCATGGCTTCATACGGAGTAAGTGTAGCAGAGCTTAGCACTATTATTCAAACCGCATTTTATGGTACTGAAGCTACAAAACTTATTGAAAAAAATCGCTTATATGATGTTGTAGTAAAATACAAACAAAAAGAGAATGTTGATCTTGATGTAATTAAATCAACTCTAATTCAAACTTCTTCAGGTGCACAAGTTCCTTTAAATGCACTTGTAAAGATTTCAGAAGCACGAATGCCTTATATGATTAGTAGAGAGGGAATGGAACGTAAGACAGTACTTACCTCAAATGTTTCCAACAGTGATTTGGTTGGAATTGTTGAAGAGATTCAAACAGCTATCGAAAAAGATATAATCTTACCAAAAGGATACCGTATTGAATACGGCGGACAATTTATAAGTGCTCAAGAATCATCAAATATATTGATGATTTTAGGAACATTAGTCATATTTGGAGTATTTTTACTTCTATACTTGGCATTTGGTTCTATGAAAGATGCAACATTGATTTTAGTTAATCTTCCTTTTGCTCTTATTGGAGGTGTTATTGGACTTTACGTTTCAGGTGGAGTTGTCTCCATTGCAACTCTTATCGGTTTTATAACACTATTTGGAATTGCAACTCGTAACGGAGTTATGATGATTTCCCATATTCACAATTTAATACGAATAGAAGGTATTAAGGATTTTGAAAAAGCAGTTAAACAAGGTGCTAAAGAGCGTCTAATACCAATCTTAATGACAGCTCTTGCAGCAGGACTTGCAATGGTACCTTTAGCTTTAGGTGTAGGTGAGGCTGGAAGTGAAATTCAGGCTCCTATGGCGATGGTAATTTTGTTTGGGCTTTTTAGTTCTACATTGCTAAACATGATTATTTTGCCTGCTCTATATTTACGTTTTGGTTCATTGGAATCTAAGAAAATATAAATCAAAACATCACTGTATATTCAGTGATGTTAAGTTAATCAATAATCATTCTTTAACTATAATACTATTATAATTATTGAACAATAGTTTTTTCTTTAGTTAGAAAAATAAAATAAAAAGGATATGTTATGCCAACAACACAAGAAAATTTAGAAACTGCTTTTGGTGGGGAAAGCCAAGCTTACCAAAAATATAGTGCCTTTGCTAAAAAAGCTGAAAAAGATGGATTTGCAAATATTGCTAAACTATTTCAAACTACTGCTGAAGCAGAACGTATTCATGCAGAAGGACATCTAAAAGCTATGGATAAAATAGGTTCAACTTTAGAAAACCTTGAAGCTGCAATAGCTGGTGAAACTTATGAATATGAAGATATGTATCCACCAATGTACGAACAAGCTGTAGCTGATAAACATAAAGCGAAAAAGATGTTTGGTTTTGCTATGGAAGCAGAAAAAGTTCATGCAGAACTTTATCAAAAAGCATTTGAAGCTGTGAAAAGCGGAAAAGATATAGATGAAGTAAATATTTACTTGTGTCCTGTATGTGGTCATATAGAACTTGGTACACCACCAGAAAATTGTCCTGTATGTGGAGTTAAAGCTTCTACATACGTGCAACTCTAATATAATTAGGAATTATTAATGCAATAATTCCTAAAATCATATTACAAATTCAAAGCATCATGAAGCCATCCATTAAAATGAATTGAAGGTTTAAAGATAGTTAGGCCCCATTTTTTTGCAAGTATAGTCCATTTTTTTGAGTATTTCGGATATTAAAACCAAAACCTAAGTCCAGCTACGGCATATGTTTCATCAAGATGAGAATAATCATCAGTACTTCCAAAGTTTTTAGCCCATTCGACACCAACATAAGGTGCAAACTCTCTTGTGAATTCATAGCGTAATCTTGCACCTAATGTTAAATTTGATAAACCTTTACCAGTTTCCATATGCTCATCATTTTTTGTGTATGCAGATACAGCGATACTTGGAGTAAGGATAAGCTTCTGCGTAAATAATGCTTCATATTCTGCTTCAGCCCTAAATCCAACATTTCCATCATCTGATACTAAAAGAGAAGCTCTTGTTTCAAAAAAGTATGGAGCTAAACCTTGAAGGCCTATTACACCCCAAGTTTGATTATTGGCTTCAGCTTTATCGTATCCCAAACCAATTTGGACATCCCAATACGGTGCAATAGCTCGAGAATATACGAGTTGATTTTCACTTTCCATAGTAGAAGATCCATCTGCTTTCTCCCCTTCAGAATATATATATACTTTGTTTGTATCATATCCGACATAACCATAAGCATCCCAACTGACTGTTTTTGTGTCAGCGTATTGGTATTCTAAGTTATCCACCATAAGTGTAGTTCTTAAAATATCTCCACCTCCACCTGCAAAAGCAGATGTTCCTAAGCCTAATGTTAATACTGTTGTTACTAATAATTTTTTCATAATATCCTCCTTAAGCCACTATAACTTTTCTAAACATACCTGACATATGATAAAGCAAGTGACAATGATAAGCCCAAGAACCTTTAGCATCTACATTTACCCGAAAACTAATTTTTGAACCAGGTTGTGCAATAATGGTGTGTTTTTTTGGCAGATAATTGTCATCGCCAGTTTCTAAATCACTCCACATTCCATGAAGGTGCATTGGATGGTTCATCATAGTGTCATTAATGTAAGTAATTCTTAGTCTTTCTCCATACTTAAATTCTAAAGGCTTAGCATCTTTATACGCTATACCATTTATTGACCACATATTTCCTGTTAAACGTAGTATTATTTCTCTATCTGGATATCTATCATGTGTTGTAGGAGTTAAAGATTTTAAATCAGCATATGTTAAAACTTTTCTACCATTATTTCTTAACCCTACTCCAGGATCATCAAGTCTATACTGGGGATCCATCGCTCTCATAGTTGTTTGTACTCCACGATCTTCTTCTAATGGAGTTATAGGAATAACACCTTTTGTCATATCCATTTTAGGCGCTTTAGTAGGCATAGGCATTTTCATACCTCCACCACATTTCATAGCAGTTTCTTTTTTCATGGGTTTATCCACTGCCATTGTATGTCCCATAGCTGCATGATTCATGGATTCTATATTTTCACTACTCATTGCAGACATATCATGTCCCATTTTTGAGTGATCCATTGACTCATCCATTGGCATTGAATCTCCCACTACTGCATGGTTTATAGATTCTTCTTTATTATTTTCCATTGTAGACATATCATGCCCTGAATGGTCCATGCCATCCATACCCGACATATTCATACCCATATCAGAATGAGATAAAATTGGAAGAGGATCCATTTCTGGAGTTTTGGCTATAATATTTGTATCATATGTCAAAGCACCAAGGGCATAACCACTTCTATCAAGACTTTGAGCAAATATTGAATAAGCTTTATTATTTTGAGGCTCAACTATAACATCATACGTCTCTGCTACTCCAATTCTAAACTCATCAACGTCTACAGGTTGAACATAATTACCATCAGAAGCAACCACAGTCATTTTTAGTCCTGGAATTCTTACATCAAAGAAAGTCATAGCTGCACTGTTTACAAAACGAAGTCTTATCTTTTGTCCATTTTTAAACAATGCTTTAAAGTTTGTTGCTGGGTTTTGACCATTCATAAGATATGTATATGTATATCCAGTCACATCAGAAAGATCTCTATCTGTCATAGCCATCTCATTCCACATTTTTCTTTGATTAAATGCGGCTAAAAATCCTACTTCTTTTATTTCATCAAAAAAGTCTCCAACAGTTCTTTGTTTAAAATTATAGTAATCTGCTGATAGTTTTATATTTCTATATACTGAATCAGGTTTTTCATCAGACCAATCAGATAAGGAGATAACATATTCTTTATCATAGTCTAATATTTCTTCTTTAGGCTCAATTACTATGGCACCGTAAACACCTAACTGTTCCTGAAAACCAGAGTGAGAGTGGTACCAGTATGTTCCACTTTGAACTATTGGGAACTTATATGTAAAAGTTTCTCCAGGTTTTATACCATCAAAACTAATCCCTGGAACTCCATCCATTGCTGGAGGTAAAATAATTCCATGCCAATGAATAGAAGTGTCTTCAGAGAGGTTATTAGTTACATTAAGGGTAATGTCATCGCCTTCTCTCCATCTAAGAGTAGGACCAGTTATCATAGAGTTTACTGCTGTAGCAACTGCAGGTTCTCCTGTAATATTTACATTAATTTTATCAATTGTTAAATTAAACTCAGTTCCGCTAAGTTCCTCAGTTTCTTTTCTTTGTGATATTTTTGTACTTGCATTTAAAGTTAATGATGAAGATGCAAGCAAACCTGCAGCTACAACGCCTTTCACAAAAGTTCTTCTTGAAAGATTTGAATTTTCACGAGTCATTTTGTACTCCTCTTATTTTGTTTGTTAAGAGAAGTTTACAACTAAAGCCTTACTTGAACATTACCTTCAAGCAATACTTTTACTTAGATCAAGGGAAAATACACTTCCTTTACCAAGTTTTGTTTCTAAGTGCAGAGATATATTAAGTTCGTCACATAGTTTTTTTACTATATGCAAACCTATACCTATACCTATATCACTTTCTTTGTAGTAGCGGTTAAAGATTTTTTTAGGATTTTTAATCCCTTGTCCACTATCTTCAATCTTTAAAATATTCTTTTGTAAAGATACTTTTACAAATCCATCTTCCTTATTATATTTACCTGCATTACTTAGAAGATTGTCTATTATTCTTACAAAGGCATTTTCATTAGTATAGATTGTTAAAGAATCGAGTTGTGTATGAAACTCTAATAAAGGAAAAATAGTTTGAAAGTAAGCCACTCTTTGTTTGATTATATCATCTACCTTTATTGTCTCGTTTTGAAGTTTACTTTGGCTTAAAAAAAAGTGTAAGTTTGTTTGGAGTGAGAGAATGTTCTTTATTGCTTCTTCACTCCTTTGCAGTGCATCATCTTTGCCAAACTTCTTTTTTAAGATTTTATAATTTATATTGAGTGCTGCAAGAGGAGTATTAAAGTCATGCAAGATATCTTTTACGAACTCTTCATTAATTTTAAGAGCTTGTTTAAGTGGTCGTATTGCATACAAAGCAAACAAGAGGGATACAAATATAAGAAGCATGAAGTAAGCAGTATATTCAATAAAGGCTTCTTTTTGGATGTTAGTTTTTTGTTTTGTATACTTATCTTTTGAAATGGATATTTTTTTCAATTGTGTATCAGATTTAAAAAGCATATAAATTTCATTTTCATTATAAAGTGTATGCATATCTTTTTCTTCTATATTTGGAACTACTTGTGTGCTGAAAATTTTACAATCATCTTTGAGGTGACATTGCATAATTTGATGGGCTATCATCATTTCATACTCATGTAAAAATTTTTTGTAATCTTGAAAGATAACTATAGATAAAAAGATTATTTGCACACTAAAAAAGAGCGTGAAGCTCTTTAGAAATGATTCTTTTTCATAACTCTTCAAGCATGTATCCTACACCTCTAACATTCTTTATGTCAAGGTTTAGTTTTGTTTTTAATTTACTAAGGTTTACTCTTAATGCATTTGGATTTGGATGTTCTAAAAATTCATAAAGTATATCAGTGGGAACAATCTTATTTTTGTTAAGTATCAATTCATGAAAAAGATGTCCTAAAACATCTCCTAATATAATAAGTTTCTCATCTTTGTATAACTCTCTTGTTGATGGAGTGTAGTCTAATTCTTTATACTTAAGCACATCACTTTTCATATATTTACTCTTAATTCTGATGACAAGTTCTTCAGGGTCAAATGGCTTTTTAATGTAGTCATCAGCTCCCGCTTCAAAACCACTACTCACTGAAGATATATCACTGAGTGCTGTAGTATAAATAGTTGGTGTTTTATCATCCGCTTTTTTTAATGACTTTAAAACTTCAAAACCATTATCTCCCGGAACATTTACATCAAAAATATATAAGTCATACGTATTGTCATATGTTAATTCATATACATCATCACTGGTATATGCACTGCTCACATCAAAACCTTCAAGTTCTAAGTAAGCCTTTAAGCTTGCATGTAAATTTTTGTCATCTTCTAAAAGTAATATCTTCATAAATGTATTATATCTCTTTTATCAATTATCAAATATAACCTGAGTACTTTCATGTCTCTCATTAGGAATTTGAGACTTAATTAAGTCAAATATCACTATCAAAGGACATAAACGAACATAATACCTTACATAGGTTTTACCAGTTCCTATAGGAACCAGTAATAAAAACTACAATTAACGTGGGAATTTTAAAAATAATATCAAACAGTCATCGGCATCTAATTATGAGCAAGATCTGAAAATCTTTATTCCTAAAAGTAGATAATCATCTACTAATAACTTGTGCCTGTTCTGCATGAACTTCTTGTTTCTCTAATGAAAAGTTTCCATTAATTTCTCCATGTTTTATGGACTCTTCTTTAGTGTTTTTAAATTTTTCAGTTTCTTTATTGATATCATCTACATCACTTAATCCAGCAAATTTTGAAGATATATTAGCATATTGAATATCTTGATTATTTAATTTTACATTACCTTTTATATCAACTTTAGACTCAGTATTTGAAGTATCTTCAACTTCTGTTTTAGTATTTAATTGACTATAAGCATCTAAATTCTTTTGAGCAATGTCATCTACTTTTTTATCGGCATAATCATGTAATATCTCTTTTGATTTTGCATCAGTAAATTTATATGCTCCAGTATCATTACCCTTAAGCTCTAATATTCCAGCCTTCTCAAGTTCCTTCGCATTACTATGAGAATTTTCAACAAAATTCTCAGCTGCTTTTTCAG
>ERZ890953.1227-NODE-1227-length-13209-cov-4.495059_pt1 | contig 13209 bp, 8 predicted proteins | sample MGYA00521264_ERZ890953 | MGnify/ENA primary metagenome ERZ890953 (study PRJEB32303, sample SAMEA104408629) | aquatic metagenome | biome: Brackish water; feature: Chemocline; material: water | place: Baltic Sea | collected 2014-10-26T21:54:00 | depth 200 m ... | reverse complement strand
GCACGAAGTACTTGAAGATGCTGTGCTGGATGGTCTCGGTGAGGCGAGGTGGTGCCTTATCCGGCAGGTCGAGGAAGCCCAGCTGATTGAACGGTACGGTGGCGAGATACATCCAACTCGTGCCACCCACCTCGTGCTCGCCGTAGACGTGGTCGATGAGCTTCTCCCGCTTGCGCAGGGGGTCGGGGGGGGCAGCGACGCGATCGTCAGCGATGGCAAGGAGTCCATCCCGGTTGCCGAAGGTGATAGCTTCATTGGGGCACGCCGCGGCGCAGGCGGGAATCTTCCCCTCCTCCAGGCGAGCGAAGCAGAACTCGCACTTCATCACCCGCGGGGTCAGCACCTCGTCATATTCGTAAGAGGGAATCTGGAAGGGACACGCCACCATGCAGTAGCGGCAGCCGATGCACTTTGAGGCTTCGTAGCGTACCGGCCCTTTCGGGTCCTTGGTGAGAGCACCGACGATGCAGGCGGAGACGCAGGCCGGGTCGAGGCAGTGCATGCACTGGACCTTGGCGTGTGCGGGATGACCGTTGCACTGCACTTCATCATAGCGGTTGACCACGGTCAGCGCCGTGGCGCTGGGGCGCCGGGGTTCCTCCAGTACCGTCATGTCTTCAAAGGAAGTCGCTGGAGGTGGCAGGTCGTTGGCCTTGTTGCAGGCTGCTTCGCACTTGCGGCAGCCGCCACACAGGCTGAGATCCACCAGACACCCGACGGCATCGGCAGGTATTGACGGCCCTTCCGATGCCTCGGAACTGCCGGCGGCGAGGGTCAGACCCCCGGCACCGAGTAGTTGGAGAAATGCTCTGCGGTTTTGTTTCATTCGTCGCCTCGACAGTAGTTGCTGAAGTCCTGTTGGCAGGCCCCATCGCCCGTTGCGTCATGTGCGTAGCGAGTCACCAGGATTACCTCCCGCCAAAGAGCTGCCGGCTGAGGGTCTTCCACTGTGCATCGGACAGCTGGTCGCCAATGCCATCAATCAACTCCCCGCCATCCTGGGCCGTCGCAAGCAGCTCAGAGTCTGGGGGACCGAAGGCTGCGTTGATGCGTTCTTTGGAGAGGGTCAGCCAGGCATCGGCCAGGGAACCGGCGAAGAGGTTCTCCAGCTCATCGGCCAGGCCGGATGGTCTGATCTTCAGGAGCCACCCTCTACGGTAGGGCGCATCGTTGACCAGTTCTGGACGGGTGAGAGCGGCCTGGTTGACCTCAACCACCTCCCCTGACAGGGGTGAGAGTTGCTCAACGAAGCGTCCCTTGCGGCCCATCTTCCATGCCGGCCTGCCCTGGCGAAGGTGTGCTCCCACCGGGGGCAACTCGAGGAGGTCAAGAGCCCCCATTAGCTTGCCGGATATTTCGTTGGCGCCGACGCTGATAAGGTCGTCGTCGGTCCACCGGGCCCAGGCGTGGCCAGGATGGTGATAGACCTCCCGGGCTGCCAGCGCGGGCAAAACCTTGCGAAAAATGGCGGCCCGGTCTGCTGCTGGTATGCCCACCAGTTTGGGGGCGCCCTGGACAGACATCTGGCCAGCCAAAGCTACTCTCCTCGAGTTCTTCTTTCGCTCCAGCTGCCAGTCCACTGCGAGGGCAATGGCGAGAAACACAATCAGAATCGCGAATGTCATGGTAACACCTCCCTGGAAAGCGGCGTTGCCTTCCTTTTCGGTCAGTACTGTTACAAGTCGCGTGCCAGAGTGGGATGTGGGGGCGAAGTTTGTTCGTATCCCCAGTCACGTAGCCGACTTGCTGGGACGAACTGCGTCAGGCGGGAGGGACGGCCCCTGGCGTAGGTGCCGAGAAATCCAACAGTCGGTGCCGAATATTGCGGCAGTCAGGGGCGGGGCCAGGTCTGGGGATTTGCCAGTGCGTCGTTGATGAGGCCCTGGCAATGGGCACAGAACTCAGTGCCTTTGTTGTCGATGTTCTCCGCATAGGTTGAAGAGGCCAGAACGCATAACTGATTGGGGCAGTGGAGCAGGCCGAAAGTGTGCCCGAGTTCGTGGACGGCCTCCTTGATGAGTCGCTCCTGCCGCAGGTCGCGGTCATCTGGCAGGCCGTAGAATGAAGGGCGCAACCGATGTCCGGAAACCACTGCGACGGTACCCCCCAGCTGGGCCTCGCCGAAGACGTAGGTGAGGATGGGGATGAAGAGGTCCAAATCGGTGATGCCCAGGCTCTTGGTCGCTGCGGGATTGCGGATCTCCAGGAGCTTCGAAAGCATTGCCGTGGAGAGGTACTGGCCCCTGGCCGGGTTGTAGGCGAACTCCAGGTCAAGTGTGGGCCAGGTCAGTTGGACGGTCATGCGAAAGGTTTGCCCCAGGCGCTGGCACAGCCCGGGCCAATCGTACTCCGGGTCTTTGACAAAGGAGACTATTTCTAGGTAGCGCACCGTGGTCAGTTGCGTAGATTGTACTTCTTGATCTTATTGTAGATGGTAGCCCGGTCGAGGCCCAGTACCTCGGCACTACGGCTGATGTTCCAGCCCGTGCGGTCGAGGATTGCCTGGATATGGCGGCACTCGACTGCGGCCAGGGTATCACCGGGCTGGTCGAGTCTCTGGGAGGTCAGTTGGAACGGCAGATCGGTGGGGCGAATCACTCCCTCCTGGGCCACGACCATGGCTCTTTCAATGGCGTTCTGCAATTCCCGGACGTTGCCCGGCCACCGGTGCGAGGAGAGCAGGTCCAGTGCCTCCGGCGAGCTGGCGAGAGCTTCTTTGCCCATGGCGTTGGCGTACTTGGTGACAAAATGCCGGGCCAGCAGGGGAATGTCCCCTTCCCGCTCCCTCAGGGGGGGGAGGTGGATGGCAAAGACGTTGATCCGGTAGTAGAAGTCCTCCCGGAAGTCGCCCTCGGCCACTGCCTGCTCCAGATTGCGATTGGTCGCGCAGACGACTCTGAAGTCCACCTTCTTGGGTTTGTCGCTCCCCAGTCGGCAGAATTCCTTGGTTTCGATGACCCGCAGGAGATCGAGCTGGGTCTTCATGCTGATGGTGCCTATTTCGTCCAGGAAGAGCGTCCCGCCGTCAGCCATCTCAAGCTTGCCCTTGCGATGGTATTGGGCTCCGGTAAAGGCCCCGCGCTCATGCCCGAAGAGTTCGGTTTCCAGGAGGTTTTCGGGGAGCGCCCCACAGTTGATGGGGACCAGGGAGAAGTAACGCCGGTTGCTGCGGGCATGGATTGCCCTGGCGACCAGTTCCTTGCCGGTGCCGCTTTCGCCTCGGATAAGCACCGTTGCGTCGGTGTCAGCAACGGTATCGGCCAGCTCCAGCACCTTCTTCATGTTGGGGCTGTCGCCGATGATCTCCGCGCGCCCGGCCAACCGCTCGACCCGCTCACGCAGGCGCACATTCTCTTCGGTGAGGCTCTTCTGCCGCAGGGCTTTCTTGATCAAATGACAGAGTTCATCCGGGTCAAAGGGCTTGGCAACATAGTCAAAGGCCCCGTTCTTCAGAGCTTGGACTGCGGTGTTAACTGAAGCGTACGCGGTGATCATGATCACAATCAGGTCCGGGTCAACTTCGTGGAGGCGCTTCTGGAGTTCGAGTCCATCCATGCCGGGCATCTTGATATCCAATAGGACGATGTCCCACATGCCAGCATCGAAGGTCTTTAGTGCGGCTTCGGCGTCCTCTGCGGTCTCGACGTCGTAGCCCTCCTCAATGAGCCACTTCGCCAGCGAATCTCTGACGGAGAACTCGTCATCGACAACCAGGATCCTGTATTTCCGGTTCATTGTTCCCTCATGTCTTAAGCTCGGCTCCGTTCTCCTCAGCCGGCGCAATGGGCAGCACGATGTTGAAGGTAGTGCCCCTGCCGACCTCGGACTGGACCGAGATTTCCCCTCCATGCCGTTTGACGACTCCGTAGGCGACGGAAAGGCCCAACCCCGTGCCTGCTCCCTCGGACTTGGTGGTATAGAAGGGCTCAAAGACGAGGGGCAGGACCTCGTCGGGAATGCCGTGTCCGGTATCGGTCACGGCAATCTGTAGCCGTTGGTCGTCGGGGAGGCTTGTGGTCTGGACCTTCAGCGTTCCACCTTTGCTCATGGCCTCCACGGCATTGATGAAGATGGCAATGAGGGCTTGCTTCAACTGGTTGGCATCGCAGCAGAGTTCGTCATTGGCTGCGCCAAATGCGGTCTCCACCCCGATTCCGCTGATTTCCAGATGATGTCCGACGAGGGCCAGAGATTCAGTGATGACTCGGTGCAACTGCTCACTCTTGAAGGTTGCTTCCCGTTGACGAGAGAAGAGGAGCATGTTCTTGACGATCTCCCCACAGCGACTGGTTTCCGCGGTGACAATCTCCAGGGTTTCGACGATGGACCTGGTCTTCTCCTCGTCCAGTGGGCCTTTGGAGAGTTTGCGAAGGACGAGCTTGGTGTAGGTCAGGATACCTGCCAGGGGGTTGTTCAACTCGTGGGCAACGGTGGCCGAGAGCCGTCCCATGGAGACCATCTTTTCAGCGTGGAGCATCTGCGCTTGGATGCGCTCCAGTTGAGAGGTCTTCTCGGCGACTTTCTGTTCCAATGTCTCTGACCACTCCTGGGCCTCGTCCCGGGCGTCCCTCAAGTCAGCCGTCATGCGATTGAAGGACTCCGCCAGCAATCCCACTTCGCCGCCGGTGCTCAGGATGATGCTGTGATCGAGATTGCCGGCCGCGACCTCTCTGGTACCCTGGGCGAGTTTGCGAACTGGGAGGTGCACCAGGAAGTACGAGAACGCTCCGGAAATGGCGGCGAGCAAGATCACGACGACGGTTGCCAGGAGTACGATGCTGGCCTGCCTGGCCTCCATCTGGGCGTCCGCCTCGGCCAGGGACATCTTGACATCAAGGACGCCAAGGATCTTCTGCTCAGGAGGGTGGGCGTGGCACGCGGCGTTATAGCAGTCTGGTTGGTTTTCAATGGGGTTGATGAGCCCCATGACCCGGTATCCCCCCGGTGCATCCAGGTAGCGCACACGCTTCTCCAGGGGGAGTGATTCAAAGGGCACGCTGCGGCCGTGGCACCCGAAGCAGGCCTCGGCGTGCATGTCCAGAGCCATTTGCCCCTCGCCAAAGCTGCTGGCGTGAATGGTCTCCCCCCGTTTATTGTAGATCCGTATCCCCTCGATGCCTGGTTCGCCGGCAACGGTGTGGACGATTTCGGAGACTCCCTCTCGCTGGTTTCTGAGCATCGCGCTGCGAGTCGACCGGATCAGGACGTCACTGATCCGGTCTGCCGTCTGCAGCATGCTCCTTTGTACGTAGGCGGCTTCTTCTCGGGTCGAGATGGCAGCGTAGAGGATGAAGGCGCACGTGAATACGGCAATCTGCAGAAGGAATAGTTTGAATCCAAGGGAGTTTACAAGTTTCAAAACACCAGCCTCGCGCCAGAACTTCGGGGCGGCCTCAGTCCTTCGCTAGTAGAATGACTATATGGTGTGGAGTCAAGAGTATTCTACCCAAAGGCCAGGCAAGCAATCCTCCAGAATTGGTATTGATATCAAGTCTATGGAGTATCTTGCGGGGGGGCGGCGGGAGACCGCTGCAGGGCCTGGCCACTGTTCGTGCGCAAACCCGTTGCAACTCTGGGCGATGGTGCCTAATATGTCATTGCACAAAGAGATGGCGTAATCTGAGTTGAGAGTAACTTACCGAACCGATTGCGTTGGACAACAGGAGTTAGGCATGTTGCCCGAACCCACCGTCGAAAGGCTGAGCCGGTATCGGCGCATCCTCAGAGACCTTCATGGCTCTGGCAAGACCTCTGTCTTCTCACACGAGTTGGCGGAGATGGCGCATTCCAATGCTGCCCAGGTGAGGCGAGATGTGATGCTCATCGGGCACAGCGGGAGCCCGGCGAAGGGATACGAAGTCACTGCTTTGCGCACGGCCATCGGCGACGTCCTGGATGACCCGGCGCTCAGCCGCTCAGTGGTGATTGGCCTGGGTAATCTGGGACAGGCCGTGGTGGGCTATTTTGGCGATCATCACTCCCGTTTTACAATATCTGCCGCCTTTGACGTTGATCCCCTGAAGATTGGCCGGGAGAATTTTGGTGTTCCGACTTTCGGTATGGAGAAACTTGAGGAACTTATCAGTGCCCAGAATATCAGGATCGCAATTCTTGCGATACCGAAGCCGGTTGCCCAGGAAATTGTCAATCGTCTGTGCGCCGCCGGGATAACCGGCATCGTCAATTTCGTGCAGATTCCACTGAGGGTCCCGCCAGGGGTTTTTGTGGAATTGGTGGATATTGCTGCGACCTGGGAGAAGGTTGCCTATTTCTCTCGCCGTCGGCAGGGTTGACAAGATCAAGGAATGTAAAGTGGCCCGAAGGTCAGATCGTCGATGGTGAAGTCGGGGTCATCGGCCTCGTGGACTACCACATAGCCGATGGGACTCCCCGAACCGAATTCAATGAAGTTGGTGCCGTTGCTGGTAGTCATCTCAGTGTGAAATGCATTCACTCCCGGCGTTCCCGGCGCCGGACCGGGGGCATAGAAGTCCACGGCGAGCCCTCCTGGCCAGGTGTCGCCCACGTAGAGGCTCACGTAATGGGTGGCGGCCTGGAATGCGCTGGCGCCGGCAGGTTTGGCGAAGCGGATGAAGACCGGTTCCTGCCAGGGTTGGCCGAACTTGTCGAAGGAAGCGCAGGAGTTTTTCCCTGAGGTTGAATCCAGTTCCCAGTGGTTGGTGGCAATCACCGCGTCCTTGCTGGGTGTGAAGAAGTAGACGCCGGCTGAGGCGAAGGTTGATTCGATGTCTACGTTGTCATTGAGTTGCTGGCCTTCCAGGTTGGCATCAAAGGTGATGGTGCCGCCGCACATGGCCGGCGTTCCGTCGGCGAAGAGGCAGCCGAGACCGAGACCGCATGAGGGATTGTCGCAGCCCATGGCGCACTGGCCGTCGTGGCAGTTCATGCCGGCGCCGCAGGAACCACACGTGCCACCGCAGCCATTGTCGCCGCACTCTCGTCCGCCACAGTTGACCTGGCACACCCGGGCGCTGTCCCCGGATGGGCTGCCATCCTCCAGGAGGCCATCACCCGCGGGCTGGGAAGCGTCCAGTTGGTTGCCAGCGGGCTCGATGCTGGCGGTGGTTTCTTCTGGTCCACAACTGGTTGCTGCAGCCAAGAAGACCACTAGAGTCCACCACTTCACCCTCTTCATCTACGACCTCCATGCGGCGCATCATGCCGAGGCGATTATACGTCCTTGGTGGCGACAAGCAAGCCGGCACTCGCGCAATTATGGCTCACTGGCGGCATGTGGCGGGCGAAAAAGTCCTGTCTTGTTGGCCTGTTGTGGAATCATTCACAGCAATTATGTTGTGTTGGTGTTGGCCTCTGTGTATCTTACGCGGGTTCTAGTCCCAATGGTTTGGAAACAGCTTGAAGACAAGAGGAGATTGGTCATGAAGAGACTGCAACGTTTTGTCCTGATTCTGGGTGCGCTGTTCATGGTGGCTTGCGGTGGCGAGACCACCAAGGAAGTTACCTTAGAGGTTGCGGCCCCCACCGTCAAAGTAGACGGATCCGTAGCGCTGCTGGTCGGGGCTGATGCCGTTTTCACGGCAACCACGGCTGATGGTGAGGATTCTGGCTATCTTTGGTCCTCAAGCGACGAGACCGCGGCCACTGTGGCCACGGACGGAACGGTTACCGGCATTGCTGCCGGCACGGCAATTATTACTGCCACCGGGCTGGATACCGAAGCCGCTGGCTCCTGGGGCGTCCATGTCTATGAAGAGGGTACCGGCCCCGCAGCCACCCCCCGCGTGTTTGTTGCCGGGAGCCTCATCGTCAAGGTTGGCGAGACCACGGAACTGGGCGCCGAGACGGTTGACGGCGAAGATTCCGGCTATGATTGGGAGTCCAGCGATGAAGCCGTTGCCACCATCTCCGAAGATGGCACCGTGACTGGCGTAGCCGTTGGCCCCTTCACTGTTACCGCCACCGGATTTGATACCGGCGAAGCGGGCACCTGGAACATGTATGTCTGGGACGATGCCCCGGTGGTCACTCCGAACCCCACCTTGACTGTCGACGGCCCCCTCTCCCTGGTGATGGGGCAGACCGGGCAGCTTGAGGTTGCTACGGCCAATGGGGAAGATAGCGCTTACACCTACGAATCCAGCGACGAAGTGGTGGCCACCATCGACCAGACCGGTCTCATTTCGGCCATGGCGGCGGGGGAAACCCTCTTCACCGTGACCGGCGTCGATACCGGGGCCACGGCGGTCTTCGGTCTAGTGGTACTTGGTACCGCGCCGACGGTTCCCTTTGAAGAGTTGTGGGAGGCTTCTGGCCACGCTGATGCCTCTGCCGAGGCCTTCCGTCACTGGGACGAAGGTGACCCGGCGGTGGTCCCGACCTCTTGCGCCAAGTGCCACAGTGCCTATGGCTATCTCGATTTCCTCGGTCTTGACGGGACTGACTTTGGCGTGGTGGACAACGCCGCCCCAACCGATTCAGTCATCACTTGCGTGGTCTGCCACAACACCGCGACACTGGCCATGGATACCGTTTCCTTCCCATCCGGTGCCGTCATCGACGGCCTCGGTCCGGAAGCACGGTGCATGCAGTGCCACCAGGGTCGTGAATCGACCACGAGCGTCAATGCCGCCATCGAAGCCGCTGCACCAGAGAGCGACGACGCGGTGGTTGAAGGGCTCGGCTTCAAGAACGTGCACTACTTTGCGGCCGGTGCCACCCTCTATGGTGGCAAGGCCATGGGCGGCTACCAGTACGATGGCAAAGCCTACATTGGCAAATTCGATCATGCCGGCAAGATCAACGGTTGCGCCGACTGCCACAATCCGCATTCCCTGGCAGTGAAAATCTCGGTTTGCTCCGAATGTCATGCTGGCGTGACCGAGGAATCTGACCTCAATGCCATCCGGATGCCGGGTAGCAACGTGGACTTTGATGGCGATGATGCCGAAGAGGGCACCCTGGGCGAAATCGAAGGACTGCGGGAACTCCTTTATCTCGCTCTCCAGGATTACGCGGCCGACACCATCGGTACGCCGATCATCTACGATACTTTCAGCTACCCCTACTTCTTTGTCGATACCAACGGCAATGGCGAAGTGGATGACGGCGAGGCGGTTTTCGCCAATGGGTACAAGCAATGGACGCCACGTTTGCTGCGCGGGGCCTACAACTTCCAGTACGCCCAGAAGGACCCGGGGGCATTTGCCCACAATAACCGCTACGTTATCCAGCTGTTGTTCGATTCAATCGAGGATCTTGGGAGCGATGTGACTGGCCTGCGCCGGACTCCCACGGGTCACTTCAACGGCGATGCTGAAGCCTTCCGTCATTGGGACAAGGATGGTGCGGTGAGTGCGTCTTGCGCTCGCTGCCATAGCTCCGAGGGTGTCAAGTTCATCGCTGAAGAGGACCTGAACGTTGCCACGGCTCAGCCTACTACTTGGGGTTTGGCATGCGACGTTTGCCACACCGGCGTCGACTATGCCAACGGCGCACCCTTGCGCTATCTCCCCGACGTCACGTTCCCCAGTGGCTTCACTATGGAGAACGACCCCGAGAATCCCGATAGTTCCTTCATCTGCCTGACCTGCCACCAGGGTCGCGAGTCTGGTGCCAGCGTGTTGGCGGCCATTGCCGCCAACAAGTTGAGCTTCAAGAACATTCACTACCTCCCGGTTGGGGCCAGCTTCTACGGCGGCGATGCGGGCAGTGGCTTTGAGTACGAGGGCAAGGAGTACGTCGGGGCATTTGGGCACTTCTCTGCGGATGCAGCCAAGTGTGAGTATTGCCACGCTCCCACCATCGACGACCACAGCTTCTTGCCGAAGCTGTCTGGAACCTGTACCGGGTGCCACGTCGAGGCGACCGACGGTATTGAGTCCATCCGCAAGGCTCGCGGCACCGACTATGATGGTGACGGGGACACGGACGAGAACCTCAAGGACGAGTTGGAAGCGCTGACCGATGTGCTCTACGAAGCCATGCAGGAGAATGCCGCTGATGCAGGCAATCCAATCATTTACTCTGCCGGCGCGTACCCCTACTTCTTTGCGGATACCAATGGCAATGGAGATGTGGATGAGGGGGAGGCAGTCTACGCCAACTCTTACAAGTCATGGACTCCGGCGTTGCTGAAGGCCTCCTTCAACTTCCAGTTCTCCCACAAAGAGCCTGCTGCATGGGCCCACAACACCGACTACATGGCACAGCTTCTCTACGACTCCATCGAAGACCTTGGTGGAGATGTAGACGACCTCAATCGACCGTAGCTGATGGCGAGCCCCGGGGCGGTTTTCCCGGGGCTCGCAATGTCCCCCACCCCGAAACTGTGGCATTTTTCAACAGATCAGTGGGCCCTTGGCTGGACAAGTGTGGCCTATTTCGACAATCGCCCACGGCGCGCCCTTGACAGCACTGTGAACCTATGCACAATGCTTTTTGTGGTTGTAGGGCTAGGTTATATAGGGGGAGGTCATGCTTGAATCTGCCGTAAAATGCCGGTTTTTTGGGTGGCTACTGATGGTGGCTGTGGGGCTTTGTCTGTCCAGTACGGGGTTGGCGGAAGAGGGGTACGAGGAGGATTGTTTCCAGTGCCACGGCTCCCAGGAGACCATGGCCGATGCGACGGACAAGAAGATCGAGCCGGGTTGGGTGGTGGCTGTTGGTGCCCTGGCCGGTACTGCCCACGAGGACAACGATTGTTCGGACTGCCATGTGCTGGCGAAGGAAGGGGCAGGCGACCACTTTGACGGTGGGCCGCCGCTGGTGCTGAAGTGTGATAGTTGCCACGAGGATGCCGCCGGCAGTTTTGCCAGCCATGATGTTCATGGAAAGGCCTTTGCCTCGGGCAATACTTCGGCTCCGTGGTGCACTGACTGTCACCCGGGCGGCCACCAGATGAAGCCTTTGAAGTCCCCGGATTCCCCCTTGGCTCCGCTCAACCAGCCGAGTCTTTGCGCTCGCTGCCACGATGGCAGTGAGTCAGAACACCAGCCGACCATCACCAAGAAGAAGCTGTTGGAGCGCTACAAGGCTGGAGTGCACTGGCAGAGTCTGGTGGAGGGCAAGCCCGCCGCCGTCTGCACCGATTGCCATGGTCACCATTCAATCCTGCCGTCGTCTGACCAGGACTCTGCGGTGAGTCGGGAGGGATTGCTCACTACCTGTGCCAAGTGCCACGCGGCCGAGACCAAGATCTATGCATCCGGCTCCCACGGGGCCACCTTGCTCCATGGAAACCTCGATGTGCCTACTTGCACGACGTGCCACGGTGACCACGACATTGCGTCCTTGAAGATGCAGGTTGGTGGAACCAGAGGTTTCGCCACTACCCAGGTCTGCATGTGGTGTCATGGTAATGACCGGATCATGGCTCGCTACGACCTTGACACGTCTCCGGTAGACACCTACCTCCATGACTTCCATGGACTGTCGCAGCGCAGCTCACTTGGCGCCTCGGCCACTTGTGCGGATTGCCACGACCCGCACCGTTCGTTGCCGGCTGGGAACCCCAAATCATCCGTGCATGTGGACAACCGCGGTGCGACTTGCGGCAAGTGCCACGGCGAATCCTCTGAGTCTTTCATTATGAGCTTCACTCATAAGAAAGGGCGCGGGGAGGGGGCTGGGACTCGGGGGCAGATTGTCGACTGGGTGACCCTGGTCTACATTATTTTGATCGTAGTGACCCTGGGAGGGATGGCGCTGCACAATGTTGTGGTGTGGACGTACTACGTCAAGCTCAAACGCAAGTACCAGGAGCGCAAGGGGGCCATCGTCCGGATGACGCAGTTTGAGCGAGGCTGGCACTGGCTGCTGCTCATCAGCTTCACGCTGCTGGCCGTCACCGGTTTCGCTCTCAGCTACTCTGATTCAGCGCCCTTCCGCTGGCTCTACTCGCTGGGTCTCACTGAAGGCAATCGTTCCTGGTTGCATCGGCTCAATGCCATCCTCATGACCCTGGATATGGGTGTCTTTCTGGTCTACAAGACGGTCACGCGGCGTGGCCGCATGTGGTGGACGCAGATGTGGCCTCGGTGGCGAGACGTGCGGGACTTCTGGAACAACATGAAGTTCCACCTCTGGTTCACCCGGCAGCGGCCACGTTTTCCCATGTTCAACTATGGTGAGAAGGCTGAATACTGGGCACTCTGGTGGGGTACCGGCGTGATGTTGCTGACCGGTCTCGTGCTCTGGTTCTCGGAACTACTGCCCGCCGACTCACCGCCCTGGATATTCGAAGTCTCCCGCGTGATTCATTACTACGAGGCAATTCTGGCCACGGGCGCCATCGTCGTCTGGCACCTCTTTAACACCATCCTCCACCCTGCCGAGTACCCCCTTGATACTTGCTGGTTGACGGGCAAGCTCACCGAGGAAGAGGCGCATCACAGGTTTGATGATGAGGCCGTTGCTTTGCAGCGTCCCAACCAGCATGAAACGGTGGTTCCAGAGTCCAAGGAGTGGATGGAAGAGGCTGGGGAAGAGGAGTCACCGAAGGCTGGGAAGTAGTCCCTCCGCAGTCCCTCTATTCGCCTTCCACGTTGCGTTTCCAGAGTGCTTTCAGGGTGTCGTCCAGGTCCTCAGGGGATTCGTCCTCAGCGAGGAAGTTGTGGCAGAGTTCGCAATCCATGGAGATGGTTTTGCCATCCTTCGTGGCGTGCTCATCGTTGTGGCAGCGGAAACACCCCCGCTTATCCTGCTCTTCGCCGCGGTGGCCCAGGTGGTTGGGGTGCGTCTCCCAGGTGAGTTTCATGGTCGGGAAGATGTTGCGCTTGTAAAGCATTGCAACAACCTCGGCGCTCTCCGCCAGTTGCTCAGCTGATACCGTGGCATCCTTGTGATTTTCTGCATAATAGGTAGGCAGGGCCTTGGCAAAGTGCTCTTGAGCACTATCTCGGTCGAGGGCATCGCCGGCATCTTTCAGGACGGCGGTTGCCACTTTATGGAGGAAAGGAACGTCGCGCTTCAGGAGCCCCTCATTAAAGGCGCGGTCAATGGCCAACCGAGGGGTCTGGTCGAAGACGTGGGTGGGACGGTTATGGCAGTCGATACAGTCCATGGTGCGCGGTTCCCGGGGAGTGCCCTCGGTGCCTTCTGGTGGCAGGTATTCGGCGGTCAACTCGCCACTCTTGTAGACCGAAACCTTGCCTACCTTCTCGCGCTTCTCGTCCAGTGCTTCGTAGCGGACTTCAATGTCCTTGCTCACGTGCCAGTGGATTCCGTGGT
>ERZ890953.1223-NODE-1223-length-13238-cov-4.552606_pt1 | contig 13238 bp, 14 predicted proteins | sample MGYA00521264_ERZ890953 | MGnify/ENA primary metagenome ERZ890953 (study PRJEB32303, sample SAMEA104408629) | aquatic metagenome | biome: Brackish water; feature: Chemocline; material: water | place: Baltic Sea | collected 2014-10-26T21:54:00 | depth 200 m ... | reverse complement strand
CACACCCGCCACACCCCCAAATCTGGGAACCTCCACGCAAAGTCTCAAAGAGCCTTAACTCTTAGCCAAAGAAGATTTAGACAAACGGAGGAACAAAATGGATGCAGGAAATGCTTTCACCAATTTTTTAACCCTTTTGGCACAGGCTCTTTTAATTATTGCCATACCCATCGTGGTAGCCGGTGCTTTTCAATGGATGCGCACAAAAAGCGCAGAGATTAAACAAAATCTCTCCAAAGAACAGCTCGAAATGATCGAGAAGGGCATCAAAATGGCCGTCGGTGCGGCTGAACAGGCGGGTTTTTCGGGCCTGCTCAAGAGCGGCGGCGAAAAGAAAAACTACGCCATTGACGCCGTGCAACGGTATCTTGATCGAGCAGGCGTCGAGATTGATGTGGAAGAAATTGCCACGTTGATCGAGTCCGAAGTCAATAGACAGTTTTCAAACTATGCGCCTCCAGTTAATACCCCGGAAGCTCGCAGCGCGCTGATCGACAAAGCCATTGAATCTGCGGTACTGGCAGCGGAACAAAGTGGCGCCAAGAAAACCGCCATCGATGTCGCCACCGGTGCGGCACTCTCCAAAAAGGCTTATGCCGTCGATATGGCCGCCAAATATCTTAGCGAGCATGGCATAAAAGTTAACCCCAGCCTGATCGATGGGATGATAGAAGCGCAAATTATGAAACTCAAGCTCAAAGCGCTAGAGTGGAAAGCCACGGGCAGTAATCAGTAATCAATACCCGGTATTCAGTGAAATTTTTTGGTTCCGGCTCGTCCGGATTAGGAACTGACCATGCGCGTTTTATTGCAGCGCGTCAATTGCAGCCGGGTGTCTGTTGAGGGGCGCGTGATTGCTGAAATCAAATCAGGGCTGGTGCTCTTGTTGGGCATCAGTCCTGACGATGGGGACGAACAAATTCACTATCTCACCCAGAAAATTGCAAATTTGCGCATCTTCGAAGATGCAGATGGAAAGCTGAATCGCTCGATCCTGGAAGTGGGTGGGGAGGCGTTAGTGATCTCTCAGTTTACGCTCTATGCGGATACTCGCAAAGGGCGCAGACCATCCTTCACAGATGCAGCCCGTCCCGAAGACGCGTACCCGTTGGTGGCGCGCTTCGTCGAGCGGCTCGCTGCCGAGGGGGTTCCTACTAAAACCGGGGAATTCGGCGCTCACATGTTGGTCGAAATTCACAACGACGGCCCCGTGACAATCTGGATGGAAAAATAAGCTATACCCCCAAGATGCCGCGCTGCATAGCTTCAGAAACGGCGGCGGCACGCGAATCAACTCCCAATTTTCTATAAATATTCGAAAGGTGTGCCTTCACAGTGCGCTCGGTGATTCCCAGAGCATAGGCGATTTCCTTGCTGCGAGCACCTCCCGCCACGGCTGTGAGCACTTCCAGCTCGCGGTCGGTCAGGTCGGCAGTATCCGCAATGGATTGTTGCGGCTGCGCGGAAAATTTGGGTGGAGAAAGCAATTGTTCCAAAATTTCTGGTTGCAGCAAGGTTTCGCCACGCGCCGCCGCCCGGATGGTGTTGAAGAGCGTTTTGCGGTCGGTGTCTTTGAGCAAATAACCACGCGCCCCGGCTTTCAACCCGCGGCGCATCAGGTCATCTTCTTTGAAAGTCGTCAGAATGACGATGGCAATTTGCGGATGCTGGCGCTGGAGAATTTCGATGGCGGTCAGGCCATCCATGCGGGGCATACGCAAATCCATCAGAATCACATCGGGGTGCAGTTCGGCGGCCAAATCTACGGCCTGGGCGCCATCACTGGCCTCACCAACCAACTCGAAGCCGTCTTCGGTTTCCAGAATCAGCCGCAGGCCCTCACGCACAATCAAGTGGTCGTCGACAATTAAAATGCGGATGGCTTCAGTCATCGGCAGGCCTTAGGGGTAATGTGAGTCGCAGGGTTGTCCCCTGGGCCAGGGCGCTCTCAATGCTCAGAACGCCTCCCAAAATTCGCGCCCGTTCGCGCATCCCCAACAAGCCGTAATGCCCCGAACGGCTAATGGCATCTCCCGGATTGAATCCAACCCCATTATCACTAATCTCGATCTGCATCAATTGCGATTCACAAACCAGTCCAACCGAAACCTGGCTGGCCTGCGCATGTTTGGCGATATTTAATAAACCTTCCGAAATCGCTCTGCGAGCGACTTCAGCGATTTGAGCCGGAATTCCCCGCGGCGCATGGAGTTCCAGCTTGCAATCGATATTCGTAATTGCAGTGAAGCGTTTGGTTTCCTCACGAATTGCCGTATTGATGTCAATTGAGGATTGAGAAGTGCGCAAATCATCGATTGCACTGCGAGCATCAGCCAATGTCGTGCGCGCCCGCACCATAGCCTGTTGGACAATGGCCTGCGCTCGTTGAGAATGACCACTCCCCAAATGCGAGTCGGCTGCTTCCAACTGCAGGATTAGCCCCGCTAACCCCTGCGCCAGCGTATCGTGCAACTCACGGGCCATGCGTTGGCGCTCCGTGGTCAAAGTGAGATTTTCGACTTCAAGAGCATACTCAGCAAGTTGTTTGTGAGCGTCTTCCAAATTTTGTAATAAGCCTTGCGCCCGGTCGCTGGCTTCCGCCTGCCGGTGAAACAAATAAGCGAAAAACGCCGAAAATGCGACCGCCCCTAATAATACAGGCAATAAATCGCGAAATGTCCCAAAATCACTCAGCAGGAGAACACTACCAGTCGCCAGGAAAATATATAGAACCACACCCGCAAACGCCAGACGGTTTCGCCCCAACATCCCGACTGCTGTGCCACTGACAGCAGAAAATAGACCAATCGCTAAATAGACATTTCCGCTGATCAAAACAATCACAAATGCGAGCATCCCCTGAGCCAATAAATAACCCAGTGTGCGCTGTTCAGATTGAATAAAATTTAAGATCATCCAATAAAGCATTAAGTGAATAAAAAATAACACTGTAAATGCCGTCAAACGCAGCGGATCATTCACCAGCATTGAAACCATAACATTCATGATATACAGGCCAATCATCACCAGCGTTACCATGACAAGCATGGGTCTCAACTCGATGTAGCTTTCCGAGGGACCTTCAGGCAGGGGGAAGAAAAATTGCTGAATTCTTTTGCGCCAACAAGATGATATTTGGTTCATACATTTATTGTACTCTTCTTGAAGCTATTTTCCATTGTACAGAGGTACATTGTACGAAAATACAGGATGATCAAGCCCAAATTACCAATCGACAGCTCGCATCCAACTGGCTACACTATTCACGATGAAACAAGAACCGAATTCAAACGTAGATCAAATTAGCTGCCAGGATTCAAAAAAGGAGTAATGATGTCTGAAACAAACCCCGCTATTCAAACTCAGAATTTACATAAGGATTTCGGCGAAGTCTATGCCGTCAAGGGGGTTAATCTCGAAATCCACCAAGGAGAAGTCTTCAGCCTGTTAGGCCCTAACGGGGCCGGTAAGAGCACCACGATCTCGATGATCTCCGGGTTGCTCAAACCTACCCGAGGCGACGCGACGATCCTGGGGAATTCCATCACAAAAAATCCGCAGGCCGCTAAAGCCCTCATCGGCGTTGTCCCCCAAGAAATTGCTCTTTACGGTGATCTATCGGCGCGCGAAAATCTGCTCTTTTGGGGCAAGATGTACGACCTGCGCGGCACGGCGCTCAAGCAACGCGTGGACGAAATCCTTGATATTGTCGGCCTGACAGATCGGCAGAAAAGCCATGTGGAAAAGTTCTCTGGCGGGATGAAGCGCCGCTTGAATATTGGGATTGCCTTGCTGCACAAACCCGAGATCGTCATCATGGACGAGCCGACTGTGGGCATTGATCCCCAAAGCCGCCGCAATATTCTCGAATCGGTGATGGAACTCAACCGCCAGGGCATGACCGTGCTCTACACCACCCACTACATGGAAGAAGCCCAGGAGCTTTCGGATCATATTGCCATTATGGATCACGGCGAGATTATCGCCAGCGGCACGCATGACGAGTTGGTACACATCGTTGGCGAGTTGGATCGCATCGAATTGTCGATCAACACTGAAGCTGCTCATATCATGGATATTTGGCAACGCCTCCCCGGGGTGGAGAATATCGCCCCCGAAAATGGGCAGCTACACCTGTTGGTGGACGACTCCAACACCGTACTGCCCTTGTTGTTTGAATCGGCGGCCAAAGCCAATGTGCGCATCACCTCCGTAGAAATTCAGGAACCCAACCTGGAGACCGTGTTTTTGCATCTGACAGGCAGGGCGTTGAGAGACTGAACGGACGGAAGACAGAAGACGAAGGACGGGAGACAGGGGGTATGCCCGTCATCGGTCTCCGGTCTTCCGTCTCCAGACATAAGGAGATTCGCATGAAAAAAATACTCGATATCGCCCTCAAAGACATGACCCAATCCTTTCGCAGCAAGATTGCAATTTTGTTCATGTTCGGTGTGCCCTTGTTGATGACGGCCATGTTCTCGCTGATGTTTGGCAATTCCAATGCGGAAGATGAAGCCTTCGTACTGCCGATTACGCAGGTGATTCTGGTTAATCAGGATCGCGGCAACTTTGGGACGTTTGCTGAAATGGGGGCGCCAGAAGGCAGTTCGGTCTCGTCGATGGGCGGCCTGCTGACCGAATTGCTGGAATCTGAGAATTTTGCCGATCTGCTGCAAATCACCCGCCTGGACGACCCCGAAGCCGCCCGCGCCGCGGTGGATGCTCAAGAAGCCGACCTGGCTATCATCTTGCCCACCGATCTAACGGATACCTACCTGGCTACCAGCGGTAGCGCGACCATCGAAATTTATCAGGATCCAGCGTTGACGGTTGGCCCGGCAATCATCCGCGGGGTTGTCAGCCAAATGCTGGATAATTTCTCTGCCTCCAAAATTAGCATGGGCGTTGCCATCGAGCAATCCGCACGAGCTAATGGCAGGGTGGATGAAGCGCAAATCCAGGCGTTAATTGGGCAGTATTTCGAGAGCACTGCCGCCAGCAAAACCACGGATACCAACAATCTCGACGCCTATCTCGAATTCCGCGCCCCGCAAGGTGCAGAGGCCACCAAAACACAATCCATCAGCATCATTGCCATGATCATGGCCGGTATGACAATTTTCTATGTTTTCTTCACCGGCCCAAGTACCATCCAGTCGATTCTGCGCGAAGAAGAACGCGGCACGCTGCAACGTCTGTTCGTCACCCCAACCCCTACGACTACCATCCTGGGCGGCAAATTTCTCGCCACGCTCCTGACAATTGCCGTGCAGTTCACGGTTTTATTGCTCTCCGGATATCTAATTTTTCATATTCAATGGGGTGATCTACTCGCCGTGATCCTGCTGTGTGCGGGGATTACGCTGGCTGCATCGGCCTTTGGCGTTTTCCTGATCTCGTGGATGAAAAGCGAGCGTCAGGCCGGGTTCATGCTCGGCGGTCTGGTAACCCTCACCGGCATGGCGGGCATGATGCCAATCTTCGTACTGGGCATGCCTAACCCACCTGCCTTCATCAAGATCATTTCCCTGTGTACGCCCCAGGGCTGGGCTGTGGATGGCCTGCAAAGCCTGATGACCGGCAACGACCTGACAAGTATCCTACCCAATATCCTGGCCCTGCTAATTTGGGCGGCTGTTTTCTTCGTCATCGGAAGTGCCAGTTTCCGCAACCGTTACGCCTAGGAGTTCACCATGCGTATGTTACATCTGGCTCTCAAAGACTTGCTTCAAATTTTTCGGGATTGGAAATCTTTCCTGTTCCTGCTGATTATGCCGATGCTCTTCACCCTGGTATTCGGCTTCGCCTTCGGTGGTTTGGGTGGCACCGAAGAAAACGACTCCCGTCTGCTGGTCAGCATCATCGATAACGACCAACAATTTATCAGCCAGGTGCTCATCGGCTTGCTGGAAAAATCACCGGATATTCGCCCGGTTGCGCTTGAGTCAACCACCCAGGCGGACATTGAAACGATGGTTACGGATGACGAACTCGCCGCAGCAATCATCATTCCGGCCGGGTACAGCGAAACCCTCACCGCTGGCGAAAAGATTCGCCTGACGACCATCCTTAAAGAGGAAACCACCGGCGGAATCACCGCCCAAAACGGCATTCAGACCGCGCTCAATCGTCTCCTGGCTGCCCTCCAGGCCGCCGAATTCAGCGCCAGTGTGCAGCATCAGACCACGCCATTCGAAAATAAGACTCAACGACAGGCGTTTTTCAAGCAGAGCATGGAACTGGCGCTGACGAAGTGGGAGCAACCTGCCTTCACGGTGATTGCCACCCAACCCGGCACACCAACTGACCAGACGGAATCCGAAAATGCATTCACGCATTCATCGCCGGGCATGATGGTGCAATTTGCCATCGCCGGGCTGATCGGTGCCGCTGAAGTTCTGGTACTCGAACGCAAATCCGGCGCGCTGCAACGCCTGCTGACCACAGCCATCTCCAAAACGGAAATTCTAATGGGCCACTTTTTGGCCATGTTCCTGATGATCTTCAGCCAATTTGCAGTACTGATACTTTTCGCCCAGCTCTTTCTGAATGTGCCCTACTTCAGCGCCCCCTTGGCCACGCTCCTGATCACCGTGACCACTTCACTCTTCGCCGCCAGCATGGGCCTGCTCATCGGCACCCTCGCCAAAACTCCTGAACAAACCGTGGTTTACTCGCTGATCCCCATGTTCATTCTCTCCGGGTTGGGCGGCGCCTGGGTTCCGCTGGAATTCACCAGTAAAACCTTCCAGACCATTGGGCATCTTACTCCCGTCGCCTGGGCGATGGATGGTTTTCAAAACATCATCCTGCGCGGCCTGGGGCTGCCCTCGGTGCTGCTGCCCGCAGCGGTTTTATTGGGATTTGCGGCGGCATGTTTTGGAATGGCAACCTGGCGCTTCAAAGTTACCCAGGTTTGAACAAACATAAATCTCAGACCGAAGCGGAATCGGCGCCCCCGGGCACTTCCCCCGTTTTCCACAGGGATGTTCCAACTTGTACGGCGCTGGCACCCGCATTCAGCATGAGTTCTATATCCGAGGCCGATCGCACACCCCCGGCTCCAATCACAGGGATTCCAGCCCCGGCGAATTGTTCCACCGCCCGCAGCGCCAGCGGAAAAATCCCTGGGCCATAAAGCCGCCCACTCACAAGTTCCCCTCTCCCCGTGGGAGAGGGGCCAGGGGCGAGGGAGCCCCTCGGAGCGCCCAGACTAACCGCACTGGCTCCGGCATCGACAGCCGTTTGCGCCAATATCAGGCTTCCATCCAGGGGCACACGCACCAACACCGGGAGTTCACCCAGCGCCGCCTGTGCGAATTGCGCCACAAGGCTGGCATCCGCATCGGGCGGCAGGCCAACTTCAATTCCCATTACGCTCCCCACACCTTCGATCTGCTCAACCATCCAGGCTAATTCGTCCGGGTTTTGCGCCAAAAGATGCACAATCACCGGCAAAGAAGATGAAGCCCAATAGCGTCCATAACGCCGGATGGCTTGCGACAGCCCGGGATTGGGCAGGCCGGTATGCAGCAAAAATCCGCCCGGATAAGGCATAAAACGCGTGCCTTTGGCGGGTGTGCGCGGGAGATGACTGATCGGATTGGTGACAAATGCCCCAAAGCGCGAGAAATCCAGCGAGGCATGCGGATCAGGGAAAAAGCCCAGCATCCCGGCGGCGTTCATGAGGGGTTTATCGAAAAAGAAATCTGTTTTGGGCATCGTAATAAACACAGTGGCGAGTTACAAGTTGAAGGTTACACGTTGAACTTTCAACCTGCAACCTTCAACCGAAAAGTTTCAAGAACATCCACTAACCTATCATCCAGCAATCCTATCACCCGATGCAGCCCCTCCACTTTCATCAACACTTCCGGGATGCTCAACTGCCGCCCGGCGCGTTTTGATGAGCGGCGCACAAAGAGGGCGTTTTGCGTGCGATGGCAATAAGCCGCAGCGACTTTTTGCTCGAAGGCTGTGCTAATGTCTAGAATCAAGTCGGCGTGATCATCGGCATTGGCGAGACGCGGGCGCGGGTGTTCGGGGAAACTCGGCGAGAAAGTGTAGAGCGCCGCATGCTCAACCGCGGCCACAACCGCCCGATGCGTAAGCACATGCGCCGCATGACCATACTCGCCGTTGGAGCCGTGAGTAATCACCGCATCAGGGCAAAGTTGCTGGATATGGTCACGCAGGCGTTGCGTCAGTTCGTCAAAATCGTCGGTATAGGGGTGCAGTTCTTCATTCTCGCCGACGGCGGGGTCAATATAATTAAGAAACTCAACGCTTACGCCGCCCAGCGCGTCTACGGCGCAGCGCATTTCCTGTTCACGCACGCGGCCCAAATCTTCACGCGCGCAAAGCGGCGGTTCACCTAACTCGCCGCCTTCGCCCCGCGTGGCACAAAGAATATGCACCGCGGCTCCGGCACGCGCCAGCAAAGCCAGTGTTCCACCACAAAGGATGGTTTCATCATCAGGATGGGCGACAACAGCCAAAATCTTATTCATCTGTAACCAGCATCATCACCAGATCACTGGCGGGGATATTTTCACCATTCAGAACGACCCAAATGCGAAGATGGTAATACCCCGACTGAGCGTTGCCCGGCAGAAGCGTACGTATCTTGTAATTACCACTCCAATCCAATGTTACAGGGATTTGATCCACAAGCTCAGCTGGGGATGTGTATGTAGACGTGTCGTTTAGCTCAGAGGTGCTCATGGGGATTGACAGCGGCTCAAATGCCAGATTAATGAGGGGCTGACTCACCCCTGATAGGATTTCAAATTTAATATTCAACAACTCGCCGGGATGCACGGTGAAAACCTGGTTAGCAACATCGGTATGAATTACCAAATAGTGATTGGTAAATTCCTGAGCGATGCGAAATTCGCCGCTCAGTGGGTCATAGGCCATGCCCACACCCACATGTGTATGCTCCGGTGTGAGAATATTTGCCCGATGGCCGGGGCTATTCATTAAGCCTTCCTGGGCTTCTTGCACACGCGCAGACCAATTTACCTCCCATACCGGGCTACCATCATCATAACGGCTGTAATACGAATAAACATTCTCCATAACAACTGTCTGCCCGCCCGATAAACCATAGCGAATATCTGGGCCTAATCCGGCCAGATTCCAATGCGACATATAGCCAGCATTCGCCATTTCTTGCGCGTGCAAGCGGCCTACTTCAGCCGCGTGTGCATCCCACTGAACCGGCTCTAAACCATTGGCAACCCGATCTACATTAATCAGTTCAAGCATATAGGCCGCCAGTGTGTCCAGGTCGGGGGTATCTCCCGCTATGTCGGGGGCAACGGGTATGGGGTAGGGCGTGGGTGTGAAATTGGGCGGCGGCTGGGTGGCGACAAATGCATCGAATAGTTCTGGCCTGGCTTTGAAACCAGAATACGCCAAAGCGAGAGCTCCTGCCAGCCAGAACAACCAGCCAATGCGTATCTTGCGGCCTCTACTTCTCCGTTTTTTGCGTCGTTTTTGTTTATGTGCCATATTGGATCACCATTGTAACTGCTTCAAATCAAACACCGGGCCGTCTTTGCATGCCAGTTTGTAGCCCTTACGGGCAGAGACGGCACATACGCCACATTCGGCCAGCGCGCCGCACGGCATGGGAGAGATGACTAATACTTGGGCTATACAGGCCGGGCGTTGATGCGGGGCCAACCCCAGGATAGCGCGCAAATTCGGCAGCATTTCTATCGTGAGGTCGAGGGCCAGGAAATCAGCCCAGGGTAATGCGTCGGGTAAATCAGCGATGGGACGCGCTTCAACGGAGACTGGTAGATCGGGCAGCACTGCATCTGTAAAAATGGCAATATCGGCTTGCGGGTTTTGGTGGATCAAGGGCAGCAGGCGCGCCAAACCGCCGCGGAGCGAGGCCAAAACGATATGGGCTGCCTCCGCTGGGAGGTTGAATCCGTGCCCGAGGGGGCCGCGTAGATGCAATTCCACCCCGGGGACCCAGTGGCTGGGCACAGGGATTGGGCTTTGCAGAATCAGTTCAGGGGTAGAACTCGCTCGAAAAAAAGGAACCGCCAAAACGGAGTCCGCCAGACCATCATCGGCGAGCAGGTATTGCCCCGGGGCGGGGGTCAACGCAGAAGAACAATCCACTCGTAGCAACAAACGGTCATCAAACCCGTATATGATCTCAGTGATGCGTCCTTTGCCGTTTTGCATACAGGCATGGTATCATGTTTGGGTTGTATTGTGAAACACCTATTGAAATACAAGGAGTTAGAAAAAATGAATGTTACCGTTGCAATTTCTGCAATTGCTGGTCTGGCCTGGTTAGCCGTGGTTGGATTGCTCGCGCTGGTTGTCATGCGAGCATCCCGGCAAAAACCGGTCAAGGGGTTGGTTACTGGGCTGATCGTTGTTTTAGTACTCGCAGGAGTTCTGAATACTGTCAGCGCCGGGTTGATTTTCATCGAACCGCAGGAACGCGGCGTGGTGATTTCGGCCATTCAAGATGGTATTCGCCCCGATGCCTTGCAACCGGGCCTGCGCTGGGTAGTACCTTACTTTGAAAGTGTTGTCACCTACCCGATTTCGAGGCAAACTTACACCATGTCGATTGCCGCCGAAGAAGGCCAGATCCAAGGGGATGACTCGGTTGAAGCGCGCACATCGGATGGTCAGGTGGTCATGATTGACGCTTCAATTGTCTTCGCAATTGACCCGGCTGAAGTCGTCGGTGTGCATATCAAATGGCAAGATCAATATGTCAACAATCTGGTACGCCCGCAATCTCGCGGTGTGATTCGGGATGCGGTTTCGCAATTTGGGATTGAAGAAGTCTACAGTTCCCAAAGATTAAAATTGACCGAGATGATGACAGCCGATATGGCTGAAACTCTGAATGAAGGCGGCCTGATTTTGGTTGATTTTATTTTGCGCAATATCACTTTCTCGGATGAATATGCCGCTTCGGTAGAACAAAAACAGATTGCCGAACAGTTAGGGCAGCAGGCGGCCTTTATTGTCGAGCAGAAGAAACAAGAAGCCGAACAGGTTCGCCAGACGGCGCAAGGTGCAGCCGATGCGGCTGTGATCAGTGCTCAGGGTCAGGCCGACTCGCTGTTAATTAACGCCCAGGCTCTGGCCGACGCACGTATTATCCAGGCCAACGCAGAGGCGGAAGCATTGACGGTAATTGCGGCTGTTTTGAAAGAGAATCCAGACCTGCTGACATACCGCTATATTGAGGAGTTGACTCCGAATATTGATGTCATGCTGCTGCCCAGCGACAACCCTTTCCTGTTCCCTTTACCAGAAATGAATAATCCCGGGCAGTCGACAACCACCCCGACGGTTACACCGAATACTGGAACCGAAAGCCCGTAAGGATTGAAAGTTGAATGTTACAGGTTGAAGGTTAGCCCTTAAACTTTCAACCTGTAACCTGAAAACGTTCTATGAGCCAACAAAACGCCGAAACATCCTCCGAAAAGAAAATTCGCCTGACAACGCTGTCAAGCTGTTCGGGTTGAGCGTCAAAATTAAGCGCAGAAGCGCTGGCGCAGGTACTGCGTCCGATCGAAAATATATTTAACAGCCACGAATATCCTGATCTGCTGGTCGGGATGAGCGATCCTGATGATGCTGCCGTCTGGCGACTGGACGATGAACGCTCCCTGGTGGTGACCACCGACTTCTTCACCCCGGTGGTGGATACGCCCTATGAGTATGGGGCGATTGCCGCCGCCAACAGTCTCTCGGATGTCTACGCCATGGGCGGTACGCCATTTTTGGCGCTCAATGTAGCCGCCTTTCCCCCAGAATTGCCGCCCGATTTTCTGAGCGAGATTCTGCGCGGTGGGGCTGAAAAGGCGCGCCAGGCCAAAGTCGTCGTCGCTGGCGGGCATACCATTCAGGATAAAGAACCCAAATACGGCTTGATCGTGCTAGGGTTTGTGCATCCCGATAAAATGATGACCAAAGGTGGAGCGCGTCCCGGCGACGTGCTGCTGCTCAGCAAACCGCTGGGTTTTGGCACCACGACCACAGCCATCAAAGGCCAAAAAGCATCTCAGGCCGATATGGACGAAGTCATCACTTGGATGACGACCCTAAACCGCGATGCCGCCTCCTTAGGGGTGGCGTTTGGCACCCGGGGTGCAACGGACATCACCGGATTTAGTCTGCTGGGCCACGCCTGGGAGATGGCATCCGCCTCGGGGGTGGGTTTGCGCTTCGAGTGGAACAAAATCCCCTTCACATCGGGGGCGATGCGTTATGCCGAAGATTTTATTTTCCCCGGCGGTGCATCGGATAACCGTCTTTATTTCAGGAAAAATGTGCGCTTCGTTCATGAGATTGAAGAACATGAAGAACTGCTGCTCTTTGATCCGCAAACCAGTGGTGGTTTGCTACTGGCCGTACCCCCCAAAAATGTCGAAGCCATGCTGCAACGCGCCGAAGTCATTCATCAACCGCTCTGGGTGGTGGGTGAAGTCACCGAAGGAAATCATATCGAGATTGTCTAAACCAAACTCGGATTTTTACCCCTGATAGATACGCAACCTGGGGGCGTACTTTGCGTATATTCTGGTAGTCAGTTAATTCTAGGCCTGCCAGGTTTACCCAAATGACCGACCGCACACAAGCATCGCACAGAAACCTGACAGGCCTTTGCCTACAACGCTAAAGGAGAATGCTGTGAACAATCGTCCAGGCTGTTTATCGGGTTTATTGAAATTATTTTTGTTCGATGCGCTATTCGACTGGCTGCAAGATCGCTTCGGCTTCGGGCGCGGGCCATCCTGCATGGGCTGCGGCTGCGGTTTCATTCTGTTGATCGTTTTTATCGCCCTGAGCTGCTCCGTCATCACCGGAACCAACTGGTTCAATATCAGTTTTTAACCATCCCTATCCACGAAGAACATCAAGGACACGAAGAAATAGCACTTCTTCGTGTCCTTGATGTTCTTCGTGGATTCTATCTTTTTAGTATAATGGGGGAACCAAAACCCAAACAGGCTGAACAGACTCCCTTCGGGGTGATTCTGATCGAGGAGTTTTCCTTTGCACTTTGCGTATAACTTTGCTTCCCGGCGCTCGTCCGTGATGGGGACGCGCGGCATGGTTGCCACATCCCAGCCCCTGGCGGTTGCCGCCGGGCTAGCGATTCTCGCCCGCGGCGGCACTGCCGCTGATGCCGCCATCGCCACTGCCGCGGCGCTCAACGTCACCGAACCCACCTCCAC
>ERZ890953.1222-NODE-1222-length-13248-cov-6.260744_pt1 | contig 13248 bp, 14 predicted proteins | sample MGYA00521264_ERZ890953 | MGnify/ENA primary metagenome ERZ890953 (study PRJEB32303, sample SAMEA104408629) | aquatic metagenome | biome: Brackish water; feature: Chemocline; material: water | place: Baltic Sea | collected 2014-10-26T21:54:00 | depth 200 m ... | reverse complement strand
AGTTCGTTCCGCAGTTCGTCTCGCAGTTCGTCCCGCAGTTTGTTCCGCAGTTCGTTCCGCAGTTCGTTCAGCAGTTCGTCAAGCAGTTTGGAAATCGTGTCAGAACCCAATGGGATGATCAACCGATCCATCTTCTTGTTTGATTCGCAAACGGGAGTTCTCAAGTAAAATGTCAGCGTTTTCAATTTTCAAACTCGAAAAAATCAGACAAATTAACGATTTATTCGAAGGCAACCTTCGAATGATCAATGAAACAAGACATACAAACAGAAGAATTCCCGCCCTGGATATCCATGCCATAGTGCTTGTAATGTTCGTTCACCAAGAGCTCATACGCGAATTCGATGTGCGGAAACATCGGCTTAAGTATGTGACTAATCAAATTGCCCCACCATTTCTGGTAGTTATGTACTGTTCCGTAAGGCTCTAGCCACTCGCCCTCACAGTCTTCCCAATCGTAGCTGGCGATGATTTTGACTTCGCTTTCCCAATCGTGCTCTGACATGTAGATGAAATCTTCTATGTCTGACCATGAAATCCTCCGGAAGCAATTCTGACACGATGGATCAACAGACGGCATCGTGTCCTTCTTGTAGTTCTCGAGTACTTCGAATATTTCTTTGATCTCTTCATGAACAAGCCTGAGTTGCCGATCCGACCATCGGATTTTCAAGCACCGATTGTACGATTCGGAACTGCACCAGTCGAAATCATAGTAGAAATATACATTCGGATAGTATTCATTGAGATAATCAATTATACGATCAGGCAATCTGTAATCAGACAACATCATGTCGGTCAGCTTGTTCGAGAAGACACAGATCGGATCGTGCGAACATATCACTTTCCAAGTCCGACTGAATTTTTTGATCTCATTAAAATTGTCCAGACGATAAATCACGTCGTCAGCGCTGGCCATTATATCGTCAGCATTTGCTTATTCAATTTTACCAGACAAAATATATTTCGATGTCGGACAATATTCATTTGATTGCGACGCTTGTCGCATTGATCGTTCTGATCATCGTGACGATTATTCGGATGTACTCGAGAATCAAAACCCGTTCGGCTCTAGTTCCGACGTTCATCAAGCCCATATGGAATCATCAACGAAAAAGATCTCGGACCAGACATGCCGAACACAACGCCGACTGCGGCTGATTCATCTATCGGGCCGAGACTCGTCTCGGCCAGCTGAGAACCAAAGGCGTAGCCACGGAAACACTCAAGGCCACCGGGATACTTACATCATCAAGAGATGAGAAACAATGTATAAAAAATGATTTTTTCCATATAGTCATGAGAGGGTATCAAATGGTTTCGCTCAAGTCAATCAAACCCGAGGATTTCGAAGCCATCCTGAAAATAACCGGATGTCCAGAAACTATGTCCATGGTTGGGAAGGGAACAATATGGTCACGCGAACAAGTGGCGCAATTCATCAGATATGCAACCGCCGACGACGGCAAAGCCGTCGATCCGTCAGAGCCGAAGATGTACAAAAAATGGGCGATATGGTTATCAGGCCAGCTCGTCGGTGTTGTGTCCGTGCATCCCGTGTCTTATGACAACATAGGGTTGTTCGTGACGATTTTCATCGGGGTTAACCATGTGACCTCCGGAGTTGGCACGAAAGCAATGCAAAAACTGCTCGAGTGGAATTCCGAGAGGTCGACGAGATTCAACCTCTACGCCGACGTGTTCGTGGGCAACGCAGCAGGCAACAAACTGATGCGAAAAGTCGGGTTCCAATATGTCGGAATGATCAAGATAGGACGTCGACACTACAACCGCTACGTCACAGTATGACAGCGCGCCTTGTTTTTTTTTCAGGGCGATTACTCTCGATGGCCCGCCTGCCGAACTTGCAGGCGACTGAGGACGGCCTGGGCAACCCACCTGTTCCACGGCATGTCGACAGACCCGTTCAAGTTAGCGATCTCCGTCGGCTTCCCCTCGAGGTAGTCCGTGGCCATGCTGTTGATCCCGCGGCCGAACTCCAGGATGCTCCTGGAGATGACAGGAGCCGCAGCGCTCAGCTCCAGAAAGTCCTTGGCTTCCGAGACCAGAGCCTGGGCGAGGTCGATGTTGTATCCGAGGACGAACGCGTTCTTCCCGCCGCTCAGAGCAGCCAGGCCGTTGATCGCGCAGTTGATCATTATTTTCTGTTCCTGGATTTCCTGCATCCTGGCACCGTCCAGGAATTCGAAGCCCTCAGGGAAACACTGCCGATTCCCTTCTGTGACCGTGTCGGGGAGGTATATCTTCATCGTGTTCGTCATCGTCGTGTCTCTGGTGAACGCCCTGCGCGTGGCGTTGAACAGCACGCACGCGCGAACCCCTCTGATTTCCCCTGAACGATATCCGTACAGGGGGAATCGAACGAGATCGAGTTCGCTGTGAGACCCGTGAGGGTTTCCCTCTGATTTCAATGGCGCATTGGTGCCCAGCCAGATGCCGTTCTCAACGAAAACGACTTGTGGCTTCTTGGTCTGTGCGGCGACCCACGGGGCGTACGTCGCGCGCGCCTCGTCGAGGTCGTAGTTCTTGACGCACCAGAAAATCGTGTCCAGATCGTTCGAGCATTCGGCCAAAGAGCCCACCACCCTGCCCCCGGCAGGCTGGACGAGCTCCCGTCGGTCGACCTTGACACTCCGGACCGGCCATCCGGATCGCCGGCTGTCGTACCAGAACTCAACCTGGGCGCCCTCCCTGATGTGCGCGTCGGCCACGCAAGAGCCGATCGCCCCCGGCCCAATGACCGCCACCTTTACGCCCGAGAGTCTGTGGCGTCTCTCGAGCATCCTCCCGAGAACGGCGATCACTAATACCATCAGAACCACGATGGCCGCGACCAACATCGACATCAACAGCCGAGGCATCGTATAATATAAGCGTAAAAATTGAATTTATTCGAACTTAATTGAGTGTGTTGGTGTTGTTGTGTTGTAAAATGAGTTATATTGGTGAGAAGAAAGATTGTGGTCAATGTGACCAAAGTGGCGATTGTCACGAAAAACCCAACGGTGGGTGTGCCCACCACTGTGATGGTCATTACCATCAAAAAGTATTCATGCCCAAAGTCTGCGCTCTGTGCTCGCTGTTCGGAGACGGAAGCTGCGGACTTGGAGACAAATGTCCAGGATTTGTAAACTTCGTAGGTGAACTCAAAAAGTTCACCGACATGTTTGGACAAATCGAGATTAACTTCTTGGGCATTAGGCCAGACGAGCATCCGACAAGCTCAACCGCGCCGTCGAGCCCGGCGGTCGAGCATCCGACAAGCCCGGTCGAGCATCCGACAAGCCCGGCCGAGTCGAGCTCAGCCAAGATCAAGTCTGGCCTCTTCTGCATACACGGTTCTAAGTGCACGACGAAAGAATGTCCGCGCACACACTTCGAAGATGATCAGCTGACCAAGAAGATCAAGAATGTTGCATGGAGTCCAGAGAAGGTAACCGTCAAAGGAGACAAGAAGTATCCTTGCACCATGTGTTGCAAGTACGGAAAAGGTTGCACGAATGAAGGATGTAAGTTCATACACCCGGATGATCTTAAGGCCGGCGGACTGTCTGACGAAGAAATCACGAAAGTGTTGAACAAATTATTCGGACGGAATTGAATGATAGTTATGAATGATTGGTTGGTTTCCTAAAACCGGATGACAAGATCATCCACAAGCGAGAGTAAAGACAGATCATATGCCTCCCCGTGGCACTCTTGGATGACCGTTGGCGAACGCCCGGTTAACCGAATATGACTGCATATTTTTCAGAAGATTTTACCAGATCCTCTTATTTTCGTGAAGTTCATAAGGGAACCACCTTTTATTTTTTCGTCCGCCGCTTTTTTAGAGGGAATGTGCACTGTTGAATAATGGACCACGACAGTGTGATCGACATCGCGTGCCGAGACCTCGATTACGCGAACTGCGTGCGCGACCACCTGAAAGCCGTGGAAGAGAACCAGCTCGGAACGAAGGCCTCCGCCGATGGCGTCCTGTTCTCGGACTCGTGGCCAAACACCTATCTCAAGCTCTACAGCAACTGTGTGGCATGGTACAGGAACGTGCATTATTTCGGGAAGTACCGGTTGAGCACCGTATTCCTGGCGATCGACATACTGTACGAGCTGTTCGGCAGGTGGGCCATCGTCGGGGGCGGCATCCCGTTGATCTGCTCGGCTCTGCTGTCGCTGTGCTCGAAGATCGAAGAGGTCGGCCTCGTCAAGTCCTCGCAGTTCTGCAAAGTCTACGGTGCCAGCCGTCCGGGCCACGAGATCACCTCGCGTGAGATCGGCCGCATGGAGCTCATGATCCTGAGGTGCATCGACTGGCGATGCCTCGTCCCAACGAGGTACAACTTTGTGGCCTGTTGTCAGGCTCCCGAGTTCACGCGCCAGACCGCCTCCGAGATCCTGATGCACGTGGCCAGCTCGGTCGAGTTGAAGCGGCACAAGAACTCGGAGGTGGCCGTCGTGGCCGTCGTCGTGGCAAACCACATCAGCGACAGGGCAACCTCCAGGGGGCTAATAAAGGGCCTGGTCCCGAGGCCCGAGCAGACGCTGCCGCCAATATTCGCCAAGCTCAGAAACCGTATAATGACGTTGGGGCTGCCGGAGGTGGCCAACATATGCAAAAAAATCGAACACCTGGACATTATGACGTGTCTCATCGTGTGAGCCTACTGTTTCCTGAACGCGTCATGGCCGAGGCTGAAGCCCCAGAAGCTCGTCCGGTACTCGTTGATGTGTTCTTCGATCGCGTCCTGGTTCGCGAGCACCATGTTGAACGGGATCATCAGCAGGTAGGGGTTCGGGTGGTTGCGAACGAACCAGGCGTACTTGATCTCCTTGATGAACTTCCGCTTCAGCCTCCCCACGCGAGTCTTCTTCTCGTCCTCCGTCAGGCTCTCGCTCTCTTTGATCTCGGGGATGACCTCGGTGAGCATCCGCTGCCCCACGCGGGCGTAGCTGATGTTCCTCGAGTAGACCCCGTGGACCTCGGATAGGAAACCCGAGATCTCGTTCTTCGTCATCATCTGGCTGTCGCTCGGCTCGTCTCGTCTGGGTTTGGCCTTGACTGGCTCCGTCCCTCGCGAGGATTTCTTTCGGTGTTCGATCGAACCTGTCGAGAGGAACCGCGGAACAATTTTAGTATTCGTCGGGAATCCGGCGGACTCATCTTGGATCACGAAGCTGCGTACGTCGACCTCTGCGGCGTGTTCTGAACAGCCGGCCAGGGAGTCGTCTCTGCATTCTTCCATGTGCACGTTGACTTGTGATATACATACATTCACCGGTCGCGTATTCAATTGACTACAGGCAAACTGCCGGCCCGGTTCGATCGATTTCCTCCGAGAAACACGCGATCCATTTTCACAATGGAACTGCCAATTAAGATCCCGTCAGAAGAAGATAACAACATAGAAAATTGAATTCCTCTTCAAAGCCAAGCGGCAGACCAGATATCCATCTGAAATCCCGAAACGAATGACAACGATATTCGTGATATTCCTAGGCGTCTTCGCGGTGGCGATATTCGGAGCCGGAATCGCGGTGTGTTGTTGCCGTGAAACCGCCGAGCCAAACAGGCAGCAGCTAGGCGACTACGCTAAGATGACTGATCTCGAGATGGTCGCGACCTAGGCACTGAACAGCTCGTATATTTCCCGTATCGACGCCAGCGGGGCCCCTCGGAATCCGTGGCTCGTCTGGACGGCCACGACTTCGGGGACGAGCACGAAGCCGAAGCAGCTCGGATTCGCGCACAGGCATCTGTAGATGCGGATGCGCATGGGGGGGCGCCAGTCAGGGGCGGATGCCCCGCTCCGGATGACGTCCGACACCGACGACACCATCCGGACCGAGAGTTTTTTCGCCCCGGCGCCGACCGGGTCCGGGAGGTAGAGGTAGACGCCGTCGGGGTCTGTCAGCGGGTGGACGTACCCTCCCGCGTACTCCACGTAGGCCACCACCGGCCGCAGGTTTGCGGCGGCCCTGCCGACACTCTGGTGCAGAGATTCGCAAGAATCCCTAGAACCCAGTCGATCATCTGAGCCCCCGAGGGAGATGTCGAGCCAGGTGTAAGGCTTCCGACACGCCCGGCACTCCAGTATGACGTCGGAATATTTGCCCGCCAGCACTGCAGGCGACCGCCTCACCGAGAACAGGTTGACGGGGTCGGCCCCGTGGACCATGTTGAGCCAGTCGACCACGCACCGGCGGTGGTACACGTGCCCGCACGCGAGGAGACACAGGGCATCCCCGGGGATGATGGCCTGGTCGCAACCAGAGCAGACAGGATCCGTCATGTTATAATACATAACCAATCTTTCTTTTAATTCGCGAAAAAACGGCGTGCCGTTGCGTCTGTCAGGCAACGAACTGTCGGGCGAGCCGCAGATGACGCGAGCCGACACGGTCGCCGGCGATGAGTCGCGCTTTCTCGAAAAGGTCGACCGCGTATGACTCGACCCCACAGCGCAGGGCCTCGAGCGCCTCGTCAGACCACTCGAGTTCGTGGCCCGGCCCAGTAGCGTCGTCTGTGACCTCGCGGGCGATCGCATCAACGGCTTCAAGTCGGATGATGGGCACCACAATCTCTTGTTCGAGCCGTATACGAGCGATGCATTCCTCCTCGTAGAGGGCCTGTCCTCCGTGCTCTTCGGCGAAGCCGAATATGATAGATTCGGCTTCGCCGAAGTCGACATCGCGACCGCATATTTCCCGCGCGAACTGGCACCTGTAGGAATCGGCGTCCGGGATTTCCGCGGAGTCGTCGATCGACTGCAGCTCGTCACCCATGACTGTCAGGACCTCGGACAGGATGAGCTCCTGGACGTTGTCGTGAATCGTGGGGCGAGGACATGTGCTGAGGTGGTTTGCAAACGTCGCGACAACCTCGTGCCGATGGTCGTAGTAGAGCTTCCCCGCCGGCTCGGCTGTCGTCGGGAACCTGCCTTGGCTCAACTCATTCTCGATGAACCTGAAGGTCTCAACAAGCTGAGCCAAGGCGCCTTCAAACTCCGAAGCGTCCTCATCGGACGAAATCGGGGCCGTCTCATCGGACGAAATCGGGGCCGTCTCGTCGGACGAAATCGAGGCCGTCTCGTCGGACGAAATCGAGGCCGTCTCGTCGTCCGCTGTCTGGGCCAAGGGGGGCCCGCTTAAGATCCGACTCCGTCGGATCGGGCGACCCCGTGAGAGATCTGACTCCGTCGGATCGAGCGACCCCGCAAAGCTGGATCTAGAAGGAAGTCCAGGTTCCCGACAGCGGTCGAGTCTGTCCTGCCTCATCCGATGCAACTCCCTGTACACGTCCTGTGTTTCGTTGTAGTCGGCGACCAGCCTCTCGGGCAGAGACGCCAGTTCGAGTTCCGGTACGATTTCAAGAAACCTCGGAATAATGTCGTGGAACACAACGTCGTGCTCTTCATCTGAGCCAGATCCCCAGTTCGGCCGGTGTCCGATTGAAATCCTCGCGAAGTCAATATCCATTGGTGCGTCGGTCTCCATCTCGATGTTGTGTATGCAACGTGACGTGACATTCATTTTTCAAAAAAATCACTCAGAACAAAACTCCAGTGTTTGCTTCGCCGTTTGCGACGCAAACGGGAGCCGGAACCCGCGCGTGCTCGCGTAGGGGAAATCTGGATCGTCCAAGTACTCGGAGAGGAACCTCGACACGAACGGGTCGGCGGCAACCCCCGGCAGTAGCAAGAAGCCAGGGACTCGTTTGTCGCCCAACTTCCACAGGTACTTGATGATTATCTCAACGGGGCTCGCTTTCTTGCCAACGAAGAACCGAAAGTCTTCAGCGAACGCCGGGTCGACAGCTGCGTCGAGGAAGCTCGCCGTCATCAGGAACCTGGGACGATCCGAGCCGTACGAAGTGTAAGCCGCCCTGGCGTACGCCAGGTGGTGGGCCGTCCACGTCCAGGGCGATTCGACCCTGTACATCTCGATCGTTCGCAGAGATCCGAACACGATGTCCCACGTGTAGGTGTTTGCGCCCCTCTGGCGTCTGACGAGCTCGCACTGAAGCCCCTTGGAAATCAGTGCGTCGAAATGCCCCCGGGCGACGCTGTCGAATTCTTCCCAGGTGTCGACAGCGATCGCCATGTCGATATCGGACCCGGGCGCGAGCTCGAACGCGCACGACTCCCCCCCGAGGAAGCACCGGTTCCCGTCGAATCTCGCCTCGGACAGAAACCCGCCGGAAATCATCGACGCGAACGTCTCGGCGTCGTACGAGGACGCGGGCTTCGTGACCGTGGCCGGCATCCACGTGTCAGCGTAGTCCTCGTACGACGCGAACGCGGCCTCTCTCGAAGACGGCACCAGGGCCGAGTGCACCGCCGACCCAGTCAGCACGCTCCGCGTCAGGTCCAGCGCCGCGAGGTACCCTCCCAGGTGTTTGTCCAGCCTGGCCTCGGCCTCTTCCTCGGGCAGAACGCCCCCCAGGAATCTCGACTCGAAGATGAACGGCGATTTGTGGTCCACAAGAGCCGACATCGTGCACCGCATCTCTTCGTATTTCAACGCCCGCATCCAGGTGTCTGGCAGGTCCGACGCCCCAACACCGACCGAGCTGAGGAAGTCGAGGTCATTGCACAGGAAGGCGTATTGCGCGCTCCTGGCGATCTCGTCGGCGGCCGTCATCAGCACTCGCGGCCCGCACTCCTTCAGGCGGCGCAGGTGTTTCACCTCGTAGGGCCGGGCCTGCGGAATCGGAGGGATCATCTGGTACCCCCAGAACGCAGAGGTCCGGAGAACCGAGTCCAGCACCGAGACCAAAGACGACCTGTTCGAAGCCGATCGCGTAACAATCAGGTTCAGATCGACAGATATGCTCTCGTAAACTCTCCTGCACTCGCCGAAGTACTCGGCGCTGGTCAGTTCTGACCGATACGCCCATCGCGACATCAGTCGGCGAATCTCTGGCCGTGATTGCCGAGATCCCGTGATGATTTCCCCAGAACGGTGACATCGAACGTCAGGACAGAGGGCAATCACGGCCGACGAGGCGAACTCTGTCGCGGCCATCAGTCCCGCCACCACGACCAGGTCGTCTGCCTGAGGCACGCCAGACAGGTCGACAACGATAGCTTTCTCACCAACGACGTCAGCGGGAGCGCAGGCCAACTCGTCGGCGGCGACTTCCCTGAGGACGCATCGCGACCCGTTCAGGTTCTGAAGGAGCCTGAGAAAGCCCGCCGGAGCCCAGACTCGTGTGCCGTCATCCACAGTGACCAGCACAGCGTACCCGTATTCCGACGAGAACATATCAATCGGCAGGAAACAGAATTCGTCAAGCAGTTCCATCGTATGTTTTTCACAGCGCGCCGTTCAATTCTGACACGAACACATTTTTCCCAACCCAATATGATGGACTGCGACGCCGACTGGTTCGGGGACTTCCTCGGGAGGACGTTGTTCGACCTCGACGTCTGGGGGGCAGACGCGACATACGAGCCCACAATTTCCCCTGAACGGGCACCGTTCGCACCGCTCTTCCTGAAATCATCGGAGGAACCACGTGTCTCAATCTTCACGAGCGAGTTCCTCGAATGCGTGGAGAAGTTCAGCTCGCGCCACGCTCAGCTAGAAGAGAGCCTGTCCCCACCGGAAGGCGTCAGGCAGAAGTACTGGAACATGATGTACGGATTAGTCCGCGAGTACGTCGCGATGTTCGGCGATCTCCCGAAGCAGAAATGTGTCTTCGGCGGCCGGCGTGTCGGCAAGTGGCTCGCCCACAACCGGCGCGTCATCAACGTCTCGGCCACCTCTGACCGAGCCATGCGCGGCCGGCGCCGCGCGTCGCTGGCGTTCAGGAAAAAAGCCCTCGCTGTTATCGGAGTCGAATTCATCAAAAATGAAAACGCGTAACAAAAATCAGAAGAAGCGTCGATCAATCATGTCCGTTTTCCAGTACCCCCCAGAACTGACCCTATCGCCAGGAATGCGGCAGGTCGAGATGTCCATTGACATGCTGGCGGCCAAATGCGGCGACTCGATAATCGTCATGTCGCCGTCCGACGAAGGGAAGGAAGGAAGCCAGATGATAGTCGGAATGTGGTCGTCCATCGAGATCTGCAGGATCATCCCGATCTGCGCCAGAACTCTGGTCGAGATGTCCTGTGCCAAGGTCCATGAGCTGATCGAGAAATACTCGATCCGAATCGAGAACGCTGCTTCGGACGAGATGGCCGAATCGTTCGACGACGAGACCGGCAAGATCCTGGTCTCGGCTTCGCCCATACCGTACGCCGACATCAAAGCCTGCGTGACAGTGATCAACGGGAAGAAGTACATGTACTCGAACGTCCTGCACCAACTCCGGGCGTTTGATATGGGCCTAGGCCTCGACTCCAGGACAGCCAACGAAATATTCAAAGGGTACGCCAAAGAGCTCAAGTATGAGACGACGCAGTACATGAATGCCGTGAGTTCCAAACTGAAGTCGATGGCGACACAAGAGCCCCGGACGGTGTACACCGAGAACAGCGAGAACAGCGAGGATAGCGAGGATAGCATTCAGTTCATGAACATCGCAATCAAGCGATCCGGCAAGCAAACGTACGAGTTGTTCCCAGTCGCCCCATCGATGTCTAAAGCCGAGTACGAGAGCTTGATAGAAATTCTCGAGATCTTCGAAAGTCACGACTTGGTGATCGGCGACGAGTCATTCGATTCCGTCTTCAATTCGGTCAGATTCTCGAGATGTTCTATTGACCGGAAGTTCTTGGACGTGGTGCAAAAAGAATACTACCGAATATACGATCATTACTGGCTGTACGAGCTCAACAAGTCGCTCGTCTACGAAGAGATGCGCTGTGTGTCAAGGGCACAGGGCGACATCCTGGTCACGCGTAGTTCGCCGTTCATCCTGGACCTAGACGACGTCATACGGTTCGTATCTGATCGCGCGATCAGATACGAGTGTGATCGCGCGATCAGATACGAGTGTGATCTTGATGCCCAGCTGGCTAATCCAGTGGAGAGCGTCGAGGCCGCGCGCATGCGGCTGGACGCGTTCGCGGGTGGCTACGTCGCCGACCTCGACTTGTCTGAGAGCTACATCAGCGGCTCGGCGATCTTCGTGGCGATGGCCCACGTGTGGGACCACGAGTTCATGTTCGACACCTTCGGGGAGTACCTCGAAGTCTGGTGGCCCGCGCGTTCGACGGCGCCGGTCCGCGGGATGAAGCTCGCCGACCTCGCCGGAAAGTTCGACGCGCTCAACGCGAACGCGTGTCCCGTCTCAGTGAAGAGTCAGCCGGAGACCGGAGATGTCACGCTAGCGGTCGGCTCCGAGGAGTACACGTACAAATTCGGCGAAGGCTCCGACGTCGACATCGCAGTCGTGGCCGATTCTCCCGAGAAGTTGGAATCGGTTGCCCGCAAGCACTACGCGGTGATCCGCGCGCGGTACCCCGAGGTCGAGTTGGCCAAGCACGAGAGGCGGTGGAGGATCATCTCCGGAGCTGGCTCGGCGGCACCGATCCGTCCAGTCGAGATATACATGGTCCACAGCCAGTGGCGCTGGTGCACCCACCACCTCCCGTTCGCGAGAGGCGCCTACACGGCGTGCGGTCTCCCAAGCGGCAGCGCCCCGCGTTTCCTTCTGGCCGCGAGTTTCCTTCAAGCGATCAGCGCGAAATACATCGGCAACGACTACAGGTATTTCGCAAGCAGGACCAAAAAGCCTATCGAAATACTGTTCAAGTACATGCACAAGATCGGCTGTTTCATCACGAAGTTCCATAACATCATGGATAGAAGCATAAAATTCGGCCAATTGTACAACGACTTCCCGTATATCGACTTGTCGAAGTACGACATCACAACATTCCCCAAGTTCCTCAACGCCGTCAAAAAACTGGGAGTCCGTTATTTCAGGGCCTCTGACACCGGCGTCCCAGAGGTCGTGCGATTCAATCAACGCGCGGGTGTCTTGCCGAGTTTTATCAAAAAATTCATGTTCGTGGGATACAAACAGTCCCCCGACGGGCATATCGACCCGAGCCTCATCCCGGTGGCGCTGACAGAGTTATACGACAAAGAGCGGACGTTCAAGACGTTAAGTGAGATCCTGGAATGTCCAGAGTACAGAGAGATGTTCAAATACATCTAGACATGAATGTTTCTTTTCCCCTTCTCTTTTTCTTTCTCTTTCTCGGTCTTAATCACGTCGGCAACAATCTCAAGCAGTTCCCGGTTCGACAGCAGCACGCGGCGCATGCGGTTGAGAGTATCCAGCCGTTCGAGATTCGCCGACAGTTTCTCGACCGCGTACATAGCCGGCTCGTAGTGATCGACCCGCGACAGGTCAGAGCATCCGACCTCGCCCGGCATCGGCTGTCGACTCAAGACAGTATCTATAGTGGCGTCGGCCATCTTCGGAAGAACAACCTTCTGTGAGCAAAATTCCCAGCCGTTGTCTCCATGGATAAGCGCGTCGCTGTTCATGTCCGGGTGGTCAGTCCGGAAGTCGTCCTGTCGTCCAGGAAGAAAACATGTGATGTTCTCCGGGTGTTCCAGGTCCGAGTAGATCAGTGAGGCAGCGCGCCCAAGCACCTGAAGCGCAGCCGCCACGACCAACGGAGAGGTGTATTCGTAGCCTGGGCTGCCAGCCTGATTAAGCGAAGGGCAGATCGTCTGAACGTTATCGATTATGCCGCGAATAGTTTTCGCCGTGATTTGTGAGAGGTCCTCTTTCCCAAAGATGTTGAAATTGATGTTGATATTCTCGACCGTGTTCTTGTTGATGATCCGATTGTCGATGTTCGATGGTCGGATTCTGTGGATATCTTCACTCATAGTCTTAAATTTCTCGTCGATAGTGTCAACCATCCTATCTTGCTGGGTTTTCACGTATTTATACAAAAGCGCGAACCCCCCTTCGTTGCCCACGCGTGGTGAAATTTTGCACGTTTCTCGTATATGTTTGCACATAGACGTCCGTTTATTGAACCGATGTCCGCAGAATTTGCATTTATGTTCTTTTTTACGTTCGCTTTCGCTAAGTTCATCATCAGTCACAACCGGAGCACATGAAGTTTTGCGCTGTAGATGTCTAGTTAAGTCCCACGACGACCTGAATACTTTATCGCATTTCACGCAAAAAATTCTAGTCGTCATTCTAATTATAAACATGTATTTAATGTTTAAATAAGGTGCACCGCAAAAAGGTTCACATGTGAACCTTTTTGTGGTAAAAAATATGCTAAACATATCTTAAAATGA
>ERZ890953.1221-NODE-1221-length-13249-cov-5.115886_pt1 | contig 13249 bp, 12 predicted proteins | sample MGYA00521264_ERZ890953 | MGnify/ENA primary metagenome ERZ890953 (study PRJEB32303, sample SAMEA104408629) | aquatic metagenome | biome: Brackish water; feature: Chemocline; material: water | place: Baltic Sea | collected 2014-10-26T21:54:00 | depth 200 m ... | reverse complement strand
CCCGCCACACCCCCAAATCTGGGCTTTACCTTGCGAAATCTCAGAGACCCAAATATCTTTATGGATACTGGCGATCAACGCACTCAAAACATAAAAAATGAAGCCCGACGTCTGGGGTTTTCACTTGTAGGGCTGACATCTTCTGAAGCCCCTGCGCATCTGGATGTATTTGCCAGTTGGCTGGATGCAGGGCATCATGCTGAGATGGCCTGGATGAGTACGAATCGCGCCCGAGAGTGCCGCGCCAACCCGCAGTTGATTTTGCCGGAGTGTAAGACGATTTTGGTGTTGGGGTTTGCGTACGCCCCCTCACCACCAACACCTCTCCCAGTAAGAGAGGGGCGAAGAGGTGAGGGCAAAATTGCCTCCTACGCCCAGAGACAAGACTACCATGATGTGCTGCCACCACGCCTGAGTGCGCTGGCCGAGTATATCGAAGCCCAGTGTGGACATTCCATCCCCCATCGCTGGTATACCGATACAGGGCCGATTCTGGAGCGGGAGCTTGCACAGCGTGCTGGCCTGGGGTGGATCGGAAAAAATAGTAATTTGATTACCCCCAAAGCGGGGTCTTATTTCCTACTGGCCGAGATCTTGCTGGGTGTGGAGTTGCCACTCGATGCACCCTTTATCAGCGATCACTGTGGTTCTTGCACGCGCTGTGTGGATGCTTGCCCGACGGCGTGTATATTGCCTAACCGCACTATAGATGCCAACCGTTGCATCTCTTATTTGACGATTGAACACAACGGATTCATTCCCCTGGAATTGCGGCCAAAGCTGGGTGACTGGATTTTCGGCTGCGATATTTGCCAGCAAGTTTGTCCCTGGAATCAAAAATTTGCTACCCCCGCTCTGTATCCCCACCGTTTACAGAGTGGACAAGACCAGGAATGGGGTGCCACAGAACTCATCCTCAGCCCGCAGGAATTCAACCAGAAGTTCGAGGGCACGCCGATTAGGCGCGCCAAACGTCGCGGTTATTTGCGTAATGTGGCTATCACACTGGGCAATCTCGGAAACTCGCAGGCCGTCCCCGGCTTGACGCACGCTCTCCACGATGATGAACCCCTGGTGCGCGGCCATGCCGCCTGGGCGTTGGGCCAAATTGGTGGTGAGGTGGCCATCGCCGCTTTGTCAGAAGCCGCTCAGCGGGAAAATCATCCCGATGTGCGCGGCGAGATTCAATCTGCACTCGCTGCACAATAAGACGAAATACCTGTTTTAGGATAACATCGCCGAAACTATGAAGCCAAAATTCCCCATCGCAATCAGTTTGCTTCTCCTGCTGACAGCTTGCCAGCGAAAAGCACCGGAAAGCCCCATCCTGAAGCTGGCAACACCTGTGGAATCGGTTGTGCAGCCTACGATTACGCCACAGCCCTCCGTCACGTCCACGATCATACCATCGACTCCAACCGAAAGTTTGCCACCCACGCTGACTCCCAGCCCGACCCCTTTGCCGCTGACAGAGCTATTGTTCACGGGCGCTATCGTGCCGGGGCGGTGCGTGCAGGCCGCGGTAGATGTGCGCGGAGACGCCGATTTTCTCTACGATGGTATGCGCAGCATGATCGAGCGCGCCGATATTGCCATTGGAACCTTGAACGCAGCCCTCAGTGATTATCCCCCCTATACCGGCTGCGTGCGTACATTTGTATTGGTCGGTAGCCCTATTCACGCCGACGCCATGGCGAGCGCTGGCCTGGATGTGATGAGCATCGCCACCAATCATATTAAAAACTGCGGCCCGATTGATTGTGGTAACCGTGCGTTTTTCGATACGTTGGCAAATTTGCAGCGTGTGGGTATTCTGCCAGTCGGTGGAGGTGAGAATGCGGCTCAGGCTTTAGAGCCGGTGGTTGTGACCGTCAATGGCGTGCGCTTTGGCTTTGTATCGCTTGGCGAAATTGAACCCCTTACATTTGCCAGTCAAACCGAACCCGGCATCGCCGAACTGACTGAAGTAAATTTACGCAACGCTATTCAGGCTGCCCGCCAGGTTTCAGATGTGGTGATTGTCATGCCGCATTGGGGTTCAGATTATAGCGAAACTCCCAACTACCGCCAACTGAATTTTGCTAAAATTGCCGTGGATGAAGGCGCAGATCTCGTGATGGGCAATCATGCCCATGTTGTTCAGGGGATGCAATACCGTCAGGGGGTGCCTGTTTTCTTTGGGTTGGGGAGCTTTATCTTTGACCAGAGCTGGTCGCTGGAAACCCAACAGGGCATCGTCGTCCGGGTGACCTTCGAGGGCGATCACTATTTACGTCATGAAGTCATCCCAGTGCATATCGAGCCAGATGGCTACGTACACATCCCGGAAGCAGAAGAAGCTGCCTCAATTCTGGAGCGCTTCCAGGCCATCAGTGATGAAATTCCGTGAGACAGGTGAGTGTAATTTCAGAACGGTTTGAGGATACACGCACCCCACCTGTGTTACTCTATCTTACCTCTTGCCGTTTTGTGCTACAAATTTACACGAACGAGCGACCGAATTCCCCACACCAGCCCGAAAATAGCGGTACATGTCAGTACAATCGCCGAACCGGAAGCAATACTTAGATAATACGAAATATACAGCCCGATTACCCCGGAGATCGATGCGATGGAGGCGGCCAGCGCCATCATCACCGGCAAGCGGCGCGTGAGTAAGTAGGCCGTCGCCGCGGGGGTTACCAGCATGGCGACCATCAATGCTACCCCCACAGTTTGTAGCGATACCACAATTGTCACAGCAATCAGGATCAGGATCAAAAAATCGAGCAGGCGCACCGGCAGGCGCAAGGTGGCCGCCAGAATGGGGTCAAACGAAAGCACCATGAATTCTTTATAGAAAGCCAGTATTGCCAGCAGCACGAAGCCGCCAAACACCGCAATCAGCCATAGATCTGCGTTGCGAACACCTAAAACATCCCCAAAAAGAAAATGCGCCAAATCGACGGTATAATTGCCCACGGTTGAAATTAGTGCCACCCCTAGCGCAAACATTCCCGCAAAGACAATTCCGATGGCCGTATCTTCTTTAATCTGAGTGTTGCGGCTGATAGCGCCGATTCCCAATGAACTGAGGATGGCCGTCGCCAGCGCCCACCAGAATAATGGCTCGCGCGCCCCGCCGCCCACCAGATAGCCGACCGCGATCCCCGGCAGAATGGCATGTGCCAGTGCATCGCCAAAGAAAGCCATACCGCGCAGCACGATATACGTCCCCACCACGGCGCTGACAACACCGACCAGCACCGCTGCAATCAGGCCGCGCACCATGAAGGCATAGTTTAAGGGTTCCAGAATGAACTCAAGCATGCTCGTGCTCTCCATCGCAGCAGGTATCGCCGAGAGCCAAGATTCCATCAGATGTGGGCACCAAGTGCAGGTGTCCACCATAGGCGGCAAGTAAATTTTCCGGGGAGAGAATCAACGCCGGTTCGCCGATGCCGAGCATCCGTTTGTTGATCAGCAGCACTTCATCGAAGCGCTGCGCCGCCATTTGCAGATCGTGCAGCGAGATCAGCACAGTCACATTTTGTGCCTTGAGTTGATCCAGAATCGTGAAAATCTGCTCCTGCGAATTGACATCCAGCCCGGTGAGTGGTTCATCCATCAACATCAGTTCGGCTTCTTGCGCCAGGGCGCGGGCGATAAACATACGCTGCTGCTGCCCGCCAGAGAGTTGGCTGATCTGGCGTTTGGCGAGATGCGTTAGGCTGACGACATCCAGCGCTCGATTGACTAACTGCCAATCACGCTTGGCGGGGTTGCGAAATAGCCCCAACTGCCCCACACGCCCCATCATCACGACATCGCTGACTGTGACAGGAAAACTCCAGTCAACCTGACTGCGCTGTGGGACATAGGCAATGCAAATATGCCCGCCGGGAGCATTACCAAATATTTGAACCTGCCCACTAGTAGGCGGTAGCACCCCGGCGATCACCTGGAGCAGGGTGCTTTTCCCGGCTCCATTGGGGCCGACAATTGCCAGCCGCTGCCCGGCATTCAGCGAAAAAGAAACACCCTCCAGCGCTGCGCCGCTTTCGTAGCGCACGCTCAAATCATCGACTTGCAGAATTTGTGCGTCGTCCAGATGCGGATAGCGGTGCTTGGAGAGATGTTGGGTAGTTTTGTGTAGTTCTTCGAGAAGAGCCATGATTTATTTTTGCCTCTCGAAATTGGGAGAGGGGTTGGGGTGCGGGTTATTTTAAAGCGTCTACAATCGCGGTGGTATTGTAACGCATATACTCAAGGTAAGTCGCCGCCTCGCCGCCGGGCGCACTCAACGAGCCGGTATAGAAAAAGACAATTTGTGTGCCGGTATCTTCCGCCACGCGTTCGGCCAGCGTTGGATTCACGGTATTGCCCACAAAGATCGCTTTCACACCCAGCGAAGCAATTTCATCTTCAATATGTGCTAATTCTTGCGCCGAAGGCTCTGCCATGCTGCTATACCCCGGCACAATGGCCCCCACTTGCTTGAAGCCGTATTCCTGTACAAAGTAGCCTAATTGGGCGTGATCCGTGACAATTTCGCGGTTCTCAGCCGGGATCAGCGCTACCTGCTGGCGGATCCAGGAATCCAAGGTGAGTAGTTTGGCGGCATACGTGTCGGCGTTGGCGGAATAGGTAATGGCGTTGGCGGGGTCCAGTTCATTGAGCGTTCGTGTAATGGTGTGTACCCACACCATTACATTGTTGGGATCTGTCCATAGATGTGGATCCCCCCCGGCGTGATCTGCTTCACCCGTGGCTGCCTGCTCGAGACCGCTGACGAACTCGATTCCCTGATCGAGATATACCACGCGCTCGGTGGCCCCGGCGCTCTCTATCAGATTGTCGAGAAAGGCTTCCAACCCAGCGCCGTTGGCGAAAATAATATCCGCATCGGCAACCTGGGCGACATCTTGCGGCGTGGGATCAAAACTATGCGGATCGGCGCCAACTGGCAGCAAGATGGATAATTGGATATGATCCCCGCCGACCTGGGTGACGATATCCCCAACGATGGTCGTCGTGGTGACAACGGTGAGGCTTGCCGCTCCCTGTGCGGACCCAGCATCCGGGGCTGGGGTGGCGCAGCCCGCCAATAGCAGAACCAGCAAAAATGACAGCCAATACTTCATGCTGTAACTCCTTATTGAAAACGGTTTTCATTTACGAGTACGATTGTACTGGTATTGATCTCCCCCGTCAAGGAAGCCCTGTTTTAGATTTCCAAACCGTGAGTTTCAAGCAGTGCTGCGTCGGTGAGAAGTTCGGTGGCTTTCCCATCGGCGACAATATGCCCCTCATCCATGATCACCATGCGCGGAAAAAGCTCTTGCACCATGCGCAGGTCGTGCGTGGAGATCAGCATGGTCTGTGGCAAATCGCGCAGCAAATGGATCAGTGCGCGGCGGGCGCGCGGATCTAACCCCGCGGAGGGTTCGTCAAGCACGAGAATCTGTGGCTGCATGGATAGCACTGTAGCAATCGCAATGCGTTTTTTCTGCCCCATGCTGAGGTGATGCGAGAGCCGTTCGCCAAACCCTTGCATCTGTACGGCGGCCAGAGCTTCATCGACTCGTTGATGAATTTCATTTTCGGGCAGGCCCATGTGCAGCGGGCCAAATGCCACATCATCGAAAACTGTGGGAGAGAATAACTGGTCATCGGGGTTCTGGAATACCACCCCAACTAATGCCCGAATCACGGGCAGGTTCTCATCGCTGATCGGGAGGCCTGAAACGGCCACATCACCCTCCCCGCGTAGAATTCCGTTAATGTGCAGCATCAGCGTTGATTTGCCAGCCCCGTTGGGTCCCACCAGAGCTACTTTATCTCCGCTACATAAATTCAAACTGACATCCCGAAGAGCAATATGTCCATCCGGGTACGCAAAATTTAACTCGTGAATTTGAAGAATATCGCCCTCGCAATCGGGCAGGGTGAGCGGATAAGTGGTTTTGTGTTTTACAGGCATTAGCGGTACCAGCCGATGATCTGAATGAAGAGGAGTAGCAGCACGGATAGGATTAACATCAGCCAGTCGCTGCGCTGCATGGTATGCGGGTTGAGCGTGCGGATATGGCCGCTATAGCCGCGGGCCAACATGGCGTTATAAATGCGGTCAGAGCGCTCATAGCTGCGCAGAAATAATTGCCCGGCCATGCTCCCCGTGACTTTCGCGCGCCAGAACAGGCTGCCGCCGCGATGTTTTCCCGGCAAGCCAGCGCTGCGGGCCGAGCGTGCGCGCAGCAGGCGATAGGCTTCGTCGGTGAGCACGAAAAGATAGCGATACAGAAAGGCGATGATCGTTGTGAGCGTGCGCGGGGTCTTGAGGTGCTCAAAAGCATGAATCAGGTCGGGGAATTGGGTGGTGGCGACGAGCAGAATTGCCATTTGCACTGACAGCCAGGAGCGCGCCAGAATGCTGAAGAAACGCACCACGCCGAAATCGGTGGGGATCAGCGTGATAAAGCCCAGATTCCACTCGGCGAGGGGTTGCCCCAATGGAGAGAAGATCGCGCTAACCGCGGCGATGGCGAAAGGTAAAGCGACGAATGAACGCCGAAACGTGTACCCCAACCCCAACCGGGTTTGATCGTTGGCCCAAAGCAACAGCAGCCAGGCCGCGGCAAATGCCAGCCAACTGCCATCCGGCAGCAGCGCATTGGAGAGGATAAAGCCTATGGTGAGCAGCACTTTGACACGCGGGTCAAGGTGGTGAATGCGGCTTTCCTGGGCGTGGTAGTGATCGAAAGCGTGATAGTGCATAATTAATGTTCACTGGTAACGGATTTTCTTCGCAAACTTCGTCCCAACAGAATCAATAGCCCCATTAGAATGAACGCTCCCACTGCACCGGCAAAAACCGTTGAGAGAGCGGTTTCGCCGAGAAATGGAATCGTGTAATCGGGAAGAATTTGGTAGGCAGCGCCCTGCCCGGCATCGAGGAAGCCGAAATCTGCGGCAACGCGCTCCAGCCCGTCAGGAGATGCAGAAGCCAGCGGCGAGATCAACACGGCGATCATGGAAACAACCACTCCGGCGATGATCCAACTGCGCCCACCGCTGGATGCGGTTTTTTCGGAGGTGAGCAGATCGGGACGGGTTTGTTCGATGAAAGCCAGCGCAGCAACGGTGATGATGGCCTCACCGATGCCGATGAGAACATGAACGCCCAGCATGGCGGGCACGACAATCTCCAACCGCGAGGTGCCACTGATCCAGAGTTGCAGTGAGGCCAGCAGAGCGGCGGCCATTGTCGCCAGCCAGGCAGCAATGCCAGATACGGTCAGGCGCAATCCCTTTTTGGCGCTGCTGACTGTGCGATAGAGTCCAAAACCAATCACCGCGGTGAGGATGCCCATATTGAAAATGTTGGCACCCATCACCAGCAGACCACCATCCTGAAAGAGTAAACCCTGTACGGCAACGACAGCAGTCATTACCAGGATACCGGCCCACGGCCCGAGCACAATCGCGGCCAGCGCGCCGCCCAAGAAGTGGCCGGATGTGCCGCCTGCCACAGGGAAGTTGAGCATCTGGGCGGCGAAGATGAAAGCCGCCATCACACCCATCAGCGGGATTTGTTTTTCGCCGAGGGTTTTATTCGTTTTCGAGATCGCCAGGCCAACCATGATCACGGTGGCCGCCCAAAAAATCAGCGAGACTACCAGGCTAAGAAATCCATCGGGGATGTGTAGGTGTGTTGGGGAGAGTAACATTTTGGTCTCCAGAGATACAAATTTAGGACGCATTTGCCATGCAAGCTCGATGCATTTTACTGACAATCGGAACAAACGCCAAAAATCGAAAGGTGCTGCAAGTCAGCGTGAAAGTTGTATTTGGCTTGCAAAAGCTCTTCGAGGGGATTGAGCAAGGCATAATCGGCATCGATGACGCGGCTACAATGGCGGCAAACCAGGTGAATATGTGGGCCGTGCTTGCGCACTGAAAAGACAATTTTGCCCTCGCCAAGATCGTTGCGGCAGGCCAGACCTTCTTCACGCAACATCTCCAACGTGCGGTACACTGTTGCCAGATTAATGGCCTGAGTGTGATTGCGCAGTTCGGCGAGCACATCTTCGGCGCTCATATGCTGTTCGGAGTGAGCGATGGCCTGAACGATCATCTCGCGTTGCGGGGTGATGCGGTAGCCGCGTTGGCGCAGAGCTTCAAGTAGTGTGTGGCAATGAGACATAGGAATATTCTCTATTGCAAATCTTCGCAATAGAGAATATTGTACTTTATTAGGATGAAAAGTCAAGCTGATCCGTCTCGATGGTAAGCGTTTGTAGTACTAATGGCCTATCTTGCCGAGGCCGACAGCCGGAACGGGTTTGATATAATCTGCACAATCAATTGGAGGTTTTGATATGTTTCAGTCATTTAATTCGCGCCGCGAGGATGAAACGCGCGTACGCACCGAAGGTCGTTTACCCCCGGGTCAATCCTTGACGCAAAAATTCCCGGTATTGCATTACGGGCCGGTGCCAACCTTCAATGCAGCCACCTGGGATTTTCGTATCTGGGGTGAAGTTGAAAATTCCGTTGTATGGAGTTGGGATCAATTTCAAAAGTTGCCGCATGCAACACTAAAGATGGATCTCCATTGTGTGACACGCTGGAGTAAATTTGACACCGAATGGGAAGGCGTGTCGTTACGCACACTGATAAATGAAGGCTTTATCGTACCCAAAGCGGAAGCCGCTTTTGTCGTTCAGCACGCCGAGTATGGCTATACAACCAATTTGCCCCTGGCGACGATGCTGCAAGATAATTTCTTGTTGGCCACCCACTTCAATGGCGAACCTCTCTCCCCCGATCACGGCTACCCGCTGCGAGGGGTGGTTGGGTATATCCCCGGTCGGGAAGATATCCAGACCCCTTATTTGTGGAAAGGCGCAAAATGGCTGTGCGGTATCCAGTTCACCCAAAACGATCAACTGGGTTTTTGGGAACGCGCCGGGTATCATAATGATGCCGATATTTGGGGAGAACAACGAATTGCCTGATGGAAACTGGAAGCATGACTGAAAAGCGCATTCTCATCGTCGAGGATGACTTTGATAATACGGCGTTGGTGCGTGTACTGTTGGAGCGCGAAAATTTTGATGTACTCGCCGCACGAGATGGGGAGATGGGCCTGGATGTGGCGCGAACGGCTCATCCCGATTTGATTGTTTTGGATCTGGATATGCCGAAGCTGGATGGCTGGGGAGTGTTGCAACAACTAAAGGGTGATAAAAAAACGCAGCATATTCCCATTGTTGTAGTGACGGCGCACCTGATGTACGATGAGCGCAAGAAAGTGTTTGATGCGGGTGGAGCAGGGTATTTGCAAAAACCGTTTTCCATTAGCGATCTGGTTGCTGAAATTCGTCGTTGGGTATAACCCGCACACCCATAGTTATCTTTATCGTGGGGGAATCAGCGTAAATACTTCGTAATTAAGATCCAGGTAATTTCGCTGTAAGGTGGGGCAATTCTTAGCGGCGTGATCATACGGTAGCACTACATGCGTAATCCCCTCGGCGGCGAGTTCTTCGAGGGTTGCACAACCATCAGCGGCTGTTTCGGCCCGGTAAAGACGACCCGCCATGCGTACGCGGCGATACCATTCCAAAACTTCAATATCTTTATAGGGAATTGATTTAAACTCCACGAAGACAGGTGTTCCTGTTTCCAGGCGGAAATCTTGCATGTGTAGTGGAACCGCGTACACTTGCCCCGCAGCGAAATTCTCGACTACAAAGGCCATCATCTCACGGTCTGGGCTGGAGGCACGCTCCCAAGCATTGACAACAAAGATACCCGCGCCTGCCAGCGCAAGTAACACCGCCGTGATGAGACTGATATTTAGCAGGGCGCGCTCGCGACTCTGGGTGAACGCGGCAAAACGAGCGCAAAACCATTGCAGCGCCGCGGCAATCAACACGGCCAGTGCCAGCGGCATCAACACCGTCGATATGCGCCAGGGGAATAACAGTGCCAGAACTCGATTCGCTGTGATAATCTGTAGTACAGTCAGCAGGGAAGCGACGAGGAAGGGAGCCAGTAGAATATAGAATAAACGTGTTCTGCGCGCCAGATAGAGGGCAGCCAGCATCAGTGTGATTTTTACGGGCACGGTAGCATCCCACCACTCGGCAGGCAGGGCATGATGTGGAATGCGGAACTCGACTAGCAGTTTGCGTGCTTCGAACATAGAATCGGGATGCGTGGCAGAGAATACCCAGGCTATCCAAAGGACAATTGGCAACACGCCCAACAGTGCCAGCGCGCCAAGCCTAAGCGGCTGACGCAGGTTGCGTTGTTCCCATAGCGTGATACCCATGAATGTTGCTGTGAGTACGCCCGCGCTGAGTAGATAGGTCGGGTGAATCGTCGCGGCGAGGATGATGGGCAGCACGCTCCACAAGGTTTTACCGCGCAAGAACAGGTAGATTGCCAGCAACAGTAATACGCCAAAGGTACTGGGTTGCAGCACTTCCCCCAGCAGACGCTGGCCAGCCACCCCGCCATCGAAAAGATAGGCCCAGTTTGCGCCCAGACTGCGCACCAGAACAAAGCGCAGCGCAGCGGCATTGAGACTGGAAAACACAGTCAGAAATAACCAGCGTGAGAGACGTGTTTGCCCAATTTGGAATATTTCTTGACTGATGCCCAATAAGCTGAAGAGATAAATCCCGGACAAGCCCCCAAAGTAGAGATAAAAAATCGGCGGCCAGGCCAGCAACCGATAGGTGATCAACACCAACCCGCTGAATATCGGCGTTGGATCCAGCGTATTTGCCAGCCAATCAGCGCTGAGGTCACCCCAACCGGCTTTCGCCAGTCCGTGCAAAAAATACTGGTTCTGGTTGGATGTGAATAGCGGCGCTTGCGAATAGGCCAGTGTAAAGAGCACGCTCCACAGGAGAATAAAGGCGATGTGTTTGTTTTTGTGGGTCAAAGACGAATCCTGAAGCAGGCTTACCTGCTTATTCCTGCTCCACCCGCATACATTCTCCCCGGCGGATTTGGTAGCTATCGAAATCGCGTGCCACGCGCACGTTGTCGAAATTGGCGAGTGCTTCTGCTAGCACATCGCGCTCGCGGTAGCGCCGCGAAAGATGAGTCAGAATCAAGTGCTGAATCTTGGCTTCTTCGGCGAAGTTGGCGGCCTGCTGGGCAGTCAGATGGCCAAATTGGTGCGCCATATCGGTTTCGGAGATGAGATAAGTGGATTCAATCACCAATGCATCCACCCCGCTCAGCACGTCGAGCAAGTTATCGGTGCGGCCTGTGTCGCCAACGATGCCTACACGGACGCCCTCGCGTTCCGGGCCGAGCACATCATCAGGTTGAATCTGACGCCCATCGGGCAGAGTCACGCTCTCGCCTTTGACGAGGTGCCCGCGCCATGGGCCGGGGGGAATATCCAGGGCTTCCGCTTTTTCCAACAAGAAAGGCCGCCGTGATTTTTCTTCAAATAAATAGCCCAGCGAATCCGCTCCGCGATGCACTACGGGGAAAGCCGTAACAGTGAAATCTTTGGCATCGTAAATTGGGCCGGGGGCTATTTCTTCCAGGTGCACTTCAATCGGTGGGCGTACACCGCGAAAAACAACCCGAAAGAGCAAATCGTCTATGCGTTCTAGCGTGCGCGGCGAGCCCATGATCACAATCTCGTCCATTGCTTCCCAGCGTGCCAGTGTCGAAACCAGCCCGCCTAGCCCTAGAATATGATCGAGGTGGCTGTGGGTGATAAGAATGCGATTTAGCCCCTTAAAGCCCATTCCTGAGCGCAAAATCTGGCGCTGGGTGCCCTCGCCGCAATCCACCAGGAAGCGGTGCTCATTGTGCTGAATCACCTGTGCGGATAGCCCGCGGTGAAACGATGGGGCCGAAGCGGAGGTGCCGAGAAAAGTAATTTGAAACAAAGTGGTATTTTCCTTTCGAGAAGTAACCTATTCTACCGCAAGGCCTAAGAACCCCCAACCCCTCAAAACCTGGGATTTCTCACGGCAGTTCCCAAAGAGCCAAAACCTGGTAGCTCAGGAAACAGACCATTTGTGCTATAATTTTCAACATGGCCCGCAAAAAAAAGACCACATCTCGTAAAACGACTCGCCGAAAACCCAGCCAGCCCACCCCGAAAAAACGACAAGGACTTTCCCTGGATCGCAAACTCGACATCGCCGGGGTCGTGATGGCCGTGGTCGGTTTGCTGACACTCTTCGGGATGCTTTCCCCCAATAACAGTGCCATTATGGGCGGATGGCTGAGTACCTTACTCAAACTCTTCGGCTGGGGTGGTTATATTTTGCCGCTTGGCCTGATTGTGGTTGGTTTGTGGTTGATTATGCGTAATTTCGAGCGCCTGCCGCATTTCTCGCTCGAGCGCGCCGTGGGCATAGTCTTGATCTTCTCTTTTTTGCTGATCTTCTTTTCTTTTTTCGCGTTCCTGATCGAAAAAAGCGGCCTGTTGACCCTCAGCACCGATGTCAATGGCGGGGGGGTGCTGGGCGGACTTATTTTCAACACACTGCATTCGCTCCTGGGTATTGGTGGCGCCTTAATCATCCTTGTGGCCTGGCTGGTATTGGGTTTGGTGATTACGATTGATATGACGGTCTGGGAATTATTTCGCTGGCTGGCGCCATTGAGTTCTGTGAGCCGCTTGGCGGGGAAACGCGCCGTTCGGGGTAGCAAAACCATCCTGACGAAGCTTTTCCCCCCACCCCAACAGGCAGTTCAGACGCAGCCCGCGGCGGGTGAGGTGATCCCTGCGGTTGCCGTACCCTCACTGGGGCAATCCGTTGAACAACCCCGCCCCGAGCCGGAGGCTCCTCTTCATGAATGGATTCTCCCCATTGTGGATGAAATCCTTGAAATTGGCGAAGATGTCCCCATCGATGATGAATTCGACCGCCAGCGCGCCAAGACCATCGAAGAGACGCTGGAATCTTTCGGCGCACCGGCACGTGTAGTGGAGATCAACCGCGGCCCGACGATCACCCAGTTTGGTGTTGAGCCGGATTTTATTGAGTCGCGCGGCAATCGCAAGCGCGTGCGCGTGAGTAAAATTGCCAATTTGGCCGATGATCTAGCTCTGGCGATGGCCGCCACACGCGTGCGTGTAGAAGCGCCGGTGCCCGGCAAGGGGTTTGTGGGCATCGAAGTGCCCAATGAAGAGACCGCCCTGGTTTCGCTGCGAGATGGCATCACCAATCACGCTTTTAAGCGCCTGGATGGCCGTCGGCTGCGCTTTGCCCTCGGG
>ERZ890953.1220-NODE-1220-length-13249-cov-6.432545_pt1 | contig 13249 bp, 18 predicted proteins | sample MGYA00521264_ERZ890953 | MGnify/ENA primary metagenome ERZ890953 (study PRJEB32303, sample SAMEA104408629) | aquatic metagenome | biome: Brackish water; feature: Chemocline; material: water | place: Baltic Sea | collected 2014-10-26T21:54:00 | depth 200 m ... | reverse complement strand
TGTCGAAGTGTAGTGGTGATTACTATATAGGGGCGGTTTTGTAGGGGGGCACACGGGACCAGAAATAAAAACACCTACCATCATTTTACATACACATATCATACAGTTAAGCGTGCCTTTCTGGTCCCGGTAAGGACCACTACTAAAATAATATATAGAGTATCGGGCGGTGGCCATATTTCGCCCTTTCGAGCTGAAAAACGCAAACCGATAACACTAAATTAACCGTATTGTGTGATGTTTATCTTAGATCTTGTGGTGGGGTATGATGTTGATGGAGTAGTACGTGTTACGTGCTAATCTTCTAATTCAGCTACACGCTTGATAAAATTAGGTAGCGCTTGTGTTTTGTCGTCGGTATACAACGGAGGTTTTTTCTTCTTGTCGTACTTACAACTAATTACAACTCTACACGGACGACCTTTCGGTATGATATTAGCATAAAAACGTACTTTGTGTTTACGGTGCAAATTGATCATCGCTTCCATACTATTAATGCGACGACCAAAAGATGACTGCAATTGTCTAACAGGTAAGCCTTTTACGCCTGCTGTATCAAGGAGCGCCAAGATACGTTGTTCGATGTCACTTACACAATCACCGGATGCTTCGAGTTTTCTCATCGCCCATAGATAGCCAGGCATTAAAAATTGGTGGACGAATCTAATAGCCATAATCGCAGTTTCAGCGTCGATTTCTTGCTCGGGGCCGCGCATTTGGCAAATATGATATAAAACAGCTAATTTTACAACGTGTGCTTGTGCGCGTCCCCATGCACCGCAAACAGCTATTTCTGCGGGTACGTCTTTATACATTTGATAGTTGCCGATGTAGCCTTTTGCTTCTTTACTAAAGCGTATTGTAGCGTTGTCGACAGATTGTAAAGCGGCGAACCAATCGCGAAGACTTTCACCGACAGCAGCGTCTGGTGGCGGTGGGAATTTAAGAAGTCGCGTACGTTTGGCAGGTATCAACCAAATACGAGCGAAAAGACCGCCACGAAGAAATGACGGACTTAATTTACGCATTTCAAGCCATTCAAGAGCGGTGCCCATTAAAATAGATAGCGAAGGATCTTCACTTTGAATGCTGCCCTGTGTAAGACTTTCGTATTTTTGATCTGCGCCGGTAAATGCACTTGCGATGCGTGCTGCAAGGTCGCCACTTGGTGTGTGTCCTGCGGCAGCGACAGTTTGGAAGAAGACGTCGGCTTCGTCCAGGTGCCACAACATTTTAGGGTTCTTTTTTAGTTTCTGTACGAATGCGCCGCCACTACTAATACTTCCACTGTGAATTGTATCCGGCGACAACAATTTAATTGCGAGATCCATTGCGCGGCTTTTTCTATCGCCACTGCCGCCAATTAGTAACATGCCGACGTTGGGGCGCATTTTAAGAAAGTCGCAATCGTATCTGTCGCTAATGCAATGGCTGAGTACGGCAAGACCGCTTGCAAAATGAAAGGGTAACGGGCTATCTGCTGTACCTTGCGTGTATTTAAGGTAGAGAGGAAAAAAACCTGTTTTGGACGGATATAAGTCGTCTGTCAAAACAAGTTTTGTAATGTCGTCGACTTCTTGAATTTTAGGGAGTTTTAATGGAAACGCGCTGTAATCTTGTTCCAGCGGGTAATCGAAGTCGTCTGGCGATATATCGAGTTTTGGTAGCGGTGTGGCGAATGAGAATGTTTCAGGGGTAGGATTGTTTTCTTTTTCTTTTTTCTTTATGCGCTGTTTCTTTTTTTCACTTGCCTTGACTTTTTTTATAATCTTACCGTCAGGGCCAATTTCTAAAACGGTGGCTTCGACCTCTGTTCCACTGTAACTGTCGATTGTTATGTCGGGAATGTGATCGTGTTTGATGTCGTCTTCGTCGAGAAAATTGACGTCGTAGGACGAATTGTCGTCTGACATTGCGTATTTATCCTTGGTTTCGGTACGTCAAAAAGCTGGAGTACGGTAATAGTGACTGATGGTGGACAGGAGATCAAGAGGCGTACGCAGAAAATAGAAAACCCCTTGAAAACATTGAGCTTTCAAGGGGCCGAGGAGCCGACCAAGCACCTCGCATTGTTACCACCAAGGCAACAGGAGCCTCAAGAGGGTAGCTGGCGGGGCCATTCTGTCAAGGTCGAGATCTCGAAAAGGTCTGGGCTGTGTAGGTGTATGTAAGTATCCGTTTTTTCCTGGTTTTTAGGGGTTGACTTCCGGGTCTGGACCAGCTACCGTATTGAAATCCTGCTTGTTTGTTGTCATTGAAGATTTAAAGGACAGATAAATGCGCTCGTCAGGGCTTTTTTGGTCTGCTATCCAACAAATTAAATGAAACTACCTACTACACAGAAACGTCTGTGGAAGAATTTTTATCCGGTTGACGACACGTCAAGTGTTGCGTCTTCGAATATGATTCAGTTATATCCTGGCGCGTTTCAAAGTAAAAATGGCAATTGGTTTCTTCCGCATAACGCTTTTCCTCTTGAAACTTCGCCTGAATACGTAGATCCTAATTCTTTACCATCAAAAACACCTTCTGGTCTGCCGTTGTACGATCATCAAATTATCGGCGCATCACGTCTACTCTCGTCGGGTCCGGGTCATTTACTTGCAGATGATGTGGGTTTAGGGAAGGAACAGCCGATAGATACGAAGGTTTTGACGCCGAATGGCTGGGTAGAGCTTGGTTCTATTGTTTCTGGTGATTTTGTAGTGGGTTCGGACGGGCAGCCAACACGTGTTACTGGTGTTTTTCCGCAAGGCGTTAAACGTTGTTATCGTGTTTCGTTGTCTGATGGTGCTTCAGTAGAGGCAGGTGAAGATCATCTTTGGGCTGTTGATCGCTGGAAAAAGTACGGTGCAAGTGAAGGTCGTCGTATGGGTAAAGAGCGTTTAGTATTAACGACGCAACAATTAAAAGACCGCCCTGTAATACAAATACCTAAAACAGAAGATAGAAGAAAGTCGACGTATAATTTAGAAGGTAAGACGTTATTTATTCCGTTATTGTCAGAACCCGTCGAGTATGCAACAGGAAAAGCGTTATTTATTCCTGGCTATTTGTTGGGGCAATTAATTGCGAATGGCGATTGCGCTGCGAGTACGCCAAAAATTACGACTTTTGTTGACGACTGGCCGGAAGTGGAAATGTATTTACGCGAAGTAGATACGCCGTTTGGATCTATTAAACAATATAAAAACGTTATTCAAGCAAATGTATTAGGTGGCGCAGAGCTTTTATGGTATTATGGCTTAGAAGGCACAAAAAGTAGAGAGAAGTTTATTCCCGCTGCGTATTTAATAGCACCTATTAAAGAGCGGATAGCTTTATTTCACGGTTTAATGGATGCTGATGGTAGTGTATCTAAGTCTAATAATAGAATAACATATCATACGCTTAGTCGTGAACTTGCCTACGATTTTAGAGTACTTGTTGAGGGTTTAGGGGGGATAGCGGTAGTTCACGAACATGACAGGTGGCGTGAAGACAAACCTGTTGAATACGTCATTTGTGTTCGTATGCCATCAGATATTCCACCTTTTAGAATAGCGCGGAAGTTGTCTAAGTATAAAGTACTTAAAAGTGGCGCTAAAACAGCGCCACGTCGTACTGTACAATCTGTTGAGTATTCGCGTTCTACAGAGTGTGTTTGTATTTCGGTAGCGGCAGAAGATAACTTGTACGTTACAGAACGTTTTATTTTAACACACAATTCGATTCAAGTATGTCACGTTTTAGACGGGTTAAAACAGTTTAGACCGTTTTTAATTGTTTCAATTCAAGAAGCGCATCGTGTTTGGACAGGTCCAGATTCAGACGCGGCGAAGTATTACGGTTTAAAAGTAGAGCAATTGCGCGGTCGAACCAATGACATTGAAGCGCTTTTTGAAAGTAAAGCAGACGGCTATTTTATAAATTTTCAAATTCTTGGTGATTGGATTGACGTAATATCGATGTGGGTTCAGCCGAAAATTGTAATTATTGACGAGATTCACGAAGTTCGTAACGTACGGACTAAAACGCACAAAGCGTGTTTACGTCTTTGTCGACAAAAACAAGTTTATAAACGTTTCGGTCTTACAGCTACTCCAATTGTAAATAATCTCGCAGATATATATGGACAGTTGAATTTAGTTCAACCGCGTCATTGGGGTACATTTGTAGATTTTGCAGGGCAAAGCATAACATCTTTTGGTACGCGTTATTGTAACGGTTACATGGGTGAGTACGGCTGGATTCTTGAAGGTGAGTCAAATGTAGACGAGCTACGTAAGCGTCTTGAAAGTGCAACGACGCGGCGTACACAGCAGCAGGTAAATCAACATTTACCGCAAAAGATAAGAAATTCAATTTTAATAAAAGAAGAAGATTTCGATAATAATGAATATGAAAAAGCTAAAACTGGCGCTTACGATAAAGCGCTTCCGCCTGGTACAAAAGGTGAAGTTTTACAGCGTTTGGGGCGTATGTGTCTTGGCGTCTCGCTTGCTAAAATTAAGCCAACGCTAAAACGTGTACAAGAGTTAATTACTGCTGGTCATACACGTATTATCGTTCTTTCGTATTTTCAACGTACCTGCTCTGAACTTGTTAAGAAGAGTAAAAAACAGCTTAAAGGTTGTATGGTTGTCGGGCCGTATCACGGTGGAACACCTAAGACGCGTAGAGAAGAGCATTTGGCGTCTTTTGGGCGTACTTCCGGCGAGTTTCCTATTATTTTCTTTGCAACAATAAAAACTGTTGGAGCTGCAACAAATGATTTGGTTGTCGCTGATAGAATGGTCGTCTCGGATTTGTTCTGGGTTCCAATGCGTTTTATTCAGGCCGAAGGACGTATTTGTAGAACCGGGCAAAAAGCAGCGAAAGTAGGCATTGATTACATACAGTCTGATACCGAAATAGATCGAAAGCTTTTTGAACATTTAGAGCGTAAATCGAAAGCAATGGCTGTTCCACAAGACAGTGAAGAAGCGTTAGGACTTGTTGAAGACCTTGGCGGTGCTGTTGATAGCAGTGTTTTAAAAGACCTTATTCTTGCTGTCGACGGCATGGACGATAAAATTTGGGAGTTGATGTAAATGGCAAGCGGAATTACGGAGTATTTTGTTGCAAATGAGGCGTTACGTGTTGTTGTAGAGGAAAATATAAAAGACTTATTGCAAGTTACTGCTGTAAGTACGATGTTACAGCACGAAAAAATATCTGATTTAATGGAATTGTACCCTTTAATAAGTCCGCTTATGTTGGCAAATATGCTTTTTAATGTTCGTGCTACTTGTGATGACGTCGAAGAAGACGACAATTACATAGAAGTTGACGTTTAGAGGCTTTAAATGAAAAAGATTACACACGAAATGTTAGTAGTAAAAGGTGCGTGTAGAAATCAACGATTAGTTTTTCAAAAAAACTTCCCAGACGGCATGGAAGTTAACGTAGAGAATCTGTTTCTTTTAGCGAGTTTGTCTTTTGTATCGACAATTTACGAGCCGCGTACTTTGTCTTTATACTGGTTGACGTGTTTTTTATCTCGTGAAGTTGCACATTTTTATTCAATGGGCGGTAGTACGTATTTTAGACCCGATGTTCTATACAGTCTTGATTGCATTCCAGATGAATATAATGAAGATTTGACGCTTCTCGCGCATCTTTTGATGGAAGCACCGGAACCAGTGTAATGTGTTTTAAGTGTCTTGTACCTCTTCGTGTACGAAGACGAGAAGAAGAAATTTTTCGTAGAATAGTGGTTGTGAAGGAAGAAGGAAAACACGGGAGGTAGTTAATGGAAACAGAGAAAACAAAAGTTGTTTATAGGTGTGACAATTGTGATGACGTACTTACTGTTGCACATACGTCAGAACGTGACGGTGTAAAATATATCCGTTTTGATCCGTGCGGGACGTGTATTTCGACGAGTTTTGACGATGGTTATGACGAAGGTTATAGTGAAGGCGGCGGCGAATAATGGCGACTAAAGCGACTAAAAAAATTACTACAATTGATGTTCGTGGTCGTACAACAGAACAACAAGAACAAGGTGTTCGCGATATTTTGAGTCGCGTTCGTAACGTCGCAAATAGTGAAGCTGAACCAATTACAGCTTGTTATTATGGCGATACGAAAACAGGTAAGACGCGAATTATTACAACGTATCCAGGGCCGATTTTGGTTATCGCGGTAGGTTGGGAGCGTGGATCAAATCCGACATTGCGCGATTCGGGACGTGATGACATTTTCGTGCTTCGTCTTATTGGGCATGATGTACCGCCTGGTTATTTGTTAAAAGATGATGAAACGACAATGGCAGAGTTGTTAGAAACGTTGCCGTCGTTGATTGATGAGATGGGTATCAAGACTGTTGCGGTTGACACTTACAGTATGTATTTGCAAATGTACAAGTCAGAGCTTACAAAGTTTGGCGATCTAAAAAGTAGTTATGACGTGTTTACGATGCTGTATGAAGGTACGTTAAATTTCATTCAAGTTGTTGCGAATACGAAAGTGCATTTAATTTTTACCGCGCACGAAGATCCAGGCGACAACGAGAAGCTTGGCGGTAGAATTGGACCACGTTTGATTGGTCAGAGTGTTGACGCTATAATGAAAGCGTCGAATGTCATTTCGCGTACTTTTAAACTTGTATCTGATTCAGACGACGAAGAAGATAAGTCGAAAGGTATTCTTGTCGAAAAGTACGGGATGTATTTGAAAACACCGCCCGGTGCGAATTTTGTATCGGGTACGCATTTCGATAAGCATTTTAAACGTGCAGCATATCCAGCGTCTTTTGAGGTTTTTAGAAAGCTTTTAATTGAGAAACCAGATAAGCCGTTGATTCGAGGTTAAGCTGTGTCTGAAATTAAAACCGGATTTGTCGCGTGTCAAGACGTAGATCACCCTGAAAACGTTTCACGTGAAGTGCCGACTTGGTTTGCTACGCACGGAATAATTGAAACTACTGTAGGTGGTATAGCGCAAAAAGGTCGTAAACCGTCTGGTTGGCGTTGCGGTATTTGTGCTCGTGGCTTTCCATTTGCACCGATGCAACATGAAACAGAACACGCATTTGCGTTGCGATACAAACGGCACGTGGACAATGGCTGAGTTTTTTATTGATAAATTGTGTTTTCCGGTAGAAGACGCGATTAAAATGAAAGCACCGTATGAACGAATGTTTCCTGTTCGTGGTTGTTTTACGGAAGTACCAACGGTACGTGGCTGTTTGTGGACTGTTAAAATTTCTTTGCAAGCGTTAGCTCGTTACGTAGATATACATAGTATGATTGATGCGGTAACAATTGCGAAGATTTACGCGTACGTAGAAAAGAATCAAGTTGTTATTACACCAGATACGATAGCAGAGTGGTTAAAACTAAAAGCACCGAAAGGCTGCACGGAGTACACTAAATTTAGTACAGCAATTAAAAAAGTAACAAATCATAGCGTATTGGTAAATTACTACACGAGTCGCAGAACGGAGTTTATTTCGTTTCTTGCTCGTGCGGTTAAACACGAGAGCGCAGTAGAAGTTGCATTGAACTTGTAGTACAACAGCAGGTAACAAGGAGAAGAGAAAAATGGCTGACGCGGTTAAAATCAAGACGGGTGGCGCAGTACCCATTAACGTTTCGGGTGCGCGTTCATGGCTTGGCGGCGGAACGAAGTACGAGGTTGGAGCGCACAGGGCGCTTCTGCTTGGTTACAATACCAGCGAATCGGCTGGTAAAGGCACGAAGATGTTTAATTACGTCTTCCAGTTCATCAAGGGTTCGCCCGAGGACGACATTGATAAGCAGTATGCCTACAGTTGCGCGTACGAGAGCGACGGTGGACGCGGGCTGTACCGGGGCATTGCTGAGGCGATTAACCCGACGTGCATCAAGAAGGTCAAGACCGCTGATGGCGCGGCTGAAGTTGTCGATTTCGACAAGCTGGCTGGCTACGTCGTGACCTTCGACATGTTCGAGGAAGAGTACACCGATCCCAAGACGCAGCAGGTTAAGTCGTCGGTTAAGGCTGACATGTCCACGTTGCGTGACGTTGAAGCTCCCGGTAGCAAGGGTGGTGAAAACGCTGGTCTGTCGGCGGCTGATCTTGACGGGGATATGGCCAACCTGGAGTAGTTCAACGTTGTTGTTGTAATGGCGTCTGACGTGGCGAGGTTTTCTCCTGTGTGTGTGTTAATTGTGCTTGGCCGCGTCAGGCGTCTTTTTTAGAGGAGTTTCAAATGGTACAGGTAAATGACGAATTTATTCAGGGCGTACTCAAACTTAGGACGGAGTTTTTCAAAAAGAAACAGGCTTACATTAATAATAAATTGCTTTTCACGTTTCTAATGTACGAAGTTGCATTAGGTACGGATAAATTTTCGACTCTTTTAGACTTTTTGATGTCGCCCGAAGCGGATGAAATTAAAATGGTCTTTTTGTCTGAAATTGAAGAATCTGTGTTGGATTTGCACGGTAGCGTAGAAGATGTCGTAAGTGCTATCGCTGAATCGCAAATAGGCGAAGAAGAAGAAGAAGAAGAAGAAGAAGAAGAAGAAGAAGAAGAAGAAGAAGAAGTGTGATGTTAAAATCAGGTAGCTGTAATAAAAGTAGCGTAACACTTTAAAAAAGTTACGACAGTCCAGTACAAGACTTTTAAATTTGTAACATAACTAAGGAGCGTGACATGAGTGCTACTCGTTATCAGCGTACTATCGCTGAAAAAGATCAAACCATTGCGAATTTGAAAGAACAGATTAAACTGCGCGATGAGTGCGCGTCTCGTGCCTTTCTTGAAAACAAGATTAAGCAGTTGCAATCTGAGATTAACAAATTGAAAGCGGCGAGTAAGAAATCTGATGCGACGCCGCTGTCTGATTAAATGCTATATGCAAAGACGACGGGAATTGTAGACGCAGTTAAATTCGACGGTAGAAACGTCGATGTTGTTTATGACTTCGTAACACAATGGCAAGAAGACTTCGAGTTTCGTGTTATCTACGTCGACGGTAAAGTTGATTGCATCGAAATTCGTTTGGATACCGAGACACCACTACTTAAATTAATATACGGCGCATATCTGTCTTGTACTGACGGTAAACAGTATCGTGTAACACCTTGGAATGAATTTGAACGGATTTACACACGAATCGAAGACCCAGATGTAACGAGTAAATAGTGTGTATGGGCGACGAAATTATGGTCTAGCTCGTTCGTTCCTCCCTCCATATTCTGAGTGCGCGTCCTGTGTACTAAAAGATTCAGATAAAGTTCCACCAGATGGTCGTATCTCCGCTGAAATTGCTTTTGTTGGCGACAGTCCTAGTTTCTGGGATTCGCGGCAAGGAAAGGCGTTTACAGGGCGTGAAGGTACGGTATATAACCGTCTTTTAGCGAATATTGGTCTGAAACGTAAAGAAGTCTGGACAACAAATGCTGCAATGTGTTTTCCAGAGAAGCTTACTAAAAAAGGTTTAAGTCTCGCTAAATGCAAAAAAGTGTCATGTGAACATTGCGCGACGCGTTTAATACGCGAATTACAAAGTGTAGGGCCAAAGGTTATTGTTGCTTTTGGTGCGTTAGCTTTAAAAGCACTTACAGGCACAACTGCAATACAAGCAAGGCACGGCGCTTTACACGTTATAAATTTAAATCGTATTGGCAGACCTTATCGAGCAGGCGATTTTTCATCAAAAGCAATTACATATGTAATACCTTTATACGCTCCCGGTTTTATTGTTCGTGGTAAAGCTGGTTTTTATCCAATCGTCGCACAAAAAATTGTACATGCTCGTTACTTGCTGGACGGGGGATCTCCAACGACGTGGCGTGAATTATACATTACACCGTATGGTTATAACGTTGAACGTCGTTTGGAGATGTTAGAAGAGTTTACAGACCAAATACTTACAAAGCAGTATCCTATCTGTATTGACTACGAAGCAGATGGGAATAGGTCGCAGTTTTCGCAACCTACTGTATTTGGTGTTGGTTCTGTAGAATTGGGTCTTGGCGTTGCAGTAAGTGTTTTGCAGTGGGATAGACTTGAAAAACATTATGTTTGTTCGTGGAATACGGAACAATGGAAACGTGTTCAACGCTGTATTCGTTTAATACAAGAAGGTGCAAATTCTAAATGGTTTCATAATAATCCGTATGACGTTACGATGGGGCGTCGTTTCTTCCCGATGAACGGTAAGATTGGCGATACAATCGTAACGGGTACGTTGTACCAACACGATGTACACAATACGTTAGGTTTCAGGGCGCAAGCGGATCTTTTAATACCTGCTTGGAAACATGATTTAAAGGTTCGCGAGAAAGCGCAAGGTGTAAAAGATACTGAGTTGTTATCGTATAACTGCGGCGATACTATTTTCGATATGGGTATCGTATCGCCTTTAGTAGATAAAATTAATATTAGAAAAATGGGACATTTGGTCCCAAAACAAATGCGGAGTACAGAGTTAGCGCGACGTGCTTCACTTAATGGTTTGCCTGTAAATAAAGACTCACTGGAAAAGATACGTTCAACATATAAAATAGAACGCGATAATAAACGCGAAAAAATGTACGTGTCGATGATTAAAGCAGAGCGGCACGAAGAGTTTAATACGTATCTAAAATCGAAACGCGCTAATCCCAGTAAATTTAAACCGGTACTATTAGAAAATTTCAATCCGCGTAGTGCTTGGCATTCACGTTTCTTTTTATATGAGCATCTTGGTTTACGTCCTTTATACTTTACAGCGGGGGGCGTAGAAGAAGACGAAGCAAAGAAGTACCCAAGTCATTCATATAAATCCGTTTTAGAGTACATGGAAGTACCTTTAGTACGCTCTTATGTTGAATTTTGGGAGTTTGGTTATGTTCTCACTAACGTACTTAGAGCTTACGCAAATAATTTGTATAAGCATCCTCTGTTTCATCAGCTTTGGTTGGGCGTGGATTGGAGCGCTAATAGTCAAAAAGGAACACGATTTACCTCTTTTCCCAATGTTCAAAACGTGGAAAAGAAAATTCGTAAAATATTTCAAGCTCCACCGGGTTTCGTTTGGCTTGGAATCGATTTATCGCAAGTTGAATACCGTGTGGCAGCGTGTCTTGCAGGTATTCCTGAGTTATTAACACTCTTTAACGACGTCTATTTCGACGAGAATAAAGAGGAGTGGAAGAAATATGACGGGCGTTTCGATGGCCATTCGATGGTCGCGGAGTCGGTCTTTGGCGCGCAATTTACACAAGCGCCGTTGTCGCGGAAAAAAGCGCTTCGAACGCTTGTTAAGCGTGTTGTGTACGCTTTATTTTATGGCGCTATGGCTTCTAAAATATTTCATACTCTTCGTCGTGATCGTCGGGTTAACGCAGAAGTTAGAGCAATTCTCAGCGAGAAAAAGATTGAAGTTATCCGTAATGGCTTTGCAAAGCGTTTCCCGCAGTGGGATTTATGGGCAGATAACGAAGAATTGTTACTTAAATCGTACGGTTTTCAGGTGTACCCACCCCTTGACAGGCGTGGTTACGTACCCCTTGCAGATATTGCAGGAATCGTTAAACCAACAGAATTAAGAAATGTACCAATTCAGCGTTGCGCGGGTGAAGTCGTTAATGATATGATGTGGACTGCTGAAATGGAAGCAGAAGAAAAGGGATTAGACAGTCGCTATTCTTTGCATTTACATGACGCTGCGTATTGGTTAGTAGCGATAGATCACGCACCGCCTATGTTGAAAATTGTTAATCGCGCTTTCGATACTGTACTTACAGGTTATAACGACGCGAAAGTTAGACTGTACGGTCAAGGCGGTGTTGGTCTTACAGTTGCAGATGTTGGTTAATTTTAATTGCTTTAAATGACCACTAAGGAGCAGCTATGAGCGATGCGACACCGAGAGAGGTTGTAGTAGAGGGCGATGCGGGCGAGTCGTGCCCAATGTCCGGCGTGCTGGCAGATTGTCCAGATGATGAGGATATATGTCTCCACCCCGACCATGTGGAGAACAGCCTTTATTGCGACGGGGTGAACGCATCCAACCATTGCCCCTTGCGGTTAGCGCCCACCCTGATCCGTCTGGAGGGAGCACCGTATTCCACCATTAACAGCAAACCCGAGGAGCAGGGCTGACATGAGCGGAGGTTCTTTCGGATATCTTCACAATTCTGTTCGGTGGGGTGTGACAAGTGAAGTTTTCAACCGTGCCGACATGTTGGAAAAAATGGCCGAGGCTCTTGAAGAGCATGGTGCCGAAGCAGAGGCGGCAACAGTGAGGCGGGCACTTGCTCTCGCAGGTGAAGGCGCGGCGTTGCTGGAGCCCATGGCGGATTTATTCAAGGCAATGGAGTGGTGGTGTTCTGCCGACTACACCGATGAGCAATGGGAAGAGGCTTTAGCAGATCACCGTGCGCTTCCCACCAATTCCAGCAAGGAGGATTGATATGGCAAAACATCCGCTGGCTAAATCATGGGACAAGTGGCGCGAGTCAAAAGAAGGCTGCGATGCCGCAAACCCCTTCACCATTAAAGCGCCGAATGACCAGCGCCAGTACCTGGAGAACCGGCTGAACCTAGCTTTTCAGGCCGGGTGCAAGGCAGGCGAGGAGTACACCAAAGCCACCGATTCAAGCAAGGAGAAAAAACGATGAAGAAGCATCTTGGAGATGTTGATCCAGGCAGGCACATCGTATTTGAAGATCGCGTGCATCTTGTTGCCGACACCGAGCGATTTAAGAAGCACCACGAAACCGCACCGCCCCTGCTCCAGGGATGCTGCCTACTCGTGCGCAAGCGTGACGGCAAGGTGTCCCTGGTGGCTCCAAAGGTTCCGGTCATTGTGCTGGACCAGAACGAATACACGGATGGCCGATGACCACCACAAAGGAGCAGGACTGATGGACTGGCAAAAGCTACAGTTCTATTGCTCTACTTGCGGGGAACTTATATCAGCCCTGCTCTACTTCAAGCACGTAGGACACAGGACATACCCAGTACTTGACACCACCGCTTGCAGCAAGGGAGAGAGGAAAGACTGATGCCACACGGAAACATTGCAGAGTGCCACCCGAGTCTGACCAGGGGGATTGTCTGGTGTCATACCTGCAGCCAAGCCAGGCGCGTGAACGTGCCCGCCTGCCTGTCCGGAGGCTGGCCCAAGTGCTGCGGCCAGACCATGAGCATCGACTCCCCGGAGGAGCGCAAGGCGCTTACCACCACTAAGGAGCAACCATGAAGGAGATCTACGTTTTACTCGCAGATGGGGATGGCACGATGAGGT
>ERZ890953.1219-NODE-1219-length-13256-cov-8.468828_pt1 | contig 13256 bp, 10 predicted proteins | sample MGYA00521264_ERZ890953 | MGnify/ENA primary metagenome ERZ890953 (study PRJEB32303, sample SAMEA104408629) | aquatic metagenome | biome: Brackish water; feature: Chemocline; material: water | place: Baltic Sea | collected 2014-10-26T21:54:00 | depth 200 m ... | reverse complement strand
ACGTAATATTTTATCTACCTTTGCTCCAACTTTGGTGTCAATTCCATCTGACCTGATGGATGACTTAATAGGGAAACAGGTGTGAATCCTGTACAGTTCCCGCTGCTGTAATACTCAAATTCAGCTTTTGAAACCCGGTCACTATATTGCCTTAGGCGATATGGGAAGGCCTCAAAAGCGAGTAAGTCAGAAGACCTGCCTTTGTTGAAATTAATCAAGGCTTTCGGGATAAAAGCAAGATGATATAATATCATTCCAACTAGTCTAGTCCTGTAAAGTTTTGAGGTTTAATTAATTAACGTGTTTCTTTTAAATCTTAAAGCTTTTTTTATGAGAAAAATTTATTTACTATTTGTAGCGTTGGCTGTACTGTCATTAACAAATGTCACAGCTCAGAACAACTATGTTAACCAGGTAATTGTGGGCTCAGGAGGCGATTTTGGTAATCCTGATGACCACGTTTCAATTGCATCCTTTAAACCTGAAAATGGTATTACATCCAATTTTGGGAGTATAATTACCCATAGTATCCAAGATATTGTAATTGCCGGAAAGTATGCTTATGTGGCAGCACAGGATTCAATCGCCAAATTTGATCTTGACACATACGAAAGAGTTGGAATTGTTGAAGCAACCGGAGTTAATCGTTTGCTCGTACATGAGGACGAATTGCTGGCTTCATTTCAATATCCTGTAACTGACAATTTTGTTAAAGTATATTCAACCTGGGATCTTTCCCTTACTGCGACAGTTACAGATATTTCCGACGAATCATCCGGTTTACTTATCATGAATGATTTTGCCTATGTGGCTGTTCCGGGAGGCTGGGCAAGTACAGTTGGAAAAATAGCTATTGTAAGTATTAACGATTACACACTTGTTGATGAGATTGATTTTGATGCTGCTGGAAGTGGAATGATGGACCTATTTTACTTCAACAACAAAATCCAGGCTCTTTGTATTACTCCTTGGGGAGGATCAACGGGTTACATTAATTCAATGAGCAAATTAGGCACAAGCATTGAGTCGCATCAAATAAATGAATCCATAGGTAAAATTGCTGGCATTCAAAACAATATTCTTTATACAGTTATGAATGGAGGAATTGGATCAATTGATTTGTCGAACTTTAGTGTAATTGATACTGCAGTAGTTCCGTCACAATCACTTTCTATTTCAGCAGCAAAACTTGATACACTAAATAACTTATTCTATGTAACAACAACTGATTATTTCTCAATTGGTGAAGGAAAAATATACCAGATGAATGGTGAATTAGTTGGAGGATTTGATGCTGAAATAGCACCTGATGCAATTGCCATTGATTACAGAAACAATACCGGAACAAATGAAATCACTCGTACAGAAATCAGTTTATTCCCAAACCCGGCATCAGACTTAATCACAATTCATGCTAGCAATTATTCATATTTTGATGCTTACAAAATTATGGATCTAAATGGCCGAGTAATTATTGAAGATGCATTTGGGAACAATAATGGAAATGCAATAATTGATATTAGCAATCTGAATAATGGATTCTATATTGTTAATCTACTGGGTGAAAATGAGTTCTCGACAGCAACATTCATTAAAAAATAAGTCACATCTCATGACTTGATGTTAGATCAAGTTCTGAATTACTCAATTATCATGATAAACAATAAACTAAAAATTATAGTCACCTCCGTTCTGTTTTTTGGAATATCTGCTGTTTATTCACAATATGCCCCTCCAGCAGATCAACAAGGAACAACCGCAATCCATGCCGACAGTAATATATTTATTGCCTGGGCAAATAATTGTGTTGTTGACCGGGGATATGCTGATATCTCAAATCAATCACTAGGCATGGCAATTTACGGGGATGATGAAAGTGGAATTGATAAACCCGACAATGGAGTAGTAAGTCTTGGCGATGGTGGGATCGCAATACTTAGTTTCGATGTACCAATAGCAGATGGACTTGGTTGGGATTTGGCAATATTTGAAAATTCGTTTACTGATGATTTTCTTGAACTGGCATTTGTAGAGGTTAGTTCAAATAACATTAATTACTTTCGATTTAACTCAGTTTCACTGACTCAACAAGAGATCCAAACGGAAACCTTTGGTCTTACCGATGCAACCAAAATTAATAATCTTGCCGGTAAATACAGAGGCTACTATGGTGTTCCTTTCGATTTATCTGAATTAAAAAATATTGACGGGCTTGATATTTACAATATTACGTCCGTTCGAATAATTGATGTGGTTGGTAGTATTGACAGTACATATGCTTCATTCGATTCAGAAGGTCGGATTATTAATGATCCCTGGCCAACCCCTTTCGAATCTTCGGGCTTCGACCTTGATGGTATTGGTATAATAAATAATCGTGATAACACTAGCATTACAGAAATAATAAAAAATAAAGGAGGACTAATTTTCCCAAACCCAGTTGATAATAATTTTAGAATAAACAACTCACACAAAATTGATAGGGTAATTATTTCTTCCATGGGTGGACATATTATTAAAAACATTGCCATGCCTGATGAATATATTGATATCAGCTTTCTCACTGCTGGCTATTACTTAATAAGTATTTATTGTGACGATACTGTACTAACTGATAAGTTGATAAAATTATAGCCCGAAGTATGTTTAGATGTCTTAAATATCAACTTCTAATTTTTATTATTGTTTTCGCAATAGGAAGCTTAAGAAGTCAATTGATTTATGACACACTTCAACTAAATGAACTCGAAATAATTAGCAGCCAATACGATCTTAACTCCACAACAAAAACAACAACGATAGATTCAATAGCACGGAAGGAACTAAATTTAAGTGACATAGGAGAATTACTCTCCGCATACACTCCGGTTTTTGTAAAATCCTATGGTAAAGGATCGTTATCAACTGTTTCGTTTAGGGGAACCGGAGCATCACATACTAAAGTATTATGGGAAGGATTTAACATTAACTCACCCATGCTTGGGCAAACGGATTTTTCACTACTACCGGGAGTCTTCTTCGATAAAGTTGAATTACTATATGGTGGTAGTTCTCTTTCAGAATCGAGTGGTGCTCTTGGAGGAATCATAAGTTTAACAAGTAATGGCACCCATCAACGAAACAATCCCATAGCATTTGAGCAAACCGTAGGCAGTTACAATACTTATCTAACTTCCCTTGGAATTAATCTTGGTAAATCAAAATTATATTCAGGCACAAGGATATTTCGACAGTCTTCTTCAAACAATTTCCAATATAACAATAATGCCATATTACCTTATGGAAAAAAGATGATGCAAACCAATGCTGATTTCATCAATTTTGGATTTACTCATCAACTGAGTTACCAATTAAACGACAAACAAAGCCTGACCTTAATAACATGGAATCAGTGGAATAACAGAGATATCCCCACAATTATGACTAACGTTGAAAAAGGTGGTAATCAAACGGAATTGCAGGATGATTTTTTCTCTAAAAACATACTAAAATGGGAAGTAAATAATGTTAATACAAAACTGGAATTAGTAGGAGCATACTTTTACGATAACTTAGTTTATTACCTGCGAACTTCTGATAGCCTTGATGCTACAATATCACAAATTAATTCGCGAAATACAATCGATAGCTATTCATTAGCAGGAAATATAACTAACGAATTAAAGAATGGATTGATTATTAAGTCGGGCATAAAAGTTTGCCACGAAAGGGTCAACAGCAGCAACTATCTGGATACAAAACAACGAAGTTTGCTAAATGCATTTGTAAGTGTTAAAAAAAGGCTGACATCAAATGTCATTGCAGAAGCTTTAATAAGATCGGAAATTTCGGATATTGCAACAATTCCTATAATTCCTATGATTGGAATTAATTATAAGCCTTTGTCAGGGCATGACCTACATTTAAGATTGGTGCTTTCCCGAAACCAAAATACCCCTTCGTTAAATGATCTATACTGGTATCCTGGAGGTAATGAAAATCTATTGCCTGAAATTAGTACGGATTCAGAGTTCGGATTAGATTATGTTTTCTCTATTAATAAAAAAAATATTATTTCACTTGCAGGGAGTATATACGCCTCATCTGTAAAGAATTGGATAATTTGGTTACCAGGAGATTACAGGTATTGGAGTCCTGATAACATAGCAAACGTTTATGCCAGAGGAGTTGAGTTGTCGTTAAAAACCAATGGTAAAATTGGCAGCATTTCATACAACCTATTTACTGAATACGCATATACAAGGAGCACCAATAATAGTGCCGATGCTAAAAACGATGGGACTTCTGATATTCAACTTCTTTATGTCCCAATTCATTCAGTTGTTGGCTATTTAAACATCAATTTAAAGGAGTATTATGCAACATGGAGTATCTCGTATACCGATGCCAGAAATACTTCATATAATTCGGATGATAACTATTCATTCAGACTCCCCGGTTATACACTTAACAATATGTCGTTGGGTAAAAGCTTTAAAATTAAAAAGTCAAAACTTGATTTAAGATTCAAAGTCAACAACATATTTAATATCGATTATCAGGCAGTTCTTTGGCGAGCCATGCCTGGAAGAAATTATGAATTATCATTAAGCTTTAGTATGTAAAAGATGTATAAAAATATAGTTTTCCTTTCATTGATTTCCTTATTGATTTCGTGTACCAGCAAAGATAATGGTGAACCTGATTCGACCCTGATTGAAGAAGGAGGCATCTTTATCCTAAACGAGGGTAATTATTCTGTTGCGAACTCTTCATTATCTTACTATTATCCTGATAGATCAGAAATTCGAAAAAGTTTATTCTACAAAGTAAACAATGTGCCTCTTGGAGATGTGGCACAAAGCTTAACCATTAAAAATAACTCGGTTTATGTGGTAATTAATAACTCAGGCCTTATTTATGGTATCAACAGAAATACATTGGAATTTGAAGGAAAAATCAACGGATTAGTCTCACCTCGCGAAATGATATTTATAGATGATAATAAGGCATATGTATCTGATCTTTACAGCTCGTCAATTACGATTGTTGATCCTGTAATTTATGAAATAATCGGTGGCATTGAGATTGGAAAAAGTTCTGATTGCATGATTAAATCACAAAACAGGGTATTTATTGCAAATTGGTCAGCCTATAATCAAACAAAACTGAACAATACATTAATGGTTATTGATTCTGATATTGATATTCTTGTTGATTCAATAATTGTTGGAATAGAACCAAATAGCATGGTGATTGATAAGGATGGATTACTGTGGGTACTCTGTAGCGGGGGATTTATGAATGATGAAATGCCAACTTTATGGCAGATTAATCCTGTTTCATTGGAAATTGTAAAGACAATCGAATTTGAAGATATTCTTCAAAACCCTGATAATTTGTGCATTAATGGTACTAAAGACACTATTTACTTTTTAAACAATGGTGTATTTAGCATGTCGATTAATAGTTTGAAATTACCTGATAATGCAATTATTACTTCTGTCAATAATACATATTACACATTGGGCATTGATCCTGTTAATAGTGAAATTTACGTTTCAGATGCATTAGATTATAACCAAGACGGACTGGTTTACAGATATTCAGCCACAGGTACATTTATTTCATCGTTTGAGGCTGGTATTATTCCCGGGGATTTTGAGTTTAATTATTGATAGATACTAACAATATATATATTGTCATTCTGAGCGCAGCGAAGAATCTAATTGGTTATAGAGATACTTCACTGCGTTCAGTATGACATAAAACCTGGATATTGCTTAAAGAACTAACAAAAGAATTAGTTAATAACTTCCCCATTCAAAATTACTGTTTCAACCTTATTGGTTCCGTAATAATATGGCATATACTCATAAGTTGGGATTTCGGATGTAATAAACACATTTGCTTTTTTACCCACAGCAATACTTCCAAGTTTATCACTAATTCCCATGGCATAAGCTGTATTTATTGTTGTAGCATTTATTGCCTCTTCGGGAAGCATTTTATATAAGATACATGCCATTGAAACAATTAGTTGCATATTACCTGATGGTGATGACCCCGGATTAAAATCACTTGCAAGGGCAACAGGTAACCCGGCATCCATCATTTCACGAACGGGAGCATATCTCATTCCAAGAAAAAAGGCAGCACCGGGAAGCACTGTAGGCATTGTCTCAGATTTTAACAAAGCCTCTATCTCCTTTTTCCCGGTAAATTCTAAATGGTCAACCGACAAAGCATTATATTTTACACCTGCCTGAATACCCCCTGAGTAATCCAGCTCATTGGCATGTATTTTCCCTCTTATATTATACTTCATTCCGGCTTCCAATATCCGTTCAGTATCTTCGACAGTAAAAAATCCGGTATCGCAAAACACATCAATATAATCTGCAAGATTTTCTTCGGCAGCCTGAGGTAACATTTCATTTATAACAGTATCAACATATTTAGTCTGGTTTCCACGATATTCGAGTGGTATTGAATGTGCTCCTAAAAAAGTTGCCTTAATAGTTAAGGGAGAAAGATGTTTTAGTCGTTTAATTACCCTTAACATTTTAAGCTCCGAGTCAACAGTTAACCCATAGCCACTTTTAATTTCCACAGCACCTGTTCCATATCTGATTATTTCATTTAATCTCTTTAAAGAGCTTTCAACCAACTCATCTTCCGAAGCATCTTGCATTAGCTTTGCCGAATTAAGTATGCCACCACCCCTGCGGGCAATTTCTTCATATGATAATCCCTTTATCTTATCGATATATTCTATTTCACGCGATGCAGGATAAACCAAATGAGTATGTGAATCAACAAACGAAGGAAACACCATCCTGCCGGTTGCATTAATAACCTGAATGTCGCTTGTTGAAAATAAAATTTCATCCTTATTCAGCTCGCTCATCTTTCCGAAAGCCGAAATCTTACCATCTTTAATAAATAAGAATGCATCTTTGATTGTGGCTATTTTCGACATTTCTTTTCCCTTAACAAGCAATCGTGGAGTCCCCTCAACCTGCATAAGTTCCTTTATATTTTCAATTAATATTGACATATTTCGGCGTTTTCTATTTAGAATTAATCTATTTAACGTTCAGCTTATTACCATGAACTCTTATAGCACAAAGATAAATAACCTATTCATACAACCCTGAAATAAAATATCTTGTCAATAGGTTATAAAAGTTAATCTTAATAATTTTTATTTTCGGTATATTTGCCGTCAAATTAATTAAAATCAAATTAATAACATATGAAATCAAAAGTTTTACTTAGCATTTTAGTGATATTTGCTGTTACTGCAAGTATATTTGCAAAAGACATTAGCCTGAAAAAAGCTGAACAAGTTGCCGTAAATTTCTTTTTTGAAAAATCGAATCAATATGGCGAATCAGTTAATTATTATGATTTGAATATTACCGAATCATATTTCGCAGAAAATGCGTATTACGTAGTTAATTTCGAAAATGGATGGGTTGTTGTATCGGGTAACGATGCTATGAATCCAGTAATTGGTTACAATTTTACCGACAATTTCCCCGTATTGGAAAACGGTTTTTACGGTTTTCAAAGCTGGATGCAGTCGTATGTTGATCAGGTGAATTTTATTCGTGAAAATAATATTGAAGCTGAAGCTGATATAATGTCACAGTGGAAATCATATACAACGAATGACCCTGCAACTTTAAATTTAAGAGGCGGTAGAGACATGGACCCATTGGTTACTTCATTATGGAATCAAGATAATCCATATAACGCTATGTGCCCTGAAGATGATGCAGGCCCAGGTGGACACGTTTATGTTGGTTGTGTATCAACTGCAATGTCAATCATTATGCATTACTGGAGATATCCTCTATCGGGTACAGGTTCGCATAGTTATAACTGGCCTCCCTATGGAACGATTTCCGCCAATTTTGGAGAAGCCGATTACAACTGGGATGGCATGACAGATGTTATTAATGATAAATATATTTGGGAAATTGCTGAAATAGGATTTCATGGTGCTGTATCTGTGGATATGATGTTTGGTTGGGATGGTTCAGGTGCTTATAGCGAGGATGTTCCATATGCTCTTAAAAATTATTTCAACTATCAAAACTCTGTTCAACATGTATCAAAAAGCGGCACTACTTCAAGTACATGGGAAAGCTGGATGCAGGCTGAATTAGACAATTTTCGACCAATTTATTATTCAGGACGATCATCCGATGGTGGTCATGCATTTGTGTGCGATGGTTATCAGGGAATGAACTATTATCACTTTAATTTTGGATGGAGTGGATCTGGAAATGGATTCTACACATTGTATAGCGTAAACGGATTTAACCAACAACAAGGAATGGTAAAGAATATTTATCCTGGCGATGCAAATTATCCATACGTAGCATCTGGCGAAAAAGAACTCACCACTTTAGTTGGTTCGTTTACTGATGGAAGTAGCCCTGCCGAAGATTATCCACAGGGAATGTCGGCCCAATGGTTAATTAATCCTCAAAATGATCAGGATTCAGTTACAAGTATTACTCTTTCATTTATTGAATTTGATACTTACAATAATGATAAATTAAGAGTTTACGATGGTGGTGATGAAAATGCAGAGATAATAGGAACTTTTAGCGGAAGTGATATTCCTTCATCAATAACATCTACCGGAAACCAATTATACATTACCTTTAGTTCTGTTGGAGAAGCTCCCGGTTTTAAAGCCGAATACACATCACAACTTCCTACATGGTGTACATCAACTCAAATCACTGATCCTTCTGGCACAATTTCGGATGGTAGTATGAGTTTTTATTATAATAATGGAACTAGTTGTGTTTTCAATTTAAGTCATCCAGAAGCTGTAAGATATAGCCTTGACTTTACTGCAATGGCAACTGAAGAAGGTAAAGATAAAGTTAAAGTTTATAATGGTGCTAATGCTTCTCTAATTGGTGAATATTCAGGTAGTACAATTCCTGATCCAATAGTTGTTGAAACGAATGCCATCTTGATTATGTGGAGCTCAAACTCAACAATAAGAGACGAAGGTTGGTCGCTTGATTTTACTGTTGATGGTGTAGGTATCGAGAATACTCAAGTTGAAAACCTAAGTATTTATCCTAACCCTACTACAGGTATGCTGAATATTAAATTTGATACTGAAAAACAAGGAGATGTTCAAGTTAAACTTATTAGCATTAATGGACAGGTTATTTTTAACGAAATAATGAGCACTTCATCTGGTCAGTATAATAACAGTTTTGATATTAGCGATCAGGCAAAAGGAATTTATTTGTTAAGTATTACCAGCGATAACGATAAAATAGACAGAAAAATAGTTCTTAAATAAGACTATTACTTAATATAAAAAAGAGGCGTTGAATTATCTACGCCTCTTTTTTTGTGTCTATTAAAAACTATGCACCCAGTATCTAAATGATTTGAACAATATTATGGCAGCAAGGAAACCTTCTCATGGACTTGTGATAACAGGGTTTTAAGTAGTTTATCATCATTTTCACCATTCAAACAACCTATTACTTTTTTTTGAAAACCATAACATGTCATGTGCCGCATGTCTAACTGTCGGCCAATTTCATATGACGAAATGGCAGCAACATTACATACAAGATATGCAATTTCCAGTGCATTGTTTATTGGAATTTTACATCTGTGAAAAATTGTATGAGCAGTAGCCGACTCTTCCTTTTTACATCTTGTACACCTTCTGGAAGATATACTCTTTCCTTTACAGTAATTAGTGCTGCCACATTTTGTACATACAAATCCATCCTTCCATTTAATGTCGGATAATAACTGCAATGCAGTCTTATTATCTGGAATAACTATTCTAAACTTATCAGCAAATGATGAAGCTGCGATATTTTTTAAACCACTTCTGTTCATTATGTTTTTTTAAATAGTTTGTCACATTATTAAAAATGGAATAATTATTGACCACAAAGATAAGCAAAGTGATACTAATGTGATATAAAATATATTATCTTTGCCACGATTTTATAGTAAATAATTATTAAATCATTATATATGAAGAGATTAAATATAATAACTTATTTGGCTATCTCACTTAGCATTGTAAGTTGCAGTAATATTCAGGGTAATCAGGCCATAGAAAAGCCTGCGATTGAAAATAAAGGAGTAATCGATGCAAATACAGTAACTCCTGAATACCTTACCTATGAGACATTTAAAGAGAAGGTATGGGATTTTGAAAAGAATCCACAGGAATGGGTATACGAAGGAGATGTACCATGTATTATTGACTTTTATGCCGATTGGTGTAAACCATGTAAAATGGTAGCCCCAATTATGGACGAATTGGCAATAAAATATGATGGAAAAGTAAAGGTTTACAAAATTGATACCGATAAAGAAAAGAAACTTGCTGGTGTTTTTGGAATCAGAAGCATACCATCTGTGCTATTTTCACCCATGGAAGGAAGACCTGAAATGCAAACAGGTGCACTACCAAAAGCCGAATATATAAAAAAGATAGAAGAAGTATTATTAAACAAAAAACAATAACAAAAATCATAATTAATAAAATGGAACATTTAACTAAACAGTCATTCCAGGAAAAAGTATTCAATTTCGAAGCAAACAAAGATTGGAAATTTGAAGGAGAACTTCCTTGCATCATAGATTTTTATGCCGATTGGTGTCAACCTTGTAAAACAGTAGCTCCAATTCTTGATGAATTATCAGATGAATATAAAGGAAAAGTAAATATCTATAAAGTAAATACTGAGGAAGAAACAGAACTAGCTGCTGCTTTTGGTATTAGAAGTATCCCTTCTATATTATTCTGCCCTGCTGATGGTCAGCCACAAATGGCTCAAGGAGCATTACCAAAGGACACTTTTGTGCAGGCAATAAATGATGTATTATTAAAAGAGAAATAGTATATCCAGTTATTACACTAAGAACAGGCTTTATACAAGGCCTGTTTTTTTTTGCATTATTTTTGCCAAATACAAATTATATTTATGCATTTAATACCAGAATTACTTCTTTCAACGGCATATCTACCTCCCATTGAGTATATGGCTTTAATTGCTCATAGTAAAAATGTCATAATCGAAAAGGAAGAATCCTATCCAAAGCAAACATATAGAACCAGATGTAGAATTATGACCGCTAATGGTATTCTAAACCTTACAATACCTGTTCAAAAACCAAACGGTAATAACACAAAAACAAAAGATATAATTGTATTAAATAATGATCGGTGGTTTATAAATCATTGGAGGGCAATATGTTCAGCTTACAGTGGGTCTCCATTTTTTTTATATTACAAAGACGATATCGAACCTTTTTTTACTGGGAAAGACGATAGTCTTATTATTCTAAATACAAAGCTACTTAATGTATTAAAGGAATTAATTGGATTGGATTATGATATAAACTATTCCGATTCTTTTATAATTCCTGATAACAACAATTTTGATTTCAGATATTCTATTTCGCCAAAAAACGAATCAAACCCAGTTATATTTGAGCATTACACTCAGGTGTTCTCAAACAAGTTTAGTTTTACGCCAAACTTAAGCATACTAGATTTACTATTCAACCTTGGTCCGGAAACAAAAGGCTATCTTGATAATGTGTGGAATTCAGTGATGAAATAAGCGATTCATTAACTAATCAGGATAAGCAATTCTTACGTGATGGATATTTAGTAATTTCTTCTTCAATACCTTTTTTGAAATATTAATTTCCTTCATTGTAATATTAGCATTAAGAAACTGCCCTCCATCCATAAGCGAAAGGAAAATATTTTCGACCAAGTCGTTTATTTTTTGTTCATCGGGATCATTAATACTTCTCGATGCGGCTTCCACAGAATCAGACATCATCACAACAGCAGTTTCCTTGGTAAAAGGAGCCGGGCCATGGTAGGTAAATTCACTCTGGTCAACTTCCATCCCCGGATTCAACTTGCGTTCAAGTCTATAAAAATACTCAACTCTGCGAGTACCATGATGTGTACGAATAAAATCAATAATCTGCTCAGGAATACCTGCTTTTCGAGCCATTTCAATACCCCCAAGAACATGGCCAATAATAATTTTAGCACTTTCTTCAGATGATATTTCATCATGGGGATTATGCCCTGCAACCTGATTTTCAACAAAAAACATCGGATTCTTCATTTTCCCAATATCATGATAAAGAGCCCCGGTACGTGCAAGCAAGGCATCACCACCTATTTCATATAATACTTCAGATGCTAAATTTGCAACCTGTAGTGAGTGCTGAAAGGTACCTGGTGCCTTCACACTTAAATCACGCAGCAAGGTATTGTTAGTATTTGATAATTCTAACAAAGTTAATTGTGTAATCATTCCAAACATTTTCTCGTAAAGAAAAATCAATGGAAATGCTAATAACACTAACATTGAACTACCTGCAAAATAACCAATTGTACGCCATGAAAAGCTCTCAATAGAACCTTCCTGTATTAGCAACATGCTAACATACACTATTGTATATGTTATAAATACCATTAATGTGGCTCTAAATAAATCAGAACGTTTACTTAATTTCTGAACTGAATAAACAGCAATTACACCTACTATAGCTTGGGTAAAGAAAAACTCAAAACTATTTGGTGCGTAAAATCCCAACAACATCAGTGTAACCAAATAAACAAAAATGGCAATTCCTGCATCCAAAAAGGCAGCAATAACAATGGGTAGCAAAGCAAATGGAATTAAATATGTCCAATTGGGGAAAGCAATAAAAACGAGGTCAGTTATTGAAATAAAAATTATCTGAGTTATTATTAGAAGTACAATGTATTTTAGTTTATCGTAGAATTGTTTCCGGTAAAACTTCATAAATAGGAATTGAACCAAAAACAATAAAGTAACGAGCGAAATCATCCCTATTATTATATACGACTTGGAATCGGATGTATCAAGCTCCTTTTCGTAATCATATTTCAGTGAAATTAATGTTTGATATTTATCGGCTGTTACAAGTTCTCCTGTAGATATAATTAACTCCCCTTTTTGTACAAGTCCACGGGTTGTTGAAATGTTTTTCACCAATTCTTCTTTTTCAGTTTTATTCTTGCTTTCATCAAAAATTACATTTTGAACCAATGATCGAGAAATAACATTTTGCAACAATATACTATCCGATACATTTAACTTTTCAATACTTTTCCGTGTATCTTCAATAGCTGATCGTATGTCGAAAAGTTGCCCTAAAGTAGTTACAGCAACAACATTCCCCTGTATTAATCTCAATTGAAAATA
>ERZ890953.1218-NODE-1218-length-13259-cov-47.995077_pt1 | contig 13259 bp, 4 predicted proteins | sample MGYA00521264_ERZ890953 | MGnify/ENA primary metagenome ERZ890953 (study PRJEB32303, sample SAMEA104408629) | aquatic metagenome | biome: Brackish water; feature: Chemocline; material: water | place: Baltic Sea | collected 2014-10-26T21:54:00 | depth 200 m ... | reverse complement strand
TACAGGAAGCTAATGCTAAACGGCTACAGTCTGAGTATGAGAGAAAAGAAAGTGAAAGAAAGGCTCAGCAAGATATAATCAAAAACTTTGATGGTACTACTGAAGAATACGGTGCTAACTATAACGGTGTTAACAAGTTTAATGATATTGTTCAACAAACTTATACCGATAAGCTAAAAAATCTAGGTGCTACTCAGGAGCAAATTGCGAGTCTACAGTCAGGAGATACGTCAGGAGACCTATCCAAGTTCGCTAATGTTGGCGTCGAACAGAAAGAGATAGATCCGTTACTAGCTAAACTGAACAAAGCTGATAATTACAGTTTCACAGGCTCAGAGTTTAGTGGACGTGGTCATGGTATGACAGATCAACAAGTAGCCAAAGATAAGTTATTTGCACAATTAATGGGTGCAAATATGACAGGTCTGAATGCAATGTCTACTGCTACTGGTATGACTGGTGATTTATCTAATAGGACTCAGTTATCTACATTGGCAAGAGCTCAAGCTGAGAAAGATACAGCCGCTGTAAACGCACGAAATGAACTTATATTTAAAGAACAAAACAAAGCGTATGTAGAAGGTGTTAAAGCTAATGCTAAAGATAAGAATACCCTAGCTACTGCCAAAGCAGTCAATGAGGCATTAGGTAACTTTGAGAATGATATTATAGGGTTCAATGATCAAGATGAAGCTAGAAAATTTACTAAGGATGCTAGAGATGCAGGTTATAGTGACTTAGATATCTTTAGAGGTCTTACTGAAAATACAAGACAAGAAGGATTCTGGAGAGATCAAAAAATAGATTCTACTAATATTGATGAGTTTATGTCGTCATCTGTACCTAATTTAGGTGCAACTAGTAATGTAGCTAAACCTACTTTACCAGAGTTACAAAAAGCTAAGGTAGGAGCACTAACTGCATCTGATGATAATTGGTCTAAATTTTGGGGAGGTCCTATAAGCCCTACTACTGCACAAGGCTCCACTGATCCTTACGCTAATACACCAGAAGCAGCGGATTTCAACGAAAACTACTTTTCTGATGATGCACTTAAAGCTAGAATGTTAGAAGATCAACAATTTAGAAATAGTACAGATAATAATGTAAAAGCTGATCGTACAGCTCCTAAAATTAGTAAAGATAATCTACCTAGTGAAGGAGTAGTACCTTCTACTTATAAACCAAATGAATCTTACGGTTCAGGTGGCAACTCTGTACGTAAGTTTTTTAATGACTTAGGTACTAGTATAAAAGATAATATTGGTACATCCTATTCTAGTAAATCTCTTGCCAATAATAAGAAATATAAAGAAGCTGTAGTTAACAATAATGTAGATGCTATTTCTAATATAGTACTTAATACTGATACTACAATAAGTACCGGAAATAATGTTCCTGGTAGTTCTCAGTATAACAGAGAAAACACAGCTATAGACACTCTTAAATCTGAAGGTTTCTCTATATACGAAATAGAAAATATGGCTAAGAATAAGAATCTACCGACGAATGTCAGAAACAAGTTAAATGAACTATTAGGTAATGCTAAAGAGAAAGTAGTTGCAAAACCTAAAGGAACTACCTCCACTAGTAAACCGACTTATAAAACTGTGGATGTAACACAAGAAGAACTTGTTAATGAGTTAAATGCTACAGCTCCTGATAAAAGTGGTATGAGCACTGCGTCTATAAAAGTTACTGATAAAGATGGTAGTATGCTACCAGAAGGTATTGTAAGAATCGGTAATAAGTATTTTAAAGTAAAAAATTAAGGGTTACAAATGGCAGGATTTGAAGAAATACTAGCACAGAGACCTAATCTAATAGGTTCTGAAGCAGTACCGGGTACAGGTTATAACTTAGATGTTCAACTTATGGAAGAATCCATAGCAGATAGAAAACTAAGAGACTTACAAAAGAAAAAACAGGATAAGTATAACCTATTCAATCCTGCTACTCAAAGCACGTTACTAGATTTTGCATCCTCTGTTCAACAAGAAGATCTAGATGTAGCTAATATCCGTAGAAAACAAGCTATAGATCACATGGCTCAACAAGGTATTACTAGAGAAGACTATGTGCGTAAAGGACTAGTTGCCCAAGGTTTAGAAGCTCCAATGTACCAAGATGAAGTAGATATGGGACAAGTAGCTATGGATGGTCGTCAAGGTCTTATGGACAATGAACAGACTCAATCTATACTACCCTCACTACAAAATCTTAAACAATTTGATGCTGGTCCAAAACATGACGGTACGTTCTTAGAGTCTATAGATGCAGTACAGGCCGGTGCTTATTCATTAGCTGGTAAAGGTGCAGAATTTGTAGGTAGTTTAATTAGGAAAGCTGGTGAAGCTACAAACATAGATTACCTTAAACGTGAAGGTGCTCAGATTGAAAAAGAGCAGATACAGTGGCGTAAGGAAGGTCTATGGAATGAGTTTGCAGGATTTAATGCTGCTAAAGTCCAACAAATAGGTATAGATTTTGCCGAGTCTGCTGAGAAGGGTGATGTATTAGGTATGCTAGATGCAGTAGCTACTCCTGAGGCTTTCGTTGCATTAGCTAACTCTACGCCTGAAATGATAGCTATGATGAATCCTTGGGGACTTGGGGCTGTGATGGCTACTAACGTAAATAAGAACCTTAATGATCTTGGACCTAATGCCACTACATCTGAAAAATGGGTATCTACAGGTTTATCTATAGTTGGTACAGCGTTAGATAGGTTAGGAGATAAAGTAATACTAGGTAATGGAGATAAAGCACTTACTAAGTTAATAACTAGTATGCCACCTCCAGCCAGAAAAGCCATACTTAAGAAGTTTGGTGGACGATTAACACAGTTAGGCATTAAGGCTACCACTATCGTACCTAAAGCTATGTTTGAAGCAGGTACTGAGGGTGTTCAAACTATTCTGGAAGATAAAGCGTCTGATGTTAATAAACTTAACACTAACATAACTGCAAAAGAAGCTAGAAGTGGTTTAGAAGCTACTGGTATAGGTATGGCAGCAGGTGGTGTAATCCCAACTGTACAGACAGCTAAACCTTTAATACAAGCAGCTGTTGCACTAAAACAAGCAGGAAACGATAGACGTGATATAAATAAGCCTTCTGAAGAAATCAAGAAAGGTGGATTTAGCACTGAAGCTGACAAACAAAAGTACTCTGACGTTATACAAGATTCACTAGCTGAAACTGAGAAAGTAGAAACTGGTTTAAATACTGTAGAAAAGACTATTGCTGATGTACAAGCTAGTGATGCCAGCCCATTAGATAAAGTAAGTGGTACTCAAGATGCAATGGCAAAAGTAGGTACTATATCTACAGACTCTTATAATACTGAACAGATTAGTACTTTCGGTAAACAGGAAGTAGATAAAACTATAGATACTATATTTAGTAACTCTGATATACAGGCAAAATTAGGTACTCCTACTCTTGCTCAAAAGATGGCTAAAGCAATCAACTCTATCACAGGTAGAACTTTAGACGAAGGTATAACCAAAGAATCGTTTACTAAAGCTTTAAATGGGTTATCTATAAACAATAAGATAAATACTATAACTGGTGTACTTACTGATCTATATCCGGCAGGTGTTCCTAAAGAGATTAAAACCGCTGTTAATAGTATGATAACAGACCTAGACAATAAAGCTGCAGAAGCCCTTAGTGGTGAAAAGTTTTCTGTATCTTTTGACAAGGCTAGAAATATATTAGCCCATGAAAAGAAGAAGTTCAATAAGACTGCTGATACTATAAACAAAACTGAAATAAACACATCTCCTAAAGCTTATGAGAAGCTTACAGATTTAAGTACAGATAAACTAAATGCTTTACTTAGCACATACGATAAAGATACCTTAAATGCTTTAAAGGCCAAAGCTATCAAAATCTTAAAAGATGAGACTCTGTCTATTAAAGAGCAGAAAGACAATTCTGGTATCTTAAATAGTATAAAACTATCTATAAGAGGTACTAAAGACAGTCGTGAGTCTAATGCTATGGTTAAAGCCATTAAGGCACTAGAAAAATCTAGAGCTCATATGAAGCAGAAGTATGATCCCAAACTTACAGTGAAGCAGAAACTGAGTAAGTATGTAACTGATGCTAAGAAAACCTTAGATGGCCTTGTCCAGACTTTTAAAACAGAAAAGGCTAAAATGGAAGCTGAGGCTAAAAAGTCCGGAACTAAAGTAGACACGTCAAATCTAACGTCTACTATAAGTAATACTGAGGTAGTTAAGAGTGCTAAAAAAGCTATACATAACTACATAACCAATCTAACTAATGATAAGGTAGAAACAGATCCTGCTGATATTCCTATGGTACAAGAAACTTTACAAAACTTGTACTATATGGGGGCTGTTACTAAAAACCAATACGATAAGATGGGTAAACGATTAGGTGACTTTATTGATGTAGAGGTTGTAGAAGGTTCTGAAGTAAGAGATAGAATAAGTAATGTAGCAGCTAAAATTATAAAAGACGTAGATGCTCTTATAAAAGATAATAAAGACGTATCACGTAACGATATTAAAACTAAAATAGATAAACTATTTGATAGAGTAAGCAGCAACTTATCTAAAACAGAGAAAGAGATGTTAGCTGGAGCATTAGGTACTATAAGTCAAAAGAACGCAGAAGCTAAGGCGTATGCGGAAGAGAAACTAAATAGTTTACTAGCCGATAACGAAGATAAGCCTTTTGCAGATAGGGCTAAAGATGCTTTTACTAAAGGTTATGAAGCCACTAAAGAAGCTTTAAAACCTGAAAATCGTAATAAGACTGAACGTAATCTAAAAGCTGCTGCTAAAAAGGCAGGTAATAAGTTTAGTAAAACTGAAATAGCTAAGGATAGTAAGAAACTTTACGAAACTATTAAAGAAAGTGTAGACCTGCAAGCTGTTAAAGATAAAGGACATGCTATAATTACCAAAATGAAAAACGTATCTGTGGATGACATATATAAAAGTACTAAAGACTTTCTTAAAATGGAAGAAGATGGCATCGAGCTTAAAGACGGTGCAAATAATACATCAAGCAATGGAGAAGTAATCCAAGGCTTAGAAGAAAACTGTTAAAGGATAGTTATGGGCTGTATTTCAGACAACAATATACTACCAGTAGAAATAGACGCTGGTAAGCAAGTAAAAGACCCTAGGTATGCGTATACCGTAGTTACAGATAGTATCCTAAATAGTATCCTAAATAGTAATAAAGAGACTAGTAAAAAGACACTATCTGACTTACTAAACACTGAAACTGGTCCAATACCGTTTAAGTCAGTAGCCGATAAAGTTAGAGCTTTAAATATATACAGTGAGAGTAATCAACCATTTGGACCTATAATAGGTATATTGGAGAACTCTAATGACGCTAGGTATATTGCTACAGCACTAGCCACTTTAATATCTGCTCAGAAAGCTCAAACAGATGCTATTAATAAGTACAATCTTACAGAACTACAAGCAGATTCAGTTAGAGACAGTAATGGTAATGCTCAAGAATCTTACTACAACATGGCTAATGTTATTGGTCGAGCTATACTAAAAGGTTATGGTAAAGAATACGCAATAGACCCTAAATCTAAAACAGCTGCACAAGACTTTGAACAGTTAACTAGAATGTACATTAAAGTGGGTGAAGAAGCATTAGGTAAATTAGAGGCCAAGGGTCTACTAAACATAAAAGCTGATGGTTCTATAATTAATAGACGATTCATGAAAGATGATAGTAAAGGTACAAAGTTTGAAGCTACTGATAGAGGTAACTGGAGAGCTACTATATCAGGTATTAAAACTATATCCCTTAATCCATATTTACCTGAGAATGTAGATGAGGATGTGATTGCAGATGTGACAGGTAGAATCAATGCAGTTGTACGACTTACCCAACCTGTTAATTCTGATATACCTACTGATGAAGCACGTACAGAACTTAGAGCAGAAGCGCAAGATATTAATGTTGTACCAAGTACAGAAGAAGTATTACTACGTATACAGAATAACCCTATGACTATAGATTCTGATATGATAGATGTTTTACAAGATCTTTACGACAGAGTCAATAAAGATAATAAATCTACTACTAAAAGTACGTTAGCTAAATTGGCTAACTTTATAGAAAATGAAAAGAACTCTAAATTCTTATTTGGTACCCTAGATTTTAAAGACCTCAAAAATACTCTTACTGATGATGTAACAGGTATAGAAAAAACTATAGGTAGAAGTGAAGCTAAAGTACTGCAGTTTGTACGTATATTTGATGATTGGGACATGATAAAGAATAAAGATCTACATTACTCAGTCCAAATAGCTATACAAAATAGAGCACATATTGTAGAACAGACATTGAACTACCAACAAGATAACTTCTTATCTAGACACATACTAGGTACTAGTGAAGTACAAGTATTGGCGGATGAAGACACTAGGTATATGATAGCGTATATAGCTGATGAGACTGGATTTGAGTTTGATGAGATACTAGGAAACACACGTAACGATGCTTTAGAAAGAGCGTATGCTACCTATACAGGATTAGACAATAAACTAAATGCTATGTTCGGGTTGAACCAACTTATGACTGATGACTTCAGTAAAGCACCTAAATTCTACGGTAAAATGAAGAGTGCTTGGCAAGTAGCTCACTATATCAGAGGTATTAGAGATATACGTGAAGGATTAGCTAAAGGGGAAGTTACAACTAGATTTATGCCAGAACCAGATGGTACTGCTTCAGGTGCGTATATAACTATACTACAAGCTAGTGGTAGAAATAAGGATGCGGCAGCCGTAGTAGGTAGAATGCAAGATGCTACACTAAATGATGCTTATGACTTAACTTTAGAATATATAGATAAAGATCGTAAAGTGTATAATACAAGTAGACCTATTAATCCGGATATTGTAGATCCTGCAAGTAAAGCTAATTTTGCTTATGTTGCAGGTATGGATGAAATAGTAGCAGATAAGATAGTTCCTACATTTAGAGACTTAGTTAAACTACCTTTTACTACATTTATATACGGACAACAAGATAAGACTAATATTGTATCTACAAGTAAAGACCTAGTTGATTTACTGCTTAATAAAGAGAGTAAAAAACTTACTGCTAAATATTTAAACAAAGCAGTTACAGCTTTAAACTTAGCTACTATTCCAACTACCCCAGGAGATATTAGAAATACACTGGTAGAGTACTTTTCTGAAAGTAAGGCAGTTAATGGTATGGTTAATGCAGTATCAGAATCGGTAGGTAGTTTGTTTAAAGAACAGACTAAAGCACTTGAAGATACACATGCTTTACTACAGAGAGCTAGATACGGAGAAAATGGTTATACTCAAATACAAATTATCCCACCTGATGCTTGGATAGATCAACAAGTAGAAGGTAGAGAAGCTTATTATGGAGAAATTAGAAAAGAGTATGGTGCTCCTATCGAAAAATGGCAGGAAACTATAATTGATCCTGAAAGCTTAGGTGGTAAAGATAGAGTAGTTTCAACTAAGAAAAAACTTCCTAATGAAACATCTATTAAAGTACTTTTACAACATATGACAGATAGTGCTATACTTTATGCTTCATTAAAAGAACTGCTCTCTACTGCTGAGTTTGCTGACTATAAAGCTGGTATTATGACTATACATGATGCAGTAGGTGGTTCAGTAGCGTTTACACGACAATTAGAAGCAATATACCAAAGAAAAGCTATTGAGATAAACAGTAAATATGACTTTGTACAAGCTGCACTATACGAGTTAAAGTATGCACATGACCAAGTAGTTAGTAATGGTGGAGATTTCAAACTAGTAGCTGATATGAATAAACAAATAGCTATATTAGAAAAAGATCTTGCTATATCTATACCTGCTAAACAAGCAGCCTTAGCTAATGCAGGTATTGATAGTTCGTTTGGTGTTAACCCAGACTTACTTTCAAAAGTATCTGAGTTAGATTTAACTACTAAATCAAAATCCAGAGTAACAACTGCAGGCTATGCTACGGTAGTTTTTAATAAAAGCGGTAAAGCTTATGACTATGAAGTAGATGACATTACTTCCTTTATTGTAGGAAAAACATACCCTTCTTTTGGTACTACATTTACTGTTAAGTCTATCACTAAAGCTAAGGACTACAGAAAAAAATCTAATGTGGTATACACTAATCTTAACACTAAATTACAAACTTCTCATGAACAACGCTGGAAAGAAGACCCTAAAAATCCTATACCTTTTGCTATTAACTTACCAGAGGCAATAAAGGATGTTGTGAAATTCAGGTCAGATGTTAAAAATATACTTAAAACTGCAGAGACTTTAAACGATATATCCTTAGAGTTTGGCGGTGAACAGGGGTTAGAATCTTTACCAAAAGAGCTGTCAGAAATACTACAGGAAGAGTTAAGTACATACATGGATAGTTTACAGGATGATGAATCCTCTAAAAGTAGGTTTTTCGGTAAGGACGGCAACAAAACTATAACTGATAAAGCTAGAGGTATTATTGAAGAGAAGTTAAGGTTTAGCCCTAAGGAAATGGTATATCTTAAAAATAGATTCGGTGAAGATGCCTTAAATAGGATGTTCATTAATATAGCTGACAATATGGATAGTATTGATTTACTTGGAGATACCAAGATGAGCTCTTTAGCTGCAATGTTTGTAAATGATAGAGTTCAAGTAGGTACTGCCCCTATAGACGTTAGAGAACTTAAAATGGACGTAGCAGGTATCACTAGTTTAGGACTAACAGCACAGAAAAAAGTTATTGACCAATTAGTTAATGAGCTATCAGAGAAAGGTACTTTTAAAAGTAAGGTAATATTTCTTGAGATACTATCCCATGAACTAGACCATAAGTCTAGCCTTGCTTACGTATCAGAATATTTTGAAGCAAAAAAGAAGGGTAAAGACACTACAAAGTATAAAGATCTTGAGTATATAGAAAACACTATGAAACTATTACGTAGGACTTTAGACTCCAGACTTACAGAAAACTTTAGAATTGATGGTAGTGCCAAGGACGCTAGGTTACATTATGCTCTATACGGAATGGAAATAGATGGTAATATAGATTCTCCTATAGACACTATTGCTATGTTAGAATTTATGGCTATTATGCGTAATGAACCGAAATATGCTAATACATTAATGAGTAAAGCATACCCTGGTAAATCTAGTAGTTTTATTTCTGAAAAGATTAAACAACTAATAGCTGCAATATCTAATGTAATATCTAAACTTGTGAGAGATCGAAAATCTACTACTAAAAAACAGATTAACCAATTAGACACTTTATTTAAAACTATCAATAGTATACAAAGTAAGGAAGTGCTAAAAACTGCCTTAGATATAGCATACGTAAAAGGTAATGATAGGGATAACCAAGTAGCTGTAGGTTTATTTGGTGACATAGAAGTTAGGTTTATAGACGTAATGAAAAGTGACTATAAGGATACTCGAACATTCCCAAAGGATAAAACTACTTCTGTATTAGAAGCTTCATCTGAAGTAGTTAATACACTGGATAAGAAGCTATCTAAGATAATTAATAGAGGTATAGACTTATCACAAGATGCCCTAGTAAATAGTAGTAAAGCTAAAGAAATACACGAAAGTTTAATGAAGTCATCTCGTATATATAGAGATACCTTTAATGCTGTAAAAAGGGAATGGGATGACAATAGTTTTGTAGGTACTATGAAGATATATCTAAACGCTAAAGAAGGTTTTGATTATCAAGCTTTAAATAAAATGTCAGCACAAGCTACTATGACTGAAGAGAAGAAAGCTAAGTTTGAGACTCAAGAAATCAATAGACTTCATAAGTTAACAAAAGGTTTATATACTCCGGAAGAGACTGAAGATTTGTATAGATTGTTTGCAGAAGTACCATTGTTTAATCTGAGTAACACAGGAGACTTATACGGAGTTATTACAGGAGAGTTGACTATTGATGAGGCTATAGATTCTATTGATGCTACAGAGGCAGTAAAAGAACGCTCACAAGCATTAGCTGATTACTATATTGATAAAACAACTTCTCAAAAATATATCAGTACTACTAAAGGATTAGATACAGCCATTAAAGAAGATGTTGCTAAGCTATCTACATTATATGCACTGAAGAAAGTACCAAACGTAGATAAGTTACTAACAAAACTAATGTCTTCTGAGAAGCATAAAGCTGCTACACAAGAGTTCTTAAATTTATCTATTGCTATAAAGAATCTTGATGATGAAGTATTAGAAGTAGAGGATATACTATTAGATAAACATGATGGTAATTTAAACCACTACGTATTTGATAATAATGTAGAAGTTAAGCCGGTTACCTTAGATAACGTAGATCGTAAATTGGATGAAGAGTTAGGTTGGAGACTTCTTAGAAAGCCAGGTAAAGGCAAAATAGGTATTATGTATAGAGATAAGGGAGATATTACGGTACAAAGTGGAGTGGGAGTTAACTATAGCTATAATCCCAATATTCATATATCTACATCAGAACATTACGCTAACAAAACTAATAACGGTACTGTAGGTACGGAAAGCGGTGCAAGTACTGTTAAACTAACTGATGAGGAACTTACTACTATAGGTCTTATAAGAGACCCAGCGGTATCTCTAGTAAAAGCATATAGCCATAAAATGATGCTACTAGAAACACAGGCTATTAGGGAGGAAATTACAAGCAAATTTACGTATAACTTCAATGCTGTAGGTAAAGATAAAATAGTTAAAGACATTAGTAGTGGTTCACATCTATGGTACATCCAATTAGAAGGTGACACTAAACTCGTAGATATGCCAGAAGATATCAAACGTAAGTATAAAATAGCTACATCTAGATCTGATCTTTCGAGCTTTAATCAACAAACTACATTAATCAGAAAGGATATATCTAATTTCGTAGAAGGTTACGGAGAATTACAGATAGGTAAAGTGGGTACTAAACTTAATAAAGCATTTAGTATACTGAAGAAATCTGTATTACTGCAGAAAATACATTGGGTAGTTGTTAATCCGACTAAACAAGCTATGGACGCTACTAGTAACGCAATGTACTTATTGAGTAGAAATGTATCTGTAGTAGGTATTTATAAGGGTACTAAAAAGTATGCACCTGCTTTTGCAGAGTTGAATAATCTTCAACAACAACAACTCGATGCGGAGTTCAGGTATCGGGCTAGTCAAACACTACAGAACAAAAAGAAAGTAGAGTTGATAGAAAATAGAATTAAGAAGCATGCTTTAGCTGTTGGTGTCTATAGTGGGTATATGACTAATGCTACAGTTGAATTATCTGGTACTAATAGTCATACTAAGGGCGGTGTACATAAGGATATATCTAATTTATTAGATAAAATATTTAAGCATGACGATGAGTCATTAAATATAGCTGGTAAGTTAATAAAAGGATTTAGTAAGTGGGGATTTCAAGGTGAAGATATTTTAGCTGGATTAGCTAATAAATTTGAGGGTAGTAAAGGTGCTACATCTAAAAATATAGCTAGAGGATTACAAGAGATGTCAGATCATTTAAAAGACATTAAAAATGAAGATGACGTAAGTAGTTATATACAAGAGTACATGGCAACACCAAACTCTTCTTTGGTTAAGATCGGTTCATACACTCAAACTTTACCAGATAAATTAGCTAAACTGATATTACATGATTTTCTAGTCGCAGAAGAAATAAAGAAACTAGGTCGTACACCCTCTGATACAGAACTTAAAGCTATGCATGAGAAAGTAGCTGCTGACGTTAATAAGTCTGTACTTAATCCTAATCTACCTACTCCACAGGAGTTGAGGTTATTGGAACAGACAGGTGTAACTAGTTTTATTTCTTTCTGGGCTAGAATAAATAATGTAATAATTCACTCCATTAGAAATAACCCTGCTAATGCTGCCTTCACAATGATTATGGATTATTTGTTAGGCTCTGGTGTAGAGACTATATACCAAGCAGCAATACCTAATAAGCATCAGTTGTTTGGTCTACCTACACCAGGATTAGATATTCTTCTTCCTACTAAAATACTACCTTTTAAAGGTTAACTAACGTGGTTTCCTACGTTTGTGAACTTCATAAAGTACGTTAGATAGTAGCATAAGAGAACTGATAACTATTTTTAGGGTTCCATGTGTAAACAAAGGCATCACCCCCTTTCATCTAATAGTTTTTGTAACTCTGTTTCCGGACCTACAAAGTCTGTAGGTTTCATTTGCTTACCGTGGGCATCTTTACCTACTGTTAGTTTGGTAAGATTTGCGTTACAGACTATCAATAGTCCTCTGATTGCTTGATACACTGATAGTCTTAGTTTGAATATAGCTCCAAAATTGAAGAATATCCCATCTAAAGCTTTATCAAATCTATCTACATCTGGTATCGGTTCTAACAAGTTACAATGACCTGTAACAATAGCTCTCGATAATTCTTTTGGTGATGCATTCTCTGGTAGATGAAGTCTGATTGCTAGATACGATGTATCAAAACCTTCAAGTGCTTCTTCTATACAGTACTCTGCTTCCTTAAAATCATTATATCCATTGGCAAGCAATCCTGCTCGGTCATTAAATTCTTGTATTTTACTCAGTGCTTCTGTCATTTTGCTCTAACTCCTTATATAAATATTTGTGCTGCTCAGGTAGTGCTTTCTGAAGTAGTTTAGCCATATTACGTATATCAAAATTGGCAGACTCTGAATCCCTCATAGATATGAAGTGTTGAAGACTCTGAATGTTATAGGATACAACTAAGTCATACTGCATAGCTTGTGGGTATAGGTATGCTATATCTTCAGCATCACCCTTCACTGTAGCTATTTCTTGTATATGTCTAAGTAACATAGCATTTACATCTTTGTTTTTAGTTTCTGTAAATTTGTTACCGAATTTATCTGGTTTGCAGAATCTACTACTCATTACTGATAGGTCTACTGCAGCTTGATGCCTACTCAAACCTAGTAAAGTTTTAGTTGAAATACCTTTGACATTAAATGTATACTTCACATGCCTACTAATAGACTTGTGATGTAGTTTATTGATTAGTTTGTTTAGGTACTTAGCATCTACTTCTGTGATATCATCTGTAGGGGTCGTATAATTCCCTCCAAGATGCCAGGACTGATAACAAGTTCTTCCAGCTATTACAGCATTTGATAACTTAGTATAATCAAGAAGTTCGACTTTCACGGTTCAGCTCCTTCACAACTAGTTCAGCGTAACCAGCAATATCTCTCCAGT
>ERZ890953.1216-NODE-1216-length-13269-cov-8.706145_pt1 | contig 13269 bp, 8 predicted proteins | sample MGYA00521264_ERZ890953 | MGnify/ENA primary metagenome ERZ890953 (study PRJEB32303, sample SAMEA104408629) | aquatic metagenome | biome: Brackish water; feature: Chemocline; material: water | place: Baltic Sea | collected 2014-10-26T21:54:00 | depth 200 m ... | reverse complement strand
GGGGCGGCGGGCCCCGACGCCCTGTCACCCCCCTCACGCCAGTCCGAGGAAGCGCCCACGCGCTATCCCCGCGAGGATAGGCTTTCATCGGTCACCCTGGAGGCGCTCCGTCCCGGGGCGACAGCTACTCGGACGAGAGCGTGCTCGACGCCGAGATCATTCGACAGGTGCCGCCCGAGCGCTAAGACTTCGACGCTGGCCAACCTGAAGCCCACAACCGGCACCCGAGAGGTCCTCGATGCGAAGCCGCTGGCTGCACGCTCCCCTGCTCCACACCGCCCACGGGCGAGAGCGCAAGGTCACCTGGCTCGAGCTGTTCTACGACCTGATCTTTGTCGCCGCGATCATCCAGCTGGGCGATGCCCTGGGCGACCAGGTCTCCCTCGGCAACTTCGCCTCCTTCGCCGGTCACTTCGTGCCCCTGTGGGTCGCCTGGAGCGGGTTCACCTTCTTCGCCAACCGCTTCGACGTGGACGACTTCACCCACCGCATCATGGTGTTCATCCAGATGTTCGCGGTGGGGGCGATGGCCATCTCGGCACCCCACGCCATGCAGGGGCACCACGCCATCTTCTCGTTCTGCTTCGCGGTTGCCCAGCTGATGATCGTGGTGATGCACGTGCGCGCATGGCTGCAGGTGCCCAAGGCCAGGGACTACGCCAGGTACTGGGGCATCGTGTTCGCCATCAGCGCCGCGTGTTTTCTGATAGCAGGCTTCCTGCCCACGGTATGGGCCTACGGGCTCTGGGGAATGGGCATCCTGGTCATCATGGCGGCGCCGATCAGCCGCTCGTCCCGGGCGCTGCAGGAGCGCTACCCCATCGACATGGAGCACCTGGCCGAGCGCTACGGACTGCTCACCATCATCGTGCTGGGCGAGTCCTTCGTGAAGGTGCTGTCGTTCCTGACCAGCTCGGAGCTGGCCACCGAGTTCGACACCGTGCTCAAGGGCAGCCTGGGGCTGTTGCTCACCTGCACCGTGTGGTGGATCTACTTCGACGACGTGGCTGGCTCTCGGCTCAAGAAGCACCGGGGTGCCTTCGAGGTCTGGTTCGCGGGCCACCTGCCCCTGGCCATCGCGGTCACTGGGGTGGGGGTGGCCGTCAAGAAGGCCATCAAGTTCGACTTCTCCGTGCCAGCGCCGGACGACTACCGCTGGCTCCTGGCGGGCACCCTGTGCCTGACCCTGGCATCGGTGGCCATCATCGACTCGGTCACGGCGCGCCGCGAGGCGAAGCTCAGCGACCACGCCCGGGTCAACGTGCGCTTCGCCTCGGCCTTCGTCGTGTTGCTGCTGGGCCAGATCGGCAGCCAGATGAGCGCGGGCATGTTCATGGCCCTGATCACCGCCGTCTGTGTCGCCCAGGTGCTCTTCGACTTGATGATGGCCCCTATGGAGGCCGCCGAACACTCTGGCGACGAGCCGGTGTCCATCGCCGAGCTGGCCCGGCAGCGCGCCGCCAACGAGCGCACCGGCAAGGAAAACCGCCCCGCCAACATCGGCGACACCATCCGCAAGGGCGCGCCGGCCGAGCTGCGCAGCGACCTGTACTTCTTCTTCCTCCAGGGCTCCTGGACGCGCCTGTTGATGTCGCTGGTGTTCGTCTACGTCATCCTCAACGTGGTCTTCGCCGGCCTGTTCCTGCTCGAGCCTGGGTCCATCTCCGGCAACAGCACGGACGGCTTCGCCGAGGCGTTCTTCTTCAGCGTCCAGACCATGTCCACCATCGGCTATGGCGGGCTTAGCCCAGCCACCAGCTACGGTGATCTGATGGTCACCATCGAGGCGGCGGTCGGGCTGCTGGGGGTCGCCATGGCCACCGGCATGATCTTCGCCAAGGTCTCGAGGCCCCAGGCCAACGCGCTGTTCAGCGAGTGCATGGTGCTCACCACACGCCACGGCAAGCAGACCTTGATGCTCCGGGTGGGCAATGCCCGGGGCAACGAGGTGGTGGACGCCACGGTCTCACTCACAGTGCTCAAGGAAGAGCTCAGCCCCGAAGGGCACCACATGCGCAAGCTGCACGACATCAAGCTGATGCGCGATCGCAGCCCCATGTTCGCCATGAGCTGGTCCATCATCCACGAGATCGACGCCGACAGCCCCCTGTTCGACGTGGACTGGGACGACGCCGACGAGCACATCATGATGTTCGTGGCGACGATCAAGGGCCACGACGGCACCTATGGCCAGACCACCTACTCCCGGCACATCTACTACCCGGAAGACGTGCGGGTGAACGAGCGCTTCGTGGACGTCATCAGCCAGCTCGAGGACGGCCGCATGATGGTGGACTACCACAAGTTCCACGACACCGTGCCCGACGAAGAGGTCCCCAGCGCCTGACCACGCCCAGGGGGCGGGGGTGCCTCAGGAGCCCCGCAGCGGATACCTCCAGAAGGTCAGCAGGCCCAGCACGAAGCTGCCCGCGGCCACCAGGGGGATGAGCCGCAGCCCGCCCAGGCTGGGGCCACCGCAGTCGTCCCTCAGGACGATCAGGCCGAAGGCGAGGATGCTGGCGCCGATCATGGTCTTCTGCAGGATGGCCTGCACCCCGAAGTAGATGGCCTCGCGGCGCTGGCCGGTGAGCTCCTCGTCGTGGTCCACCACCTCGGCCAGCAGGGCGAAGGGCAGCATCATGAACCCAGCGGTGGGGATGCCGATCAGGCCCATGGCCACCGCACTCTGCACCAGCAGGCTGCCCCAGGGCAGGTGGCCCACCGCGCACAGGGTGGGGGCGGCCAGTGCGCTCCCGATGATGGTGACCACGAAGGCCAGCCAGGCGCCTCGGCGCTTGGCGAGGCGGTTGAACACGAAGAAGAACACCAGGTTGGTCACCAAGAACGGGCCCATGAGCAGCGCCACCGCCGACTCGTCCAGGCCCAGCAGGTCCTGCGCCCAGTAGGGCACGATCATGATGAGCAGGTTGAGCCCGAACCAGTAGAAGCTCGTGCTGACCACCAGGAACAGGAAGGGCCGGTTGCGGAAGGTCAGCCGGACCCAGGTGACCAGGCTCACCCGATCGTCGTCGCGGGCGGCCGGGAGCGGGCGCTCCTTGATGGCGAAGATGGTGGGCCCGAAGCTCACCAGGCACAGCACGGCCACCACCGCGCCCATGGCCGCCCAGCCCGCCCCCTCGATGACCACGCCGATCACCGCGAAGACCACGGTGCCGACCATCACGAACACCGCCTGCAGGGTGGTGAGGTTGACCCGCTCCACCGCCCCCGAGGAGATCTCGGGCAGCAAGGCCAGGTAGGGGGTGACCACCACGGTGTAGAGCACGAACCAGGCCTGCACCAGCAGCAGCACCCACAGGGTGTTGAGCCAGTGCATGCCGTCCATGGGTGGCACCCACAGCAGGAAGAACACCAGCGCCATGGGCCCCAGCCCCCAGATCAAGAAGGGGATGCGCCGTCCGCGCTTCGAGCGCAGCCTGTCGCTCCAGAAGGCGACCAGCGGGTCGGTGAAGGCGTCGGTGATCCGCCCGGCCAGGAAGATGGTGCTGAACAGCGCCACGGGCACCAAGGCCTCCGCGGGCGAGGGCACGTAGCGCTTGAAGATCCACTGGCTGATCACCAGATTGGTGAGGTTCATGGCCAGCCCACCCGCAGCGTAGGCCAGCTTCTGCTTGGTCGTCAGCTGCATCGCCATCGGACCTGCCCCCCTCTCCGAGCTAGTCGTCCTCGCAGATCTGCCGCTCGATGTCGCAGTGCTGGCCGTCGGGGCAGTCCAGATCGCCGTTGCAGGGGGTGTAGCCCTCGACCGCCATGTCCACGGCGCGGTGACTGTAGACCAGCAGATCGGTGCAGCCGTCGGAGTTGGCAACACGGTCGGCGGTGCGGCGCCGGATCCAGGCCGAGGGGTAGCCGGAGACTCCGTTGTCGACCATGGGGCCCAGCAGCGCGGCGGGGATGGAGGCGCTGCCGGTGTCAGGCAGCTCGCAGATCATGGTCAGCGGCGAGGTGCCATGCTGGTCGATGTTGAAGGTGATCGCGACGCGGCCTGGGACCGTGGGGACGGTCCAGCTGACGGGCATGTCCACACCAGGCTCCAGCAACCAGTTGGGCTCGGCCACCTCGATGCGCTCCACCCCCAGCCCCCGCAGCTCGAACCGATCGGCGGCGGTGAGGGTGATGTGGGCTCCCGGCTCGAACATGGGGTAGCCCACCGAGGTGTCCCAGTAGTTGCCGAAGCCGTCGGCGGTGAGGGTCAAGGGCACGGCCAGGCCATCGACCTGCACAGGGCCCAGGTCCTGGGCCATGGGGTACGGCTCGCACTCGCCGTCGTGGTTGCAGGCCTCGTCGGGCTGGCAGAGCTCCTCGCAGAAGGGGTTGTTCTTGCGCCACAGGGTGCAGCCGGCTTCGCTGGCCACCTCCTCGAGCACGGTGATGGGGATCACGCCGTCGAGCACGGCGCCGGTGACCGTGGCGAAGCCCTCGTCCGGGCCGTCCCAGTGGGCCAGCTCGAAGCGGCCGAGGTGATCGGCGTAGCCGCACGAACCGCCCAGGTCGTCCAGGCCCCAGGTCTCGGGGGCGGTGTCGTCCGGAGCGATGGGCGCAGTGTCGCCGGGGTCCGGCTCGCAGGCCATGAGGGCCAGCAGGGGAAGCACTACCAGGATCGTACGCGTCAGGGTCTTACGCATGTCCTACCACTGCTTGCTGCGCACGCCGACGTCCACCTCGAAGGTGTTGTGCGTGTTGTTGGCGTCCACCACATACAGCTTGTGGTCGCTCCAGCCACCCAGCCCCGAGCCCCACTTCATGTTGGGCAGGTAGGCGAAGTTTCCCAGGTCGCTCCGCGTCAGCACGGTGCGGTCGTAGACGCCATCGGGGGTGTAGCGGAGGATGTCCGAGCTGCCGTAGTCGATGACGTAGAGGTTGTCGCAGATGTCCACCGCCATGCCCACCAGCATGCCGGTGCCCACGTTCTGGGCCCACAACTGGAGCTCGCCGGCGGGTTCGCCCTCGGGGGTCATGGGCAGCTTGTAGATCTTCCGGGTGGAGTAGCTGTTGATGTACAGGGCCGTGAAGTCGGCGTTGAAGGTGAGGCCCTCGGGAGCCACCACCACGCCCGTGGTGAGCACCAGGGACTCGCCCGTCTCGGGGTCGACCCGGCGGATACGGTTGCCGCTGCTCTCAGCCACGTAGATGCGCCCGTCTTTGCCGATCTCGAGGCCGTTGGGGTAGGACAGATCGCCCAGCAGGGTCTCGCGGGAGCCGTCGGGGTGCAGCAGCACCAGGCTGCCGGAGGTGTCCAGGCAGATCACCAGGGTGCCGTCGGGCAGCATGCGCATGCCGGCTTCGTAGCGCAGGTTGGCAGCCCAGATCTCCGAGGTCCCGTCGTAGTTGTTGCGGTAGACATGCTGGCCGTTGTTGCCGATCAGGTGGCCTTCCTGGTCGAAGTCCAGGTCTTCGAGGGAGTAGGCCTGCACGTCCCGCACGGTGAACGGGGGCTCGGGCAGGGCGTCGCAGGCGGGGTCGGTCCATTCTTCCCCGGTGTCGCCGGTCTCTCCGGTCTCGCCGGTCTCTCCGGTCTCGCCGGTGTGACCCGTCTCGCCGGTCTCTGCGGTGTCCACAGGCTTCCAGCCGCTGTCGTCCGGCTTCCCGCCGCTGTCGTCCAGCTTCGAGATGCCAGGCGGATGACAACCCAGGACGAACAACAGCCCGAGAGTCGGGGCCCAGGGCGGCAGGGCTGGGGGCATAGGATCTCCACGGCGCGGAACAATGGGGCAACGGCGGGACGATCATACGTGAACCGGGCCACGCTTGCTGTAGGGAAGGCGTCAGGGGTGTACACTTCCGGCGAGGATTACCCATCATGGCGAGGCGAAAGATCGGGTTCGGGGTGGTGTTGGCGGGCATGGTCCTGGTGGCGATGTTGATGGGCTCGCTGCTGATCTGGGGGCTGATCCGCTGGGTCGAGCCCAACCCCGTCGCGCCCGACCTCGCCGGCAAGCGCCCGGAGTCTGTGACCACCCACATGGCCGGGCCCGACGACGAGCCGCCAGAACCCCCCGCTGCCGCGGAAGCCGAGCCCATCTTCGACGAGCACGACGTCTGCCCCCTGGACGTAGTGCTGGAGCCCGAAGACGATCAGCCCATCGACGAAGCCTACGTGCGGGCCACCATGTCCTGGGGCTCACCCATGGCCGGGGAACGCTTCGAGGCGGATCGGCTGGAACCCCTGACCTGGCGCGTCGAGGACCTACCCTGCGGTGTGGCCTCCCTGCGGGTGACGGTGAGCGGCTACGTGCCGGTGCGCAGGGACGCCGTGGACAGCGTGGTGCAGAGCTCGGTCACGGTGCCCCTGACCCGCGGCGTGTTCCTGCGAGGCGTGGTGACCGACCAGGACGGAGCCCCCATCGCCGAGGCCTGGGTAAAAGGCGACAACGTCTCGGACCACACAGACGAGGAAGGCGCCTACCGGCTTCGGGTGGACCCGGCGGAGCTGCGGCGCGTCTACGCCTCGGCCGAGGGCTACCTGAGCGACTCCCAGCGGCTGCGCCTGCCCGAGGACACTGTCCAGGACGCGGTGTTGGACTTCGAGCTGGCCGCCGCTCGCGAGGTGACGGTGTGGTGCGCCGGCCTGCCCGACGACTCCTGCGCCTCGGTCCTGCCCATCATGTGCACCTGGGCCCTGCTGCCCGTGGGCCCGTTCTGCATGGGGGACCCTGTGCGCTGCGAGTGCCCGGATGGCCGCGTCGCCGTGCGCGCCGGTGGGCAGTCGGTGGAGGTCGGGCCGGACGAGCGCGAGGCCTGGCTGGACTTCAGGGACACCGGCAGCATCGTCGGGCGCGTGGTGCGCAGCGGAGAGCCCGTCGAGTGCGACATCATCGCCACCTTCGCCCCGCGGTCCATGGCCGATCTGAGCGAGGGGCTGTTCAACGCCCGCAAGGCCGAGACCGACGACGAAGGTCGCTTCCTGCTCGCCGGCCTGAACCCCGGCACCTGGACCGTGCAGGTGATGGACGACTCGGGCCCAGCCGCCACCGAGTACGCCAAGGTCCTCGAGGGCCAGCGCTACGACCTGGGCGAGATCGACCTGATGGGCGGCGGCCTGATCCAGGGGGTGGTCATCGACGCGCTGACCGAACAAGGCGCCCCGCGCGAGATGGTCATGGCCATCCGCACGGACATCCAGACCGAGCTACCCGCCATGCAGATGGCCCACACCGGCTCCGAGGGTCGCTTCGAGCTGCGCGGCCTGGACGACGGTACCTACAAGGTCAGCACCACCGCCCGACCCTTCACCCACGACACCGTCATCCTCGACGACGGCGTGGCGGATCACGAGGTGGAGCTGACCACCGGGGCCGCGGGCTTGCTGGACGAGCAGGGCTTCTCCCTGGTGACCGACCAGCAGGGTGAGCTGATGGTGGACGGGGTGGAGCCCGGCGGGCTGGCCGATGGCGCGGGGCTGCGGGCGGGCGACGTCGTCAGCGGCGTGCTGATCGGAGGCATCGACCTGGGGATGCTGATCCCCGGGCTGGACGACTACATGGTCGAGGCCGTGCTCGAGCACTACTCTGGCCCAGGCGTGAGCCTGGTGGTGCTCCGGGACGGGGCAGAGGTGACCGTGGAGCTGGACTGACGTCGCAGCAGGAGCTCACCCAGGCGGGCCCCAGACCCTACGCCCGGCGCCTCATACCGGCTGACGCAGATTCGGCTCGGATGATCGCCGAGAAGAGCGACCCGCTGTCGGCGATGAGGAGCCGCAGGCGTGGCGAGTCACGTCAAGGATCCGAAGCGTCGACAGCGGGGTGCTCGGCCGGCGAGGGCCGAGCCGAATCAATGTCAGACGGTATCAGAACAGGGGCCACCAGCAGCGGCCTTGATCGTAGCTGCCGCCGTAGACCTCGCGGCGGCGCTGGCCCTGCTTGTCCCAGTAGAACCAGCGCCCGACCTTCTCGCCGTCGACATAGGCGCCGCTCGCGGACCGCTGGCCGTTGGAGTGCCAGCTCTTGAAGCAGCCCACCTGTTCGTCGGCGAGGTACTCGCCTTTTTGGCGATTGCTGCCGTCGTCGTAGTAGAAGTACCAGCTGTCGACCTTCATGCCCTGGTCGAACCAGCCGTAGGCCTGCAGCTCGCCGTTGTCGTACCAGGCCTTGTACTTGCCTTGGGGATGGCCGGCAGCGAACTCCACCTGCCACTGCTTCTCACCGTTCTCGTGCCAGATGGTCCAGTCATCGACCGCCACGCCGTCGGAGCAGTAGCCCTTGAGCATCTTGTTGCCGTTGGTCCAGCTCTTGACCAGCTTGCCCTCGCCGGTACCACCGGGGCAGCTGGCCACCTGATCGGGCTTGTGTAGGGGCAGGCCCCAGCCGTCGATGATCAGAAATGGCGAGCCGGAAGCACTGACGGACCACAGCAGGCCGAGCAGGCCGGTGACGGCGAGGAGATAGCGGGTGCGCATGGCGGGCCTCGGAGGGGCGGGGTGGAGTGCCGGCGATGATAGCACCACCGCGGGGGCGCTCGGGCAGGGATCTAGCCCGCCTTGGCCTCGGCCTGAGCGATCAGGTCGTCACGCTTGGCCTTGGCAGCACCGATCAGGGCGTCGCCCTTCTCTTCGGCCTCGCTCACCAGCTTCTTGGCGGCCTTGCGGGCTTCTTGCTTGAGCAGCTTGCCAGCTTCCTGGGCCGCGGCCTCCTGCAGGGGCTTGCCCTTGGCGCTGTCTTCGAGCTTCTGGGCTTGGTTCTTGGCCTCTTCCTTCAGGCGCTCGCCCTGGGTCTCGGCGGCTGCAACCAGGCGCTCCTTGGCCTGCTCGGCCTCGGCCACAAGCTTGTCTCCGGCCTGGCGGGCCTCGTCGATGAGGGCGCTGGTCACCGCACCCACGCGCTCCTGGATCTGCTCGGTCACCGCGTCGCGCACCGCGTCGGCCAGGCCCGGGGCGCCGATGGCTACCGTGGGCTTGTCGAAGGTGCCCCCCACGCGGACCTGGACGTCCACCTTGCCGCCTTGGGCTGCACCCAGCTGCTCGAGCAGGCCCGTGGCCCGGATGGAGCGGGTGGGGACCGCCAGATCCAGCACGAGATCCAGGCTCTTGTCCAGCACGCCGGTGCTGCCGCTGATGGTGCCCTTGCTGCCGCCCACCTTGACCGGGAAGGGCTGCAGCTGAGCCCGCCCGTTGTGGATACGGAAGCCCGCCTGGCCCTTCTCGAGGTCGATGCTGGCGAACTCGTCGTTGCCCAGCTTGCTGCCCACCTGCTGCATGAAGGCCGGCTGCAGCACCAAGGAGCGGCTGGCGAGCAGGCCCGTGGACAGCAGGGTGCTCAGGTCGGGGCTCAGATCGGAGCCCAGGGTGGTGGAGAGCTCGAAGTCCGTGCTGAAGCGGCCCGTGGCCCGCTCGGCGACAGGCGCGATCAGGCGCAGGGTCTCGAAGGCCCCGGCGATCTTGCCCACCTCGAAGTCCACCATATCGACCTTCATCTCCACATCGGCGCGCTGGTCGGTGGGGGCCACGTAGGCCCCGCTCATGCTCACCCGGCCGCCCAGCATGGTGAAGTCCAGCTCGTCGATGCGGGCCGCCCCTCCGGTCAGGCGCACGCGGCCGTCCATGTCGGTGAGCTCGAGATCTTCGTACAGCACCCGGTCCAGCTTGGCGTCGATGCTCAGGTTCAGGTCCCGGGGCACGGCCACCAGGCTCGAGGCCTCCGGGTCGGAGCTCGCGCTGGCGTCGCCGTCGTCCTCGAGCCAGGGGTTGGTGTCGAAGTGCTTCGAGCGCAGGCTCAGGCTGCCCCCCAGGGCCGCGTCGCCGAAGAACCAAGGCACCAGATCCTCGAGCTGACCGCTGCCAGACAGATCGGAGTCACCCATGGTCATGGCCAGCTCGCGGATCTCGGCGCCACGCGGGCTCAGGGTGCCCGAGAAGCGCGACACCGCCACCGGCACGGGCAGATCGTCGTCGCGGTACACCGCGTCTTGCAGGCCGAAGCTGCCCGAAGCCTGGACCTTCCGCACGCGCCCAGCCTCGAAGTCGGACAGCCGCCCGGCCACCGCCAGATCCAGGTCCAGGATGCCGCTGTAGTCGATGCCCTCGAGGGGCAGGGCCCGTCGCAGCTGGGCCAGGTCCAGCCGGCCCTTGGCCGCGGCGCTGACGTCGGGGTCGGACACAGGCTGGCGCAGCTTCAGGCTGCCGGTGATGGGGCTGCCGGCCACGGCCATGCGGAAGCTGCGCAGGTCCACCTGCACCAGGTCCGGGTCGCCGCCCGGGTGGCCCAGGTAGAGGTCGAGCTGGATGTCGTCCACGCCGGTGGGCAGGTCGGGCATACGGAAGCTGGCGTCGGCGACCTTGGCCTCGAGGGCGAAGCCAGGCAGATCGTCGCCCTGGGCGGGCAGCAGCCCCGCCACCGTGCCCGCCAGGGACAGCGTGCCGGCGGTCTGCACGTCCTCGAAGTCTTGGGTGTACACCCCAGGCACCAGGGAGAGGATGCTGCGGAAGCTGGCCTCGAGGGCGTGGTAGCGCAGGTCCAGGGCGAGGTCGTCGCCCTGGGGTGTCACGCTGCCGGCGAAGCCCAGGGCCAGCTCGTTGAGCGCCAGCGTGGACTCCCCCAGCTCGACGCGGCCGGTGCCGCTGTCGTAGGTGAGGGGCAGCTCCGCCTGCACCTGCACGTCCTTCAGCCAGGTGATGGCGCCGTCACGCACGGTGAGGGCGGCGATGCTGGTGTGGTTGGAGAAGCGATAGCTCTCGCCACTGATGCTGCCATCGCCCCGGTGATCCAGCCCCCGAATGTCGGCCAGCAGGTAGCCCTGCTGATCGTTGAAGAGCAGATCCATGCCGTCGATGCGGATGTCGCGCAGGTCGAGGCTGAGGGCGGACGACTCGCTGCTGGCGGGCTGCTCGTCGTCACCGGGGAGGACGTCCCAGTTGGCCTGCCCATCCGGGTTGACGACGAGCGACAGCCGCGGCCGCTCCAGAGCCAGCTCGCGCAGCTCGGGGGCGCCGCGGAGGGCGCTGGCCAGGCCCACGGTGAGGCGCAGCTGGTCGATGCTGGCCAAGGGCTGGCCCTCGAAGGTTCCCTGCCCCGTGACGCTCACGCCGTTGAGCGCCACACTGAGGTCGGGGAAGCTGCGCAGCAGGGACAGGCTGGCCGAGTCGATGGCCACCGTGGCCTCCAGCTCCTTGTTGGCAGCTTGGACCGCCACGTCCAGGATGCGCCCGCCAAAGAGCAGGGGCACGGCGAGCAGCGCGACGATCGCCAACACCAGGATCGCGGCCAGACCGATGAGCAGCTTGCGCATGGATGACTCCAGAGGGGCTCGTGTCCAGGCCCCTCCTATCCGGGGCAGCCGCCGCAGGGTCGAGGGTTCGACACGATGAGGGTAGGCTCTCCCCATGTCCCCTCCCCTCGAGCTGTTCGTGCCCGGCCGGGTCTGTCTGTTTGGCGAGCACAGCGACTGGGCTGGCGGCTGGCGGCGGGCCAACCCCGCCCTGGACCCCGGCCGCGCCCTGCTGGTGGGCACGGACCAGGGCCTCCATGCCTGGGTGCAGCAGGCGCCGGGCGTGCTGCGTCTGCTGGCCACGGACCCCAGCGGGGCTCCCGGGCCCCGCTTCGAGCTTCCCATGCAGCCCCAGGCCCTGCTGGCCGCCGCCCGAGCCGGGGGCTTCGACAGCTACGTGGCGGGCACCGCCTACCGCGTGCTCGAGCGCCACCCCGGGGTGGGCGGCGTGGACATCCACAACCACCGCACAGACCTGCCCGTCAAGAAGGGCCTGTCGTCCAGCGCCGCTGCCTGTGTGCTCACCGTCCGGGCCTTCGACCGGCTCTACGACCTGGGCCTGAGCCGCGCCGAGGAAATGGATCTGGCCTACCGAGGGGAGACCACCACCCCCAGCCGCTGCGGACGGCTGGATCAGGGCTGCGCCTACGGAAGCCAGCCTGTGGCCATGGACTTCGATGGGGACCGGCTGGAGGTGCGGCCGCTGCCGGTAGGCGCCACGATGTGCATGGTGCTGGTGGATCTGCGGGGCCGCAAGGACACCCACCGGATCCTGGCCGAGCTCAACGCCTGCTACCCCTTCGGGGACAGCGCCGTCGCCCGCGGCGTGCAGCGCGCCTTGGGCCCCGAGAACCTGCGCATCACCACCGACGCCATGGACGCCCTGGCAGCCGGAGACGCTCGCCGGCTGGGAGCGCTGATGGTAGAGGCCCAGGCGCTCTTCGACCGCTGGGTGGCCCCGGGCTGCCCAGGCGAGCTCGAGGCCCCAGCGCTGCACCGAGCCCTGAACCACCCATCCCTGCAGCCGCACATCCTCGGGGGCAAGGGCGTGGGCAGCCAGGGAGACGGCACGGCGCAGCTATTGTGCCGGGATGCCGAGGCGCAGCAGCGGGTCGTGGGCATCGTCGAGGCCGAGCTGGGGATGGGGGTGCTGAGGCTCACCATCCCCGCATCGAAGGGCGAGGCCGCCCAGTGAGCCGGAGACCTACTCGGCCGCCGTCCACAGCCGTCGCTGGGCGGGGATGGCCACAACAGCCAACACCAGGGCGGCCACCAGGGCGCTGACCACACCAACCCAGCCCATGGCCTGGGGCCACCACTCCAGCTGCAGCGCGCTGCCGAGCCACCCCAGCAGCTGCGTGCCGGCGTCGGTGAGCCCGAGCCACAGGGCCACCACCACGGGTGCCAGGCGCCAGTGCAGATCGCCCAGCATGCGGCTGAACAAGAAGACCATCATCAGCGCCTCGCCCACCGCCGCCACGCCCATGCCGGCCAGCGCCGGCCACGGGGTTCCGCTGGCGCCCAGGGCCAGGATCGACACCTGCCCCAGCGCCAGCAGCAGCAGGCCCCCGGCCAATGGAAAGAGCGGGGGAAGCCGCAGCTTGGCCAGGTGAAAGCCCCCGGCCACCAGCGCGATGAGCACTCCTGTGAGCGTACACATCAGGGGGTTGATGGAGCTCCAGTAGGGCTCGAGCGCAGAGGGCAGAGGAGCGTCCTGGAAGACCCTCCACACCAGATCCCAGGACTGGGTGACGCCCATCCAGGGCAGGAACACCAGCGCCGACAGCCCCGCCGCGCCCAGCAGCAGCCGCCCTGTGGGAAGCGCGGGGGAAGGGTTGGCGGCCACCTCGGCCCGGGTCCACAGGGTGGCGCCCACCAGCAGGATCGCCGCCAGCAAGGCCAGCCCCATCACCACCGCGCAGGCCGTGAACACCACCCCGAAGCCCAGGCCGCTGCGTAGCTGGGCCGTGCCGGTGGAGCCCAGCAGGGCCCCCAGGTTGATGGCCGTGTAGATCAGGGCGATCAAGGCGGTGCGCAGGTGCTCACTGC
>ERZ890953.1215-NODE-1215-length-13271-cov-21.065678_pt1 | contig 13271 bp, 16 predicted proteins | sample MGYA00521264_ERZ890953 | MGnify/ENA primary metagenome ERZ890953 (study PRJEB32303, sample SAMEA104408629) | aquatic metagenome | biome: Brackish water; feature: Chemocline; material: water | place: Baltic Sea | collected 2014-10-26T21:54:00 | depth 200 m ... | reverse complement strand
TAGTTTATGGACGAGACGAAGCGATCGCCATGGAAAAAATGTTCAAGTTTTCGCTTAAATCTTAGAAAGAAGCGAGACGCGCCAATATCTTTTCCTTTAGGAAAAACCTCAATGGCGATGTTTCACTTTGAGTATCTCTTTTACGGCGTCGGCGCAGAGAGGTTCTATTTCCAAGATTTCGCCGGTCGCTATGAGCGCGACTCCCGCGTACTCGTGATTTGCGTTGAGAATCGCGTACTCTTCGTTTAGGCTCTTAACGACATAAACGACTCCTTCTTCGTCGCCATCGAGCTCCATTCCGATGGAAACGTCCTCTGGCAAATCTTCTAGCGGCTCTTTTAAAATCAGTGACTCGTCGAGCTCTCCAAAGGCTTGCGCGGGAGTAAGCGCCACATGAAAAGCGTCGCCCACTTTTTTGCCCTCAAGCGCCTCTTCTAATTTTTGAAACAGTTGGTCGTACCCGCCGTGAAGATAAATTATTTCATCGCTTTGGTCAACTACGTTGGCCTTTTCATCTTCTAGCTTTACTCTTATGGAAACAAGCGCGTTTTTTTCGATTTTTTGCATAAAAATCCTTTGTTTAAAATTTTCTCATCTGGCGATTATACATTTTTTTCTTCTATATTCACATGCTTGATTCTATCTTTTTAGCAAAATCATGGGAGAATGCTGAAATAAATTTCACCAAAAAATAAGGCTAAAATGAAATCCGCTCCCAAAAAAAATTATAATGACGTTAAAGCGAAGCCTCATAATAATAAAAGAAAATCCCCTCCCAAAAATAATCTCTTAGACATGGCTCCTAGAAAAGAGGTCGAAGAGATGTTTATGAATTGGTTTAAAAAACGCAATGGCGTTGGTCAAATTATGACAAAACAAGACGTAGTTCAATCGATTATAAAAAAACTAGATTCAAAACAAAACAGCGCTTTAGAAGACGCCATGAATGAGTTGAAACATGAAGGGTTGATTGAAATGCAAGAAGATGGAGTTACTTTGGTTTTGACTCAAAAAGGCGCCGAGAGTAATCTCAAAAAATAACGTTCAAACAAGGAGTTAGCCTATGATTATAGATAAATTGGAAAACTACAATATGTATCATTTTGGAAGCGCTTGGAAAAAAGCGTTTGAATTTTTGAACTCATTGAGCGCCGATTCGGAGGATAAAAAGTACCAGATACAAGGTGACGACGTCTTTGCTTTGGTTATGAGCTATAAGACCGCTAAAGCCCAAAAAGCCATACTTGAATCGCATAGAGATTACGTAGACGTGCAAACCGTTTTAGTTGGAGCGGAGGGATTCGAATGCTTTATGAGAGATGAACTTGTCATAGATACTCCGTACGATAGTTCAAAAGACGCGGAGTTTTATAAACGAATCGTTCCGGGATACGCTCGCGTCGACGTAGCCGTTGGAACGTTTGTGGCGCTCTATCCCCACGACGCGCACATGGCTGGTTTGATGATTGAAGAAGAGAAATTCATAAAAAAAGTGGTCGTTAAAATAAAAAAAGACTTATTGCTTCGAATGGGGTGAGCAAAATGAGATATTATCTCACCCCGTCACAAACAATCGTAAAACAACTGCCATCGTCAGTCGGACTGTAAATCAGGTCGCCATCAAAGCGTTCTTTCATAATCTTCATACTCATGTACAAGCCTATTCCCGTCCCTTTTCCTTGCTCTTTTGTCGTAAAGTAGGGGTTGAAAATTTTCTCTCTTATCTCTTTTGGCACTCCACCTGCGTTATCTTCTATCATGATGATTGGAACGTTCGAGCCTGACAATGCCGCTCCTCTACGCATTGTTATATTTATAAGCTTCTCTTGAACCGTTGAGTCGTCAAAAGCGTCTTTCATGTTTGAGAGTATATTTATTATCACCTGTTCCAATAGATCTTCATGCCCTATGATTGAGATATTTTCACTTGTTGATTTTATGGCGGTTTTTATGTTATGTCTTTTTAATTGAGCGCCTATGATGACCATACTCTCGTCAACGGCATGAGAGATTTTAAATAACGCGGACTCTTTCTCCGGTTTTGCGAAGTTTATAAAAGTCTCTATGATTGAGGACATGTTTTGGCATTGGTCTTGGATGAATGAGCTGCTTTTTTCTACAATTTGAGGTTCTAATTTTGCCATTTTTGAAAGAAGAGACAGATTTACCACCGTGCCGCTTATGGCATTGAGGGGTTGTCGCCATTGATGGGCTATCATGCCGACCATGTCTCCCATCTGAGCAAGTTTTGATTGCTGGAGAAGTCGCAGGTCTTGTTCTCTGATTTCATATATCTGCGCGTCAACCTCTTTTTGTAGATTCTCATTGATGTATTGAATCGCAGCTTCCGCTTTTTTGCGCTTTGTTATATCTTGAGCGTAACCAACGATTCCCGTGTATTTTCCTTTTTCATCTTTTAAGAGAGAAAGAGACAAGTCAATGTCTATGAGATCTTTAGATTTTTTAATTGCGCGGAATTCAGTGTTATATTCTCCATATTTCAAAACTGATTCAATGTTTATACGAAACGAATCCAAATCTTCTTCCAAGTGAATCAGTGATATATGCTTGCCTAAAACTTCATCAGCTTTATAGCCGTAAAGAATTTCCGAGCCATGATTCCAAGTTATAATGCTTCCATGAACGTCCGTTGTTACGACGCTGTCATGAATCTGTTCAATTATTTGCCCTTGCTGTACGTATGTAAGTTCTATGTTTTTTTGCTTCGTAATGTCGGTGGCGATTCCAACAACGCTAAACGCCTTGCCATCGGAATCGTATTGTATCAGGCCTTTGCTCGTCACCCATATCCACTCGCCGCTAAGATGTTTGAGTCGATGGGTTATTTCGATATTTTCCATTTTGGCGTCAATTGCTTTTTGAACTTTTGGCATAAGAGGCTCGGCGTCGCTAGGATGGACAAGATTTTCCCATGTCGACAAGAGCGTTGGCAGTTCGTCATTTTTATAGCCCAGCATTCTCTTCCATTGAGAGGAATAGTACATGGCTGCGTCTAAAAGATTCAACTCCAAAGCGCCGGCTTTGCTTCCAAAAAGAGCCAATTCCATGCGCTCTTTTTTTGCTCTTATGGATTTTTCCTCTTCAACTCTCTGTGTCACGTCGGCAATCGTCCATACGTACTCGTTATATTCCTCATTGGTGTCGCCAGATATATGGGCCCAAAACAGCGTCCCATCCCTTTTTTTGAGCTGGTACTCTATTTCAACCGCTTTTCCCTGAAGTAAAAAGTCAAAAGCTTGTTTTGCAAATTCGGTAGAAGTCTCATAAGAGGCGTGAAGTTTTTCCGAATATTGACCTAAGAGCTCATTCTCTTCATAGCCAAACATTTCGCACAAGTGATGATTTACAAGTAAAATCTCACGGTTTTTATCAACGATTAAAATACCGACGTTAGAATTATTGAGCAACAGTTGGAGCCATTTTGACTCTTTATTCGTTATAATTTGCATAACTCTCCTTTTTTGATAATATCTAAAGCGATTCTACTTAAAATATAAAAATTATTGAATCAACGTCGCATGAATCCAATCTGATTTTCTCCATACTTTCTCCCGTACGCATAGTCGAAATGGCGATTGCAACCGGCGTGACGACCGCGGCTATATGGACGGAGCCTGCGGTGGACGACTCGCTTCGTCGCTTACGTTTGGTTGCGGAGGGTTTTGAACGGTTTGGCTTGTCTGCGCGTTTGTCGAATTGCCGCATCCCATCATGGCGAATCCTATGACGAGGGCTAGCAGTATTTTTAGTTTCATGGAGTGACTCCTATTTTTTTAGAGATGACGTTTGAACCTTTGAGTAAAGTTGCATAGCTTGTCGCGTTAAAATCAAAGATGATTCCTCTTCCAACGTCGCCCCAATTTGAATTGTTGGAGTCGACTCTATCTAAAAAATCAATCTTCATGCCGTTTATTTTGTAAATTGCGAAATGTTCCTGATTCTCGTAGTATTGCGCGTCGTAACTTCTGTAAGGCACTCCAAACGTCAAATCGCTCGCTCTATACGTAAAGGCTTTGTGGTTGTATTCAGCCTCGCTATAGCTGTATTTGTCACCGATTCGCAGCGTGTCGACCAAGAGCGGATTTGAAAAATCGCTTGTGTCAAAGAGTTGAAATTGCAGCTCTTGCGCCCGTCCGTTCGCGTCGGCGTTGCGACCAACGCTGAGCAGTCTGTTTTCATCCACGACGTGAAGATACTCGGAAAATCCGGGAATGGAGAGTTCGCCTACTTTTTTAGGGTTTTTTGGGTCGCTTAAATCTATGGCGTAGAGAGGATCCGTTTGCTTAAACGTCACTACGAATCCACGGTTGCCCATAAAACGAACCGCGCGGATGGTTTCGCCGCTTTTTCCCAGTCCCAAGAGCGTTCCATCTACGACAAGCTCTTCGTTTGAAGTTTTTAACGTATAGATTGAGTTGCTCGTGGACGCGTCGGCCCACCAACTCCAGCCGGAAGTCGTGGCGACTCGCAAGTGCTCATCTTGTTCGCTCATGCTAAACTGACTCAACATTCTTCCCTCAACCAAACCGCGACCTTTGTACGTAAGGTTTTCATCTAGGGAAAATTTGTAAATCATCTGTTGCTCTTTGTAGTGCGAATAGTCGTAATAGAGTGGATACTCGCTCGACACGAGATAAAGCGACGAAGTGGAGGCGTAGTAGGTGGAGGTGTTGCCTAAAAATGAGACGTTGCCAGTATAATTGCCATCGATCGCGTTAAAACCGCTGAGCGTCGTTATGTTCGCGTATTGATTCAATTTGGTCGGAGCGTAGAGCTTCGCATGGTTTATAAAGTCCGACTTTACGCCGTTGGAGGTTATGTACGGCGTTAAAATTTCATCTATGATGATTGGGTTCTCGTAGTTGTAAACGTAAGCGCCTTTTTCGTCATAACCATAGAAATAGCACTTGTTATAGACAGATATGCTTGGGTCCGTAAAATACGCCACAGCTTCTTGAACCGACTGCGAGCAGGTCGTCGTGACGTATTTTTTTTCGTATTCATACGAGAGATATGGGCTAAAATCCGAGATTAAAAAAAGTTTTCCATTCACAAGGCGGCTATCTCTGTAGGAGCCTTCCGTAGCGTGCGTCGCGATCGACCTGACGTTTTGAATATCCGAGACGTCGTATACGTCTAACGTTAGTGAGTTGTTGTGAGTTGAGACTACGAGAAGGCGATTGTTTTGCAAGTACATGGATTGAACGTATTGGTCTTTAAAGGGTAGGGTGGCAATGGGCGCGTAATCTTGCTTTGCGAGATTTAAAAACGAGGTTACGATAATTCGCTGATTCGCGTTGTCGACGCTAAAGACGTAAACGCCGTCGTTTTTTACAATGTCTCCCTCGTCCACGCCCGCCTCTTGCGTGTTTGTCGTGGTCGCGTTTTTAATGGTTGAAGTATCCCCTACCGCTTCGGGAGCGCTCACTACCGCGACGTCGACGACTGTAGAAAGAGGATAGGGGTAGCCATAATAATTATTCATCCGAATCATTTTTCTAATATACGCGAGCATGCTCTCTTTTGAATCAAAACTACTTAATTTTGACGATTGTTGATCGACGTCTATGGTTTTGTCGCCGTCGCTTTTCACCCAAAGACCCTCGCTCATAGAGATGGTTTCTATGGAGGGAAAGTTTAAATTGGTTTTGTTGACTTGCCATTGGCTGTTTTGAGTATATTTCCAAACCAAAGCGTCGCCAAAAAAATTCTCCGAGACGACGATTTGTTGAGGTATGGAGATAAGATTCCACCCATTTTTAAGCTCGACCGCGCTATTGAGGGGAGTGGTTACGCTGCTCTGCGGCGAGTAGGTTAAAGTCCACTCTTCACGGCTAAAAATCCAAACCGCTTGCCATGGTTTTATAGAGTTTAAAGGAGAGTATTTGTCGATGATGACAGACTCTTTTTGAGCGTCCGGAGAGTAACCCATCCAGCTTTGAGAAGCCGCGTTAAAACCCCAAACGATCTCAACGCTCTTGTTGTTGAAGTAAGTTTGCGCGTCCATAGTGGTGGAAACGCCAATAAGCTGCCAACCCTTTTTAATTTCCAAAGTGGTGGCGGACAATATGCCAAAGACCATGAGCCATGCAAGCAAGGTACGCATAATTTTATCCTTTTAGAGTCTAACGTCATTATAGCGCAAATCTGGATAGTAAAATGAGTAAAACGAAAACGCCCATGACTCGTGCTCAAATCATGCAAAGAGTCAAGTCCAAAGAGACAAAGAGGTAAATAAAACTCTTCAAAACGAGGGCTGGACGATACTGCGTTTTTGGAAAATCGACATAAGAAAAGACGTCTCCGCTTGAGCGGACTCTAAAAAGTCTATGAAGTCATAAAAAAATGGACGTTAGAGTCTCTTTGTCAACTCTGTTTTTTAAGATTGTAAAGACGCCATTGGCGTAAAGCGAGTTTTTAAAACCTTCTCCAATATTGTCCGTTAGAAAATAATTCACTTTTTTAGAGAGCAATGCGTCTGGGATGACCATGGCGGGTTTGGCGTTTGAATTGAAAAGTGGATTTTTGGCGTACTCCATCTTTTTGATTTTAGCGTCTTGAATCTCAACGGTAATTATATACTTCTTGCGGTTGCCCAACTCTCCAAAGTTCTCAAAGTCATCACACATAAAAGCGACGACGACGCTCTCTTTGTCGTCTTCAACATGCAATTTTTTCCCGAGAATCAAAGCCGTCGCCATTTTGACTCTCGCGTTTTTGACAATTCTCGAAAACGTCGGACGGGAGACGCCCATGGACGCCGCCGCTTCCTCTTGATACATCCCCTTAAAGTCCATGAGATATATCGCCTCTATCTCTTCATGGTGCAAGTTTATGAGCCCCGTCGAGTCTGGGGTTGGAGAAAAGTCTCTATATTTCGGTTTGAAAAAGAGTTCCCTCTTCGATTTTAATCTTGCCATTACATTAATTCCATAGTTTAGTTTGTAAAATTATAGCAAAATAAATGTGATAATTATTGACATATGTTCATAATTGGATTATACTTCCGCAGATTAACAGAAGGTTTGGTTATGTTAAACATAAGCAATGTGTATAGTTTTTACTCGAGTGGCTTTAAAAACATGAAAATTGGCAAGACTTTATGGAAAGTGATATTCATTAAAGTCTTTCTTATTTTGATAGCGTTGAACTACTTCGTATATGACAAGTCGATTAATACGGAGTTTAAAACAGAGCGAGAAAAAGCTGATTACGTGTATAACAATTTAAAAGGAGAGTAGAATGGAAGACGCGTTAGTTGATTGGAGTCGGGCTCAGTTCGCCTTGACGGCGTTGTATCATTGGATATTTGTGCCGTTGACGTTGGGGCTTGGGTTTATCGTGGCGATAATGGAGACTATATACTTCAAAACGCGAAGCGAATTTTGGAAAAAAACGACTAAGTTTTGGATGACGCTTTTCGCGATTAACTTCGCGATAGGCGTCGCCACGGGCATCATCATGGAGTTTGAGTTTGGAACGAACTGGGCGAATTACAGCTGGTTCGTCGGAGACATATTTGGAGCGCCTCTCGCGATAGAGGGGATTTTGGCTTTCTTCATGGAGAGCACGTTTTTCGCGGTGATGTTTTTTGGCTGGGAGAAGGTGAGCAAAAAGTTTCACCTTCTCTCCACTTGGTTGGTCGCCGTAGGCTCGAACCTTTCCGCCCTTTGGATTTTGGTGGCGAACGCTTGGATGCAGTACCCGGTTGGGATGAAGTTCAATCCGGACACGGTGAGAAACGAGATGGACAACTTTTGGGACGTGGCTCTTTCGCCCGTAGCCATTCCCAAGTTTTTGCACACCATTGGAAGCGGTTACGTAATGGCTTCCGTGTTCGTCGTGGGAGTGAGCGCCTGGTATCTTCTCAAAAACAGAGACGTGGAATTCGCCAAAAAGTCCATGGTGGTTGGCGCCACTTTCGGTCTTTTGGCCTCGTTCTTTTTGCTTTTGAGCGGAGACGAGTCGGCGCACCAAGTGGCGCAAAAACAACCCATGAAGTTGGCGGCCATGGAGGGTCTCTATGAGGGGAAAACGCAAGCCGGCATCGTCGCCATAGGTCTTTTAAATAGTAAAAAGACGTTGACGAACGAGGAGGACGCGTTTGTGTTTGAGTTTGAACTACCCTACGCTCTTTCTCTTTTGGGTTATCACTCTCCAAGCGCCTTCGTTCCCGGCGTCAAAGATTTGGTGTACGGAAACAAAGAACATGACGTCATGAGCGTTCAGGAGAAAATGACCAAAGGCGCGCTCGCGGTGGGCGCTCTCGAAGAGTACAAAGAGGCGAAAAAAGCGCAAAACGTAGAGGGAATGAAGATAGCCAAAGAGATGCTTGATGAACATATGAAGTATTTTGGTTACGGACACATCAAAAAAGCCGAGGACGTGGTGCCACCCGTGGCGCTGACTTTCTACTCCTTTCACCTGATGGTTTCGCTTGGCATGTGGTTTTTGACGCTTTTCGCGTTGGTGCTATTTTTGCTCTTTAAAAACAAGATCATGAACTATCCAATCGTGTTGAAAGCGGCCGTTTTCACGATTCCCTTGGGCTTTTTGGCGGGAGAGACCGGTTGGGCGGTCGCGGAAGTGGGTCGTCAACCTTGGGCGATACAAGATTTGATGCCCGTTGGCATGGCGGCGACTCACATATCGTCTACGAACGTGATGGTTAGTTTCTTTTTATTCGCGTTTTTATTTACGGGGCTTTTGATAGCCGAGATAAAAATCATGACAAAACAGGTCTCAAACGGACCCGATGGAGGACATTAGCATGGGCTTTGGCGATTTGGATTTATTGACGCTGCAACAACTTTGGTGGAGCATAGTCTCTCTTTTGGGCGGGCTGTTCGTCTTTTTGATGTTCGTTCAAGGCGGACAGACGCTTATCTACAAACTCTCGGACAGCGAGATAGAAAAAACCATGCTCATCAACTCCATTGGGAGAAAATGGGAGCTGGGCTTTACGTCTCTCGTCCTTTTTGGCGGCGCCTTGTTCGCCGCGTTTCCACTCTTTTACGCCACGAGTTTTGGCGGAGCGTACTGGGTTTGGATAGCGATTTTGTTCTGCTTCATCATTCAAGCGGTGAGTTACGAGTACCGCATGAAAGAGAACAACTTTTTGGGCAAAAAAACCTATGAGGCGTTCATGTACGTAAACGGCACGCTGGGAACTTTTCTTTTGGGAGTGGCGATTTCGACTTTTTTTAGCGGAAGCGAGTTTGTTTTGGATTCCAACAATTTCGTACATTGGCAAAATCCATTGAGAGGATTAGAAGCTCTTTTAAACCCTTACAACTATCTACTAGGATTTTCTTTGGTCTTTTTGGCGAAGATAAGCGGCGCCTTGTATTTTATAAACAACGTAAACTATGAACCCATCAAACTAAAAGCGGTCGCCTCCATAAAAGTCAACATGATATTTTTCTTGATTTTCTTTTTGGGCTTTGCCGCTTGGGTTCTCACAAAAGAGGGTTTCGCCGTAGACGCAAACGGCGTTATAAGCATGGAAGCTAACAAATACTTGCATAACTTCCTAGAGACGCCAATCGTTTTGGGCATGTTTTTGCTCGGCGTCGTTATGGTTGTTATAGGCGTGTTTGTAACCATAAAGTTTAACTTCACTTGTTGTATCATTACGAGTGGAACGGGAGTCGTTCTGACCGTTATGTCCATCCTTTTAAACGTTGGACTCAACAACACGGCGTACTATCCGTCCACCGTTGACCTGCAAAGTAGTGTGACCATTATGAACAGTTCTGGCAGTCACTACACGCTAACCGTTATGAGTTATACGGCGCTTATGGTGCCGTTTGTTATAGCTTACGTGGCGTACGCATGGTACTCGATGGACAAGGTGAAAATCACAAGAGAAGAGATTGAAGCGCCAGACGCTCACAACTATTAGGAGATAAAGATGGAATACGTAGAATCACTTGTTTGGTTGAGTTTGTGGCCTATTGTTATATATGCGAGCTATAAAATCGTGTTTAGAAATATAAAAAAATTTGAGGAAATAAAATGAGAATAGCGATACCAGTCGATACGGACAAAGAGACGATAGTTCAAAGAACGGGACAAGCCCCATTTTTCGCGATATACGAAGATGAAAAACTAGTCGAGTTCGTTCAAAACGGAAGTAGCGAAGGTGGACGTCACCATGGAAGCACTCATGACGAGCATGGACGCAAAGACGATGAAGAACATACGCATGGACATAAAAAAGACATAGAGGGACTCAGCGGATGTGACGTCATATTGGTTCAGATGATGGGCGAACACATGAGAGAAGCGTTAGAGTCTCTCAACGTAAAAATCATAAAAATTAGAAAAAAAGACGGTGAAAAAGCTGAGGAAGCTCTCGGTAATTTTCTAAATCAATCATTGAAGTAAACTGACGTTCTGATATGCTAAAATCAACATGCGTCTTCGCGCTCGTTCTGCTTCTGAGCGCTTGCGCCGAAAAACCGGTGAAGCGCTACGACGCGAAACAACTTCTCGTGGACAAATGCGCTTCTTGCCACAATCTCGATTTGCCGCCAAAAACGTATGAGGATGAAAAAGCGCCTCCCATGATGGCGGTCGCGTTTCATATAAAAAGCTTTGCGCAAACACAGGATGAAAGTCAAAGAATCCTAAAAGCGAGAGCGTTCGTAAAAGATTACGTGATGAACCCAAGCGCGAGCAAATCCTTTTGCGACAAAGAGAGTTTGGCGAGTTATGGAGTGATGCCATCGCAAAAAGGCAAGCTAACGGAGGACGAACTAGACGCGATTAGCGCCTACATGTTTGAACGCTACACGCAAGAAAACCTCACTAAAGAACAAGCCATCCAAAACAAGCTAAACGCGATGCCAAAAGGGCAACTGCTAGCTATAAAAAACAACTGCCTGAGTTGTCACAGAGTGGAGATGAAACTTGTCGGTCCCTCTTTTAACTCAATGGCTATGAAATATAGGAACTCGCCTGAGACGCTCAAAAACAAAATCAGAAACGGGGTTGGATACATGCCCGCGTTTAAAAAACTCAGCGACGAAGAGTTGGAAGAGATGAGCAAGTTTATTTTTTCTACCGCCAAACCATGAACTATTTAACGGGAATGCTTTGAGCTACCATTGCGCTCAAGAGCACTCAAAACTCGCGCTTTTCTAGAGGTGTGAAGTAGTGGGTTGTGCTGACCCCTATTTTTTTAATAAAGCCATCTTGACAATAAGCCAAAAAAGATATATACTTTTTGATATATACCAAATCAAAAGGATTTTTTATGACAATGTTGGCAAAAGTATTTAAAAACGGTAGAAGTCAAGCGGTGCGACTTCCTAAAGAGTGCCGAGTCGATACGGATGAAGTTTATATAGAAAAAATCGGACACTCTTTGATGATAACGCCAAAAGAGAAAAGCAAATGGGACTTAATGAGACATGCGCTTGATGATATGGAAGATTTTGAGCTTGAGAGAAATCAGCCGAGTGTTCAAGAGAGGGATTTGTTTTGATATATATGCTTGACACAAATATCATCTCATACCTTATCAAAAATCGTGATATGAAGCTCATTGATAAGTTTGAAGCCATGTCAAAAGATAACACAATAGCCGTTTCATCGATAACCGTAGCTGAACTTTTTTACGGTGTCAAAAAGAAAAAGAGTAAAAAACTTGAAGTTGCAATTAGGGAGTTTTTGTCCCCTTTAGAAAAATTAGCTTTTGATGAAAATGCAGCTTTTAGTTACGGAGAGATTAGAGTAGAACTTGAATCCAACGGCAATCTAATCGGAGCCCATGATATGTTTATCGCAGCTCATGCCAAAAGCTTAGATGTTGTTCTTGTCACTAACAGTACTAGAGAATTTCAGAGAGTGCAAGGGCTTAAGATAGAGGATTGGGTACAATAATATTCTCCCCACTTCGAATATTAATCATAAAAGGGATAAAGTCCAGCTTATCAGTAATATTTTTAACTAATTACAACAATATAAAGTTATAAATTAACAATTAAAACGCTACAATAAAGATACTGCACAACAGATATTAAGTGTGTATGGTGGAGTTACTGATGAAATGATACGCAAAATCAAAGAACTTATTGTTGGGAATATTTCAATGTATAGGAAGAAAAAGAATTTTGAAATTGATATGAATGCAGACTTTGAACAACCTAGCATTTTTAGACGAAAATAATATGTGAAGGAAGTTTTAATTAGGCTGGGTTTAACTTCTGAAAACTAATCTACCACCTTTTTGTGAAATTGTATGAGAATCTTGATGGTAGTACAAACCTATAAACTGGCACTACCATCAACTCTATCAATCAAATGGATAACAGTGTTACTTGTTTAACAAAAAACAGCTTTCCATCTCTTAAAATGTTTTCTCGTAATTTATCATTGATTTTCTCAAAGTGAACGATGTCTATTTTGTAGAGTATCGGTAACTCGTTTATCTCATATCTTAAATCTCTAAACTCTTCATCACTCATCTCTAAAGAGTAGACACAAATATCTATGTCACTTTTTTCACCACAATCACCTCTGGCGCGTGAACCAAAGATGACGACCTTATCTATAAAACTGTAGTGTGCAAAAAAATCTTGTAGCTCTTTTACTACATCTGATGGTAATTGATACATCATAATTTCTGTATCAGCACACTTATAATGTCATGAAACTCTCTTAACTTTAAAGCATATTTAAAGATGTCATTGAGTAAAGCGACTGCTATCTCTTCGCTATATTCATGTGTTGTTAGGTTTCTGTCATCAATCATCGTAAACCAAATCTTATCGTCAATCAAATCAAATTCAAACGCTTTTTTTAAAACCAGTTTTTGACCGTTTATTCGTTTATCTACAAATTCAATATAATGAGACATTAATTTTCGAGAGACTTCTATCGTGTACTCAAATCTTTTAATAGCGCTGTCTCTGTAAATAATATAATCTTCATCTTCTCTTGGCTTGTATTTTATTTTTTGAAGTATATCTTCAAGTGACAACAATGCTTTTTCATTGTTTTTTAAATTTTGAATGAGTTTATCTTTCATGTACCATTCCTTTTAACTCTTTGAGCCCTTTTAAAATTTTCAAACCTAGCTTTTTATAAAGATGAGGTTAGTTCGTTTGTTATCATTAACGCTCTTTAAATTCATTTAAGTTATTCTTTAAATTTTACCTTTATCTAAATTAACAAGCGATTAATAGAAATATATTTATGTCTTGCACACATGTTAAGTGGTTTGTTTTCATAGGGACATTATA
>ERZ890953.1214-NODE-1214-length-13282-cov-4.250624_pt1 | contig 13282 bp, 6 predicted proteins | sample MGYA00521264_ERZ890953 | MGnify/ENA primary metagenome ERZ890953 (study PRJEB32303, sample SAMEA104408629) | aquatic metagenome | biome: Brackish water; feature: Chemocline; material: water | place: Baltic Sea | collected 2014-10-26T21:54:00 | depth 200 m ... | reverse complement strand
GCGGGGTCCAGAAGGCTGGCGCGGGGGAGGCCCGGTAGCGGGGTCCAGAACGTAGCGTAGGCGAAAAGGGTGGGCAGAAGGAGGTGGATTCAGGCCTAGTCTGAGGCTTCGCCCTGGGATTCGAGAACCACATCCTCCTCGGCATCGAAACCCCCGCGTCTCGCGATATCCGCGAAGACTTCCCCCATTCGACCATGGAGATTCACCGCCTCGGACAGGTCGGCGGAGTCGTTGAAGCCGTCGATGTACTCCAACCTGTGAAGTCTCTTGAGTATGAGCAGCATGTCGTCGGAGTCTATCGCCACTCCTTGGCTGTTCAGGAACCGCAGTACACTGTCCCCTTTCACATAGGTCATTGGCCGCTCGTAGAACGGCCAAAGGCAGAAAAGAACCAGCCGCTCCTGCCATGTCAGTTCATCGCGCAGCCTGTCGACAGCAGCGCGGAGGTACTCCGATTGGGTACATGCGATCTCTTCAGCGACCACGAGGCTCGCATGCGCGTTGAAGCTCGCCTCACTTTCAGCATCCCGAAGTGCAGATCGAAGACCGCAGAGCAGGCGTGCACCAGTGGTTGAATCGCCGATCCCACTACTCAGGAACGATTCTGCAATCCGTGACGCTGACTCAAAACAGTGCCGGTCGAACGCATCCACGGTGATACCCCGCTTGAGGCGCTCGTGTTCCTTCCATTCCTTGCGCGCTTTCTTCCACGCCGCCTTGACCAGCGCCTTCGCCAACATCTTCTCCGCAATTGCGGGCACCGCAGCGAGAATTTCGATCCCCATTCCCGTCATGAACGTCTCCTCATCTTCATCAGGTCTGCCGCCTCAGCTTCAACTCGACCCCCTCATCCTCCAGTACCTCGTTGAGCTTCGCGATCAACTCGTCCGAGATCTCGAGGGGAAGCTCCAGCGTGACCACGAACTCCATCTCCACCCCGACCTCGGCGGTCGCAGCCGTCAGCGCGGGCATTGCCTCGGCCAGCAGCGTGAGCTGGGTCGGGCTCATGCGGGCCGTACCGCCCGGCTTCTGCTTGACCTTCGGTGGCGTTGGGGGCGGCGGGGGCGGCGGCGCGAAGCTCGGCACCTTGAACCGCGCCTGGTCGGCCTGGTCCCAGTCGCAGGGCCAGTCTCCGCCGGCACGAGCCAGGACGCGGGCAGAAATGGCCCCGTTGATGTCGTCTCCGACCCTCGGCCACGGAAGGGTGACCCCCGAGCGCGTCGATAGGGCCTGGGCCAAAGCACCCGCTGTGGTCTCGCCACCGGTCCACGCCTCGGGCAGGGCCTCGTCAGTGAACGAATCCGGTGGGATGAGTGCCGGGGGGCTCCGCAGTTTGCCGTTCTTCACCGCCAGCCCCTGGGGCACCGGCTCCTTCCACAGGCTCGCGGCGCCCTCCAAGAGCCAGACCTTGCCGGCAGCCACTGCTTCCGTCACGGCCGTGGTCACGACCGCGTCGTCAGCCCGGGGAATGGCCCGGGGTTCCTCGAACCCGCCCTCCGCCGGCACCATCACGACCTCGCCGCCAGCGAACAGCGCGTAGAGGGAGGAAGCGTCCACGCTCTCCCCATCCCACAGCCCTGGAAGCCCACCCGGTGCGACCAGGGACGACAGGAGGCTCGACAGCTCGGCATTCTCTGGCAGGACGACCTGCATCTCGCGCTCGCGCAGCTCCGTGTCCGCTGGCTCCTCCCGCCACCAGGTCCGGTAGCTCCCGTCGGGCCGCCTCATGCGCAGCACGACGAGCCCCTCGCGACACGCGGTCGCCATGGTCTCGCGCACGGCCTCCGTTCGAAGCACCTTGGGAAGCTCGGGCCACTGGGCGAACGCCTCCACGACGTCGCGGAGGTACCGCTCGGTGTGCCTGCCGCGGGTCCAGACATCGTAGGGGCCACCGGGGAGCATGGCCTCGGCGTTGACTGCGCCGTCCTGGATGCGGAACCGCTTGTCGGCCTTGAAGACCCCGAGCAGGCTCCGGCTGTCGGGGGTCACCTGCCATGCCCGCGCCTTGCCCGTCTTGTCGAGTGTGACGCCGACGCACCATGCCTGCCGGATGCGATCCGGGATGGCCTTCTCGCTGGCCTTGATCTCCGTTTCGAGCTTGACCTTGCGGACCGCATCCAGATCCTGGTCCTTCAGCTCGATAGCCACCCTCTGCCAAGCCAGGTATTCGGCCACCGCCTCCCGGGCGGTGTCCAAACCCACCTTGGACGGCACACCAACCACGATCAGGTTGGTATTCCGCCTTCCGCGCTCCGCAGTGGTGGTCTGCTCGATGTAGCGCACAGCTGCGGCGCTGGGCTTGTCAGGATCGCTGGCCGCTGACAGGCCGAGTACCAGAAAGTGGAAGTCGGTATCGTCGGTGATGTCGCCCGGAGAGGCGGGGAACTTGTGAACCCTGGCGCCAGTGCCCGCCGCGTCGAAGAGGCTCTTGACCTTGCCGACCGAGGCCCCCAGGTAGGCGTCGACTTCCCCACGTACCTTGTCGCACCACTGATCGTGCATCTGCTTGAGGTTCGGCGCCGCACCGAGGCGCCAGGTGCGGGGGAGGCCGTCGTCGTCCTTGTCCTCGACGCCTTCCTCGTCCAGAAACCACGAGGTGCGCGCCCAGCCCGTCAACGCCTTGCAGAGCTGGATTCGGTCCGGGCGGTTCTGCCCCAGCAGCCGGAACAGGTCGCCCACGACCGCCTTCTGGCCCACAGGCTGGGAGTGCAGGAAAGTGGCGACGACGGCCTGCTCGACCTCCCGGTGACGCAGCAGCGCGTACTGGCCCTGGGCCTCCCGCGCCTTGTCCATCTCGCCCTGGAGGATTGTGCGCCAGTCCTGACGGCGCCCTTCGACCTCGTCCTTGTTGGCGACGTCCACCATCTCGCGGAGTGATTCCGACAGGTCCGACTCGCCCGGTGCAGCTAGGAAGACACCAGGACCGATCACCGGAGAGTCGTCCCACATAGCGGAGTCCCGCAGGGCCAGGGCGAAGGTGCGAAGGACGCCGCGCGTCCTCTGGAAGCCCGAGATCTGCGTCCACTTGTGGTAGAGCACCTCGGTGAGATTCGGGTCAAAGGGATACGACGCGCGCAGCGCAGCCTCGATATCGCCCCGGAGGCGGTCGGCGTCCTCGTCGAGGGTGACGATGCCCGCCACGGCCGCGGAGACGTTCGGCCCCACATGCGAGGTGTCCGAGTAGGACGCGGCTGTGAAGAGGCGACGGCGCAGTACCTCGGAGACATCCTTCTTCTCAACGGGTTGGATCGGCTCTTCCTGCTCCCGCCGGAGTACGTCGCTCAGGCGGAGGGCGACCCGGCGGCCGAGGCCCTCGTTGAAGCGGGGATCTGAGGCCAGCAGGGAGACCACCATTGCCGCGCCCTTGGTCGCCGCAACCGCCTGGGAGAGCGACTGGAAGAACGTCTGCAAAGTGTCGAGCCAGCCCTCGTCCTCTCGGACCTTCTCGACAGCCCACATGAGGACCTCGTCGAGGAGGATGAGGATCCCGTCGCCCTGGTCACGGACCAGCCGAAAGAGCCCCATGTGGCTGCTGTCCCCTTCACCCAAAACGTTCTCGAAGGGAGGCGAGTCGCGCTCTTCCTCTACGCTGGACCCGATGGCATCCAGGCCGGCGGCGCCTGCGAGCTGCCAGGCCAGGACGTTCCAGGGGTACAAGAACCTGGCGACCTCGCCCTCTGGCGACCGAGCAGCGACGCCCAGCTTGGGGTCCAGCTTGTCGAAGCCCACGAAGCCCACCCGAGTGTTCGGCGGCCGCCGCCCGATGCTGTTCACGAACTCCTGGACGGCGGGCAGGTGCTCTGGCAGCTCCGAAGGCGCGCGAACGAGGTGGTAGAGGGTGAGCAGCGTGTGTGTCTTGCCGCCGCCATAGGTCAACTCGAGCTGACGCACCGCCTTGTCGGACTCACCTGCGAGGCGTAGCACGACATCTCGCGCCAGCTTCTTGAGGTTTGCGGTTGGGTAGGTCAGCGCGAAGAACTCCAAGGGGTCGCGGTAGACCATCGGCCCTTCGCCCATCACGGCCTTGGTCAGATCGGCGGCGAAGAACGCGAGCGACAGGTCCCCGGTGCGGATCTCCTCGCGGAGCTCCATGACCTGGTGCCAGGGCTGGACGTGCGACGGGCTCATGATTTCACCGAATAGGGCATGGGTTCCTGCTTGTCCGACGTGGTGGCGCCCACGCCGAGGTGGTTGGAGAGGGCTTCGAGCAGCTCGCGCTCGCCCGAGCCCCTCTCAGAGAGCTCGATGGCGGCCTGCAACACCTGGTGGAAGGCGATATCCCGGATGAGGGCGTGGCTGGCGATGTAGCGGTCGAGGTCCGACAACTCGCCCTTCTTCCACAGGTGCATGCACCGATGGACCTTGTCGATCACGGGCACAGCGCGTCCGCCGGGTGCGGACTCGCCCAGCCCCTTGCCGGTCCGCCGGTGCCAGGGCTTGAGCGTCACCTTGATTCGCTTGTCATCATCGATGCCCCCACCGTCGTCGCTGTCCTCGTCCTCTTCGCTGTTCTCGTTGTCTTCATCTTCTTCGTCGTCCTCTGCGCTGGTATGGCCTTTGATCTGGAGGAGATCCCAGGCATCCACGAGGTCGCTGTCCGAGAGCCCACAGGACACGGCGTAGAGGATGACGGGGCCGATGGGCACCTCGGCGGTTCCGAAGGACTGTCGATGCAGCAGCCAGTAGCTGGTGACCGGGTCGAGGAGAGAAGCCGCGGAGGCCTCGCCGCTCTGCGCCAGGACCCGGCCGACGACGAACTCGACCACCATGCGGCGAGCCTGGGCCAGGAACTCGTTGACGCCGAGCGCCTCGCCCTGAGCGTCGGCCTTCTTGACGAAGGGGTGCTGGGAGTAGGCCTCGAGCGCCGGACCAGTCGCCGCCCACACGAAGTCGGGGCCGCGAATGCCCTGGTCCCAGAACAGGCGCAGGCGGTCGCCGATGTTGGCCCGCATCTCGTCGAGCACGGTGGTGTCGAAGCCTGGGCGCGCGCTGCGCGGCCGCTTCCGGCAGACCAGCCAGACCGACGAAGACAGCGCCGCCGAGCCCAAGGAACGTGTGCGGGCCTGCCGCTCCGTCTGGATGGGCCAGGAGCCGGTCACCTGGAAGCCGGCGCGGATCAAGGCCGACACCAGCGCCTCCCAGGCATCAGGCTGCTTATTGGCGAAGACCACCACAAGGCGCCCGTCCGGCTTGAGCGCCCGCCACATTGCCTGGAAGGAGCGGAACATGCCGTCCTCGTAGGTGGCGCGGGCCACGTCACAATCCCCCTCGAAGCGGCTGGCGTCCTCGACGAGTTCCCCGTCGTTCGCGTCCGCGTCCCATTTTGGTGCAAGGGGCGTGTCGAAGTGGCCCTGGGTGTCTATGGGGCTGTCCACGAGTAGTCGGCGCATCCACACGTAGAAGAAGTCCATCAGGTCGGAGTAGGGGATAGCGTCGTAGTAGGGCGGATCAGTGATGACGGCGTCGAGCGCCTCACGCTCGGAGGAGACGACCTCGATGGCGGATCGTCGGGCGATCTCCGGTGACTCCGCATTGGTCATTCCGAGGTTCCGCTCGACCACGAGCGACACCCAGTCAGTATCCCCGAGCCAGCCTCCGCTGCCCTCGGCGAGGGTATTTCCTTCGATGAAGTCCCAGGTCATCGGCAACGCGAACCGGGCGAAGGTGTTCATGATGCCGCTTTGCGTGGGTGACGGATCGGGGCGGCAGATGGTGCTGCATCGGTCAAGCAGTCGGTTGAAGCGTACACATAGGTAGGCGTAGATGGCCTCAATCCAGTTGCTCGGGTAGCCGAGGCCAGTCATCTCCGAAGCAGAACTGCGGATGGCCTTCAAGAAGGTCCCAAGCGCTACCAGTTGCCTGGTAGTAAAGAGCTTGTCCCAAGAGTCCAGTCCGTATCCATCTACCGAAAACGCTCGACTCGCCCCCTGACCAGCCTTCGGAGTGGGTTCGGTCGGCATTCCCAGATGAACATCGGCGAATGTGCTGGATAGCGCGATCGCAGAATTCGCGCAGGCGTCGGTCTCCTCGATTCGAGGCAGCCTGAACTCCTTGCCCTTTGCCCCCGAGACAACCACCGAGGTCATGCGCTGACCGAGCTGTCCATCCACGCCACGCAGTCGGATGTCGTCCATCGACATCGGGGCGTCGCAACAGGGGCAGACAGCTCCGGCCCGATTCATCGTGCCCTTCCCGACCTCCTTATCCTTGGCAATTTTCTGATTGCGATTTCCCTTGGGCACGGGGAGGTGCATGCGAACCCCGAAGACAACGCGCTTTCCACCCGGCGCTGCTCCGTCGTCCACCGTCGCCATCGTCAGGACCGCCCTTGTGTTCTCCTTCTTCGACAGCCAGCGGGTCTTCAGCAGCGGTAGATCCGCACCGCACTTCTTGCAGGGCCCAGTGCGCGCCCACAGATAGGCCATCGTCGGCACGACAACCCACATGGGGGAGTCCACACCAGGCTCCCCGCCATCGAACAGTTCGGCGTTCTTGGCGCGGGCGTGCTCTTCTGGGTCGGTACCCGGGGGCACTGCCTCCCATGCAAGGGCCTCCTTTTGTCGCGGTGCGCGCAGCTCCACGTACACCGGGTAGAAGGCGGCAAGCTCCTCGGCGACCCGGGCGTGTACCCACTGACCCCAGGCGCGAAGGTGCCAGGAGAGGTCTGCGGAAGGGCGCTTCTCCTGGCCGAACATCGCCTGCTGGGTGCCCTTCTTCTGCCCGCGCCGCCCAGCGGAGCGCTTGCTGCTCTTGCCCGGTCCCTTGAACCAGGACGCGCGGAAGGACTCTTCGTTCCACGCGAACTCTGGGATGGGAAGCTCTTGCCCGGCGAGGCGCTGCGGGTACTCCAGGGTACAGCGCAGTAGGAACCATGCGACCGGGTTGAGATCGGCGGCTAAGGCCTCGCAGCCCAGGCGCATCGCTTCCAAAGGGATGGCGCCACCGCCCGAGAAAGGATCGAGCACGCGAGGTGCCCGACCGCCGTGCGCTGCGTGGATACGCGCTCGGACCTCGTCGAACTCCGCACTGGCTTCCTGCCCCCAGTGCAGGATCCCACCTTCCGTGACCTCCCGCTCCTTGAGCTGCCCGCGCTTGTTCTTCTTCTGGACGACCTTGATTTCGCCCCCGATCTGCGCGATCAGCTCCCGCTGCTCTTCGGCGCTCTCGGGGGCGGGGAGCAGCGTTGCCGCGATGCATGCTCGTGCGGCGGCGAGGGGGCGCCGCGCCGGCCAGATGTGCAACGTGGAGATGTGGCCGTGGCGGATGTTCTTCTCATGTACCGAATCGAGGGACGCCTGCCGGAGCGGGAAGGCAACTTCGATGAGGCGGCGGTCGGTGGTCATCGGTGGGCTCTCAGGGCTCGAGGTCGGCGGCAGTCATGATGTCAGTGTCAGCGATGCGAACCTTGACCTGGCGGTGGACGAGACGACTGAAGGGATCGCACACGCGGACCAGCCGAGGGTGCTCCGTCGCACAGTCGAACACCACGTAGAGCCAGTAGGCTTCGCGGAGCGTGGCTGCCTGCGCCCATTCGTTGTAGGACAGCTCGACCTCGCCTGAGTGCGAGCGCCCTTTGACCTCGACGCAGCGTCGCTCACCGCTCTCGCCAGCATGCACCGGCGGACGGACCACCTCGATGTCGAAGCCGGGCCAGTCGGTGAGTCCGGCGGCTCGGGCCAACTCGGGGGTGTGGACATCCCGAACCTTCGAGCCTCGGGCGCGTTCGTAGGCGGCGACGGTCTCCATCGCCCTCATCTCGACGGCGTCGTCGTAGGCCTCGCGGTCGCGGGGCTCAAACGACGGTAGCACCCAGGCGTGGGCCAGGAAGGTGACTGGGCCGGGGCGGATGAGCTCGATCTCGCGGTCGATGGCACCCAGAGCGTCCCTGCGACGAGCATCCAGGCGGCGCATGCGCTGCTTGGCCTGGGCCAGAGGGCCACGGGCCTTGGTGTTGCCGTTGGCCACCTTCTCTCTCAGCCGGTGGTGGCGGCCGAGAAGATCGGCTTGAAGTCCCGCGAAGCCCTTGACGACGGCATCGCGCTGGTCCGCCCGCGCGTGGAGGCGGCGCTCTCGCTCGTGCTGGACCTGCTCTTCGAGCACCACATCTTCGAGGTAGTGTTGGGCCAGGAGCCGGAACCCCTCGCCAGGGAGTGATGCTAGCCCATCCGGTAGCCCGACGCCGCGTTCGGGTCGGATGAGCAGGAAGTGCTCGACCGACGCCGGCTCGCACTGGCCGTCCGACCGCTGCCGTACGGCCACTAGCCGCGAAGTCAGCACCTCCGGGCGCGACAAGCTCGCCAGAGCGGTGTCCGCGGCCCTCTGCACCGACAGGAGCGCTACGTGGAGCAGGTACGGCTCATCAGCCGTGGGATCAACGAAGATCGCCCCCCGAAGAGGAGCGTCCTCATGCCGGTGGACCAGCGACGCGTGGATGTGCTCGAACACCGGCGAGCCCGGATGGACGAAGATGGCCTCGTACGCATGTTGGCGCTGGACGGTGAAGCGGCCTCGCTTCTCCTCCGCGACCGAGGCCACCAGCGCACGGAGTGGGGCACCCGCGCCCTCCACGACCTCATCGAGCCGGAACATCCCATCAGGATCGCCAACCAGGCGGAGACCGAGCAGTGGCGCAGAACTGGCGAGGAAGCCGGCGACGTGGCCTGGGAGCAACTGCCTTAGCGCCTCGGTCTCCCGCTCCTCCCGCAGTCGAGGAAGGTGAACGGCCACATCGCCGCCGTCCCCGTATAGGCGGGCTTCACGAGCCCGGAGGGCCTCGACCTGCTCCTTGGTCAGCCGGCCGTCGATCCGGCCTTTCGCTTCGCTCTCGGCGGCATCCGAAGTCAGGGTGGTCATCAGGTCGCGGATGGACATCCCGTCGAAGACCCGGCCGACCACGTCAAAGACCTTGTCCGAGTCGAGTTGCCGGCGGATCTTCTCCAGCTTGTCAAGCAGCGTGATCATCACGCGGCCTTCTCGCGTGTTCTCGGCCACGAGGTTCAGGATCACCACGGGGTCATGGTCCTGACCGTAACGATGGATGCGACCCATGCGCTGTTCAAGGCGCGCGGGGTTCCAGGGGATGTCGTAGTTGACCATCAGCCAGCACTGGCGCTGGAGGTTGATCCCCTCCGCAGCCGCGTCAGTGGCTACCAGCCACTTGGCGCCACCCTCCGCTAGCGGCCTGTTGAAGCTCGCGGCCTGCTCGTCACGCTCCTTCCAGTCCATACCGCCATGGATGGTCGCGATTCTGTCGGCCTCGCCGATGGCCTCCAGGCGGGCGATCAGGAAGTTGGCGGTGTCGCGGTGCTCCGTGAAGATGAGCACCTTCTGCCCATGATATTCGGGCGAAGCCAGCCACTCGCGCAGCTTCCGGAACTTCGACTCTTCCTGGTCGTCGGCGTAGACCGCTTGGGCCAGGTCCCGTAGCCGCTCGACCTCTTCACGCTCGGCCTGAAGCTCGGCCAGACTTGTGGTGACCACAGCCTGCATGAGATCGTCGGCCTCGACCTCGTTCTGCTCCCGACCACCGACTGTGTCCTCTTCGTCGGCGGTGCGGTCCTCGAAGGGATCATCGAGGTGGTCGGCGAGGCGGTTCAGCTCTTCGATGGTCAGCTCGCCGGCCTCGACGCGCTCGATGAGGGCGTCGAGCCGGCCCAGCCGGTTCTCGAAGGAGCGGAGAATGGCCCACGTCGAAGACGCCAACCTCCGTTGGAAGATGCTCATCGCGAAGCGGATGGCGCCGCGGTTGAGGATCTTGGAGAGGTTGAAGTACTTCTCGATGTAGCGCGTGGTCTCGTCGTAGAGAGTCTGCTCGGACAGCGCACCCTGGGTCAGGGGGTAGGCGACGGTGTGGCACTCACGCCGGGGGTAGATGCGAGTGCCGTCATACCGGACCATCTCCTCCTTCGTGCGCCGTATGAACCGGTGCGCCCGCCACTCGCGAGACTGGGCTTCGAAGGCGTCGATGGTCGTCAAGACCTGGGGCTCCAGGAGCCGCCAGACGCAGTAGTAGGGGAAGTCCTTCCCCATGTGCGGCGTGGCGGTGAGAAGGAGGACATGAGGACAGGCCCAGTCCAGGTCCCAGCGTGGGTCCGGGTTCGACACGCCGCAGAGCGCCTCGGCCAGGCGGTAGCGGTCAGTCGCCCGGAGGCCCAGGTCGTCGTCGCGGTCAGCACTGAGCTTGTGCGCCTCGTCGAAGACCACGAGGTCGTAGGGCAGGACGGTGTCCTCTTGCAGGCGCCCGAACATGCGCTGCCCGGCGAGCGTGTCCACGCTCACGATGAGGTGGTCGCTGTCCTCGCCCTCGAAGGGGTTGCCCTTGCGGGAGTCGGTGCCGCGGATGATACGGAATTCCAGGGCGAAGAGCGTGTGCAGCTCCCGCTGCCAGTTGCCGACCAGCCCAGCGGGTGGGACGATGAGGATTCGACGAAAGCGCCTGCGGCAGAGCATCTCTCGAAGGTAGAGGCCCGTCATGATGGTTTTGCCGGCACCGGCGTCGTCGGCGAGCAGAAAGCGCAGGCGTGGCTCGCGCAGCAGGTGATCGTACACGGCGATCCGCTGGTGCGGCAGCGGGTCGATGAGGGAAACCTCGGTAGCGAAGGAAGGGTTGTGCTGGTGGCCCCAGGTCAAGCGCTCGGCCTCTATGAGCGCACGCACGACCCGCGGGTTCGCGTCGAAGGTGATCGGGGGCGCGCAGCCCTGGATGCCTTCCACTGCCGCCGCTCGGAGGTCCGCTAGCTGCCAACGGGCGAAGCTCGGAAGGTCCTCACCGAGCATCTCCTCGGCGAGGTCGGCGGCGTCTAGGTAACGCCCAGCTTTGTAGAAGAGCGCGACGGCGCTCACTGCGAGGATCCCCCTGGTCCGCGGCAAGTGCGAGGGCACCTCCCTCAAGGCTGTCCGCTCCTCCACACCGGCCTCCGCATAGGCCTCACGAGCGATGATGTCCTGGCCCTTGCGCAGCAGCAGCTCGGCGCGAGCGGCGAGGTTCTCGGCCCGCATGTGGGCGTCAGGGAGCATCCGAGTCCTCCAGGTCGCGCAAGAGCACCCTACATGCCTTGAAACCGACCACACAGGCCGTTCCAGGCAGGGCGCTCCGTCCGTTCTTGAGTTGTCGCAGCTTCTTCTTCAGCCGCTTCTGGAGATCGGCGTCGGAGCCCGAGTCGGAGCCGCTCACCTCAAGTCGCTGCGCCGTCTCGAGATCGCGGTCACGGTCTGGCGTGTTCACGTAGTAGTCGGCCCCGGTCCTCGTCTCGGCACGGGCGATGGCCACGCGCTCCGTGGTCAACTCAAGGGCCGCTAGCCCGACAGCATACGCAGCATCGCGAGTCGCGTCGTCGTCGTTGTTCCAGGCCGCCTGCGCTCGCTCGCTGGGGATCGACCACTCGCAGGTGCAGATCACCTCCTCGGCCGCGACTACCTTGACCCCCACGGGTGGCTCGTGGTGCCGGGAGAGGCACACGTCGGCAGCTTCCGCGTAGGCGGCCCCCAGCGCGGGACTCAGACCCCGGTGACGCTCGTGAAGGGTGGCAAAGTTCGGAAGGTGACGAGTCACTGGCCAGCCTCCTCCTCAACGCGCTCGGAGCGCCGGAGGGTGGCCAGGAGACCCAAGTTCACCCCGGTCATTGCCCACCTCCTTCCCGCCCCTTCTCGACCTCCTGGCTATCCGCTGCGCTGCCCGAGCACACCCATTCGTCCACCTCTTCGAGCCTGAACTTCCACAGCCGGCCCACACGGTGGGCGGGGAGGGCGCGACTCTCGATCCATCGGTAGACGGTGTCCCGCGCAACTCCCAGGTGCTGCGCCACGTCATCTACCGAGACCCACCGTTCCGGCATTCCGCCCTCATCGCTCGTAGTGCGAGTGGATGAAGTGAACAAGTAGCGGTTCGTCCTCGTGAGTGCCAGCCCTAGTCGATGAGGATCAGTGAGGATCGGTCCGCGATCCGTCCTGGCCAGATCCTGTCCAACATCGCTTCCGGTGGTGGCCGGCTGAACGCCTGTGCAGTATGCTCCTCATCGCCATCCCCAACCCTGGGAGGATGCCGATGCCCCTGCTTCTGTCCGGCTTTGTCCCTCGCTCCTCGCTCCTCGACGATCCCAACTTCTGGCTACGCGATCTCCGCCTCGGCCGCCACGCCGAGTTGGTCCGCTACCTCGGCGACGACGACTACCGCGCCGCGCGGATCGCCTCACTCCTGCCCACCCGCCGGGCCCTCGCCTGCGTGGCCGACTGCCTCCAGCTTCCCGTCGACGGCACCACCGCCGATCTCCGCGCGCGGCTGCTCTCCCTGGGCGCCGAGATCGCCCCCTACCTGGCCGCCGCCGACTTCGCCCGGGGCAAGCACCCCGACGCCATCGGGGAGGTCGCCGCCGCCCTGCCCGCCGCGATCCGGGCCGGCTGCCTGGACCGGAGCCGCCGGCCCGATCCCCTGCTGCTGGTCCTGCACCTGGCCCACGCCGCCCCCGAGGCGTTGGTCCACGTGCGCGGCCTCTCCGCCTGGAATCGCCGCAACTCCCACAGCTACGTCCTCATGGAGCGCGTCACGCCCCTCCAGGACGGTCTGCTCGACTTCCTTACCGCCGAGCGCGTCGAGGCGGCCATCGCCCCAGTCCCCCGGCCGGCCGGCGTGCCCCCGCTCCGCTTCGAGTTCGCCTTCTCCCGGCCTGACGGGGGCATGCTCCTGGGCCTGCGCCGCAACCTCCGCCGCGCCCACCACTGGAGCGACGACGGCGCCCTCATCCACCACGGCCACGAGGAGGACCTCGTCCTGCTCCACTTCCTCGACGACGGCCGGCGCCTGCGCCTCGCCAGCCGCACCCAGCGCTTCGCCCAGCGCCTCGCCGAGGCCCTGGTCTCGGCCTGGGCCGGCCGGCCCTGCCGCTACGCCGAGGACATCCTCTCGGCCCACCCCGCCGCGCTCCGCCGCATGGTCTCGGCGCTCGTCGGTGGCATGGCCCCCGGGCTGCGCCTGGTGGGCGTGGACGTGCGCGAGTGCCCGCTGGAGGGCAACCCCAACCTCTCGCTGCGCGTCTCCCCGCGCTACCCCGACCTGGGGCCGGCCATCGCCCACTTCGAGGCCACCACCGGCCCCCTGCTGGAGCAGCTCGACCACATCGAGCGGGTGCAGCTCGCGTTCGGGGAGCGCGACGTGGTGGTGGACTTCCGCGGCGACGGCCGCGCGCCCCTGGTGCAGTTCGGCGACGGCCGCCTGCCCCGCTCCGACGCCGCCGCCTTCCGCGCCCTGGTGGCTCGGCAGTTTGGCCTCGGCGAGCACCCGGCCTCC
>ERZ890953.1213-NODE-1213-length-13288-cov-10.698179_pt1 | contig 13288 bp, 12 predicted proteins | sample MGYA00521264_ERZ890953 | MGnify/ENA primary metagenome ERZ890953 (study PRJEB32303, sample SAMEA104408629) | aquatic metagenome | biome: Brackish water; feature: Chemocline; material: water | place: Baltic Sea | collected 2014-10-26T21:54:00 | depth 200 m ... | reverse complement strand
TCTCACCCACCTTACCCAACATGCCCGGAACCCCACAGACGGATTTTCTCTTCCGGTCCATGACAAACCAGAAAAAGGGGAAAACCACATGCTCAATCAACTCAAAGAGGACAAATCCTATCACCAGAGTTATTATTATAGCTTCCATTTGGATCAGGGTGGTATGATAACATAGTCGTCCTCGTAGATGCCCTTTTTTGCTGTCCTATGGCAGGCGGAACAGCTGGATAAGGAACCAATGGACTCCCGCTTCAATACTTTCTGAGATACTTCGTGGTGCTTTTCCTGAATATAAGGGATCTCGGTAATCCGCAGGGGTGTTCGATTGCCCAGGCTCCGCATAATCTTTACAGCTCGTTTTGCCGAGGAATATTCTGCTGCATTCGCTTTAAGGTATTCTGCAATTTTGCTTTTTGACTTTGGATCAAGCTCGATTACCTCTCCGTAATGATCTTCAAGTCCGACCAGAATTTTATCCCATGATCCCGATGGTAACAACTCGGGCTGATACGCGAAATGACAACCCCCGCACTCTTCCATGTATGTCGGGTTGTCTACGGGCCTTAAATACCGTTTCTTATGATCTCTGGAATTTTCTCGATACCCTTCTTGATGCCGACTTCGCTTTCCCTCACTATCGTGATCATCATCACGATCAGCCAGGACCGCATAGAACGCTCCGTTTATCATCACTAAAAAGGCCGCCAAGAAAATAATCCACTTTCGTGATCCACTCATATCATGCCCCTTTCACGCTATGGGTTTAATGACCATCATTGAGCCAGTTACCGCACTCCTGACGCTACGCCCTCTTTTAGCCGCATTCAGCCTAAAAGAGAGGGATGTTCTGTTTTGGTATGATTAGCAGAGGATACAGAGGTTTAACAGGTAAGTCGGGGAAGATTGGATAATTCCCTCATCATGCAGTTGAGGTACAAAACCCTTATGGATTTGGTTTTTAGAATGAGAATCAGTTAAAATAAATAAGATGAACGGCTTATCAAGGACTTTGGCATTACCAATCGAGGTGGAAGCAACCGCAGCCTTAAACGTCTGACCATCCTCGATATTACAGCTTTTACAGTGGCTACTTGCATGGTGACTATGGAAAGGTGAATTTTCTTTGGCATCTATTTCATCTTGAAGACCAAAAGAACAGGGTTGCATGCACAGGCATGCCTCGGTCATAGCACCGTTAATGAGGATACCGGGCAGGAGAACCAAAAGAATTAATATTCTGAATATTTTTCCTTTTTTCACAACAATTTTACTCTTCAGTAATGGATAGCTTGGTGCGTTATTGTGCATGGCTCTCGGACCAATCTAAACCGGCCTTCAAACATTTGTAAACCAAAAAAATCGAAAACCCACAACGCCAGAGTACATCGGTCACCCTTTGGGCCACTCTTTTCGCATCGTGCTCCAATTTTATATGATTCAAAGGAGGAAGCAGAAGAAACCTACAACCCAAGGGGAAAATCGGTACAAACACCGGTACAAGACAGTAGTCGCAAAACCGCGCTTTGAAGCTCAGCAAAATGGGATCTTGACAATCTAAACAGTTGGCGACTTGAAAAACCTTGTGATACCTTTTGAATTGGCGTATCAGAAAAAGATCTCCAACTTGGAAAAACAGTAGCAGTCATACCATACCGATATCACACGTGATTACTGTTTGGAAGCGCCTGTGAGACATAGCAGTTAGTCCCAAAACCTGAACTATCCTCGGAACATCTCCTTACAAACACATTCTGAAATCCAAAAGCATTCTATTTTGGAATAATCCCGCTACCGGTTTTATTTCGTGGCGGATTTTGTTTCTTTCAGCAAGGCTTCGGTTCCGGCTCCCCAGTTTAAAATAGCGCCGAGGGCATCCTTCATGGGAACCACCAGCCTCTCAACTTTTTCAGGGCTGACAATTTGGAGCGTCCCAACCCCGGGTGTTGGCGACAGTGGCAGGAAAACTGTAAACTTGCCATCGATGTGCTCTTCCACAATGAAACCCAAGGTCTCCGTCCCCGGATCTGAACCGATAAGCGCAGGTTGAAGCTGGTTCGGCACATCTCTGCCGGATATTCTTCTGGCCAGATTGCGAAGTATCACATAGGGGGGCATACGGTTCAGGAAAGTTTCCTCAATCCATCTTCCAAAACGCTTGGCTAATTCCGTTTTCATGGCCAGCCCCACCAGGAAACACAATATAACCAGTAACCCTGCTGCTTGTAACTTCATGGCCCATTCGGTCGTGGCAGCCCCTTTGGGCAATAGATCAGCAATGGGTGTGGCCAGGGCCAACATGGCATCGAGGAGCTGCCCCATCATGAGATACGTCAGTAGGAATGGCAGAAGGATCAGAAAACCATCCACGATTCTTGAAAATATGGATTTCGGCATATTCCTCATAAATGAGACCTCGTTTTGATTGAATTGGGAGCCATTTCTCCTGAATTTAGACCCGGTCCAACATTGATGATGATGTACTATTTTGAATCCTTGGTGAAAATCTGTATCTTGGCTTTATGAATGAACAACCCCCTCAACTTGTCCCAAAAATCACCGCCAAGTACAAAAAGGCTTGTAAGGAGAAGGACATCGCCAATAAAATTCACCACTAAATGGCAGTCTCCGTATCCCGGAATCCTGAAGGCCACATAGGGGCCGAACCAGCCGAAAAGAACCGGTAGAGAAAATAAAACAAGGCCGATTCGATAGCGCGCAGGACTCACCTCATCGGGAGGCGCCATTTTCTTGAAAAACCCCCAGAATTTTCCTTTGATATAGTTGAACCCCGCTTTTCCCATAATGGCCGCCGCCGCCACCCACAAAAGCTCGGGTATGCCTAACATCAGGAGGCCTGAAAGGGCCGTCTTCCACCCGGCCGGCAGGGCCGTTGCCGTAACCAGGGGGATGAACAGGGGGCTCAAAAACCCCAGAACAAACAATATGATGCCGCCATTAAAACGCCATCCCGGTTCCATATGCTCATCCTTTGCTTTTGTCTCGGCCATCACGCTCCCCTCATTGATGAGGCCTTCCTGGTGTCTGAAATTTGTCTTGTCAAACCGCTCTTTCCCATTTTGGTTGGTTTTGCCTTTACAAAAGCTACCCCTGTCATTACTGGCTGACCTCTTTCTTGTCCCCTTTCACATCTCGTCTCCGAAGAGACCGTTCGTAGGCCGACTTGTAGGCCATGGTGTAGTTGAGGATGTTCCGCACATACATCACGGTCTCCAGATTGCCTGATCGCAGGGCGACCCTTTCCACGTTTCCAAACCATTTGTTTGGATCGTATCCCAGTTTTGGAGCACGCTTTCGGTACTTTCTGACCCGACCGGGGCCTGCATTGTAGGCAGCCAAAGCGAAGAAAAAGCGATTGTCTTCGCTTATTTCAGGCACCTTGGCATAGCGCTTCATCAAGCGGGCCATATACTTGGCGCCGGCATGGATATTTCCTTCGACCTCGCCGTAATTCATGACACCTAACCATTCTGCTGTCGAGGGAAGTAACTGCATGATGCCCACGGCGCCATACGGACTCTTGGCCTTCGGGTTCAGGGACGACTCCTGAAACCCCTGGGCCATGAGTTGGAGCCAGTCCATTCCGAAAGCGGCGGCCTCTCGCTCGAAATGCGTTTAAAGTTCGAACTTAGAACCTTTCACAAAAGGATTTTGAATCCAGCGAGCGGTCTTGAAGTATTGACTAAAATCTCTCTCAAAGGCCCGCTTGTTTTTCTTGAGAACCGAGGCAATGGCTTCATTCAGTTTGTCCAGAAGCTGAGGGTTTTCTTTTCTCACGGCCCAGGCAGCTTTCATCCCCGAAGTGACGGGAATATTTTCGTGAATGACCAGATTCTTGAAAACCCTGGCCCAGAGTTTTGCAAAGGCGTCCGGTACAACGGCCGCGGGAATCATGCCCCCATGGATCAACTCAAGTAGATTTTCATCCGACACATACGGTTCCGCCTGCACGATTTTTATGGGTGCCAGGCCCTGCTTCGCGAAGCGTTCGTTGAGCGCTGCCAGGCTCTCGAACTGGGCGCTTCCACTGACCACATAAACTTCCAGCCCTGAAAGCTCTTCAAGGGTGGAAATGACCGGGCCGCTTCGGGCGGTTACGACCACTTCCTGGATGTTTTTGAAAATGGGGGTCGCATAAGCAAATTCGTTCGCGCGATCCGGCGTCAGGAGGGTGATGCCTGCGATATCTCCCCGACCTTCAAGAAGGGCATCACCGAGTTCTTCGAGGGTTACGGGAATAAAGATGATCGTTATGGGGGACGTCCCTTTTTTACGCCCTTTGTTAAGGATTTTCTCCCACCCCTTCAATAGCTCATAGTCGATGCCTCGGGGCTGGCCCTTTTCGTCAAGAAAGTAGGTGCTCCGGCTCGGTACCACCAAAGCGCGGATCCGGTTATGCTTCAACATCTCAGGTAAGTCACCGGTACGTTTGGTGAAATATGTCTCGATGAGAATATCCGCCTCGAGGTTTTCTCTCTCATCTTTTGCGATTTCGCCTTTCTGCCCGAAGACCAAGCCGTTCATGAGCGCCACAAACACCAAAGCCCCTACTGAATAAGCGATCCTTTTCACCGGCTTCACTCTCATTATACACCTCCACCTATCAAATAACAGATCTTAGCTTAAAGGTCAGACAGTTGCGAAGCCACAAAAACGCCACCAAATGGCGCGGAATCGCGAAATGAACCGGGTCGCTCTCACGTGAGACCAAGAATTTATCCTGTGGGCAGGGTCAGCGCGGGCGCCTTTCCCTGCCCTCCCGGCGCCAGCAGACGAAACAAGAGGGCCAATAGACTGAATACGCGTTTACTTATAATGTCTCTATTGTCGATAAAAAACCAGTTTCCATGGGACTTCACGGCCACAAAGGCATCCGGTGCCGCTCATTACTCACCTGCGTGATAAGCGGAAACGGGATCTTATACCCCGGTCTGCCGAAACGTGCTTCCCACCCGATCACCCATTTGGATCGACGGATTCGCTCCGGTACTTGAATCCCGCGTGACAGAAAAGACATAATGGCCAGGAGCGAGCGGGTCTGAATCGTGATCTCATCCGGATTACGACCCGTCAGCCGTTCCATGACGCGAAATTCGGTTCGTTGCGGGTTCAGGCCGAGGGCCGCGCGAAATTTTTCGAGCAGGCGACAATCCTCTGCCGTCCCGGGCTTTGCCAGGACAAGACACGGCCATGTCTCCGTGGTTTGTTGGCTGTTCTTACTGCCCTGTCAGTGTTGCAGCTCGAGCAAATTTAAATCGAAAAGCTTGAGCATCAATCCGATGAACTTCCGGAAGTTCTCGACCATTGGATGTCGCGTTCCATCTGCTGCGCGCGCTCCAGATCGCCGAGAGGCCCTGCCACAGCATTGAGCAGGGTAGCCGGGCTCGTAAAAGTCGTGCTGTCGGCGAGAAACAATTCAGGATCGCGTTCTAATTCCCGACGGGTTTGGTCCGAATCCGTTCCATAACTTCACTGAGATTCCATTTCTCCGGTTTCTGGCGCGGCGGAAATGCTTTAAAGGTTTCAAAAAATTCCGTGGCGACAGCGGCCCCCGGCCACAAATTCCCGATACGTTCCGCCCACCAGTGGTCATAGTTGTTCGAATCGGTGTCGGCACGTTCGAAAGGATCGCGCCGGAGATTGAACAGCTTTGGCGCACGAAGGGTCACAAACGGGTCCCGCCAGATATCGAAATGTTTGGCCCTCTGTTCCATGTAGACCAGTTTCCAGTCGTCATAGCGGATACCACAGATTTCACCGGCATCGGTCGGATAAACAAATAGACGACGCGGGCTTTCTTTTTCCTTACCCGTAATGAGGGGAAGGAGGTTGTACCCGTCGATGCGAACGTGGAATTTTTTGCCATCCACATCGGCGCCCTTGAGCAGCTTCTCTTTGACGTTGGGATCTCCGGCGGCTGTCAGCAGCGTCGGGAACCAGTCCTGATGGGCGCCGATACCGTTGGTAACTGCACCGGACGGGATATGGCCTGGCCACCGTACCGCTGCAGGGACCCGATACGCACCTTCCCAGTTGCTGTTTTTCTCGCCTCGGAAGGGAGTAATGGCGCCGTCGGGCCATTCGTTATAGTGGGGTCCGTTATCCGTGGTATAGATGACAATGGTGTTCTTTGCGATGCCCAAGTCCTCCAACTGCTTCAAGAGTGCGCCGACCTGGTTATCGTGTTCCACCATCCCATCGGAATAGAAGTCGCCGTTAGGGCCGGAGATGCCTTTGTGTTCGGGGCGGATATGGGTGTAGAAGTGCATGCGAGATGGGTTGAACCAGACAAAAAACGGTTTTTCGGCTTTATGGGCTCGGTTGATAAAGTCTTGGGCTGCTGCCAGGAACTCGTCGTCCACCGTCTCCATGCGCTTTTTGGTCAACGCTCCGGTGTCTTCAATTTTTTGTTTGCCCACACGCCCCCAGCGAGGTTGTTCGGTGGGGTCGTCCTTGGTCGTGGCCCAGCTGTGAAGCACACCGCGGGGGCCGAACTTCTCCTTGAAGCCTTCGTACTTGGGGTAATCCCGTTGTTCGGGCTCTTCCTCCGAATTCAAATGGTAAAGATTACCGAAGAACTCGTCGAAGCCGTGGACGGTCGGCAAAAACTCGTTGCGATCGCCCAGATGGTTCTTCCCGAATTGCCCTGTTGCGTAGCCCAGCGGCTTCAGCATTTCGGAGATGGTGGGATCTTCTTTTTGTAATCCCACCCGTGCACCCGGCATGCCCACCTTCGTCAACCCGGTTCGAATGGGATTTTGCCCGGTGATGAAGGCCGCCCGGCCGGCGGTGCAGCTCTGCTGCCCATAGTAGTCCGTGAAACTCATCCCTTCATTGGCGATGCTGTCGATGTTGGGTGTTCGATACCCCATCATCCCCCGGTTGTTGTAGCTCAAGTTCCAATAGCCGATATCATCGCCCATGATGACGAGGATATTGGGTTTTTCAGCGGCAAAGACGCCGGAACCCATTAGACACAGGGCCAACAGGGTCAACGCAAGGGTAAAGGCTTGTTTCTTCATTTTTCGATTCCTCCTGTTTAAATGTTTGTGTTTAATAAGAAATACCCATCTCCATTACCTTGGGAACAAAAACTGGAGCGTCCAACTCATGGACCAGTCAGGAGCCCCATCCGGATTTACGATATTGTAATAGGCTTCAAGTTTTGTATTCATTTTCTGGCTGCCGATCTCAAACATTTTACCCACGCCGCCGCCCAGCGGTATGGTCCAGCGATTGCTGGAATCCGCCTGCCAGTTGGCCGTAAGGATCATATCAGTGATCAAATACCAGCCTTTTTCCAGGTTGTAATTTATGAAGGGTTCCAGGAGCAGTTGATTGACGTTTGCACGATCGGAATCACCTGCAAAAGACCAGAGCTGTCGGCCCAGCAGACCCATGGTCCAGGGTTTAGGCTGGATAAGGACGACCGCCGTGGGTCCGGCGCTCCATTTCCCGGAACCCAACTGGTCATCGGTGGCTGTATCCATCATCACCGAGGGGCCGATACCCCAAATGATTTTGCCAGGCTCGGCCGGAGAAAGAAATACGGAATAATTAATGTCCCCCAAACCGGTGGCGCCGTTCCCCGGTACAGGGTTCGGGATCTCGGGCGTCCCCGTGACAAGACCGGGTGTGTGGATAAGCGGCATAATCACACGATTGATCAGGTTCCAGTCGCCAATCGTTACCGGTATCACTGGCTGGATGTTCAAGAAGGTGGCCTCGCCGTTGTCCGCGCCATAATCGAAGGTAAACTTGAATGGCAGGCTGTACATGGCGCCCACCGGGTTCTGCGTCTTAGCGGCCAGATCCTCACCGCCATTCCTGGTTTCTTTTTTCTCTTTTGCCGAGTTCTCTACTGCTTCCAAATGGCCGGCACATAAAATGGCGAAAAGCGACCATAGGAGAATCATAAAAATTCTAAAGTTCTTTTTTGATAACAGAAGGATTTTCATATTTCTCCCTTTAGTGTCTCAATAAACTCGTTCTCGAGTTCCCTGATCAGGATTTGGTATTCGTTGACCCTGGTTTCGGCTTCAGGGTCTTTGGACAGGTCCCAATATCGACATGCCTGTACACAGTCGTCGTAGTCCTCACACATGGAGCGAAATTCCGAGTCTTCCGCTATGAGAAGATCTATAGCCTTTCTCTTTTCGGGAAATCGCTTGAAAACATGATACATTTTGTCATTCATAGTGCAATCCATATATTCTTATAGGAGTTTCTGATATCCTCAATTGAGTGCCAAACTATCATTTGAAATTTGATTGACATTATTCTATTATTCAATTCTTTTAGATAACTAACAAGGTACGTTACTGTTACGTACAGTCGCTTCAATAAAGCTTTTCATTAAATTTCAGATGCTTACTTGAGATTCGGAATCGTGGTATCCAACAACAAACTTACCCCCCAAATTATACGGGCCCATCTGAAACAGATCCTCCAGTCTGCTCAATTCAGAGGCTCCGATAAACAGAAGACATTCCTGAGTTTTGTCGTGAAAGAGACTCTGGAGGGCAGGGCCTCACAGATCAAAGGCTATACCATCGCAGTGTCTGTTTATGGGAGAAAAGAGGGATTTGATCCGCAGGTGGACCCTATCGTTCGTGTGGAAGCAGGAAGGCTCCGCCGTGCGTTGGAGCACTATTATCTGACAGATGGAATAGACGACCCGGTGCGAATTGATATTCCGAAAGGGGGTTATACGCCAACTTTTCAGACAGCTGCCGCTGAATCATTCAGCGCTAAAGCCGTTATTTCAGACCAGGACAAAGACGGGTCACACATGAGACATTCCATCGCGGTCATGCCGATGGTGAATTTGACTGGAGATGAAGAACAGGATTATTTCGTCGATGGCATCACTGAGGAATTGACCTCCGAGCTGGCCCGATACGAGGAATTTCAAGTGATTGCGACTCAGTCCGCCATGCGCTTCAAGGGCGGAAAGGTTGATTTGAGAGAAGTGGGTAAGGATCTGGGCGTGCAGTACCTTCTCGCGGGGAGTATCCGTAGGGGTTTGAAAGACATTAAGGTGACGACCCGGTTGCTGGATACCTCCGCCGCTGAACAGATCTGGGTGGAGAGCTATAAACGTAATCTCACAGCTGGTGGTTTGATTGCACTCCAGGAGGAGATTGCTCACAGGGTTGTGGGAGCTATTGCAGACCAATATGGCCTTATCAGCCGAAGGATGTTTAGAGATTCCAGAAGAAAAAAGCCAGCGGATATGAGGGCCTATGACGCTGTTCTACGTTTTTACCACTACGAAATGATCTTAACTTCGGAGGTGTTCCAGACAGCACTGAAAGCGCTTGAGGAAGCTGTGAAAATAGATCCGGAATATGGTCTTGCCTGGGCCATGCTTGGCCACCTACATGCCGATAATCATGCTTTGGGTTTTTGTGAAATTGAAGCCCCTTTGGAAAAGGCGCTTGCATTCGCTCAAAAAGGCGTGGCGTTGGCGCCTGAAAATCAATTTGCCCGGGATGCCCTCACTCTCGTGCACTTTCACCGGGGCGATAAGGGACCATTCCTGGAAAACGCCGAAGAGACCATTTCACTTAACCCCAACGCACCGTACATTGTAGGTGTTGCCGGTTGGCATATGGCACTCTATGGGGAGTGGGACCGAGGACTTGACTTGCTGAAAAAAGGGATGAAACTCAATCCCTATCATCCAAAATGGTTTCATTTGGTGCCCTACATGAACTACTATCGCCGGGGTGAACATGAAAAGGCCTTTGCCGAAGCGCTGAAATTCAATCACCCCGGATTGTTCTGGGATCCGATGATGCGAGCCGCCGCTCTCGGACAGATGGAAAGAAAGAAGGAGGCAAAGACTGCCGTCCAAGAATTGCTCACGCTAGAGCCGGATTTCAGAGGACAGGGACGACAAATGATAAGTCATTATGTAAAGGTCGGCAACCTAATTGATATGATCATCGAAGGGCTGCAGAAAGCGGGAATGAATGATCTGGAGTGAATTCTGTGTGGTGTTGGAATTGGCGCTTTGAGTATTCGATGTCTGCCTTTGATATCTGACAAAGGTCCAGTATATTGGCAGGTCAAAAAGACGTGTAATATATTCAAGTCTGAGGAATTTGTAAGACTGAGATATCCATTTGATATTACAATGATTTATATCGTTTAGAGGGCTGCGATACATAGCAGATAGTCCCAAACAGTCCGAGCGAAAATATATGGAACGCGGGCGCGAAAAGAAGATTTGTTTTTCAAGGTTTTTGTCGAGTAGACCGGTTTCTTCAAGCAACCTACCCGTGAAACGTCTTAGACTACGCCTCGCCGCACACGGCTACTACATATCATAAGATCACTTTACCTTGGGTACTTGTTGGCCCCGGCCCCTCTCAGAACCTTGCTTGCGCTATTTACGCACACGGCTCCTCATGAGTACACTTCATGAATATTCCCGCAGCGATACAGGCCTTCTCCGCTATGCGTTGTAATTTTGTTGCCACCATTTCTCTATTTCTGGGCATAGATGATGTGTCCTCACAACACTGTTACTCATGTGACGTCCTTTCCTCCAGCGGAATTACCCGCCTTCACAGGTACTATGACGTCATCCGACTTCCCCTGCCCCGTTTGCCTTTCTCCCTTTATTATCGGTTGTCCGGCATACTCGCTTTGCAGCAAGAGAGCAGAGGACCTCCCGGGTTGCCGCATATTCTCAATGTCCGACATGCATGGTCTCAGACCCCGGAGAGGCACCACGGGTGCATACGAGGTTTCTGACAGATTTTTTGAAAACCACCGCCCTACTTGTGGGCGATCTATCGTAACACATTGAAAATAATTAAAAAGAAAAAGCTGGACATCCGATTATGCCCGAATTAATATCTCATGGGAAAAAACGCGACATGAAGAGGAGGAATTTATGTCCCTTTGTGCAGTTAACCTACTGCCCCATGAGTCTCAGGAAACCAGCTGGCGCACAGGATATTTTTCATTTTTGAACGACAAACTTGATCAAATTGAATCGGAAATCAGCATGGATAAGATCGAGGATATTACCAACGCGATATTTCAAAATAAGTCTGAAATTCTCGGACAAATGGCCCTCGGGCTGATAAAACAAAAGCACGGTGATTTGTTGGAACAGGAATATTCCGAATGTCCCAATTGCGGAAAGCAGATAAAGGCCTGGAACAAAAAGGTAAAGCGCAAAATAGAGTCTCTTGCTGGAAGCTTTGATTTATACCGGCCATACTTTTACTGCAAGAAGTGCAACAGTGGTTTTTATCCACTGGATGAGGCTCTTGGGCTAAGTCAATCGCCAAAACAGTATGATATTCAGGCCCTTGAAGCGTGGTTGTCCAGTGAATTACCTTTTGAAACGGCGGCAGAAGCATTTTCACGTTGTACAGGTGACACCTTGAGCACGGATCATGTTTTTCAGACGGCCAACCGGATTGCCAATAATCTTGATATTATGGATGTTTTTCCTACCAAAGAGGAAATTGCGGAAAAGATATCTGAACTCTCAGCGGGTAAATTTCGTCGACCTGTGATGATGCTGGCAATTGATGGCGCTCACGCCCCTACCAGGCCTGAACCGTCCCCTCGGGAAGGCAAGCGGGGCAAAGGCAAATACAAAGAAGTCAAAGGATTCCGGTTATATCTTGTTGATAAAGAACGGATTATTCATTTGATCAGCTGGCATCAAATCCAAGACGACAAAGGACTTGCCGAAGCTTTACTGACGATAAAAGATGCGGGTCTGATTCCTGAAGAAAAAATACGCCTGTGCGCCATCGCCGATGGTGCTTCCTGGATATGGAATCGCGTGACCGAAATATTTCCCACCATAAAACAAATACTGGATTGGTTTCACTGCTCCGAATACATCCATGATTTGGCCAACGAACAATATGGCAAAGGCACAAGAAGTGCGCAGGAATGGGTTGAAGCCACTTTCGCTCGTCTTTTCCATAATAATGTATCGACTGTCATTGCCGGCATTAAACGCATGAAACCCAGATCGAAAGGGGCCGAGGATGAAATCGCTAAGGTTGTGCGCTACTTGTCCAATCATAGGGAAAGGATGAATTACGGCGCCGCCCGAAGGGCAGGCTATCACATAGGCAGCGGAGCTATAGAAAGCGCAAATAAGTTTATCAGCCATGTTCGACTCAAACGTTCAGGGGCCTGGTGGTATGAAACAAATGGCAATAATATCCTCAAGCTCCGGTGCGCCAAGTACAATAAGACCTACGACAAGATTATAGAAATCCACAAACAAGTAGATAGGGAGAAAACCTATGCGGAGTTTCGCTCAAAACCGAGACTTTAGTCAGAAACCTCGTATGCACCCGGCACCACTGACTTGCATTCGCCAGCGGACATGTTGACTTCCGTAATAGATAATACGTCGTCCCTCTCAACGAATCCTTTCGAGGCTCAATCCCTTCAACCTTACGGCTTACGGCCTATCGTCTCGCTGTCCTACGCTTAATCTCAGGGATTGCTCCCCTTGATCCAAGGACTCGCTAGCCGGTAGTTGGCCAGCCTTCCGGGGCGGGCTTCGCACCCGCTAAAATATGCGACCTTGCCCGGCCGCACATCTATCTGATATTACGTCGGTTCACATTTTTAAGAAAGCGGCAAGAGATATCAGATGGTATAAAAAGAAGTTGAACTGCATCTTGTTGGCAATGGTCAGACCGCTGATTATGGACTTAACGATTAATCAATGAAAAGGTTCAATTGCTTCGGTGCTTTTTTCGACATCCGATCAGGCAGTTGTTTATCGTCCTTTTGCAGGATAAGATCACCTTCAGCGCTTGTTCCATCCAACTTCTCCAAAAGTTGAGAAAATTCCGATTGCGACACCCATCCCATATTCTGTGTGTCTGAAACCTGGCGCAAAATATTTAGAAGTTCAGCTCCGTAATCGGAATTCCAGGAAATCGGCTTGTATTGTAGTACCAATTCCATTAATTGAGACTTGATGATGCTGGCGTTCGGTCCGATTTCATGGGGTTTCTGCCAGTGATCTGTTTGTGAAACAATACCTAATCCGATGAGGAGGGACAAATGGATTATTGAGTGCTGATCAAAAGCATAGTTTCCAATGGTTCGATTGGCTTTAATCCAATTCATGGAACCGGTTTCGCATGTACAAATGGCAAGGGCCAAAAAGTCCATCAGCGGCGGACCTATTTTCCAGAGTGGGTGTTTGCTATTGTGTTTTAAGAAGTAATGCCCGGTCCATTGTTTTATTCTGCTCCAATAGGCTTTT
>ERZ890953.1212-NODE-1212-length-13294-cov-5.230380_pt1 | contig 13294 bp, 13 predicted proteins | sample MGYA00521264_ERZ890953 | MGnify/ENA primary metagenome ERZ890953 (study PRJEB32303, sample SAMEA104408629) | aquatic metagenome | biome: Brackish water; feature: Chemocline; material: water | place: Baltic Sea | collected 2014-10-26T21:54:00 | depth 200 m ... | reverse complement strand
TGTCGGTGGGGAGATCGGCCGGTTTCTCTTCGACCTTGTCGGTGGGGAGATCGGCTGGTTTCTCTTCGACCACCTCGGTCTTTCTAGCTTCTTCTTCAGTCTTCCTTAGAGCTTCCTCCGCCTTCTTTTGCTTCTCGGCTTCCCACTTTTCCTTTTCCCCGGCCTTCCACTTGGCAAACTTGTGCTTCCTCGTAACCTGCCACTGCCGCGTCTCCTTGTCGAGGCGCACCAGTTTCCAGTCATTGGCCGAAAGTGTGATGGTGACGGGCTTCAATTGATCATATGTAGGAGTGAGTTCGACGCGATACTCCTGGGTGCGGTCAACTCCTTCCAGTACCACGGTCATGCCTTCATCTTCGTAGTAGAAATGTTCCCACGATTCCCCATTGACCGCCAGCAGGACGTACTCCGAATCGAGCGCTAGGTAGGCGACCCCGATGACGATCTGCTTGGGGTCCGTCTTGTCCTGGGCCGAGGCCTGGGAAGCGCAGACCAGCAACATCCCGATACTCATTACCAATACCAACCGTGTCATACCTACCTCCTGTCAGTCGTTGCCCACGCAGGGTCATTCTAGTTGGGCCACAGGTGAAGTCAATACGCAGCATTCTTTGCTATTGCGATGGAAGTTGCAGGGAGTATGATGTTGGCGGTATCTGAAGTGCAGGTTTCATCGGAAGCCGCGCTCAACATCGTTTGCCAGGTGATTTTGGGTTGCTTGCGGGCGACCTGGGAAGGAAGTTTGAATCTTTTCGCTCCGGCTACGCTTTACGGTGGGTTCTTTGCGGTAGACCTGAGGCTGATGGGTTTTCTCATCCTGCTGGCGGTTCTGCTTGCCGTGGGAACTGTCCTGGCGGTGCGGCGCTTGCGGTTCGGTCACGGGATGACCGCCTGGGTGGCAGCGGGCACCGCCCTTTACCTGGCGGCATTGCTGCTGGTTTTTCACTGGGTGCTTGATTACCCCGTGCTGGTAATTCGTTCATTCTTTGAGATCAAATAACTGGAGGGAGGGAGACCCATGTCGATGACCACTGACTATGAGGCCCTAGGGAAGGCCGTCTACGAGACGGTGGCTGCGGCGTCAACGCGCATGCCTACGGACATCGCCGCGGCACTGGAGGCTGCCTTCCAACGGGAGGAAGGTCCGTCCAGCCGTGCGGCCCTGGGTTTCATCGTTGAGAACAACGTCTTGGCCAGGGAGCAACGGACGCCAATCTGCCAGGACACTGGCTATCCTACGTTCTACATTGCGCTGCCCACCGGCTGGGATCGGCAGCAGGTCATCAACACCATCCGCGCCCAGCTACCGACTGCGACCAGGGAAGCCCTGCTTCGGCCCAACTCGGTTGATATCGTTACGGGGCGAAATGCAGGGGACAACTCCGGCACGCTATACCCGGCTCTCTACTTTGATGAGGCCGACGGGGATGTGCTGGAGATCAAGCTGCTGCTGAAGGGCGGGGGGTCCGAGAATGTTTCGACCCAGTTCAAGCTTCCCATGGCCTCCATCGGTGCCGGCCGGGACTTGAACGGTGTACGCAAGGCCGTCTTGCAGGCAGTGCTGGAGGCCCAGGGATTCGGCTGCGCCCCAGGGATCCTAGGGGTGGCCATCGGTGCTGACCGGGCCCAGGGATATGCCCTGGCCAAGAAGCAGTTGTTGCGTTCACTGGCGGATCACTCGCCGACGCCGGAGCTGGCTGAACTTGAGAGCCGACTGCTGGCGGAGGCCAATGAGATGGGCATCGGCGCCATGGGGTTCGGCGGGACGACCACTGTCCTGGGCGTCAAAGTAGCCGCCGCACATCGTCATCCTGCTTCATTCTTCGTCACCATCGCCTATGGCTGCTGGGCCCTGCGCCGCAAGACTCTGCGCTTTGGCCCCGACGGCTATGAGATCACGGACTGAGGGGGGAACCATGAAAACCGTACGAATCGATCTGCCGGGGGACAGGGAGATCATCAAGACGTTGCGCGTCGGCGACGAAGTTCGCCTTTTTGGACGCATGCTCACGGGCCGCGATGCCGCCCACAAATTCCTGATTGAAGAAGAGTGCCCGCAGGAGATCAAGGACCTGCTCCGCAAGAGCATCATCTATCACTGTGGTCCGGTGGTGAAGCGGGAAGGAGATGGCTGGAAGGTGGTGGCGGCAGGTCCGACTACATCCATCCGAGAGGAACCATACCAGGCCCAGGTGATTGCCGATTATGAGCTGCTTGGAGCCATGGGCAAAGGTGGCATGGGACCCCGGACTCTCGCCGGCCTCGCCGCCAGCGGAGCTGTCTATCTCCACGCCGTTGGCGGAGTTGCGTCGTTGTTGGCGCAACGCATCAAGCGGGTCAGTGCCGTACACATGCTTGAGGAATTCGGAGCACCGGAAGCATTCTGGGTACTGGAGGTGGAGGATTTTCCTGCGCTGGTAACCATGGACAGCCAGGGTGGTTCCATCCACCAGCAGGTGCTAGACCGTTCGACTCAGATCTTCGCCGAGCGGTTCAAGGGTTAGCTGAGGCTAGCTCCTGCTCGCCCCAGCCTTTTCAACAGCGGCCACACGGTTCTTGAGGGCGTTGAACGCCGCGATGCTCGGGCCGGCAGGACGCTTGGAAAGCTTGGTCGCACGAGACTTGAGAGTACTGATTTCCTTCTGCAGCTTCTCCACGCGCTCCTGCAGCTTCTCGACGTCGGCCACGTTGACGAGACCAAAGCGGTCGAGCAGGTCTTGCTTGAGCCCGTTACCCTGCTTGAACATCTCGATGTCCCGGATCTTCTCTACAAAGTCAGTTACGACCATGGCCCGCAGCAAGTCATCCACCTTCTTGACGCCGTCAGCGGGACCCGCTAGCACCTTCTCGTGGACACGCCCGACGAACTTATGAACATCCTGTTCCAATTCGACGAACTGCTTCTGTGCCGTCTGCATGGTTTCCTTGACCTTCGCACCGATTTCCATTGCTCTGCTCTTCATGAGATATCCTCCTGGCAGGGGTCATGAATTTGCATCTCCTGCCTGACAAGGGTCAATATAACGCATCGCGTCACGGAGTCAAGGGGGTTTTTTCCTGGTGCGTCATTTTTGTGGAATTCGCACGGAAAACAAGGGCTCCCTAGCCAGGGGGCGGGGGGCACCTTGGTTTTTCCACTCAATTTACGCCATTTACCGTTTGATATCAGCACATTACGGACACTGCCAGAAGTACCACTGCGAAGGCGGATCAGCGCTTTGCGCGGAACGGGTTGATCGAAGGCCCCAAAAATACAGGAAATTCAAAATAGGGGTTTGACAGGGATCATGGACCACAATATGTTGTGTGTTGGCCATGGGGACATGGCCCTACAAAGAGCACATGTTGTCCGTAGTGATTCCGCAGCCGGTCTATGGTCGGGGTCTGTTCAGGACAAGGGAATTCGGGATGTCGGACCCGAATACTCCAGAAGTGAGGTCCGGCCTTTTTCGTGTGGGAGTGGCAACCGGTGACAATGCAACAGATTCGCAAGCGAGATGGCAGCACAGTCAAATTCCAGCAACAAAAGATAACCTGGGCAATCTTCAAGGCCGCGCAGTCATGTGGTGGCACCGACTTCGGCCGCGCCGAAGCACTGTCCGACGAGGTCCTGCACGCCCTGGCAGATGAATATGGGAATGAGGTTCCCGAGGTTGAAGAGGTGCAGGATACCACGGAGAAGGTGCTCATCGAGCGGGGCCATGCGCAGACCGCCAAAGCCTTCATCCTCTACCGTGAGAAGCGCAAGTCGGCTCGTCAGCTGAACGCGCTCATCGGTGCCACAATAGACATGTTCTCGGACTACCTTGAAGACCGAGACTGGCGCTCCAAGGAGAACGCCAACACCCAGAAGAGCATCAACGGGCTCAACAACTACGTGCGGGAGTTCTTTACACAGAACTACTGGCTGCACGAGGTCTATCCCAACGATATCCGCGAGGCCCATGTTTCTGGCGACGCCCATATTCACGATCTGGGCTTCCTCGGGCCATACTGTGCTGGCTGGGATCTCCGCCAGCTGCTCCTCGACGGTTTCGGTGGCGTTCAGGGCAAGGTGGAAAGTCGCCCCCCGCGGCACCTGCGGTCTTTCCTCGGGCAGATCGTGAACTCCACCTTCACTACCCAGGGGGAGTCGGCCGGTGCCCAGGCATGGTCGAGCTTCGATACCTACTGTGCCCCCTTCATTCGCTTCGACTCCCTCGCGTACAAGGAGGTCAAGCAACTGCTGCAGGAGTTCATCTACAACCTCAACGTACCCACCCGCGTGGGCTTTCAATGCCCCTTCTCGAACCTGACCTTTGACCTCACGGTCCCCTCTGCTCTTAAGGATCAGGCGGTAATCGTTGGCGGCGAGAACCGGGAAGATACGTACGGGGATTTCCAGGCCGAAATGGATATCTTCAACCGGGCTTTCTGCGAAGTCATGATGGAGGGCGATGCCAAGGGTCGCGTTTTCACCTTTCCCATCCCCACCATCAATATCACCCGGGACTTTGACTGGAATGCGCCGGCAGTGGACGCTTTCATGGAAGTCACCGCCAAGTACGGCATTCCCTATTTTGCAAACTACGTCAATTCCGACCTCTCCCCCGAGGATGCGGTCTCAATGTGCTGCCGACTGCGGCTGGACACCTCGGAGCTGCGCAAGCGAGGCGGCGGCCTCTTCGGCTCGAACCCGCTCACCGGTTCTATCGGCGTGGTCACCATCAATCTGCCGCGCATCGGCTATTTGGCGAAGAGCAAGAACGAGTTCATGGCCCGCCTCTGGCAGCAGGTCCAGTTGGCGAAGAACTCCCTGGAAACCAAGCGCAAGGTGGTGGAGCAGCAGACAGACAACGGCCTCTACCCATACTCGGCCCACTACCTGCGCCACATCAAGAAGCGCACGGGAGAGTTCTGGCACAACCACTTTTCAACCCTGGGCATCGTTGGCATGAACGAGGCCCTGCTCAACCTGCTAGGGGTGGACATCACCTCCGATGAGGGGCGACAGTTCTCGGTGGAGGTCATGAACTCCTTGCGCGATGCACTCAAGGATGCCCAGGACGAAACGGGGCACGTCTACAACCTCGACGCGGCCCCCGCAGAAGGGACGGCGTACCGCCTGGCACGCCTGGACCGCGCCCGTTACCCGGACATTATCACCGCTGGCGCTGAGACACCGTACTACACTAACTCAACCCAGGTACCCGTCGGTCTTACCGACGACATCTTCGAAGTACTGGACCTCCAGGACGACCTGCAGTCACTTTACACCGGAGGCACGGTACTCCACCTCTACCTCGGGGAAGCAGTAGAGGATATCGAGACCTGCAAATCCTTGCTTCGCAAGGCCTTCCAGAACTACAACCTCCCGTATATCTCCATTACGCCCACGTTTAGTATCTGTGACGAGCACGGCTACCTGCGTGGCGAACAGTTCACGTGCCCTGATTGCCAGCGGGAGACCGAAGTCTGGTCGCGGGTGACCGGGTATCTCCGGCCCATATCCAACTACAATCGGGGCAAACGTCAAGAGTACGCGGACCGCCTCAAGTTCCGTTTGCCGGCGGAGTGCATGTAATGCAGATTGCCGGAATACAGCCCTGCTCCATGGTTGACTACCCAGGGAAGATTGCCACCGTGGTCTTCACTCCGGGCTGCAACATGAACTGCCACTACTGTCATAATCGTGGTCTGTTGGGGGATGCCCCGACGCAGACCCGACACGACGCAGATGAGGTAATCGGGCTGCTGGCGCGCCGCCGGAAGATGCTCGATGGAGTTGTCGTGACTGGCGGTGAACCCACCCTCCAGCCCCGGCTAGCTCGCTTCCTGGAGCGCGTTCAAGAGCTGGGGCTGGCCATTAAGCTGGATACCAACGGTACCCGGCCCGAGGTTGTACGTGACCTCGTGGAGCGCAAGCTGGTGAACTATGTGGCCATGGACCTGAAAGCGCCCTTTACGCGCTATGGGGAGATTTGCGGCGTTGAGGTTGACCCGGACGATTTGCGCACAACGGTTAGGGTGGTCCTGGAGGCTGGTATCGACCACGAGTTCCGCACGACCTTCTCTCCGCTGCTCAATGAACAGGATATCCTCCAGATGGCCGGTGACGTGCAAGGGGCAAGGCGACTGGTGCTGCAGCAATATCGACGCCCCGCCGCCGGCGATTGGTTGGCCGACACTGCCGCCCGGCCTCGCCCATCGCACTCTGCCGAGTATGTGCGCCGCGTCGCACAGCGGGTGGGCAGTCTGAGGACTCCTTGCACTACTCGGGGTCTGTAGCCGTCACGTCGCTTCCTGCAATGGACAAATCGTTGCCTGCTACACCGCCGTCGGGAACAACCACTCGCACATTGCCGGTCTGAGCGTCAGGGTCGTACGGCACGACAATGCGCTCTTCCTCTGGGGGCGTACTGAGGCGCGTGAAGCAGCCTGCTGCGGAATCCGCAACTTGACCCTTGAGAAAGATGACCATGGTCAGCATCAGGATGAGGAAACCCAGACTCACGTACGTATTCAGATTGCTCTTTGGGGGTCTCCGGAAAGGCCGGGTACTACGCAGGCTCATTTGAAGCGCACGGCAATGGGGATCTTGATCTTGCGGGTGATGGTAGAGATCTGCCAGCCGGCGAAGATGTCGCCAAAACACTTCTCCAGCTCGGGGCCACCTCCCTGGATGCTGACCCGGGAGACCCGGCCTTTCTCATCAAAGTGGAGACTCGCTTTCAACTGGCCTCCGGGGCCGGAATAGCTGGAGGAGAATCTATCCATGCAAGACTTGATGCGGTTTCGCTCGGCCCCAACCTTCTTGGAGACGCGTCGACCGACCAGGGCCTTCAGCGCCGATCCGTCACCAGCCCGCTCCTTGACATTAGCCACAATCTTGCGCTCGGCGAGCTTCCTGGAGCCGCCCAACCCTGGCCCCATGGCGGACTCCATGCCGCTGCCCACAGTTTTCTCTCCAGCTGCTTTGGCACCACCAGAGCCGGCGGTGAATGCCGAACCGGTCTCGTTCTTGCTCAGGGCATGGGAGTTGGCGAACTCCTCAAGGCTCATCTCGCCGTCATCGTCGTGGTGACTGGCCTTCTTGGTGGCGTGGGAGGCCGTCTTCGACGACCCGTGCTTACTCTCATGGGACTTCTGTTTGCCCGTTGCCATCTTCAGGGCCAGCTTCTCCCGGTCTACAGCCATCTCTTCTTCGTCCAGAGAGACCTTCCACTCATCTTGCTCCATCTTGCGAATAAGCTCATCGGGGTCTTCGCCACCTTCCTGCTCAACGCCAGCCACGACGGGCTCCTCGTCAGACCGCGCTTCGATCTTCTTCCGTTTGGTTTCCGGCCTGTCTGCGAGCAATCCCCGGTGGCCCTCCGGGTTCCACTCTACCTCGGTTCTTTCGGCCCCCTTCCAGCCCATGGGGTCCCCAAAGGTGAAGATCAACACGATGGTGGCAAACGACACCGCTGCCAGGGCCACAATGGCAAAGACGCCCTTTCTCCGAGAACGGCGCGAGAGGGTCACCATGACGCTGAAGTCTTTGAGACTGGCGCGGGCATCCTTTTCGACGTGCCGGGTTTCCATCTCCATGGGAAACATGGGGCCGTCGGAGATCTCGATCTCGCCGATATCACGGCCGGCTGCCGGAATGTCTGCAGTCCGCTCGCCTAGTGCGAAGAAGGCGTGGTCGACGTCGTCGATGTCCACCTCTTCATCCGTGGGCTCCTCGTCGGGCTGCACCGGGGTGAATTTCTCCAGGACCTCGCCCGTGACCTTGCCCGTAAAATCCCCGGGCAGGGTCGTGAGGCGCGCCTCGTCAACCACCCTCTCCACGGCCTGCGCCGCGACCCTGCTCATCTCCTCAACCGATTCTGCTTTCTTGAGAGGAGGAGGCTTGGGGCCCGGCGGCCGGGGTAGTGGAGGAGGCGGGGCCCCGCCAAAGAGCGCTGACACGTCTGCCACTTGTACCGCCGGCAACCACTCTCCAAGTCCTTTCCGCCAGAGCAACGTCTGGGCGACGACCTTATCTTCGTTGACCAATCTCTTCAGTGCCGCAAAGGGCATCGGCCCGATTCGCTTGCCACCGATCACAGCAAAGTACTTGTGCTGCGGTTCGGTCGGCCGCGCCGGAGGGGGCGTAGCCACAGGCGCCTGCCTGGTAGCCGGCGCGGCAGTTGCTTCCGGTGCCGTTGGGGCAACATCTGGGGCGGCTGAAGCACCTGGAAGCCGCATGCGGAAGACCGTGCCGCAAGAGGTACAGCGGACACGGAGTTGCTTGCCAGCCAGTTTGGCTGACAGCGCAAATTCCTTCTTACAGCGTGGACAATTGTGCTTCATGCGACCCCCCAAAACAAACAACTTGACAAGAATAACACCCAGTTTGTTCCGCGTGCAAGGAAATTGCCTCGCACACGGGCTCCCTTGACTTCGCCGGCCGGCCCGTGTATCCGTTGGCGAGGGGGTACAATTCATGCCGGACATCCACTTCATAGGACTCATCCAGGCCGAGCAGGGGGCCCAGATCCGCCGTCTCTGCCAACGGATCGAGGCCCTCACCGAAGAGGGGAAGCGGGTCGTTGTTATCGCTGGAGACGACACCGCTGCCCGCTGGTTCGACGAGCGCCTGTGGACCTACGATGATTCCTCCTTTGTGCCCCATGCTCGTGTTTCTGAAACCGTTCCATCCCCCCTTAACAGGCTCGTCATTATCCACGGTGATGCGCAGAACTACACGGGGGACGTCCTGGTGAATCTGGCGGCGAAGCCACTGCTCCCCGAGCTGTTGAAGTCTGGACAGTTGGTCTTTGAGGTCTTCCGTCAGGATACTGAGGACGGTCAGGAAAGCGGACGCAAGAAATGGTCGACTTACAAAGACGCCGGGCAGAACCCGACGAAAGGTACGCTCTAGGAGATCTAACATGACCCACCTACTACTGAAGCAGACGGCCTCGCTCTTCATTGCCGGGGCCCTCCTCCTTGTCTGTACCGCCGCCCTGGCAGCCGACATCTATGTCAACGGCAAACAGATAAGAGGCATCACGGACCTGACCATTGAGAACTGTACGGTGACCTTCAACGCCCGCGGCGACATCTATATCAACGCACCAGACATGGATGTCCTGGCTACCGCGGCCCGAGGCCAGGAATCAACGTCCACCGACCTGACCCATCCTCAGGGGAGCTTTCTCAAGGATCGCTATTTCCTCTATACTCAGGCCACCTCTCCCGACGCAGTCCCCTTCAAGTTTGCTATCCTGCTGGACGGCAAGCTGGTCAAAGAAATCACCGCCGCGGAGACGCAGACCACCGTGGAATTGACGCTGCACCTCAAGAAGGGTAGCAATCGACTGGAGATCGTCTCCACCTATCTGGCCTCCAAGAGCGGCTCGGCTGCGGACAGCTTCTCGATCTTCGTTGGGCGGGGAGCCCCCAACTCGGGGTCGCTGGAGATCAACAAAGTCCTCCTCAACTACACCCGCAAGGGTAGCGATTCCGGGGATGCCACCGATGCCTTCCAGATCGATGCTGAGTAGCCGCTCAGCCGTTGCCTCGGCCCCACCGAACATTGCCCTGGTGAAGTACTGGGGCAAGCGGGACGAATCCGGCAACCTCCCGGCTGCCGACAGTGTTTCCATATGCCTCGACGGACCTCGTACCAAGGTGACAATGGTACCCTCAGATGCTGACGAGGTTATCTGGAACTCAGAGCGTTTGGCCGAACCCCTGCTGCCTCCATACCAGCGGGTCCTCGACGCCCTGAGACGTCCTCCCCACCGGGTTCGCATCGGGGTCACCACCAGCGTACCAGTGGCCGCCGGCCTCGCCGGATCCGCTGCCGTAATGGCAGCTTTGGCGGTTGCCGCAGCGGACTACTTCGAAGTAGCCCTGGGCGACCCCGCCCTCTCAGCGCTGGCGCGCTGCGGCTCCGGTTCAGCGGCGCGCTCGGTGCCGGCTGGCTTTGCCTACTGGCATCGGGGCGCGTTGGCCGACGGCAGCGACAGCTTCGCAACCTCAATTGCCGGCCCTGAGCACTGGCCTGAGCTTCGCCTGGTGGCGCTCTTCCTGGATCGGGAACGAAAGCTGGTTTCGTCAACTGTGGGGATGCGGCGCACAGCCGCCACCTCTCCGCTGTACCGCCGTTGGGTGGAGGCCTGCAATGAGGCCGCTCCAAGGATGCGGGATTACATACTGGCCAGGGACTTCGCAGCGCTGGCTGCCGCTACTCGAGAGCAGGCGATGCACATGCACGCCACCTGCCTCACGACGCAACCGCCCATTCTCTACCTCTCCCGCCGGGCGGTAGCTTTGTTGGAGACCCTCGACACTGCCCTGCCAACGGATTCCTGGAGCGCAACCTTTGATGCCGGCACCAACCCCATATTTCTGACGCTTTCACAGCATCTGCCCGACCTCGTCGCCGCCCTTGAGGAGTTGGCCCCGGGCATCGAGCGCCTGGTGGCCCGCCCCGGGAAAGGCGCAGCATTGGAAGCGGGCCAGCCTGGGGACACACCTTGAGTCACCAGTTGACCTTGCAGATCCCGGTGAAGGTCATGTTGGCCGGGGAATATGCGCTGCTGGCCCCCGGTGGCACCGGTCTGGCCCTCGCGGTAGTCCCCGGCTTTCAGGTGGAAGTGGCCATGGCAGCCCAATGGCAGATCTCCTTGCCCGACCTCTCTCTCTCCCTTGGCGCCCAGCATCTACCTGACCTCAATGATTGCACCGGTGCGCTAAGATATGTCGTGGCAGCGCTGCAGGTCGCGGCGACGCGCTTGCCCCTGGCCCATCCCCTGGCAATTACTTTGACAAGCATGCCGAGACGCGTCCCGGTGGGGGCCAGCGCAGCCCTGGTTGCGGGCACATTGGTTGCCGCAGCCCAGTTGGCAGAAACTCCCATCAGTACCGCGGCCCTCATGGAGGCCAGCCTGGAGGCCCATGGACAAGCCCAGGGGAGCGGCTCGGGCTACGACGTCGCCACCATTTTGTTGGGGGGCAGCGTTTTGCTCATCGCTGGCGATGGCTCGATACCTTTGCGTGCACATCCCGCCCCTCTCTTTCCTGGCCTCACGGTGGTGGCTGCCCAGGCTGGCCCGGCCGCTGCTACCGGCCCGCTGGTGGAGGCAGTGCTGAGTCGGGCAGCCTCAGAACCAGCCACGCAGCAGGCCCTGGCGGCCCATTGTGATTCGACAGGAGAGTTGGTGGAGGCCCTCAGCGCAGGGCCGGACTGGCAAACTATCGCGAAGGCTTGCCAGGGGGCCAACGCCACCCTCGAAGCCCTGGATAGGGCCGTCGGGGGGGCCATTCTCACTCCTTCGGTCCGGGCAACCATGAAAGCTGCCGGGGCGTTTCCGGTACGCGTTTCCGGCGCCGGCGGCGGAGACCTGGTCATCGGCTTTGCCCGCGACGCCAGGGAGGGGCAGGCCCTGGCAGCCCAGTGGCATGCCGCCGGTTTTGCTGCGTGGCCCCTGGAACTGGCTCCATTACGTTGAGCCCAACCGCTTTACATCTTGGTCTTAATCTATACCATAGGCCCGGTCTCAGGAATGGGGGCTAACGTGGTGAAAGAATATCTCGATGGGGCAGAGGCGGTGGTGCGAGGGGCGTTGGATTCCGGCTGTGACTTCTTTGCTGGTTATCCGATTACGCCTTCCAGTGCCATCCTGGTGCGGATGATGCGCGAGTTACCGCGGCGCTCAGCGGTTGCCGTGCAGGGGGAAGATGAGATTGCTTCACTGGGGATGTGCATCGCGGCATCCATGACTGGTCGGCGAGTATTGACGGCCACCAGTGGCCCGGGAATCAGTCTTTACTCTGAGAACCTCGGCCTCGCCATCATGGGAGAGGTGCCGCTGGTCATTGTCAACGTTCAGCGCCTTGGGCCGGCCACCGGTGGTGCCACCACCGGGGCGGAAGGTGATGTCCAGTTCGTGCAGTGGGGGACGTCGGGGGGCTTGCCCATGGTCGTGCTTACGCCAACGGACGTCGCCACCACCTACTGGCTGACGACATTGGCCTTCAAGCTAGCCGAAGGGTTGCGGATTCCTGTCATCATCAACACCTCCAAGGATCTCATCCAAACCATGGAAACCGTGGATGTCGAGGCGTGGCGAAGTGAAGACGTTGCCCCTCGACTCGCCTATGCGGGTGAAGAACCCTACCTTCCCTATGCCTACAATGCGCCAACTCAGATCCCGGCCTTCCTGCCCATTGGGGCCGATATCCAGGTGCGCTTCACCACCTCAATGCATGACCAACGCGCACTCCTTACGAAGAAGCCTGCTGAGGTCAAGCGGCTTTATGACCATTTGTCTGAGAAGATCATGGGGAGGCGGGTAGAACTAACCCATATCCTTGAGGATTTTGAGCCTGGAGCCACTACCCTGGTCGTCGCCTCAGGTGTCAGCGCACGGTCCGCTAAAGCGGCCGTGGACGAGGTGCGTGAAGCTGGTGGCAAGGTCAACATGTTGACCCTCTACACCGTCTGGCCAGTTCCCGAAGAAGCGCTGACCAAGGCCGCCGCGGGAATGACGAAGATCGTGGTTCCAGAATTGAATCTCGGACTATACGCCCGTGAAGTCGAGCGAGTGCTGTCATCTCACACTGTAATCAGAGTCAATCGAGTTGACGGAGAACTCCTCGATGCCCGCCAGATTATCCAGGAAGGAGGTCTGCTATGAGCATTGAGAGCTACCTCGACCCAACCACCAAGCCCTTCCCGTTCTGCCCTGGTTGCTCCCACTCGCAGGTCCTTGAGGCGCTGGCAGAAAGCCTGGCGCAACTTGATGTGCCGACCAATCGGGTGGTGGTCGTCACCGACATCGGCTGCATCGGCATTTCGGACCGCCACTTCAGAACCCACACCTTCCATGGTCTGCATGGGCGCAGCGTTACCTACGCCACAGGTATCAAGCTGGCCAATCCCGAACTCACTGTGGTGGTGCTGGTGGGCGACGGGGGGCTCGGCATTGGAGGACACCATTTCCTGCATGCCGCGCGCCGCAACGTCGACCTCACCGTGCTGGTCTGCAACAACTTCAACTTCGGCATGACTGGCGGTCAGCATTCGGTAACGACGCCCCACGACGGCATTACTGCCACCACCAGTGACGGCAATATCGAATATCCCTTGGATGTCACCGGTCTGGTGGGCGTGGCCCAGGGGAATTTTGCCGCCCGCATCCTCTTTCACGACAAGTCGTTGCCGGATGTCATCGCCCAGGCCATTACCGCCCCCGGCTTCGCCGCGGTGGAAATCTGGGAGATGTGCACCGCATACTTCGCCAAGCGCAACCGGGTGAGCCGGCAGACTCTTGATGAG
>ERZ890953.1204-NODE-1204-length-13332-cov-4.430896_pt1 | contig 13332 bp, 17 predicted proteins | sample MGYA00521264_ERZ890953 | MGnify/ENA primary metagenome ERZ890953 (study PRJEB32303, sample SAMEA104408629) | aquatic metagenome | biome: Brackish water; feature: Chemocline; material: water | place: Baltic Sea | collected 2014-10-26T21:54:00 | depth 200 m ... | reverse complement strand
TTGGAATAATTTCCCGGCTATTTCGTTATCCGCTTTTAGCGGAAACTAAAGTTTAAGGAGTTTGCATAATATCAATCACTTAACAATCTTGATAAGTCGCACTCTGTCATCGTGAAGATGGCAGGCACTTTTTTGTTTGGGTGTTGAAGATCGGTAATGCGTCGCACGTCTTAAAGTATAACTCCGAGATTTTGAAGTCTCGGAGTTTTTGAATTAATCACTAATAAACGTAACCGCCCAGCCATACGAGCGCACTTTCCAATCCCCATCTTCCTGCACCAGCACAAATGCCCAGCCGCCATCTTCATCAAAGCTGTCGTCCCCTTCTGAGATGACCCAATGTGTCGCCACCGATAGAAAGGCGAGACCCTCATCTTTGTCAACGCGCAGGTCTTGTACGGTACCAAAGCTATGTTTGAGCACAAGATCGCTGGGCGGCTCATGCCATGAAATAATTTTCTGTGACCAGCGTTTTACCGAATCATCCCCTTGAAAGAGATGCGGCGGGAAATTTTCGATAATCACCACGCCGTCTTTCGCAAACGCTGAAAGGAAGGTTTCATCGCCTGTTTCGATAAAACGCGCAACTTTTTCAATTGGAGCGAGCAGTGCGGGGTCAAGGTTTTCTGTCATTGCATCTCCTTCGTTTCTGTTTTTGACATCATCAAATTATACCCAAGCAGGGCACTTATCAAAGACGACAAAAGTCTTTAAGACTTTTGTCGTCTTTCTCATAGAATCTCTTGACAAAAATAAATATACACTGTATATTATCGACAATCAAATATACGCCGTATATTTATCAAGGATAACCAATGTCACCAAGACCAACACTTTTGGAACAACACCCTAATCTCGAAGAGGCCATTAAAGAAACTGCCTGGGCGCAGATCAGCACCAACGGCGCTGCATCCCTGTCGCTGCGCGCCATCGCTCGCGCACTCAACATCACCGCCCCTGCCATTTACAACTACTTTTCCAACCGCGACGCTCTCGTCACCGCGCTGATCGTTGATGCTTTTCAATCTTTCGGGGATGCGCAGATCAACGCGATCGCAAACGTGCCCGAAGGGGAACATGCGAATCGCCTGCGGGCCCTGGGTTTGTCATACCGTCAATGGGCAGTTACCTATCCCCAGCGTTATCAACTGATCTTTGGCACACCCATCCCCGGCTACTATGCCCCCCAAGAGATTACCGGACCCGTTGCCGCACGCGGGTTAACGGCATTGGTTGGGGTCTTGGATGCTGCCCACCGCGCAAACAAGCTGAAAGCCACGTCCGAAGCGAAGATGTCGCCACAGCTCGAAAGCATGCTACGAGCGTGGGAATCCAGCCGGGCACCGGGCGTTGATCTCGAAGTCCTCTTCACTGCGCTGGTGGTTTGGGGGCGTGTGCACGGCTTCGCCTCGCTGGAGATCGGGAATCAACTTCCCCCATTCATCACGGATGCCGGTGAGATCTATCGCCGTGATGTAGATATTTTGGTCAGTCAATTAATAGGAGAATAATCATGTACAACGTTTCGATCACCCGCTTACGCGTACGCAATATTTTTTACCTGCCGCTTTTCATGCTGCACGCCATGCGCACCATGACACAGGCTCAAAAATCCGAGGGCGTACATGGTGTAGACACTCGTTTTGAAAAAGGCAACGTTATCTGGACAAAAACAGTCTGGAACGACGAGTCGACAATGAAAAAATACCGTAACGCGGGCGCTCACCAGGTTGCGATGCGACTGCTTTCAGATATATGTAATGAAGCATCGGTGGTGCGTTGGCAGCAAGAGGAAACCGAGCTACCCAGTTGGGAAGAGGCACATCGCCGCATTCTGAACGAGGGAAAGCTCTCAAAGGTAAAGCACCCCTCCCCACTGCAAACCACCGGGCAAACCGCACCCACAACACTGAACAAAGGCTTCGCTATCCCGATGCCACCCGCCTAATTGACGTTGCGATTGGAACCCCGCGGTACAACTAGCTGACCTGATCATCTTCAGGGATCCCAGCATGGACGGCGTGTTCAGCTACGGGCTGAAAAACACCCCCGCTCATTCCAAAATACCCACCCGGGCATAATCGAACAAAATAAACAGGAGAAAAAAATGACTGAAAAACATATCATCTTTGGCAGCGGAGCGATTGGACGCGCCACAGCAGAAGAATCGTTAAAAGACGGCAAAAAGGTTCTGATCGTGAACCGCTCTGGCAAGATGGATGAAATGCCGGCAGGCGTGGAATTGGTTGCCGCCAATCTGTATGACCCTGCTAGCGTCCGCAAGGTCGCCGAGGGCGCGGCGGTAGCGTATCAATGCGCACAGCCGGAATATAACGAATGGCAGGAAAAATTCCCGCCCTTGCAGCAGGCCATCATCGAGGGGCTGACGGGGAGCGGCACAAAACTCGTCCTCGTCGAAAATCTGTATATGTACGGGGAAACGGGTGGCAAGCCTATGACCGAATCCACAGCCCATAACGCGCGCACACGCAAAGGTCAGGTGCGTTCCGCGATGAGCAAGGCAGCCTTCACTGCCCATGAAGCGGGCAAACTGCGCGTCACTTCCGCACGCGGATCCGATTTTTTCGGTCCCTGGGGCACTGATTCTGCGATAGGCAACAGGCTCTTCGCACCACTGATCGATGGCAAAAAAGCGCAGGCGACCGGCAAGCTCAATATCCCTCACAGCATTACGTATGTGAGAGATTTCGGACGCGCGTTGGTCGTGCTCGGCGAAAGCGACGCTGCCGATGGGAAAGCCTGGCATGTACCCAATGATCAACCACGCATCACGCAAGAAGAATTCATCAAGATCATCGCCGAAGAAGCACGCGTTGAGCCAAAGATGAGCGGCATGAGCAAGTTCATGATGTGGATGGGCGGCTTCTTCATCCCCGCAGCAAAGGAAACCGTCGAAATGATGTACGAGTTCGAGCAGCCTTTTATCGTCGATTCGAGCGCTTTCGAAGAGACTTTTGGGATGCAAGCCACCCCACTACGCGAAGCGATCCGCGAAACGGTAGCTTGGTATCGCAGCCATCCGGAAGAGTAATGCATCGGATCGCTTTTTTCGCCTACGCTTACAATCTCGCCGAAGTCACGCGCGCCATCGAAGTCGCCAAAGCCTGCCAAGCGCGCGGGGAAACGATTCGCTTCTTTACGCATGGCGGCACGTATGAGGCACGAATTACCGAAGCAGGCTTTGAACTAACGACTCTACTGCCCCTAATCTCCGCTGAGAAAAATAAATATTTAATGGATCTGGATCAGGGACGCGCCCTCGGGCAACCTTTCAGCTTCCAGGAATGGTGCGCCTTTGTGGACAGTGAACTCGATGCGCTCGCGGACTTTGAACCTGATGCCTTTTACGCAGGAATGAACCTACCATCGGCTATTACCGCCAAAGGGATGCAAGTCCCGCTCATTTATCTGCTCCCTATAGCAGGGACGCAGCCCTATTTCGAGCATGGGCTGGCACAATTTCCATCGGAATATGAGAATCTAGTAACACGCCTGTTTCCCAAACGCTGGAAGGATGGTGCCCTAAATTGGGTCATGCCGCGCATCAGCATTGGTTTGGGTGTCTTCAACCGTGCCGCGAAACGTTTCGGCGTGCCGCCCGCCCGCAACCTGATGGACATCATCCGCGGTGACTTGAATTTACTGGCAGATATTCCAGAATTAACGGGACTGCCCGCTGAAAAATTAGGGGATGATTTCTGCTATGTCGGTCCTGTTTTTGCACGCCTGCCGGAGCCTGTGCCCGAAGACGTGGTACGCGTTTTCAGCCAAGATGGGCTGAATATCTTCTGCGCAATGGGCAGTTCAGGCACGCCAAAGGAGCTACACGCCGCCGTGAATGCTTTACGCAAAAGCGGACATAATGCCGTCATTGCGACAACATCCATCCTTGACCCTGCCGAGCTAGGCGAACTACCCGAGAACATCTACGCGACACGCTATGTGCCTGCGCCCGAAGTGAACGAAATGGCGGATATCGCCCTCGTACACGGCGGGCAGGGAACCGTGCAAACCGCCTGCTGGGCGGGGACGCCTGTTATCGGTGTGGGTTTGCAATTCGAACAAGTGGCAAATATCGAGATGCTTGTGCAAGCAGGAATGGGCATCAACATTCATTTGCGGGACTATACCGAAGAACGGATCCAAGCCGAAATTGAGCATGTCGCGGCCCATCCATCCTACACAGAAAACGCAAAGCGCATCCAAGCAATCATCCGCAAAACGAACGGCGCCATGAATGCGGCAAATGAGATCTTTCGTTTTTTGGAGAGTTAGAAGCGTTTGTTTTTTGCGGCTTCAACGATGGCAGTCCTACGTGGAATGTGCGCTCGGTGATATTGAGTTTATAAGCGACATCATCATTCCGCGCGCCATCGGTGGGATGCGCGAAAAACATCCCGATTGGTTCAAGGAAGATCTGGCAGCGCTCTTCGACCTGCTCGCAGCAGACAAACTTAAGCCCGCTATTGAACGGCACATGCGGCTCGAAGATGCTGCTGAAGCACACCGCCTGATAGAAGATGCGGCGGTGAAGGGGCGCATCGTGCTAACGGTGTCGGAATAAATAAATAAAGCAAGACCAGGAAAAAGGCTCCCAAAACGGGAGCTTTTTTTTGCCTATGACACTCCACATTCCAAGCCACGCACATCGTCACTCGCGAAAAATATATTTTGGAGTATGATAAGAACACTTTTCTACTATCTAATTTGGAGGTCCCTATGCAAGACCTGACCCAGGAAATACTCGAATTCATACGGCGCACATCCACCGATCTACCTGCGGATGTGGAAGCCAAGCTGCGTGCATCTTATGCGGATGAAGAAGACGGAACCGCTGCGCAGGGTGCGCTTGATACCATTTTACAAAATGTGGAATTGGCGAGAAAAAATTCCACCCCAATCTGCCAGGATACGGGGACGCCGCTCTTCTACGTCCACTACCCCGAAGGAATGAGCACCCGTAAACTCAAAAAGATGATTCAGGATGCGGTCATCGAAGCCACCAAGCTGAATTATCTGCGTCCGAACTCGGTCAACGCCATTACAGGTAAAAATACCGGCAACAACACCGGCGATGACTACTATCCCACCATCCACTTTGAAGAAGTTGACGAAGACCAGCCCCTGACCATCGAGTTGATGCTCAAAGGCGGCGGCTGTGAGAATGTGGGCATCCAGTACAAGCTGCCCAACACTGAAATGGGCGCCGGACGTGATCTGGCCGGGGTGCGGAAAGTTGTTCTCGATGCCGTGCACCAAGCCCAAGGCAAAGGGTGTGCGCCGGGCATCCTCGGCGTCGCCATCGGCGGGGATCGAGGCGCATCCTATCTGGCATCCAAAGAAACCTTGCTGACCAAGATCGGCTCCAAAAATCCCAATCCCGAACTGGATGCGATGGAAAAACAGATTACCGAGGAAGCCAATCAGATGGGCATCGGCCCGATGGGCTTTGGCGGCAAAACGACTGTGCTCGACACGAAGATTAAAGGGCTGCATCGCCTGCCTGCGAGCTATTTTGTCTCGGTCTCGTATATGTGCTGGGCGTACCGCCGCCGCAAGATGACGGTGCTGAACGACGAAGTGAGTTACGAGTAGAAAGATTCACCACAGAGAGCACAAAGAGCACAGAGAAAAGCTCAAAAACCTTTTAAAAATCTCTGTGAACTCCGTGTACTCCGTAGTAAATGATTGGAGAATAATATGAAGAAACTAACCCTTCCCATCAGTGACGAAACCATCCGTGAGTTGAAAGTCGGCGAGCCTGTGCTGCTCTCTGGCGTGATGATGACTGGACGCGACGCCGTCCACAAGTGGATGAACGACCGTTTTATTGCCAAGAAAGTCGAACCCGATGCCGATGATCTGGCGGTTTATGAAGCCATCAAGCCAATTTTGGACGGCGGCATTATCTACCACTGCGGTCCCGTTGTTTCGGGCGTGGAAACGGGCGACTATAAATTTATTGCCGCTGGCCCGACCACATCCATCCGCGAAGAACCCTATCAAGCCGATGTGATGAAACTCTTCAATCTCAAAGGCGTGATCGGCAAAGGCGGTATGGCCGCCAAAACGCTCAAAGGCTGTCAGGATACACCGGCGGTCTACTTCCACGCCATCGGTGGCGCAGCATCCTTGATCGCCCAACGCGTGGAAAAAGTGCTCGGCGTCTACAAACTCGATTTCGGTGTCCCGGAAGCGATGTGGGTCATCGACGTCAAAGACTTCCCCGTTGTCGTGACGATGGACAGTCACGGCGGCAGCCAGCACGCGGTTGTCGAAAAACGCTCGCAAGAAGTGCTCGACGGATTGTTGCAAAAAGCGTAAGAACAGCCGACATCCGAAGTTGTGTCAACGTACCGTTGAACGAAAACTTCGGATGTCTTTTTAAAAAAGTATCAAGTAAGGGCGGGGTAACCCCGCCCTTACTTCGTTAATCTGGGTATAATCAACGCATCCGATTATGGGACTTATTTAAGGAGATCAATCATGAAAAGAGCAGTTAGCGTGAGCATTGGCTCAGCAAAACGAAATAAGGCTGTCACCGTGAACTTAAACGGCGAAGAGATTAGCATTGAGCGCATCGGCACCGATGGTGATCTTAAGAAAGCTGCCAAACTTTTCAGCGAAATGGACGGTACCGTCGATGCCTTTGGTTTGGGCGGCGGCGACTTTGGCACGGAGTTCGATGGCAAATTCTTCCGCTATCACAACGTGGCATGGATCGCGGACGGCGCAGTTAAAACGCCCGTCGTCGACGGCTCTGGTTTGCGCAACACGCTTGAGTATAGGCTGGCGTCTTTCGTTGAAAAAGAGATCGGCGATTCTATCGACCCGAAACGTGTTTTGCTGACCGCCGCATCCGACCGATGGGGCATGACCAAAGGTTTTATGGATGAAGGCTATGAATGCATCTTCGGTGAATTGATGTTCGGCATCGGTCTGCCAATCCCCTTGCGCAAAGTCAGCCAACTCAAATTGCTCGCGTCCGCGCTCTACCCGATCGTAATGCGCCTGCCCTTCTCATGGATCTATCCGACTGGCGATAAACAAACCGTGCGCGTACCAAAATACGAGAAATACTATCAATGGGCGAGTGTCATCGCTGGCGATAACAACTACGTTGTGCGCCATATGCCTGACAAACTCGAGGGCAAGGTCATCGTCACCAACACCACTACCGAAGACGATATGGCATTCTTCAAGAGCGCTGGCATCAAATATGTCGTCACAGGCACACCTGCCATCGACGGGCGTTCCTTTGGCACGAATATGATGGAAGCCGCTTTTATCGCTGCTTCGGGCAAAAACCGCAAACTGACCAACGACGAGTTGAATGAAATGCTCGACTCGCTCAATTTTGAGCCAACCATCAGAGAGTTGAATTAATTAATATACCTGTCATTGCGAGCGTCTTTTTGCGAAGCAATCTTCCTTACAGTGGTGAGATTGCTTCGGCGATAGAACTGCCTCGCAATGACAAGGAGGAAATTTATGGACGCAATCGTCATCGCCGGGGGCATCCCCCAACCGGATCAACCGCTTTACGAATACACGCAGGGCATCCCAAAAGCCATGCTCGACATCGCTGGCAAACCAATGGTGCAATGGGTACTGGATGCGCTCGGCAGTGCCAAGCACGTCGAGAATGTCATCATCATCGGGCTGGACGATGCTGCCAGCATCACCTGCGCCAAACCGACGTACCACATTCCCAACCAGGGGCGGATGCTGGCCAACATCGCGGCGGGCATCGATAAAATGCGCGAGATCAACCCGAACTCCGAGTATGTCATCTCGGCGTCAGCCGACATCCCCGCTGTAACCGGCGAGATGATCGACTGGCTCGTCGAAACAGCGCTGGAAACCAGGCACGACATCTACTACGGTGTTGTCAAAAAAGAAGTCATGGAAGCGCGCTATCCGGGATCGAACCGCACATTCACAAAGTTGAAGGATATGGAACTCTGCGGTGCCGATCTCCACATTGCGCACCACAGCATGACGACGGATCCCGAACATCTTTCAAAATGGGAAGTTTTGATCGGGAAACGAAAAGCGCCCCTGAAACAAGCCGCGACGATCGGACTCTGGACCTTGGTCTTGCTTCTGCTTGGACGCCTTTCTCTCGACGACGCAGTGAAACGTGCCACGAAAAAACTTAACTTCACCGGTCGTGCAATCATCTGGCCCTATGCCGAAGCCGCGATGGATGTGGACAAAGGACATCAGTACGAGATGCTGCGCGCCGATCTGGAAAAAAATATTGCGTAATACGTATTGCACAATTCTCTATAATCCGATGCGTTTTACGAAATACGAAATACGCATTATGAATTGCTTATGAATTTTCAAACCATCCTCGAAAAAGACGCTGAACTAACCAAAAAATTACGTATTGCCGAAGAGCCTGGTCCTTTGCGCACTACGGCTGCTTTTTTCGCCCATTCTGGCGATTCATGGTTCTGGGCAGTGGCATTGATTGCAACCTGGTGGCTGGGAAACGCTTTTTGGAAGCAGTGGGCGGCGGTTATGTTTGGAGCGCTGACCATTATGGCGACCATCGTGCTGACGCTGAAATTTACGATCCGTCGCAAACGCCCCGAAGGCGAATGGGGCGATATCTACCGCAGTACCGATCCGCATTCCTTCCCGTCCGGACATGCAACGCGCGCCTTTTTGCTGGGCACGATGGGCATCTTTCTCGGTCCCATCTGGATGTCAGTTCTTCTCGTCATTCTCGCGCCGCTCGTCGCATTGGGACGAGTTGCGATGGGCGTCCATTATCTTTCCGATATTTTGGCGGGCGCCCTTCTAGGTATTCTCGGTGGGATCGTTGGTCACGCCATTTACCCTGCGGTCTACAGCTGGTTTGGGAGTTGGTCTGGTTGGGTTCTTTGGTAAGTTAGAAAACAGGAGATTATCAAACATTAAGGGCAGCCTCGTATGTCTGCCCTTTTTCTTGATATTTTCATCCAACAGTGTTATTCTCCTTCACCGCCAAAAAGGAACATATGCAGATGCAAATCCCCGAACTCACATCACAAACCCTGACCTTCCTCTTTCTGACCGCCCTCACCGCAGGTTTTCTGGATACATTGGCGGGCGGCGGCGGGCTGTTGACCGTCCCTGCGCTGATCTTGAGCGGCATCCCGCCCCTCGCCGTGTTGGGGACAAACAAACTCCAAAGCAGCATGGGATCAGGCACAGCGACTTTTATGATGTTTAAGAACAAGAAAGTAACTTGGGATGAGATCAAGGGACTGATGGTTTTTGCGTTTCTGGGTGCTGCGACAGGCGCGTTAATCGTTCAATTCATTGACACAACCATGCTTTCCTTTGTCATTCCGATTGTCCTGCTCATAATCTCCCTTTATTTTCTGATCTCCCCAACACCGAAAAAAGGTGTTAATTCAAAACTATCATTCAACCAGTATCGCAACTTCGTCGTTCCGCTGATCGGCAGCTATGACGGGATTTTTGGTCCAGGAACGGGATCGTTCTTTGCCTTGTCCGGGGTTTCCCTGCGCGGAAAAGATTTAATCTCTGCTACAATTCTGGCAAAGACACTCAACTTTGCGACCAATTCGGCTGCCCTGCTGGTCTTCCTGACCACAGGACGAATCGCCTGGGTGGCGGGCTTGACAATGATTGTCGGGCAGGGAATCGGAGCATGGCTGGGGTCGAAGTCGTTATTCAACATCAACCCATCCTATCTGCGGATTTTGATCGTGCTGATGTGCATGACAATGCTAATTCGCTATGTCTTTTCGATGGGTTGGATAAGCTTTTCGTAAAAGTTAAATTTTTATCAGTATCTAAGGAGCGAAAATGTCAAACCCAAAAGCAGAAGAAGTACTTGGGCTATATAAATTCCACAACCGTATCATGCACATCTTTCTTAGAGGGGTCACTCACGACGAAAGTGTGCTTCAATTGCCATTCAAGCACAACTGCATGAACTGGATTCTTGGGCACATCGTCACCAATCGCAGCCATGTGCTGGAAGTCGTTGGTGCAGAGCACGCTTGGCAGGAAGAAGCCCGCGATCTTTATCATCAGGATACCCAACCCGTCACGCCAGAAAGCCCGGCAATCCAATTTGAGACTTTGGTCGCATATTTAGATGAAAGCGTGAAGTTACTCGAATCCGCGCTGGAAGGTAAGAGCGAAGCATGGCTGGATGAAAACTTCACGAATTATCGTGGTGAGAACACCCGTTACGAACATGTGAAGAACTTCCATTGGCATGAGAGTTTTCACCTTGGGCAGTTGGAAATCTTGAAAGCCTTTATTGAATCGAAGCGATAAAAATGATCGTACGCATGTGGCACGGACGCGTGCCAACCAGCAAAGCAGCCGCATATCGCAATTTTCTCAACGAACGCGCCAGCCCCGATTATCAATCGGTGGAGGGGAATATCAGCGTCCACATTTTGGAGCGCCCTGAAGGGGATGTAACACATTTCATCACGATGACCTTCTGGGAAAATATGGACGTAATCAAAGGCTTCGCGGGGGATGACGCTGAAGTGGCAAAATATTATCCTGAAGACAAAGACTTTCTACTTGAGTTCGAACCGAATGTCATCCATTACGAAGTGGTTGGACAGGCTTAAAGAGAAACTTCCGAAGTTTTGAAAACTTCGGAAGTTTTTTATTCGACCTATTCGCTACATTCGCAGCATTCGTGATTAGCGGAAATCCGTCTCCGGCTTCGGCTTATTCTCTAAGATCGCTTCGATGCGATCCATCACCTCGGGGGTCAGCTTCTCGACAAAATCAATCGCCTTCATGTTTTCAACAACCTGTTGTGGCTTGGATGCGCCGGTAATGGTGGTGCTAACATTCGGATTCTTCAACGTCCACGCGAGGGCGAATTGGGGCATTGAGCAGCCGAGTTCGTCCGCGATGTCCATCAGCTTGCCAACTTTGACGATGTTTTCTAGAGCGGTCTCATCGGTAAAACGAGATTTAAGCCACTCGTAACCTTCGAGAGTCGCACGCGTGCCTGCGGGCATCTCGGCGTTATATTTACCGGTCAACAAGCCACTCGAGAGCGGCGACCAGATCGTCGTTCCCATACCGAATTCTTCATATAGGTGGGCATACTCTACTTCGAAGCGTTCGCGGTGGAACATGTTGTACTGGGGTTGTTCCATCACAGGCGGTATCAAGCCCAAACGGTGGGCGATGCCGTGCGCTTCTGCGATCTGCGCGGCGCTCCATTCGCTGGTTCCCCAGTAAAAAGCCTTGCCCTGATCGATCAAATAATTAAAAGCGCGCACGGTCTCCTCGATAGGGGTGTGGATATCGGGGCGGTGTGCAAAAATCAAATCGACATAGTCCATTTGCAGGCGCGCCAATGCAGCATCTGCGCCCTCAAGGATGTGCTTGCGGGAAAGCCCGGTGTTATTGACGCCGTCGCCGCCCCAGAAAATTTTGGTCGAGAAAACCAGATTAGAGCGTTTCCAACCTGCGCGTTTGACGACTTTGCCCATGATGGTTTCTGCCTGCCCACCGGCGTAGGCTTCGGCGTTGTCGAAGAAGTTCACGCCCGCATCGATAGCGGCTTGCATCAGTTCAAGCGCGGTGTCTTCGCCAATTTGCGTGCCAAAGGTGACCCACGCGCCGTAAGAAAGTTCTGAAACCTGTAGACCGGACTTGCCAAGATAACGATAGTTCATTTTTTCTCCTTGTTTATTGAATTCCGTGCGTCGCACCAGCCAGTTGGCTTGATTCCGTTTGACGGGATTCTGCTCAACGACGAGCCGATTCCGTTAAACCTGGTGCGACGCACCTACGTTGCTAAATGTTTACAATTTGCCCATTTAGATGAGCATTATTTTCATCACACAAATATAAAACAGCTTCATTAAAATCGGATGGGATTTCTGCCTGCGTCCGTTGCAATTCAGCGATGCCTGTGCCGACAGCGTGTACCCGAACATTATACATGCAGAGTTCGCTCGCCGCCTGGGGCGTGAAGCCGACCAATCCCATCATACTGGAAACATACGCTGTTCTGCCACTTTGCCCGTCCCGACCATCTAACGGGACAAGATTAACGATCACACCCCCGCCCTGCTCCTTCATAATCCGCCCGATGGATTGGGTCATCAAAAAGGCTGCCGAGAGATTGACCATGATCGTGCGCTGCCAATCCCATTCGTCGATGTCGAGTATAGCGATCTTCGGCTCAACGGCAGAGTGATTGATGAGAATGTCGACTTTGCCGAAATCATCTTCGACGTGCATTACCAATCCCTGTACAGGCACTTTTTTTGCAATATCCTGCACGTATGCCTTGGATTCTCCGCCCATCGCTTCGATCTCATCCACGAGCGTATCGAGATTTATCGGGGAGATATCATTCAACGCGAGTCGCGCACCCTGCGCAGCGAAGGCTTTGGCGAGTTCACGTCCGTATCCGCGCCCCGCGCCTGTGATGAGTACAACTTTGTCTTTGAAGGTCATATTGTCCTTTTTTGGGATTACCCCGTGCTCTCGTTTTCACTACTATTACAAGTCGGTATGGCGTCGGTATTTGTTTTTGCGTTCAATTCCATGCCGAGATAGGGCGAGGGGTCAAGGGTGTTTTTAATTTCAAGTTCATTTCGGAAAGTGCCACTGCCATCATCCAGCACGACAGAGAAGTGCAAGTGTACCCCCGTCGGGTTGAAGGGGTCGCCAGAATAGTTACCCTGATAGCCGAGCAATGTCCCTGCCGGGACAAAAAGTTCGCTCGTGCCGCGCGGGAAGGCTGCGTCGATGAAGCCGTTTCCGTCTGCGTCTGCCATGTGGGTGTAATAAAGCCAAATCTGACGTCTGGGCTGGAGGGGATCGTTGGGGACACGCATGATAACGGTAGCTGTCCAATCGGGCAATCGGCTGAGATAACCATCGTAAGCCGCAATCACGGGCGTCACGTTTAATCCCTCGCCACCAAATATGTCAAGCCCCTGATGTCGATGTCCGGGACGAAAAGAATCATCCCATAAATATCCGATAACGCCATTCGTGGGCATGATGAAGGGCGCATCGCCACAACGCGCACCTTGCAGGATGGTCAGATCGGGGTTATCTCTGGGGTTGCGAAACCACTGTCTTAGGATAAGAGAACGTGCGCCAGATGAGCGCATATTACTATAAATAAAATAGCCGCCGACCAAGCTGACGACAAAAAGGGTGGATAAGATAAAGCGTTTTGACATGGGTGAAATTATACATGCATTCATATTAATAGGAGAAATGGGGGAACAGAAAAGAAAGGTGCCTTTTGTAAAATTATTGTAATTTCATCATGATTGCCTT
>ERZ890953.1202-NODE-1202-length-13335-cov-16.711973_pt1 | contig 13335 bp, 15 predicted proteins | sample MGYA00521264_ERZ890953 | MGnify/ENA primary metagenome ERZ890953 (study PRJEB32303, sample SAMEA104408629) | aquatic metagenome | biome: Brackish water; feature: Chemocline; material: water | place: Baltic Sea | collected 2014-10-26T21:54:00 | depth 200 m ... | reverse complement strand
TTTTTTATAAGCGCCGTAAAGTCTTCTAAAACTACGCCGTTTGCGCTCTTTGCTCCGGCAGCCGAGTTGATGGACTCTTTTTCTATCGTTCCATCCAAATCGTTCGCGCCAAACTCTTGCGCCACCAACGCCAAGTTGACGGTCGACGTCACCCAGTACGCTTTTAGGTTTGGCACGTTGTCCAAAACGAGACGCGAAACCGCCATGGTCTTGAGTATCTCATTGGCGGTTATGGGCGCTTCTATTTTCAAGTAATTGTTTTCAGTCTGATACACAAGAGGAATGAAGCAGTTGAAGCCGCCCGTCACGTCTTGAAGCGCGCGGATTCTCATCATGTGGTCGATGCGATTTTCGCGACTCTCCACATGGCCAAAAAGCATGGTCACGTTGGACTTTTTGCCGCGTTCGTGCCATTTTCTGTGAATCTCAAACCACTGGTCGGAAGTGACTTTTCCTTTGCAGATATAATCGCGAACCTTCTCGTCAAAAATCTCCGCTCCGCCACCTGGCATGGAGTCTACTCCATTTTCAACCATGAGGTCTAAAACCTCGTCGTAAGTGAGTCCATGATGACGAGACAAAAAGTCCACTTCCGCCGCCGTTAGCGCTTTGACGTGAAGATGGGGATACTTCTCTTTTATCTGCTTAAAGATTCCCAAATACCAATCAAGCGTTACGTTTGGATTGTGCGCGGAGACGATGTGAACCTCTTTAGCTCCGCGAGCGTCAATCTCTTCGACCACTTTCATAATCTCTTCATGGCTCATGGTGTATTGGTTCGGGTTTTTTCTCGTCGCCGAATACGCGCAAAACTTGCAAACGTCCGCGCATACGTTTGTCGGATTGATGTGACGATTAATGTTAAAGTATGTTTTCTTTCCATGAAGCTCTTGGCGTTTTTTGTCCGCCATGTCACCTAGCTCAAAAAAGTCCATGTCGTAAAGACTCAAAGCCTCATCAAAGTTTAGGCGTTCGCCCGATAAAATCTTTTCTTTTAATTCCATAAGTTCCCTTTGTGTTATATTTTTTAATTGTTGAATAAATTTTGCAGTTTTTGTTTGAGTGTTTTAAACTTTTCATCTTTTATAAAATGACAATCGAAAATAAATAAAGCTTTTTTAATATCACCTTTTTGTATTTTCATACCGCTTTTTTCATACTTATCATGCTCAGAATCTAAGAGCTTTTTTTTACCACCCATCACTTCAATATAATTCTGAAAATTCACAGGTTCGTCTAAAATAATTTCCTTATTCTTTTTCAAATCATTTAACAGTGAGATAAGAAAATTTTTATCATCATCCCCCTCAACAAAAATCATCACCATCCTCTAACCTCATGATTTTGCTCTATCTCATCTATAAACCATTTGTAAGGAAACGTCATGGCTTTAACTTCATTGGTTTTATCTCTTCCAAGTTCAATAAAACTTATATCTTCCTCTTCAAGCTTCTTAGTGTCCAGTGTCATCAAGATTAGCTATAGTCCTAAAAAACACGCCTCCATAAAAGCGGTCTTGCCAACGTTGTTTTTCCCGCCGATGAGATTTACTCTCTTAAATCCCTCAGCTTTAAAATCTTTGAAGCATTTAAAATCTCTTATCTCTATCTCTGTCAATAAGTGTTTATCCATGATTATCGCTCCTTCTCATTGTCGTGAATTGTGCCCAAATTTATAATCCGGGCGCTTTCCACATTGAAGTCGTGATATTATCATCTACCAACTTTAGTTGCGCTTCGTAAGCGGTTTGCCATTTTATTTTTATCTCGTCGTAAATCTTTTTGTTCTCCAAGTTTGGTTCGTACGTTTTGTCCCAAACCACCAGCTCTTTCGCGGCTTGCGCCAAACTCGGGTAAACGCCGCAGCCCACTCCGGCGGCCATCGCGGCTCCCAGAGCCGTGGCTTCGGTCACTTTGGGAATCTTCACCCTGTAACCCGTCGCGTCCGCGAGTATTTGCGACCACAAAGCCCCGCGGCTCGCGCCTCCCGCAAAGACTATCTCTTCCATCTCCACGCAGCTAAACTCTTTGATTTTTTCAAGATTTAAGCTTGAGACAATCGCGGCGTTCTCTTGGAGACTTCTAAACATGGAAGCTCTGTCGCACTCGGCGGCGTTTAAGCTTAGGTTTAAGAAGCTTGGCGCCGCATGGTACCATTTGGCGTATTTCATCGAGTCTGAAAATATCGGTAGGATTCCATAAGAACCGACGGGAACCTCTTTGGCTTTTTCTTCCAAAACCGCATAGACGTCTATCCCTCGTTTGGCGGCTTCTAGTTTTTCCATGTCGCAAAAAGCGTCACGAAACCATCTCATGACGAGTCCGCTAAAAAAAGTTATCCCCTCGGCCTGAGAGAGTCCCTCTATGACGTGAGGGTTCACTCTGATTCCCATGTCTTTGGGCGGTCGCGTTTTACTTGGCATGTTTACGACTTGTTGCCAAAAAGAGCCACCCAAAACCGCTACCTGTCCGACTTCAACCACGCCAAGTCCGGCGCTTCCAAGCTGAACGTCTCCGCCACCCATGACAACTTTGGTTTTCGTGGACAAGCCCGTCGCGCTTGACGATTCTTCGCTCACGGTTCCCATGAGGGTTCCAACTTCCAAGACTTTGGGAAAGATGTCGTCTTTGAGTCCGATTTTGCTCGCCATCTCGCCAACCCAGTCTCGTTTTTCTAAAGAAAATATTCCCGTTGTTCCGCCATTACTCGGGTCGGTCGCGATTACTCCGCTCAAACGAGCTAAAATCCAATCCCCTATCATGGAAATCTTTGCGACTCTTTCATAAATTTCCGGTCTATTGTTTTTGACCCACAAGAGACGCGGCAACGCTCCAAGCGCGAAGGTTTGACCGCTCAAGGAGTAAAACTCCTCCTCGATTCCCACAAAGTTTTCTTTTAGATATTTGACTTCGTTTGAAGCTCTCGCGTCCACGTTCGCGACAGCCCATAGTTCTTTTCCTTCTTCGTCGTAAAGAACTATTCCCTCTCTCATGCTCGTGGCGCTGAGGGCCAAAATGTCGTCCGTGTTTACGCCTGCGCTTACGATGACGTTTCTGACGCACTGCGAGACTAGATTCCAATTGTTTTCAAAATCAAAACTCATGCTATTCGCGACGCCCTCCTCTTCGAGGTGCGTCCATTCGCTCTGAGCGACTGCGATCTGCTTGCCTTTCACATCGAAAATCACGGCTCTCACGCTTCCCGTTCCAGCGTCAATCGCCATCAAATACGACATGTTTACTTCTTCAACTTCGCTTGTTCTAGTTCCCAGTACTCCATGTCAAAACTCTCTTTTAAACTTATGCTTTTGTATCCTCCAAGCTTATCGGCTCTCAAAACCGCCAACATGGTGTGCTGGACTATGTCATTGACGATAGCCGCTTCTTCTCGTGTTTTCCCAAAAGATATGACGGCGAGATTTTTGATTATCATGTAGTTTGGCGTTGCGTTGAGGGCGACTTTATTGACGGCGAACTCTTCAAAATACTTTCTATAAGCTTTCATATAGTCGGCAAGGGCGTCTTCTAAATTGGTGTCTTCCATGATTAAGGGAACTCTTTTGGTTCTTATAATATGCTCAGGAGTCAAAACGCCGCGAGACGCGAACGCTTTTAAATTCTCTTGTGAAGCGTAAAAAGCCGCCAATGGAGTTTGGTTTATGTTTATGGATACGTCATACCCTTTTGCCTCGGAAATAACTTTAATGATCTTGGCTATGTTGCACTCGCTATGCAAATACTTATGTTCTATCTTAATAACGGCGTTTTCGTCTAAAAAACGTTCAGCCAACGTCACCGCGTTTATCATTTTCTCATACGAGTTTTTCGCGTCGTCGTCAAAAGTGAAGACGCCATGATTGTGAAGGATAATTCCATCAATCAACGACCAGTCCAAATCTTTTGTTCTTTTATAAATCTCATGAGCCAAAAGAAATCCGGGCATCACGTACTCGATGATGAGAAAAGTTGGAAAGAGTTTGGCGATATTTTCGATTCCCGTCTCGGAATTTGAGATGGTTACGATCGCGTCCGCATGAGTATGATCCACAAATTTATAAGGAATTAGAGCATGAAGTATCGCTTCAACCGATGGCGTCGGAGCCTCTTTGTCGGTCATGGCCATCTTTTGTTGATGAACCATCTCCACGTCGTTCAAGTCTGGCAACTTCGCCATTTCCAAAAGCGGCTTTAACTTCACCGGAGCGAAACCCTCCGCTTTTATGCTCACCAAATCCCAACCGCTGCCCTTTACGAGAAGTATCTCCTCACCGTCCACTACTGTTTTTACCGAAGTGTTTCCACCTCCATGTAAAACCAACTCGCTATTTTGACCTAACAGATTTGAAGTGTAAACTCTTAAGTCTAAATCATTTTGACATTTTTTCGCTTTTTCAATATTGTATAAATTATCCATTCTATTTTCCTATTAGTTTTATCTGTATTCACCCCCTAAGTTTACCCTACTTTTATTTAAAATATTTATGTCTGAGCTTTAAAATTTAGGAGTAAGCTCAGAATTTATTGCTCATTTCAATTTTTTGCGACTAATCTTTTATTAAATCTTATAATAACCACAACCGCTAAAAGACGTATATATGCGCAGGATTTAGCTATACTTTTACGAAAGCGCTTGAGCGCCTTAGACATAGAGTAGATAAGAAAGATGAGAAAAAAAGTAAACAAGAGCAAATTTGCGTTGATATTTGCATCTATCATAGTTGTGTTTTCTTTAGGTTTTCCTTTAGCTGGACTAAGTGGAAACAAGCAAGGAAAAGTCGCCATGAACGAAAAAGTTAATTTACCTTTTAAGATAAAGGATAATGAAAAAATTATATTGTTATACTTCGGCTACGTAGGTTGTAGCACTATCTGTGAGCCTTCTCTCAAAGAAATATCATCTGTTTATGATAACCTTTTAGATGCGCAAAAAGAGAGAGTAAGCGTCTACTTTATAGACATCGCCAAAGATACGAACATGGCAAAAGAGTTTGCGAGCCATTTTAACGATAGCTTTGTTGGTTTGGATTTAGACGCCATTGCGACGGCAAAACTAATGGCGGACTTAAGAGCTTATAGCAGTGATTCTTTAACGGGAAATGGGGAAATCTCTCATACAGGTTATCTGTATCTGATAAAACAGACTCAAAAGCAAGTTTTTGAACTCAACGCAATATACATTACTCGCCCATTTGACCCAGCGTCGATTGGGCAAGACATAACAAAGGAATTAAAATGAACGTAGCGACACTCTTTGGCAATTATGATGGTTTATCGACAATCATAAAAGACAATCTTCATGATGAAACAAAAAGCGCCGACAAGGCGTTTATGTACATTTTTCTAGCGAATTGGATTATAGTATCTTTTATAACGTCGCTCACGTATGGAACGTACGCGCTTGGCATTGTAGGCGGTGGCGTCATCACGGGCTTGGCGTACTTGGCGTACGTAATGTTTCAAGGCACTTCAACTTCTCGTATTCTCATCGCTATACTGATAATGGGCTTTCCAATCATTATGATTCAACAACACTTGGGTCGCATCGAGATGCACTTTCACATCTTTGCCGTACTCGCCTTTATGTCTTTGTACAAAGACGTTATGCCAATCATAGCTGCTACTTTGACCATAGCGGCGCATCATCTTTTGTTTACTTATCTGCAACTCAATGGCGTTTCAATAGGCGATTCGCAAATTATTGTTTTCAACTACGCATGTGGTTGGGACATAGCTTTTTTACATGCGGCTTTTGTCATAGTTGAAGCCGCCGTACTTATATACATCGTTTACATGATAACAAACCAGTACCTTAATTCTATGGGCATAGTCGAAGGAGTAAGCAATATTACTAAAAATAATGATTTTACCATAGATATAAAAAAAGAAACCGTTCAAGAAGCAATATTTTTCAACTTTATCAACGCGCTTAGAAATACTTTAAATTCCGCAAAAGAGTCTTCAGAGCAAACTGCGCAAATCGCAAAAAACATTCATAATTCAAGCAACTCTTTAAAGAGCAGTTCGGATAAACAGCAAACAACCATAGTTGAAATCACTCAAGAGAGCATTTTGATGAAAGAGCAACTCCATAAAACAAATCATGAAACGCTATCCGCCAAAGAAAAAATTACCGAAGCGAACAAAAATCTCCATGAGATGGGTAAAAAAATCAGTAAATTTAATATTGACGTTGAAAATAGCGCGGACAATGAACACTCCATGTCAATAAGACTAAATGAGCTGACTCATTCAGCTGAAGATATTAAAAACGTTTTAACCGTCATATCCGACATAGCCGATCAAACGAATCTTTTAGCCTTAAACGCCGCCATTGAAGCCGCTCGCGCCGGTGAGCATGGACGTGGTTTTGCCGTAGTTGCGGATGAAGTGAGAAAACTCGCGGAACGAACGCAAAAATCATTGACTGAGATACATGTAAGCGTAAACGTCGTCGTGCAGTCCATAAATGAAACAAGCGATAGCATGAATCATAACGCCGATAACATCACTAATTTAAGCGCCTCGTCTCGTGAATTACACAACATAGTTGAACATACGGTTACTTTAATGAATGAGACGGCAAAACTTTCAGAAAACTCGTCTGGAGGCTTAAATACGAATATAATAAAACTTGATAAATTAGTCTCTATGATTGAAGGAGTGGAATCGCTAACAATTAATAGTAACGTTCATGTTGATGAGATTGCCAATATAATCGACACTTTACTCAGTAGCGCCAAACAACTGCAAAATGAGTTAAATACCTATAGAACTTAAAACGCTCTTTGGGCGTTTACTTTAAAAATCGGATTTAGACGAGAAGTTTGTTGAAGATAAGAGTAAGCGGAAGAATCCGCTTACATAGGGAATAGACTAAAGAGGAGTAACGTTTTCCGCTTGAGGGCCTTTTTCGCCTTCACCAACTTCGAAAGTAACTCTTTGACCTTCCTCTAAAGAAACGCGACCGTGACCGCTGTTGTTAATTTGACGGAAATGTACAAATACGTCTTTTCCCCCATTTTCTTGCTCTATAAATCCAAAACCCTTGTCGCTGTTAAACCATTTAACTGTTCCGTTTACTAATGATGCCATTGTAATACCTTTTGTTTGTGTTGAAAATCTAATTGTGAAACTATCTATTGGTAAAAATGTACTGGTAACGGTTTGTCATCAATATAAAACATGCCAAAGATGAAATTCGAATCATCTTTCATTGGACTCATTGTAACTGAAGTATTTAAAATTAAGACTTAACTTAACGCTAGATTCACAATAATCCATGAAATACTCATAATACTTTGAAAATTTGGAGTTTATATGAGCTCCGCGTCTTCAATTTCACTCTCTTTTGACGCTATCTGCTTTTGGTACTTGCCTCGCGCTTCGCCGCTAAACGCGCTTATGAGTTGATTTTCTTGCGTTTTGTCCAATGCGCCAGACGCCAAAGTGTCGAGAATCTTGTCCGCTATCTTGACTCGCGCTTCATTCTCTTTGTGATAAAAATACTTTTGCAAGTTGTCATTATAAGCGAGGAGCTTGTCTTCACGACGTTTTTTGAAGTAGTAAAATATGAAGAATAGACTCAGTAAAATAAACATTCCAAAAATGACGACGAAATAGCGCTTGAGCTCCATGTTGTCTATCTGTTCTTTTTGTTTCATGCCCTGTTCAAACAGCGCTTTGAGTTTCTCTTGTTCTAACGCGATTCTCTGTTTTTCCAGTTCAGACTCCATGCGTATCTTTTCTATCTGAGTCTCTTTCTCTATCTTGGCAAGTTCTTTTTTGGATTCCAATATGGCGAGTTCTTTTTGCGTCTGCGCGGACAACGTTTGAAGCTGAACTTCCTTAGTCTCTCGCACTTTTTTTTCAAAAGCGACTTTTTCAAGTTCAACCCTCTTCTCTTTGGCCTCTTGCGTTTCTAGTAAATCACAAGCGTTGAAAAATAGCGCGAACGTCAGCATAAATATCAATTTCATCATAAACCCTACAGTCGATTTTGCGATATTATATCATAAGTAATTTTACCAATTGTACAAGATTTTTTTTATTTACTCATCTGTAAAGGGAAACATCTCTAAATTTTTTATATTTAAATTCATAAAATTCTCAAAACATATATCTTTGTTTGGAGTTATGGCTATGATGGCGATTTCAAAATTTTTAGCTATTTTGTTTAACTCTTCGGGTTTGCTGTTAAAAACAATCGTCGCGACGCCGTCAAGTTTTGTAGCTTCCAAACCATTTTTTAAAATTGTGACGCTACTGTAATAATGGTTTTGGGTCGCGGTTTTATTGTCTAGTATGTGGTGATGCTCTTTTGAACCTATATATCTCTCGTAATCTCCACTAGTGGATATGGAAATTAACTCTTTTGAACTGTGGATTATCGCTATATGCCCATTTGAAAATGGATTTTTAATGGCTATCGTGTGCTCTCTGCCAAAAGAACAGATTTCACCACCAACGGAAACCAAGCCTTTTGTGGCGCCGACGTTTTGTAGATACTCAATGATCTTATCCGCTACGTAACCTTTTCCAATGCCGCCAAGATCAAAACGCATGCCTCTTTTTGGAAGGTAGATTTCCTCATCGGATATTTTAACAAGTTTATAGTTTACCAAAGCCTTGGTATAGGCTAGTTCCGCGTTCGATGGCAATCTTTCTCGATTTGTTCCAAAACCATATAAGCCTTGAGTCAAAGCTCCTATCGTTGGGTCAAAAAGCCCATCTGAAAGCTTTGCTATTTCTAAGGCTTTTTCGAATATTTCAAGTTCTTCTTTTGTACATGACACGGCATGCTTTCCAGCAGCCGCGTTTATGGAACTTAAAAGCGAACTACTTTTATAAGCTGAGTATTTAGATTCAAACTCTTTGGCCAGAGCCAAACACTCAAAAAGAACTTTTTTGGAAACGTTCGCTTCTATGACAAGTTCCGTACTCATAACGGCTGTTCTAATTCCATTTTCAAAAAATGACATTAGTAGGCAAACTCGTACGTTAAAGTCGTAAACACTGATTGAAGAGAGCCGACGTCGTACCAATTTTTCAGGTACTCGTTAGAGCTTGTTTTGTAGTAATCGATACTCGCCGTCAATTTGTCTCCACCTTTCATTCTATATATAAATGGCACGCCTATGGTGTATGAGTCAAAAGCGCTCATCCTGTAGTCGACCGCGAAGTATTGGTCGCTCACCCCATACGTTCCCACCGGCTTAACAAAGTTGGAGCCCGTCTGCGTATAATACCTTAATCTCAAGCCACTTGTAAAGTCATGCGTAAAATCACGCATAAACTCAACGCTACTCGTATGCGACTTAATGTCCCAATCATCCATATAGTACCTATATGAGAAGTTCACGCTGTCGTCTTTGTCCAAAAGATATACGCCTTTTAGCGCGAACGCGTGCCCCGTTCTTTTGTCTGGATAGTTCTCAAACTTCGCGAGAGAATCCTGAAGGATGAAATGATAAGGCGACGATAAAAAACCTTCGCTATACATATATGAATAGACCGCCGACATGGAAAATTCTGGAGTGATCAACTGGTTTGCTGAAAAATCTATCTTCGTCTCATTTCTATTGTCTTTTGGCAACGCTCTTTTAAAGACCGGACTCCACTTGTCGAACGATTGTGAAGCGCTTACGCCCAAAGCCGTGTTTTGCTGATTTAACTGTCTGACGTAGCTCGCGAAAGCCGCCACTCCCGTATAATCGTTTTCAGTTGAATAATAAGACCCAAAAGTGACCAAGTTGTCACCGTCGTCATAAGTAAGCATGGCCGTTGGCGCGTATCTTACGTCGTCAGCCACGCTCTCTTTCGCAGAGGCCGCCGTTACCGCGTCAACGTGAGTCGCGTTGCTTCCATTTTTTATGCTGGCGGCGGTTACCGCGTCTATTCTCATTTTTACTCCGAGCAACCACTGCGAACTTAGCTTTTTATAAAGCGCGAAAGTTGGCGAGTATACTTGCACGTCGGCGTTATCGTTATAAGTGTTGATTCCGAATGACATTTTGTCTTTTAAATCTGACGCTAAAGAAGTTACCTCCAAAAGAGCCAAAGAAAGGACAAAAAGCATAAATTGTTTTATCTGCATCCGCATCCTCCTTGAAAAGCGCTCTCTCCGCCAGCGCTGGCTTCACGAATCAAATATACGTGACCCTCTTGTTCGGCTCTCTCCGCTATGGGCGAGAGACTCATTTTATCTTGCGCGAAATACTCTTTTTCATAAGGCATGACTCTGACCAACTTATCAGAGCATGCCGTTAAAAAGAGCAAACTTCCTATGAGTATATATTTAACCATGACTACTCTCCAAGTAAAGATTTTATCTTTGCTTTTAGTTTACCTACATGCTTTTCGTCAATGCTTCCAACGTAAACTTCAACAATCGTTCCACTTTTGTCTACTAGATACGACGAGGGCATTCCTATGCATCTGTACGCTTTTGGAAGAATTTTTTCACTATCGTATACGGATTTCAACACTCTTTCTCTATCTACGCTTTGCAAAAAAGCTACCGCGTTTTTAGGCTCTTTGTCTATCGTAGACAAAAGTATGTGAAAATCGCTCCCTTTAAACTCTTTTTGAAGTTCGACAAAAATTGGCATCTCTTCTTGGCAGCCACCGCACCAGCTAGCCCATAGATTTACCAAAACCACTTTGCCCTTGTACTCGTTGAGTGATATTTTTTTATCCAAATTATATAAATTTGGAAGATCAAAACCTACGGCCTTGTCGCCAACTTGACCCGCGCCAAACAAATTCGCCCACACCAGTAGCGTTATTAATATTTTCTTCATTTTTCTATCCTATTCACATAAGTTTTTATTCATGGCGTTATTTACGTACAATGGCAAAGTATAACCATCTTTCACATGACACGCGTTGCATGAGACTCTATTGTTCAAATCTTGAGGATTGTTAATGTCATACTCTTGAGCTGAAAAACTATGCGTCTGCCCTGATACCGCCAAAACAGCGCCATTTTTATCCGTTATTTGCACATAAAAGTTTCCATAACTTGAACTCAATAATCTTTTTAATATAAATATATTGCCTTTGCCTTTATAGCCTTTCGAGTTAGAATCTATATAATCGGCCGATGAATATTGTAAGGCTGGGGTAGCCGTGTAATCCAAAAGATTAATGGTTAAATCACCACCACAAACATTATTTATATCGTCTTGATTTGTCACGTTTGACTCTTTATAGAGCGTACCGCCCATCAGCAAGTTTCTTTCACTCTGCAAGTCTACGTTGTGACAAGCCAAACAATCACGACCGGGATTGTGCCAACCCTGCACTACTGGCGCGGTCGTAGAGACAACGCCTTCTTCTCCATCTTCACAGCCGGTCATGAACGTTATCATGACCGCAGTTAATAAAAAAAGTAAACTTTTTTTCATAAAATTCTCCTAGTTATTATTTGCGCCTTGCGCGATCCAATCTCTTATAGTCGCGTAATTTGTAGAGCTTCCTATGGCGTTGCCACCACCATGAGACAACTGGTTACTCCCTTTTTGCAATAACGTAGAGTTGTCTGGAGTAGCCGAATCGACTAAACCTGAGGTAACGTTCGCGTAGGTCGAAGAAGCCGTTGAGACTTGGAAAATTCTACCTGAATTCGTGGAGTGACATGCGACGCAATTATTTAGTATTGGCATAACGTCAGTCGCGAAAGATTTGGCGACAACCGTTGGCGTCGTTACAACCGGCGCTTGCGTCGGCGTCGTTACAACCGGAGCTTGCGTTGGCGTCGTCGGTAGTGCTGACGTCGAGCCTCCCATAACAGCGCTTGCCACCGTTGTTAAACTTCCAGAGTAATCAAACGAAACTATTCTACCTGGTGACGCAATTGGACCTGCCCCCGAAGCAGTATGACAACTATTACAATCGAGTCTTGAAATATTATGACTATTTGTAGCGGATTTATTTACCACAACCCCTTTCGCGTTTAAAACCTCAGCGGTAAAATTGTTCAAAATATTTGTGCTAAATGAACTATAGACGTTCGCCGTTCCTCTTCCGATATTATAATTTATAACCGTTCCCGCTTCTGAGACTAATCTTATTTTATAGTTGTTAGCGTATTTCGCGCTATCCCCGTTCACGGCGTTTAATTTTGTAAAGATTGTCGCGCCTGACGTAAATTGGTGTTCTCCACCTTCTCCACCCGATCCACCTTCATTGCCTTCATTGCCTTCGCTCTCGCGACTGTCAAAAGATCTTGTAGGGGTCGCAGAAGACGAACCATGACAAGAAGCGCAATTTGCGCCTTGATTATGTGATGAAGTTCCTGAATTTTCTCCGTACTCGCTATCGCCATTTTCTCTTTCATACTCATTTTGGGCAGTGGCGTATTGCGTTGTATAATCATCATTTAATTTTTGAACCTCACTGGCTATATCCGCGTCTTTAAGTTCATACACTTTATTATATGAGGCTAAAGCGCTCATTAACGTTTTTTCTTCCGTTGCCGAGGCATGAGAAGATCCCTCTGATACATACCTTGCATGTTCATTTGCTATCTCTGTTTTTATACTAGCGACGGAAGAGGCTGTGACGTTGTTGTCCTGCGCGTATTTATATAAAACGTTTGACATAGCCTCTACCGCTGTGGAATTCAGAGGCGTTTTTGTTGTTAAATCAGTTACGGATATACCTAAACTTGCAGCTAACTCATTTAATATTGTTTGCGTTTCTGGCTTTGACGCGTACGTCGTAACCATTGTTATGACGTTGCCACTGTTTGTCGTAAGGTTTAAGTCATTTCTAACGTCGCCTGGACTTACAACTCCATTTCTATCTATGTCAATAACTCCACCCATGGCGACTACGGGATACGTAATGGCTCCAGCAAACGTATAATTACCATTTCCATCACTTTTTGCAACTCTTCCCGCGCCATTGTTATCTCTAACGATGGCGCCTAAAATCGGTCCCCTTACAACTTGAATCGTATTTGTCGCAATGGACGTCGTGTCTACGTTTGTTCCTGAAGTTGATGAACTAGGGCCACACCCACTAAATAAAACTAACGCTCCAACAAGTCCTGACATATATACTTTTTTCATTTTGCACTCCTGATGTTTAATTGTCGTAATTATAAAATATCTTTATGAAGATTGAATGAAGAGAGTTCTTCACTCTTCATGTTTTTTTAATTATTAGTGGCGCCCGCCGCAATCCAATCTCTTATGGTCGCGTATTGCGTAGAAGTGGCGGATATCACCGTGCCACCACCATGACTCTGTCCACTAGCTTTTGTTAAGAGTCTTGAACTTTCGGGAGTAGCCGTGTTCACGCCACCAAAACTATTGATATTTGCGTAAGTGGC
>ERZ890953.1201-NODE-1201-length-13355-cov-4.597293_pt1 | contig 13355 bp, 9 predicted proteins | sample MGYA00521264_ERZ890953 | MGnify/ENA primary metagenome ERZ890953 (study PRJEB32303, sample SAMEA104408629) | aquatic metagenome | biome: Brackish water; feature: Chemocline; material: water | place: Baltic Sea | collected 2014-10-26T21:54:00 | depth 200 m ... | reverse complement strand
CGCATGATGAGCATATACTCGCTCATATAGAGCAAGGTCAGGGTCAGGGTGGGTAAGATCAAATGCCTCCCGACATCTTTCCAGAACACCCAGCCATCATCGGGGCGCAATCCGGGAGTCGACATGCCGCCCACTGGTAAAATGCCGCGAGTCAGAAGTATCAGGATGATACCAAAGAAAAACGTGGGCATGGCCCAGGTAAATAAACCCCATAAGAGGATGCCGGTATCCAACTTCGAGCCGCGCCGCCAGGCCGCCAGCATTCCCAGAGCAATACCAAAGAAAATTGCCAGCACTTCTCCCAGTATGATGAGCACCACAGTACGCCACAGGCGCTCGCGCAACAAGTCAACCACATCGCGGCGAGTGGCAAAGGAAATACCCAAATCGCCGTGCAACAGGTTGCGCACATAGGCGGTGAATTGTGTATCGAAGACGCGGGGCAGGTCACCCGTTTTCAATGCCTCCACATCCAGCCAGATAGGGCGGTCGAGGCCAAAGGTCACGCGGATGCGCTCCTGGGCTTCGCGGGTCATGCGCGGGCTGTGAATAATCAGCTTGACCGGGTCACCCGGCAGGATGCGGAAGAGAAAGAAGTTAAATATCACCACGACCAGTAATGTGGCGATGGCGAAACCGATTTTACGAAGTAAGTAGTCGCTGCGCTGCATAGTGAGGGCGAGATGACAGTCACTATGAAAGTGACTGTCATCTTATAGTAAGCTTATTCCACGGGCTTTGCCGGTAACAGGCCTGCTTTCCACAAAATGTCGCCCGGCGCCAGATTAAAGCCGGTAAAGCGATCGCTGCGATACGCCTGGATATTCTTGACGTAGCTCAACACAATATAGGGCCGCTCTTCGTAAAGTTTGGCCGACATATCCCAGATTAACTGACGGCGAGTTTCATGATCCACAGTGATGGCCTGCTCAGCATACATCTGCTCGAATTCTTCGTTGCAGTAGCCGCTATCGCTCCAGCCGCCCTCTTCGCGCTGATCACAAGTGAAGATCAGCATGGCAAAGTCGGGGTCAGGATCGAGGCCCCAGCCCCAGTAGACCAGATCGAAATCGAAGGCCGGATACAATCCGATCAGGCTGTCTTCGTCCATCAGCGTGGGCGGCGCAGAAATGCCAATCTGCGAGAGACCATTAGCGATGGTTTCGAGAATACGGGCATTGGTGGCGCTGTCGGTAGCATACAGACGGTATTCCAACGGCGTGCCATCGGAAAATTCGCGTACGCCGTCGCCGTCGCTATCGACAAATCCGGCGTCATCCAGTACTTTATTCCCGGCGGCGATATCGTAGCCCACATCCTTAATATCGGTGTTGTGCCAGTCACCCATCGAGGTCGGAATAATTACCGAAGCGGCTTCGGCGTTGCCCAGATAAGCCAGATTGATAATTTGCTGCTTATCGATGGCGTAAGCAATGGCCAGACGCACCGCCGGATCCCACAGGCTGGCGGGCTGCGAGCCATTTTCGTGCGAGTTGATGATCAACTCGTCGATGGTGGTCGATTCCATGATCGGCACTTCAATAGCAGGATCAGCTTGCAGCGTTTCGATGGCCGTCGCCGGGATGGTATCGGCAGCGATGACATCGATTTCGCCAGCAATCAAGGCCTGCACGGTGGCATCTTCGGTAGCAAATTCGCGCCAGATGATCTCATCCACCGCTGGAGCGCCACGCCAGTAATCTTTGTTGGCTTCCAAAATCAGGTATTCACCCTCGACCCATTCTTTGAGGATATACGGCCCGGTGCCAACTCCAGCGGACAGGTCCTCGAATTCCATAATCTCGTCGTAGCTCATTGTGCCCCACACGCTTTCCGGTAAAATCCAGACATACATCAGCAAGTATTCCATATTGCCGACCGGATCAGAAAGCGTAACTTGCAGGGTTGTATCATCCAATGCGACGATTTCGGAGAAGTTATACAGGTAGAAGGCAAAGGTCTCAATATCATTTTCAAGCGTCCAGTTCAGGCTCCAGGCCACGGCGTTGGCGTCGCAAGGCGTGCCATCATGAAAAGTGACTCCCTCACGAATCTTAAAAGTCCACACTAGGCCGTCGTCAGAGACTTCCCAGCTTTCTGCCAGACCGGGCTGGAATTTGCTGATGCCTACTTCTTCAACCAAGGTATCAAAGATCAAGTAACGCAACGTGTAGTTGTACCAACCAAAGGTTGGGTTGGCGGTATCCCAGATATACGTAGTGCCCACCGTCATGGATACCGGTTCGGCAGCTACCGCAGGTTCGTCTGGAGCTGCTGGAGCCTGCGCCGGTTTGCAAGCGGCTAAAGTCAAGGCCAACACAATCAGCAAAAAAATGGTGCATTTCGTTCTCATGGATTCTTCTCCTTTGGAATTATGATACGAATAGGACTTACGCACTTGTACAAGAGAATGCCCGAAAATAGGGGTGTGTGGGGGCGAAGCCCCCACACACCCCTATTTTCGGGATATTTTTTTCGAGTTGCGTAAGTCCTAACGAATTTACTGCTACACCGCTGGTGGAGCAATGCTGTTCCATATTTATTCGTCAACCAGTTTACAACGTAAATGTCCGGCAATAAGCACCTCCTGAAAGTTCGGCCTGATGCGCCTTCCCGTTGATGAGCATGTCAAAACGCAAACGCTCCGGTGAGCGGGGAACGGGGCCAACGCGGAAGGTTGCTCCATCCTGATGGTGGAGTGGTTCCTCCTCGCCCGAGGGATAGATCAGATCCAAAGCGCCACGGCGCAAGACGACACGGAAATTATTCAGCCAGGGATTGTGTGAACGATAGTGACCGGGATAGGCCTCCCATTCCGGTGGGTAATCTTGAATTTCGGAGGGTTCAACCCCTTCACGGATGTAGAAATCCGGGCCGTGGGCAAAGCCGCCCTCTTCAGGGCGCAGTAAAAACATCTCGAACGCCGCGTGCGGAATGTAGAATCCGTGCGGGGCGTGTGATTCAACAGGAACAGTATCACTCTCCATTTGCAAATCCAGATGCTCCCCGCCCGAGATCAAGTCAAATTCCTTTTCACCGCAACGAAATCTCCCGGCATAGCTTTCAGCATCCACTACAAAATAGGGGTCGCTCTGCGGCATGGGCGGCAATTCATCCCCCCGGTGCGCCGCGTTCAACAATTGCAACGCGTAACGGCTGATGCGTTGCGGCTCGGCGGGGCCATTGGTCAGCACAACCACACCCAGCCCAGAGTCGAGATCGGCCAGCAGATCGGCGGTATATCCCACCATGCCGCCGCTGTGACCAATCACCAGGCGGCCATCCACCTGCTCGCGGAACAGGCCCAGACCGTAATGCTCGCCGTGTAGATCATCACCAGTGGCAATCATGGGGGATATGAGTTGTTCAAAACTCGCTGGAGATAACAACCCCTGACCGCGCGTCAGCAGTGCGCGCAGGTAATGGCACATATCTTCTGCCGTTGAGCAAATAGCCCCATCCGCTGTATCCGACTCAAACCAGGTTGCCGGAACCAGAGGGCCGCCGTGCGGCAGCGGTCGATCATCATAAAGCGCTTCGTAACCCACAGCCAGTCGGGAGCGCACACGATTGGTGATCGCACCTTCGCTGGAATCCATGCCCAGCGGGTTCAATATCTGCTGCCGCAAAATTTCGGGCATCCCCGCGCCTAGAATGGTTTGCAATACAAGGCCCAAAACTTTATAGCCGCTGTTGGAATAATGGAAAAATTCCCCGGGCGGGGCGTTGGCAGCGCTGTGACGCAAGTTCCAGGCTTCGCTAAAAGCCGAGAGCGTGTCATCTGCTCCCGTGATGATTCCAGCGGTGTGGCTCAGTAAATGACGAAGCGTAGTGGGTGAATATATAGATGGAAGCTCAAACCAGGGTAAATAGCGCGTGACAGGCTCATCAATATCCAGTAAACCCTGTTCATGCAATTGCAACAGGGATATGCTGGTAAACGCTTTGCTGATAGAACCAATTTGGAAAAGAGTTTGGGGAACGATAACGATTTTTGCGTCTCGGTTCGCCAGGCCATAAACCCCCACATGCAGGGTTGCGGCGCGATTCGTCAGGCCAACGGCAATTCCCGGGGCATTGAACGTACCAAGCTCACGTTCGATCAAAGCATCCAGACCCTGAATAGCGCCTCGATAATCTGCCAACAATGTCTCCCAGACTCGGTACAATGTCGTTCAACACCAATGGTTGATTGTAGCATGAAATTTTCCATCACCCAAATTTTTGCTGCATGGTCTTTTGGAACTGCCAATAGATTGACTCGCTCTATGAACTGCAATAGAATGATTCAGAAGATCATCACACGGAGTTCCAATGCCCCCACTCAGCTTTCTCACCCCTGAAAATATTGAAGCGATCCATACCGCCACGCTGCAGATTTTGAGTGAAACCGGTATTCTGCTGACTCACCCTGAGGCGCGCACCCTGCTCGACGGAGCTGGAGCCACAATCCTGCAAAACAAGGTGCTCCTACCTCCGGAGTTAATCGAATCGTCCCTGGCGTTGTGCCCGCCATCCTTCACGCTAAGGGGGCGCAGCGGAAATCAGGCTACCCTCGGCGAGGGCGAATTGCCCTGGCACAATCTGGGCGGCGCTACCCAGGAAGCCGAGTTGGATGCTATTCTATTGGCTGCGGAAACGCCCATCCGCGAAGAATACTGATTTTTCACCACCAAGACACCAAGACACAAAAATTTCTTGATAACATCCCATAACAACCTTGGCGTCTTCGTGGTGAAACAGATAGAGTAGATAAAATGAACCCAATCCCAGTAATCGAAGCCAGCGGTGATTACCGCCTCGTTGGGCGCCAAATCGGCGCTGCCTGCCAGCCGCATATCGCGCGCATGTTGGCAGGTTTGCGCAATGACCTGCCCCCAGGTATTACCTGGGATCAAATGCTGCGCCAAAGCGCGCAATACCTGAAAATCAGCCGCGATATTTACCCCCAATATATTGCCGAACTGGAGGGCATCGCCGAGGGCGCGGGCGCACCCTTTGATGAGATTTTCATCTCGGTGTGTGAAGAACTCTGGGAGGCGGCAGCCTGGCGCGGTTGCAGCGATATGGCCGCCCGCGGACGCGCTACCGCCGATGGCTCCACCCTGATCGCTCACACCAACGACCTGCTCCCTGATGCCGAAGAAAGTCTGGTAATACTCAAAATCCAGGCCGGTGATGAGCCGGAATTTATCGGCGTTTCCTCTGGCGGGGTGGGAATCAGCGCCGGATTCAACGGTGCCGGAATCAGCCTGACCGGCAATCAGCTCGACCAGAACGATATCCGCCCCGGGGTGCCACGCCTGCTGGTGGTGCGCGCCATCCTGGCATCCAATCGACTGGGCGAGGCTATGGACCACTGCCTTCTGCCGCAGCGGGCATCCAGCTATAATAATGTCATCGCCGACGCCAACGGCGAGGTCTACAGCATGGAAGGCTCCGCCACAGATTGCGAGCCGCTCTATATCGAGGGCGATATTCTGGCACACACCAATCATTATATTAGCACGGCTATGCGCGGCTTCGATGCCGACCGTAATGATATCGGCGGCTCGGTCATTCGCTACAACCGCGCCATGCGCTTGCTGCGAGAGAACTTCGGCCAAATCACCCCGCAGCGTTTCCAGAAACTGCTCGCTGACCATGCCGATTACCCAAATTCGCTGTGCAAGCATGGCACCGAAACCGTGACTGTTTTTAGTATCATCATCGATCCCGAAAAACGCTGTGCCTGGATTGGCCGCGGCAAGCCCTGCAAGACAGAATACATCGAATACCATCTGGAGCCTTTTCATCATTCACCACAAAGAAACGAAGATACAAAGAATAAACTATAAACTTTTCGTATCTTTGTGGCTTCGCAGTGAAAACCATCAGGAGTCATATGAACCCAATTTCTGCCCTTTTCCCCGAAAACTATGAAGCCTCGCGAGCGCGCTTCCGTTCCAATCTGGCGCATATCCAGGAACGCTGGCCCGACGCTCAACTCTCACAGCACGCCCTGCCCGGCGATGAAGATCTGACCATCGATTGGATTCAAAGCCCGGCCACACAGCGCAATGAAAAAGTCTTTATCCTGACCACAGGCGAGCACGGCATTGAAGGTTATGTCGGTTCGGCCATGCAGCAGCGTTTCATCGAACACTACCTGCCACGCCTCGATCCGGCGACAACCGGGCTGCTTTTCGTGCATGCCATCAATCCCTGGGGAATGAAATATCACCGCCGGGTGAACGTCAATAACGTCGATCTCAACCGCAACTTCGTCTGGGGCACGCAAGGCTTCAGCACAGCCATCAACCCCGAATACGATCAGGTCAACAGCTTCCTCAACCCGACTGAAAAAATCGGCAATTTGAAAATCGGCAATCTTAAATTCTATGCCGGGTTGCTGGTTCTGCTTGCGAAGATGAACATCTCCGGCTTTCGGCATGCCACCCTATTGGGGCAATACCGTTATCCCCAGGGGTTATATTATGGCGGCAGCGATTACCAGGAAGAAACTCGCACGCTGATTGATCTCTATCGTGGGGCAATGGAGCAATACGAACAGATTTTGCACCTGGATATGCACACCGGCTACGGACCGCGCTACCAGATGAGCCTGGTCAACTCCGTACACGAAAAGGGCAGTTCCGCCCAATTTGTAGAACGATTCAACTATCCCCTGGTGGTAGCCGCTAACCCCAACGAGTTCTACGCCATCCAGGGCGATATGGTCGATTATCTTTATGACCTATGGCAGCGCGAATTCTCCGAGAAACGCCTGTATTCAACGACCTTCGAATTTGGCACCTTGGGGGATTCAATATTTGGGATTGTCCACAGCCCGCGGGCCATGATTCTGGAGAATCAACTGTGCTGGCATAAGGCAGAGAGCGACTCGCTGCGCTCGCAGGTGGTTCACGAATTTGAAGAATTGTTCAACCCCGCGGCGGATGATTGGCACGCCAAAGCCGTCGCTGACGCCGATCAGGCCTTTGATGGCATTTTGGAAGCCGAGGGGTATTTATAACAGCGCTTTGGTTTGTTGCTGGGGCGCTCAGGGAACCTCCAGCAACAAACCAATAGTATTCAAATCTTCCTTACGGCCCAATCGGCGGGCCAATGCCGGGATTGGCACTGCGCCAACTGTCCAGAGACTGGATGCCCCTGACGCGGATTTTAACCCAACCGTACGCATCCCTGGATTCACACACCAACTCATATTCCTGGTCATAATTGATCCAATCGGCATATGGCATGCTCAAATCCTTGCCAATTCCACAAATATGATCGTCGGCATCCCACCACGGATCCGCGTCTTTCATGTTCAGGCCAAACCAAATGGCAGGATTTTGAGCATCGATGGGCACCAGAAATGTATCATAACTTGGATATTGGTGCTTTTGCGGGCTGTTGAATCCCAGATTCTGAAAAGAATAGTGTACATCCGTCGTCATATTTCTTTCAGAGAAACTGATCATCTCACCGTGGACGGCGAGCCAGTAGTAGGCCTCGATCGTATCACTTTTGCCGAAAGAGCCAGATTCGCAATCCATCGGAACGAATGGAATCACAGGCGCATCTCCATCATCTAAACAGCCAAAATAAATTTCCTCAAATTTAACTTCGGCATAAGTGCCGCAGGCTGGCTGCGTGTACCTATATGCCATACTGGGCGCGGACAAAGCCTCCCCGGAGTTGGCCGCCACCTCGAAGGTGTAAACCCCGCCACAGGAAGTAGGCAGCACGAAGGTATCTTCCCAGACGCCGTTCGTGCCTCCTGGCGAAACAGGTCGCGAGTCGAATTCTTTGCCATCCAGAAAAACGGAAAAGCCAGTCAGTATGCTTTTATCGCCGTTCCATTTCCAGTGTAGTGTCGGGCGGCGGGCCAAGAAATCATTCTCTACAGCATTAGGTGAAGCCATCGTGGTCACCCACGGCTGAAAAGGGATTGGCAAGGTATAGTCGATATAGGCAAAGGAACCGCTAGCGTTCACCGGGCCGTGCGGCTGGATGCGATATCCAATCGCGTAATTTGCGCTGCTGAGTTGCATTTGGCGGCCATCCCAGGTATTTTGGGGATTGCTGGTGCTGAAATTTCCCAAATTGTCCGGACCGCTGCCTCCTTTCCACCCCAGGCAAGTGCTTTCAAGGGTGACTTCGCTGTCCTGGGGTTCTGGTAACAAAAAGCTGTTGCCGCTTCCGGTCCAATCCGAGATATCTCCTACACCGTTCTTGACCTGGATGAATTGACTATCATTGGATGGAATACGTTTTTCAGGCGCGCCTTCCACCGAGAGATAACAGTAGACGCGGTCATAACCAGTGAATACAGACATGTACAGAATTTCGATATCCAGGTGCGTAGCTACGCCCGGGCTGCAACCCAGATCAGGAACGCCTACCCAAACAATCTCGCTGGATTGCCCCCCCAAAGCATTGGTCGCTTCCACCCAAAAACTATAGATGCCTGCCGAGGGAGAAGTAAATTCATACCAGGCCGGGCCGGTCTTCGGAGAGTTTTTCAGGGTGGCAATCACTTTCGGCGGTCCGCCCAACGCTTGCATCCAAACCTTGAAATGGGTTTCATTTTCGGCGTTATCCATCCACAACAAGCGCACTGTGCAGTTTTCAAACCCGGCCTGCAGGGGTGTTGGTGCCTTGGGTCTGCCGGATAAGAGCATCGGCAATAGGGAGCCGATATCAATAATCGGCCCAGGTATTGGCAGCATGGCAACACCGGTTGGGGAAACAGGCAGCGGCGCGGGGGGATTGATGGTCGGCCCCGTATTGCCGGGTTGCCCGCCATTGGGTGGATTACTGCCCCCAGGCACGGGCACAATCACTTGCGTGCCGCCCGGCAGCGCCCCATCCCCGAGGCCAGGATTGATCTCCTGGAGCAAAGCGCCGTCCGAGCCAATAGCAGCGGCGATATCGTCCAAGGTCTGCCCCTCTTCGGCGCTGATTGCGGTCATTTCGAGTACGGCATTCCCTTGAAGGGCAATCGGGAGGCTCTGACCAATCCGTCCACTGGCATCCACGGCGCGGGCGGAGAAAATATGCAAGCCCCCATCGATTTGCATCTCCGTAAAGGCGGAAAAAGTAGTCACTTCTCCCTGGGTGGCGTCGGGTGTTTGGGTATCCACCAGTGCGCCATCGAGCCAAAACTCCAGGCGCATCATGGGGTCTTGCGCAGCGGCGGTGACATAGGCCAGAATGGTGTCACCGGCCTGGATCGATTCACCGTTTACCGGAGCATGGACAATCACCGTGGGTGGCAGATTGGCGGCAATACGCGTGCGCTGCACGTTGCGCAAAAATAGAAAAACAATTATTGCGGCAACGATCGCCGTAGCCAGAGCGGCCAGAAAAACTGCCAGCAAGCACGATTTAGGGAATTTGGTTTTCATTTTCATGATCATCTTCCTACTGCACGCACTTTTGCACATTGACGGATAATGTACTGCTCTGGGCGATATTGCCAGCCATATCCTGGGCATAGAGTGTGATGTAAAGCGTGCCAACGGTGTTAACCGGACCAATGGTGACTTGGTAGTAATCCCCGCCGATGGATGAGAGCGTCGGTTTCCCGCTCTCAGCGCCCACGCTCCATTGCGCCCACACGCTGGCGATGGGGCTTTCCGCATCAACTACGTGCGCCTCGGCAAGTGTTGTACGGGCATAACTGGAGCAGCCGTTGCCTTGGGTTAGGATTTTATCAGGGGAAACCGTAACGCCGATAAAAAAGGGCGGCGTGATATCAGGAACTGCGGTGGAAGTGAAGGTAGGCGCGGGCGGCAGTGTGGGCGTGAACGTCGCCGGTGGCATTGGAGTTATGGTCGCAGTTGAGAGTAGCGTTGGCGTAAACGTTGCAGTTGGCGTTGCCGGAATGCAAAAACGCCGCGCCGCAGATGGAGGACCAACCTCGTCAGGGATATAAGCCAGCACCCGCCAGTAATAACACAAACCCGCCGGAAGCGGCCACTCCCGCTCTGTCTCAAGGTGGTCAAGCGTTCCAAATCCCCAACCGACATCACTGAAATCAGCCAACTCCGAGATATCGATGCGCCAACTTTGTGGGTGGCAATCCAGCGCCGTATCGCGCCAGGCAAAATGCACGGGGGTGGCGGTATCGGCGCCGTCGGCGGGTTCGAGCAATTCGGGGGCGCTGAGTTGCTCCAGGCGGCACAGCGGATTGGCATCGACCATGGCGCTTGGGGTTGCTGTCACTGCCGAGGTGGGGGTCATCAGGCTCAGCCCTGCATTGATCGTGATTTGGGATGTGGCATACCCACCGGGGTTGCCGCTACGATTGATAGCCCTGGCTTTTATGGTGTAGTTCCCTGGGGCGGGCGGCATCCACTCGATGGCGGCTTCACTCAGCCTGCCACCGCTGCCACTCACGGAAGATAGGAGCACATTTTCCACATAGAACTCAAAGCTGGCTATGCCGTTGGCATCCGAGGCGTGGGCTTGCAAAGTAAGCGCGGCCTGGGGGTGGATAGAATTGTCTAAAGGACGATCCAGCCAGGTTTGCGGCCCGGCAGCGGGTTGACTGCAGGCTGTTAGGGCGAGGAGTATCCAAAAATATCCAAGAGCAGCGTAAATTTGACGTTTCATTTAAATTCCCTCGTTTCCAAGATTAGGTATCCATATTTGGGGTTTTTCACGGCAGTTCCCAAAGAGCCTTCGCCAATATTTCCACAACGTCCCGCATCTGGTCTTCACTGATCGTAAAGGGTGGCCCCAGCATAATATGATCACCGGCAGTGCCATCCACGCTGCCACCCCCCGGGTAGACGATCAGGCCGCGTTGCATGGCCTCGTCGGCGATACGCTGGGCAAGGTGCAAACCCGGGTCAAAAGGCCGTTTGGAGGCAGAATCCTGCACGAGTTCGATTCCCCACATCAGGCCTATGCCGCGCACATCCCCCACAATTGGGCAGGCATCGAATTTCTCATGCAGCAGCCTCTCCAAAAAGCGGCCTTTTTCCGCCACACTCTTCACCAGTTCATCTGTTAAAATTTCCAACACAGCCAAACCGACCGCCGAACCAACGGCATGATGCGAGTAAGTGCCGCCATGCGAGAAGCCGCCAGAGCCACGGACGATCTCCTCGACCAGCGCGCCGCGCACTGCTAGCGCGCTGAGCGGAAAATAGCCGCCCGCCATGCCCTTACCGAGAGTGATCAGGTCGGCTTGTACGTCCCAATGCTCAGTGGCGAACCATTTGCCGCTACGCCCCATGCCCGTCATGACTTCATCAGCGATCAGCAGGACACCGTGCTTATGGCATATTTCCTGAATGCGCGCCCAGTAGCCATCCGGCGGCACAGCTGCCCCCAACGTGGCCCCACTGACCGGCTCGGCGATGAAAGCGGCTACAGTTTCGGCGCCCTGACGTTGAATTTCAGTTTCGAGTTCATCGGCGCAGCGCAAATTGCAGGCCGGGTAGGTCAGTCCGAAGGGACAGCGATAGCAATACGGCGGCGGGATATGCGGCATGTCCTGCATCATTGGCAAGTAGCGCTGGCGCATTTTGGTTTTGCCGGTGACGGCTAACGCCCCCAGCGAGAGGCCGTGATACGACATCCAGCGCGAAATGACGAGATGGCGTTTTTTCTCACCGCGCTCGATCTGAATCTGACGCGCCAGTTTGATGGCCGCCTCAACAACCTCCGAGCCGCTGGTCATGAAATAGAACTTTGCATCTGTCAGCGGCGTGATGGCGGCCAGGGCGGCGGCGTACTGCTCGACCGTGTCGCAAGTGAACATGGTGGGGTGGATATAGGCAACGTCAGCGGCCTGTTGCTGCATAGCGCGAGCGATGCTCTCGATGCCATGGCCAAGATTGACAACAATTGCCCCACCGCAGGCATCCAAATAGCGACGTCCATGATCGTCGTAAAGATAAACGCCCTCGCCACGCACGATGCGGGGATGGTCATACTCCATGCGGCGATAGAAAACACTTCCGTGGGGGTGTTTGAATTCAGTCATAAAATCATCCTACATGTTTAGCAAGGACTTTACCCATCAAGGACACGAAGAACTGAAGGGTTTTTCTCTCCTTTCTCTGTGTTCCTTGGTGCTCTTCGTGGATAAATATTTTTAGCGCTCAACAGCCATGCTCATGCCCAGACCGCCGCTGATGCACAGCGTCGCCAGGCCGAGTTGGGCGTCGCGTTTTTGCATGGCATGCAGCAACGTGACCACAATTCTGGCTCCGGTGCAGCCTGTGGGATGACCTAAGGCCACCGCCCCGCCGTTGACATTGCGCCGCGCAGGGTCCCAGGGCAGTTCGCGCTCGACGATCATTACCTGTGCAGCGAACGCCTCATTGAGTTCAATTAGATCGAAATCGTTCAGCCCAAGACCGGTTTGCGCCATCAGCTTTTGGGTAGCAGGCAACGGCCCCAGGCCCATGCGTTCGGGAGCAACGCCACCGCTGGCAAAGCATTTGATGATTCCCAAAGGTTGGATGCCTTCCGTTTTAGCGATATCGGCGCGCATCAACACCAGGGCCGCAGCTCCGTCGGTGATACCGCTGGCGTTGGCGGCGGTGACTGTACCACCCGAATCTACGGATCGAAAAACTGGTTTTAGCCTGGCCAATTTCTCGGCGGTCGAGTCGCTGCGCGGATGTTCGTCGCGACGAACGTACTCGATCTCGTCTTTGCGTCCCCGCACCGGCACCGGCACAACTTCGGCGTCGAAATCACCGCGCGCCCAGGCAGCGGCGGCCTTCTGGTTGCTATCGGCAGCAAATTCATCTTGCTGCACGCGGCTGATGCCGTATTCCTCGGCCAGGCGGTCCACGGTTTCACCCATGACCATATTGGCCAGTGGACAGGTGTATCCATCGCGGTAATTGGAATCGACCAAAGTATCATCCCCCAGGCGGTAGCCCCAACGCGCGTTCATCAGCAAATAAGGGATTTGTGACATCTGCTCGACACCACCCGCCAGCACAATCTGGTTTTCACCCAGCATGATGGACTGCGCCGCCAGGGTTAGCGATTTCAGCCCGGAGCCGCAGGCCTTATTAACGGTAAAGGCCACTTTTTCTTGCGGCACTCCGGCACGGTGGGCGATCTGGCGAGCGATATTGGGGCCAATTCCCGCTTGCCGCGCCGAACCAAAAATAGCTTCGTCCACGCGGTCGGGGGTCAGGCCTGCGCGCAGGATGGCTTCACGGGCAGCGACCTCGCCCAATTCGGCGGCGGAGATATCCATCAACGCCCCGCCAAAATTTCCAATCGGTGTGCGCACCGCCGAGATAATTGCAACTTCGTTCATATTCAGACTCCTTGAAAAATTATGGCTCTTTGAGACTTTGCGTGGAGGTTCCCAGATTTGGGGGTGTGGC
>ERZ890953.1200-NODE-1200-length-13359-cov-4.344558_pt1 | contig 13359 bp, 26 predicted proteins | sample MGYA00521264_ERZ890953 | MGnify/ENA primary metagenome ERZ890953 (study PRJEB32303, sample SAMEA104408629) | aquatic metagenome | biome: Brackish water; feature: Chemocline; material: water | place: Baltic Sea | collected 2014-10-26T21:54:00 | depth 200 m ... | reverse complement strand
TAGAAGGACACCCGCCAGTTTGGGCCTAACAAGGTAGCAAAATGCTGCCACCCCGTGACCTTTGACCCGGTTTCCTCAAGAAACTCTCGGGCCATGGCTTCTTCTGGGGTCTCACCTTCCTCTACGTGTCCGCCTACCCCGTTGAGCTTGCCCTTCTGCCAGGCCGGACGATTCTTGCGGACCAGGAGCACCTCCTGTCCGTCCAGAGACAGCAGGAACCCGACCACCATGTTGCCGGTAGAGGGAGCCACGGTCAGTCTCCTCCTTCCATCAGAGCACCCCACTTGTCAGCCCCTCCCCCGGCCTTGCCCCACCCCACTCCGTATTTGTGGTGGAATAACCGAATGAAGGCGGGATAGCACCCGAAGTGCGTCTTGTAGATTTCAGCGGCCTGCTGGAGGAACAGCTCGTCAGGCTGGGTGTCCAGCACGGGTTCCATCATCACACGGCCCGTGGTGGGCTTGACCCAGCCCTGCTTGGTCAGGTGGAGGGTGTCGGGGTAGACATCGTAACAGGGGACACCTCCCCACTCCCAGGCCAGCTCGATGACGTGGCCCTCGATGGTGAGGGTCTTTGGCCCCTTGGGGAACAGGGACGGGTCAGTGGGTGGGCAGGAGTCAGCAATAATCTCCCACCGTTCCTCATCGGTCTTGGCCCTGGAGAGGGCTTTGATGAGGCCCAGCATCATTCCACCGTGATTCCCAGGTGGGTGGTGCCCTCGGGCAGCTTGGACAGGTCTACCACCACCCTGTTGGGGCTCATGTTCTCCCCCAACACCAACTGGATGTACCTGCCCCCGGATGACCCGAACCCGTCCATGAAGGTGGACTCACACTCCAACTCCCCACCACCGATTGAGAGTGCTTTCACCACGACGCATTTTGCCATACTGTCACCCCTCGGGCGGTTGATACCACGAGGATCATACCCGCAAGCACCCTCGACCCAGCCAATCTATTTGCACAGGGTCCCTCATCCAGGGTCATCGGGGTTGGAGCTTGGGCACCCTGCACCCCTCCTGGAACCACTTGGAAACCTGCCAGGGCCAGGTGCCCACACACTCAAAGCTCACGGGGCCGTCCTTGCCTTCCAGGGTCGCGGTACAGGACACGTAACCGTCCCCGTCGCTGTCCACCTTGAGGCACTCCATGGCCTTGACCTTGTGACCATCGTAAAACTTGGCGAGGTAGGGACCGGCGGCCTCTTCGGCCTCTTTCTTGTCGGCACAGCCTCCACAGAGCATGGCGCAGCCCACGAGAAAGGCGATGCCGATGATGGCTCCCAGATATTTGACACGTTTCATGAGGTCTCCTTTTCTTTGTCTACCCTTTTCTGGGTCTCGAATTGGGTCTGAGCCAGATGCTTGACCCATCGTTTGACTGCTTTTTTGTTCTTCATCCAGGCATCGAAGTCGGGGTAAACGGCTCCGGGGTACTTGTCCCGGAGCTTGTAGTACGCCTCCACAGCGTAGCTGAGTAAGTGGGTGTACTGCTCCAGAGGGGATTGCTCGCCCCACCCACAGAGGTCGAAGCCGTAGCTGATCATGCTTTCAAGGATGTTGAAGGCCAGCCGGGCAAAGGATTCGTTGAGCTTCTCCTCCCCGTTGTAGTAGCCCTTGCTCTGCATCCCGGCTGCCCGGAGCAGGGTGCAGTATCCGGGGCTGATGGGGTACCAGTTGTGTTGGAAGTGGAACCGGGGAATCTCCATTTCCTGGATGTCCACCCTCACGTTCCCCAGCGGGTGGCCATTTTCGTGCCAGTCTACCCCGTTGCCGTTGGTACACATGATGTGTCCCGCAGCGGCGGCAAAGGACCGAGCCACGTTCCCTTTGTCGTACAGGGCGGGGTAATTTTGGATGCTCTGCTGGAGCACCCGGCTGGCGGTTAGACTGGCGTTCTCATATTCGGAGATCCAGTCAGGTTGCTCCACAGCTTCCCCTACCCGGGAGAAACGGGCATAGATCACGATTTCCGAGTTGTCCCGATCCAAGGGGTAGAGCACCTGAATCTTGTAGAGGCCAGCGGGAACTTCCACCACCTCCGCGTCCAGGGTCGCCTCACAGCCGAAGTATTCAGCCCGTTTCAGGGCCTCATCGTAGTCCATGATGGAGTACCACCACAAGTCGGTGCAGATGCTCGCCAGCGGAGTTTCCTCACTGTCCTCGTACTCGTCCTCCTCCTCGTGGTACGCCCCAAGTTTGGTTGCTACGGTGTAGGTTCCGTCATCCTCCAGGTAAAAGCCGGGGCAGGTGTTGCCCACGAACCCGTAGGCACACCCGGCCTTGGCATAGTCTTCAGTGGTCTTGAGGGTCTCTCGAATCTGGTTGATGTCCCGGTCAGCGGGGATAGGAACCAGATTCCGTAGGTCGTTGGCTACGAGCAGCTTGCCGCTCGGGACGTTGAGCGTCACCTCTGTCTCGAAGTGGGCCTCTGGGTTGGGGCATTCGGTGGTGTACCGCAGCTCCACTCCGTTGAACTCCAGGTGCAAGGTCTCCCCGCAGCACCCACAGGACTTGAGATCCGGGGGGAGCCGGATGAATTCAGGGAGCGGCTTTTTGACCTTACCTGCTTCGACCAGGGCCTCCAGGTTAGGGGTCATGTCCAGGTCCGTGAGGTAGCCTAGCTCAGTTAGCCACGCACCTTTTTTGTGGTGCCCCTGGTGAGAGACAGGGATTTCTTTGAGGATCCCCCGCAGCTCCTTCGCCAGCTTGGCTTTAGGGTCCGTGGGGACTTCCTGGCTTTCCAGGAAGTCCGTTAAGTCAATCACCCCGTGAGAATGATCTTTTTCCACCACCTTGTGCATGGCCGAAAGCAAGTCCTCCCGGAGTCTCGTCTTGTCAAATCGAGACTTCTCTTCCTCCTTGAGTGGCCGTGTCAGGTCCGTCTCCGGCACCTGGCTGGGGGTCATGGGAGTGGGGCCGTCTGAGCCACCCAGGGGCTTCAGGAACACCCTGTGCCCGGCAACGGAGGCCACCTTGTGCAGGGTGCCATCGAGCAGGACAGTTTCATCGGGCTTGAACATGGGGGTCTATCCTTGGAAGCAGTACGGTGAAAAGAAGCGGCCAGCACCCTTGGCCTTGAGGCCCTTGAGCATGGCGGTCTTGTCCATGTCCAAGCTGGCCTGCCCCAGGTTCAGCTCGGTAGAGGAGTCATCCTCGAAATTGAGCACCACTTCGGTGGACAGGCTGTTGGGCACTTCGCCCTGCTTTTTGAGTGACCGGGCTACGTCGCTGCCCAGCCGGTACAGGGCCTTTTGGGGCACCATACACCCCAGCCTCACCTGACCCACCTCCTCCGCAGCGGTCGTGTCCGTGTAGGCGCGTAGGGACAGCTTTTGCGGAGCGATGTCTTTTGTTTCGGCCAGGGTGGATGTGTGCTGGTCATCGGCCCCACCTTTAACCTTGATGATGGCACTGGCCACCACCTGATGCTGGAACCCGGGGATGTCCATCTTGGTCGTGCTGAGAAATCCCAGCTCCAGAGTGCCCTCCAGGATGAAGTTGGCGTAGGTGTCGGTCTTCGTGCCCCCGAACAGGCGGTTGCTGGTCCGCTGTTTGGTGCTCAGCACCCTGGCCTGGGGGTTTCTAAGTTGCACGGGCAGCAGGGTGACCTCATCCAGGTTTATGCAGGCTTGCCGGAGAATGCTGATCATCTTGACCTGGCCCTGCTTGAGCACATGGTGCTCATCCGCCAGGCTGAGGTGCCCGAACAGCAACCCGCACACGCCAGAGGTCTTGCGGTAGCCGGTCTCCATGGAGAAGCTGGTCTCTGCGCTGTAGTAGACGGTTTCCAGGGCGGCTGGCTTGTCGAAAATGGAAGTGGTCATTCCGTTACCTACGACCTTGAGCAGCTTTCTTATTCCGGGGTCTCTTCCTGCTGTCTCGTGTTCTGGCAGCCTTGCCCCAGGCGGGGCCTTTGACCGACCACCTACCGGACGGTGTCATCTCCAAAAGTTCTTCCTTGCACATCCGGTCGTCCGGTTTGTCCCCACTGAAATCGAACGCATGGATCTCATAAATATCCCAGTCCCCGTAGGGTTCCACCTCCTGCATTGCCTTCCGGGCGTCTGTGATTTTTCGCCACACCAAAATATGTTCGATATGGTCAGAGGAAGGACTGCCCGTCCACATGGGCTCGCTGAGAGCCTCGATCCAAACCCGATATTTGTGCCAATCCTCCATGGTGCCCTTCAAAGGAGGGGGTGGGGGTGACGCATGGATTGGGAGCCTCCGCCCCATGTAATAGCCCTTCGGGCCGTATATGGTGTATGCAAAGGCCATCAGAGTACCCTGGACCGCTTGAGCGGAGTCCATTGGATGTCGGATGAAGGATCCTCCTTCTCAACAACTGCTCTCACCTGTTCCAGATAGCTAGGGTTCAGGGCAACAGAGCAGTGCTTGAAAATTTTGGCGGCATCACTACGGATTTTCTCAGAAGGCAGATCACTGTGGCATAAAACTTCAAGGTTAATTGTCCCGTCGCTATTCACCGCCTTGGCACACTCCACATCTAGGTCAGTAACCTCTCGAATGGGGGGGATGCGAGTACGCATCTCGTTCGCCATGATGCGAGTCAAGATGTTAAGTAGAGGGGACACTACCTCACAGACAGCCTTCTCGAAATCGAGGCTCGCATACAAATTAGTCAGATCCGCCTTCAGAGCGTGGCCCATGCACTCAATATCCTCTGCCCCGAGTTCCGCATGTTCGTGTTCCTTCAGAAAATCAAGCAGAAGGTCACCAGGTGACCCTAACCCGACGACAACAGGCCCCTCGTATTTGATGTACTCAACATCCTCCGGGTCATCGAGATACAAGACTTCCCGGAGTTCCCTCTCACCGTGGGCAACTACAAGTCCTAGATAACCACAGGGCCACCGACAAAGGTAAACACATGGTGGGGGTCTTTTTGCTCTACGTTTTCTCTTTGACATGCTCTCTCTACTGGCGAAACCCACCAGCTAAGCAATCTCAGATCTTGGGTGGGCACAGCTCATCCAGGGGGGCAGTGTTCCCGAACTGATCCACCACTTCGAGGCGGCTGAAGGTTTCCTCGGGGGTGTCTCGGGCGTAACCCACCAGGCGCTTGAGGGCGAGCACGTTGGTCCAGACCTTCGCCAAGTTCTCGGGAACCCAGTTGTAGCCGACCCCTGGATTGAACTTGGTATGCCATTTCTTATCGGAACCATCCACGATGGCGTAGGAAGGACTCTGTTTGCCCACGTAGCGGTAGGTTCCGTCGTCCAACCGAACCCGGACCCTGAGCATGGGGCTCTTGTCAGTGAGGGGCATCGTGTCTACTCCTTCGGGGACTGCACTGTTCGTAAATCCTGGCAGACACCGACGTAGAGGCTCGCGGATGCCAGCTCAATGGCTTGAGGGATGTTCTTGACGATCTTGTGGCGGAAGGTTCCAGTGAACTCGGTGCAGTCGCCCTTTTTGGGGCAGACCTTCAGGGTGCATTTGTTCTTATCCCTCACACAGTAATCCGCGATCAAGCACACCTCCTCCTGGACGGCCACGCAGATGGTCTTGTAGACCTTCGCCTTGAGCTTGGCTGCCCGGTGGATCAGTTGGGGCTTGGTAGCCTCCACGGTCTTGTCCACCGCTCGGTCAGTGGCCCGCTCCAGGACGATCTGGCTGGCCGGTTTGGGAGCCGGGGCACCGTAGCGCCCGAACAGGAACCCTGCGAACAGCATGACGAGACTGATAATGGCCATGAACCCGAAAGTTCTGAGGAGGGATAGACGGGCGATATCCAGACCAGCTTTAGCTACCGCTGCTACAGGGTCTTTTTTGTCTGACATGTCAGGTTTCCTTGAGGTAGTCGGGTGAACAGTTGACTCTCAAACTACTGGAGAGGGTGCTCGGCTAAGCATCACCCGTGCCCTAGTTATTGTATTCGCCCACAGCTTGAGGGCCTGCTCGGGCGTCTCTTGGGTTGCGGCGGGCAGACCGTGTCCATCGGGACGACCTCCCCGGTCTCAAGCACAACGACCTCCAGGCGACTGAAAGTATCCCAGGGTTCGGAGCGGGCACGACCCACCAATTGTTTCAGGTGGCCCACGCTAGTAAAGACCTTCGCTTCGGTCTCTCGCACCCACCAGGACGCCTTCTGGATCTCCACGAAGCAGTCCGTGGCGGTGGTCAAAGCGTCAACCATCTGCCGGGGGCCAATGTAGAGGTAGCCCCCATCGGGCATCTGGTGGCGAACTTTGAGTTGGACTTTATCTACCAATGCTCGGCTCCTTATTCCTTCTCGCGGGCATCTCGCATTGTCTTGGCAGTCTGTTTGGCCCAGACGGGGCATATGGACCCGATACCTACTTCCTTGTGCCTTCCGAGGTTGCGGCACTCCACCCTGTCCGAGAAGTGCTGGGCCTGGTCCTGGGTTCCTGCGGGGCAGTCTTTGTGGCAGTAGCCCACCGCGTTTTTCATTTTGGGTTCCGTTTTGTAGGACATGGTAACCTCCGGCTCCCTAACGAAGAGAACGGCATCTTCCATGTCCTCTAGCATCCAGTCTTGGAGTCGCATAATCTCAGCGATAAGCGACCCAATAATTTCCGGACCTGGCTCAGGCAGCAGCCACTTGCACTTGTGCATCTTTAGCAGTTCTTCGCGGGTGATCATTGTCTCTTCCCCTTGCTGAAATTGGTCATCTGCACGCCCACAGCAACGCCGCTATTAAGGCCATCAGTGCGATTGTTTCAGGCACCTGACTGCTCCTTTTGGGTGGTCAAAGCTCTGGCCTTGATCAGCACCCTACGGATTTTCGAAACCTTCCCCCGGATAACGGGCATGAGGGGCATCCCGCCTCCGCCCTTTATGGTCTGGAACGCGCTGTACAGTTCCTCCAGTTCATCCAATGCGTTCAGCACTTCTTGGTCATCCATCGCCTTGCTCCTTGGGCTTGCTGGAATCGGTGGTCTACGACTCGAAGCCGAGAGCCACGATGAAAAATCCAATTGCGAACACAATGGATACGCCACCGCGCCAGGCGTCAGGACCACCCTCTATAAATCGTTGCAGGGCGAGTGCACACAGCCAACCGGACGCCCATCCTGCCCCTGCTCGTTTCAGTCTCAGCATCTAGCTCTCCTTGCTGCTATCGGTGGGTTCTGAAACACCAAGTAATTCACGGGCCAACGGCTTCAATTTCTCTAGGGGCACACCGAACTTGTATCTTTGCCGGAGGAGGATGCTGGCAATTTTCTCCCCGATCAGGAGGCGTGCTCGCAGTTGAACAATCTCTCGGTGGAGCTGGTCACACTCTGGGCAATATTTCGGCACCATGCTCATGGTTGCTCCTTTCTGGCGGTCTGAGTCTCTGCTTTTATCTTCTCCCAGATTTCTTCACCGAGGGGGTGCGTATGCAACGACAACCAGATTTTGAAGCGCAGTACTGAGTCTGGTATCAACGGCTTCAATGCCTTGTCCACTACGCCGCAGCGAGGGATTACCATCGCATCACTCCTTGCTGTAATCTGCGGGTAGCGGTGTGACCTCCAGATACAGCGGCTTGGTTCCAGGCGGCATGGCAACCTGGAACTCCACCCTTGGCCACAACCCTAAAGTGACCAACTGCCAGCACAGGGCTTGTAGCCTCGACCGCTCCTGCTCGATCCATTGCTCGTGCGTGAGAAAGGGCATCACTCCTCCTTGCTAGACCCGGGGGTCTTGGCGCACCCGAGGGCAAGTGGGGGGAGCCCTTTTTCGCCTCTGTCAACCCGGTCCTTCCAGCATTTTCGACAAAAGACACCGGAAGCGTCGGGAGGCACGAGCGAACCCCAGTGATGCCAGGCAATGCCATACTCTCCGCAGTCACCACATTGCAGGCTGTTCTCTTCCCCGAAAATCGTATCAGCCATCGCCCTGCCCCCTCCCCTTGTCTGGCCCGAAATGAACCAGGCAGGGTTTAGCCGCCCCGGTGTTGCAAGTACACCCAGGGCCAGAAGGGCGGTTGGCGTACCCGCTGGAACCCCACCCGAAGTCCATGGGGTACGGAGCTTTCTCCTTGGCCTCAGTTTCCGTTTCCGCTGGCGTTGGCGCACTGGAAAGAATGCGTGACAGGAGAGTCACTGCGCGGTCTTTCACTCTCCGCAAGTCGGGCTCATATTCGGTGTCCATGTTGATGACACCTTTCACGAATAGAACCAGGTCACGCTGGATATCTTTGGGCAATCCCACTGTCACATCCTTGCTCATTTCAATGGCCCTCCTCCCAGGATAGGGAGCTGCGTAGCATCTGGCTTCAACCCATCCGGCTTCAACCCATCCGGCGTCACCGCATCCGGCTTCAACCCCTCGGGCAAGACACTCTGCCAGGAAGCCCCTGAGTCACTCTCTGCGGGCTTCTCAGCCCAGGGCACGATGTAGGCGTCACCTACCCCGGCATCGGGCTTCACGGCCTCCTGGGGGCACGTACAGACACAGTCTGCTGGCTTGGGGTGGCATCGGCAATCGCCCCAAAAGGACACCAGGAGAAGAAGCAGGAGAAAAGCTATGATGCCGCCCCAGTTGTTCATCGTCTGCTCCTGTCTACTTCCAGCCCTGCTTACGAGCCTCATCCTGGAGAACTGCGGTTTCAACCCTCCACTGGACACCCTGTTCCTCGTCTCGGAAGTAGGTGTAGGTGTCGAGGTCGGGGAAACCACCCTCTCGGTCAAAATCCTCGAACGGAATGGGTTTCCCGTGTTTACAAATCCAGCGCCCTGGTGCGGTGTCTTTCCATTTGGAAGTCATCTCGTCTTCTCCTCAGCGCGTGTTGAGTACGATCTGGGTGTACTCCCCGGCGGGGGTACGTTTCTCCATGCCCCACACCTCCAGCTTCAGGACACGCTCACCCACCTTCACCTCCACCTGTACGGGCGTGTCATCTCCGCAGGTCTGTTGTAGCTCTTGGAGGCGTTCGATCATGTCTTTGAGTCGGGCCATCAGATCGTCCTATTCCGGGGGGTCCATATAGTCGTCGAATTCCGCCCACCGCGTACCCAGGGCAACGGCCATCTGGTCTGCCGTTTCGCTGGTGAACTCCTTGATGCCGAGCCAGTCCATGACGCAGCGCACGAAGTCTGCGTAGTCAGGGAGAGCGATGCGGTCGAAGGTGAAGCCCTCGTAGGCTTTGCGGAGTTTGGACTGTCGGGTCAGAGATTGCTCCAACCGTCCTGCGAACTCCAGGCTGCGGATCAGCTCCAATCGGGTCTGTTCAACACGCAACGCTGTAATCTTGACCTCGATGTCTATGATCTTCTGGCGGGTCTCGCACATGGCGTTCTCCTAATGCCAACCCGGAGAATGATTATCCAGATCAGCTAAAGCAGCTTGGAGACCTTCTTCATTCCCCGACCCCCGAAGGAGGCCCCTGGCTTCCCCAGCAATGGAATAAAGAATCCCCAGGGTTTTTTGCTTATGTTTGCGCTCCGCTATTTTTTCTGGGTCTCCCGGAACAGGTGCAGGAGGGGCAAGTTGCTTCTGAAGGTTCTTTAGAACCGTCAACCGGGCCATGAAAGTCTGCACTTGACCTTGTTTAATGCGAAGCGCCCGTGTGGACCTATCCCACCACTGTTGGGGAGCCCATTCCTTTCTGGCTTCCTCTTGTTGGCACTTTATGACTCGGACTTCTTCCTCAATCCTACCTTTCTCGGCTAGAACGTCGGCTCTTTCCCGATAGATTTCTTCACGAGTTAATTTCCTGTCCCCCTCTCTGGTGTGGACGGTGAGGGCGGCCATGCCCTCATTCACTGTAAACAAAGTGCCCTCGGCCACTGGGAGAGAATCCCCCGGACGGGCTTGATAGACCCATTTCAGGATGGTGTCTTGGGCCTTTTGCAGCCAGGGATTACCGGCCAACAATTCCCTCATAGTAGTCGAGGGGTCTTCGCCGGGGATGAAGATGTACTTCATTGTCTTTCCCTTAGACCGGCTTGGCCTGGCCGGTCAGCATCCAGGCCATGTCCGGGTCAATGACCTGGGTGCCATAGGATCGGGCTTTGACAGCCTTCCCGCTCTGGCTGTTGGCGTCGAGAGCTACCAAATAACTCAGGGACTTGCTCACACTCGACTTGACGGTGCCCCCTGCAGCCTCGATGGCGCTCTGGAGGGCAGCATCACGGAACCCGGTGAGGCAGAAGGTCTTGCCCACCAGGGGACCAGAGATGGTCTGAATCTGAATGTCTGCTTCGGCCAGCAGCTTGTTGAGCAGCCCAGCCCTGGCCCGGAACCCCTTGACGAAAGCCGCAGCCTTGGTCTGCCCCATGCCGGGGATGACTGCGATCTCAGAGATGCGTGCCTTGAGCATCTTCGAGGGGGTGTCAAATCCACCGTCCACAACCATCTTGGCCATGGACCGCCCGATGAGCGGGATGCCCAGGGAACCCACGATGACGTGGAGGGGGAGCAGCTTCTTGTTGTTGAGGGCGTTGATCGCCTTGGTGGCAGAGCCACCCGCGACCCGGCCACTCATGGTCACCTGGGAAGCCTCGATGTCGTCCATCAGGTACAGGTCAGCCGCATCCTCAATGAGCCCTTCCCGGACCCAGGCTTCGATGAGGGCGTCCCCCACGTACAGGACGCCGATCTTCTTGACCCACCGCTTGATGGATCCCACAGCCTGTGCCGGGCAGTCATCGTTGACGCAGACGAGGTAAGCCCCGTCCAGCTCCAGCTTGGCCTTACAGGAGGGGCACTCCGTGGGGGTGTCCAAGACAGCGCCTTGGCCCGTGGTGGAGACAACTGCCTCAACGCCAGGGATGACATCCCCGCGTTTACTTACCTCGATGATGTCCCCAACTCTGGGGGTCTTACCTCCCCAGAGATCCGAGATGTTCCCCAGGTTGTGGAGGGTAGCCCGTGACACGTTGGTTCCGATCAGAGTCACAGGGTCAAACTCCGCTACGGGGGTGTCCCTTCCGCCGTTGCTCATCTGCCAATGGATGGCCCGCAGGGTGCTTACAGCGGTTTCGTGGGGGAACTTGAAAGCAATACCCGCTTTGGGGTTGCTCCCCTTGAGGCCCATAGCTTCCGCAGTCTCGTTGCCGTTGATCTCGAAGACCAGCCCGTCAATCTCGTAGTTGAGGGCAGCACGGGCACTGGCCACATGCTCGTCATAGATGGCCATGGCCTCTGGGATAGAGTTGACCACCACACCCAGGGAGGTGTGGAACCCTGCTTTCTTGAGCCAGGTTAACTCCTCCTCCTTGGTGTCCAGCATCCCGTCATCAGGGAGCCACCGATAGGCATAGAGGGTGAGGTGGGCGCACTTGCCATAATCAGACTGTCTCTTGGCAGTACCAGAGGCAGTGCTCCGGGGGTTTGATTCCCCCTTGAAATGAGCTGCGAAATCATCGTGGCAGCAAACGACTTCGCACCTGACGAAACCCGAGGCACCCTTGGGCACCTGCTTGACGGCACCCTTCATGAGCCGGACGTTGCGGGTGATGTCCACCCCCACCAAACCATCTCCTCGGGTGAGGGCTTGCACCAGGTAGCCCCGCTCGTAACGCATTGAAAGACTGATGCCGTCATATTTGTGTGAGCAGAACACCCCGTGCTTGGTCGCTGACACCTCGGCACACCAATCCGAGAACTCAGACGGGGTCTGGGCCTTGTTCAGGGAGGTCATGGGCTGGCCATGCTTGGCCGTGGGCCAGACACCCCCCGTGGGGGCCGGAGCGCCGATCTTCAGCAGGTAGGGATGGGAGGGATCAACCGAGCGAAGGTGATCCTCGTACTGATCGAAAACGGCATCGGAAACCTCGGGGGTCTGGTTGTAATACGCGGCCCTCCAGCGTTCGAGGGTGTTGACCAGGGTTGCGAGGTCCATTGCATTTGGGGCTGCGAACTGGGTCATGTGATCTCCTGTCTCTACCTTATCTACTCGCGGAAGGGCTCAGCTAAGCAGGTTTTAACCTGTTGAATATCGTTCGTAGCTTGCGGGGGTGCCAAAGGTGTTCATGTGCCGGAGCACCGCCTCGGTCAGATCGAGACCCACGAAAGGGTGCTGAGAGACCTCTGGTTGCACGTACTCCACATCTTCCAGAAGACCCCCATCCTGCCAGGGAGTCACTGATGCAACTTTTCCTTGATGAACCCTCACACGAAAGGCCCCGGACGCACCGTTGGAGAAACGGTAGTCACCATCACGGGTTTGTTCGTCCGCTGGGAGGTGCGGGTTGACCCCCACTCTCTCAGCGACCGCTCGCTTGAGATCGTCTTTCTTGGGCATTTTACCTCTCTAACGCTGAATCCCTTGCCGGGCAGCAGCGAAGGCAAAGATGATGAAGTCGTAGGTGAAATGGACGAGGATGGCTGCCAGCAACCCGTGGTTCCACATGAGCCAGAAGAAGAACATCCCCGCGAACCAAGCGTTGATGACGCCGAACAACCCCTGGTACTTGTGGCCATCCCGAAAGAAGGCGTTGCTGGAAAGCATGGCAGCTCCAATAATCCAACCCGTCTTGTGGAAGATCCACGGGTGCAGATAACCGAAGGTAGTCCAGTCAGCGAGCGGCCCCCAGACGTGCAGGTGAAACAGCTCCGGGATGCCCACGGAGAGGGCGGAGGCTGGGATTTTGACCCCCAGGGCAATGACAATGGCCAACCCTATGATTATTCCGGCCCCTACACCAAAACCAAGGCCATTCCGCGAGAGCGCACGCCCGATAAATCCTCCGAGACCAGCTCCCAGGAGGATCCCGAAAAAGATGAGACCGAAGGTGCCGCTGAAGATGAAGTTGACCACCCACAGACCCAGGAAGGCTCCACCGAAGATGAGCCAGCGGAAGGCCAGTTCCTCTGTGACCCCGGCCCACAGGCTGATGAGTGTCCCGCCCCAGAGCATGTCCCAAACCGAAGGTCCCCGGCGTTCCCGCAGGAAGGTGTGGTCAAACCCTGCCCGGTGCGTTTTCCTGGTTCTAAAATGCTGCCAGAGAGCGAACAAGATGTTGACCCCGAGCCCCCAGGCGAAGATAGGCCAGGAGATCAGGAGCCAATCCAGTGGATTACTCCCGGACATGTGCCAGGGACGGAAGGCGTCGATGGGCATGATGTCGGTGCAGCCCTTGGTGAAGGGGATGATCAGCAGCCCAGCGGTCAGGGCACTATAGATGTAATTCCGTGGGGTTTCTTCCTCGTTAGCCATTTTCTCCTCTCATTCCACGTCCTCTTCTTCTACGGTATGGCCCAGCGTCCGAAGTCTCCATGCCTGATCTGGTGTGATTCCGCTATAGTTTAAGCAAGTCCAGGGCCGGGTCCCTCCCGGCATGTGGTGCCCAGGAGGACCGTACACCCGGACATGACTTCGCTCCAGGGTTCCAACCTCCCTGTGGAGAATGAACTCGGCATACTGGTCATGGCCCTGGATG
>ERZ890953.1199-NODE-1199-length-13375-cov-4.713288_pt1 | contig 13375 bp, 9 predicted proteins | sample MGYA00521264_ERZ890953 | MGnify/ENA primary metagenome ERZ890953 (study PRJEB32303, sample SAMEA104408629) | aquatic metagenome | biome: Brackish water; feature: Chemocline; material: water | place: Baltic Sea | collected 2014-10-26T21:54:00 | depth 200 m ... | reverse complement strand
TGGCCTGGGTAGAAGATTTTTCACAAGGCCAAATTCGTGGTATTGGCATGCTGGAAGTTCTGGGCGCGCTGGGATTGATTCTTCCCGGCATCACGGGCATTTTGCCCATTCTCGCCCCGCTGGCTGCACTGGGTTTGGCACTGACAATGGTCGGTGCATTCTTCACCCACCTGCGTCGTAAAGAACTCGTCCCGATGGGCATGATGAATCTTATGCTCTTGGCGATGGCTGCATTTGTTGCTTTCGGTCGTTTCTAGTTTATTTTTTGGAAGAATGACACCCCGAAAAGAATAATCTTTTCGGGGTGCTTGTTTACTTTTGCGTGGATTGCCGCGAATGTAGTTGATTCTCCCTGCGGGCTGATTCGGCGACCATCACAATTCCCCGCAGCGAAGCTTGGGCAGCCATCGCCCTTTGCCGCGAAACTTCTTCCGGCACCCCCAGCCCTCCCACATGGAGGCGCTTCGGCTCCCTTAGGAGAGCCACCCCCAACAATAAACTCACCAATACCATCCCGAATGCGATCCAGAAGATACCCTGGGGAGTTGTACGTGGCGCGAGTACGGCGATCAGCATCGGACCGAGTACGCCGCCCAATGCCAGAGACGACTCCTTGATGCCCACGATCCGCGAGCGATGTTCCTCGGCAGTAATATCCAAATAATAGGCACTCAGCGCCGGGGAGTAGAGCGCTTGCCCAAATCCCGCCACAAAGGCGAAGATCGCCATCCCGCGAAAACTGTCGAGAATGGCCATTCCCACGTACAAGAACATATTGAGCATTAAGCCGAATAGAATGACCGGCTTGCGCCCCCAATGATCGCTCAACTGCCCCAGAAAAAGCTGCCCGGTGACCATGGCAATGCCATAGGCCCCCACCACCAGCCCGAACATGACGGTTGTCCATTCGAGTTGCTCGTACATATAGAAAACCATCTGCGGCTCGACGAACGCAAACGCAAACGATCCCACAAAATCGACAAAAAGCAAGGTGCCAAGAATCGCCAGCGGCCGGGGCAGTGCTGCCCATAAACTGGTGTGTTGCGTGTACTGAATGGTCAATTTGCGCCGCAATTCGAGCGTTTCGCGCAGGCGCAGTTGTGAGGTGCGTGTTTCTGGCACCAGAAAAAGCGCCGCGATCAATGCCAGAAATGCGATCACTGCCGAGAGTGCGAAAGGCGCCGCGAAGCCCCAGCCATCATAGAGAAAACCGCCCAGCGCCGGGCCAAAGATCATACCGATGGCGTAGCTGCCCATAATCACGCCTACCCATTGGGCGCGGCGCTCTTCGGGCACAATATCGGCGACGATGCCCATCGCAGCGGGGAACAACCCGGCGGTAAAGGCGCCTGCTGCAGCACGGATCGTAATGAAGATGGCGGTGTTGGGGGCGAAGATATAACCTACATAGGAGAGAGTCACGGCGGACAGCGCCAACAAGATAAACGGCCTGCGTCCGTGTTTATCGGCCATGCCTCCCAGAATGGGAGAGGCAATCAGTTGGGCCAGCGCGAAGGCGGTTGTCATTAGCCCCAGGGCTTCGACACCTTCACCAAATTCGCCCAACCGCCGGGCAAAGACTGGCATAATGATGCCATAGCCGGTCATCATCAGCGCTACACTGCCTGCCAGCAACAAGATGATTGTGCGCACGCGTTGCGGTGTGATGGCGGTATCGCTGACCTGTGCGTGGGTGACAAGTTCGCCCAGTATGGGGTGTTGCTTGCGGCTCATGGGGTTACGCCTAACTCTACCCAGAGCGTGGCCAGATCAATATACATACTTTCGCGCTGGATGCGGTCAGCGGCAATATCGAAGACGGAAATCCCACGGATGCGGATGGTTTTTCCGGTGGCTTCGAGGGGCGGATCAAAGACCGGCGGTGCTAGTGGTGCGGCGTGCGTGCCGCGAAAAACCCATTGCACAACCACGACCTGTTCCGCAGCAATCGTACGTGTGACTTCGTAATCCATTTCGGAGAATGCCGCGAACCATACTGGCCAGAATTGATTGGCTTGTGCGTGGGTCAGCGGGGCATCGGCGAAGGCATCGGCGTGAACCCAGTCTAGCTCAAAGCTTTCGCTGCGCAGGGCTTGCATGGCAACAAAATCGGCGTGTGTCAGCGCGTGGATATATTCGGCAATTAAGTCCATGGAAGTTGGTTTTTGAACCTCGAATTTTTGGTCTGCCATTGTAGTGCTTCTCCTGAAGAAGCACGATTTTATCACGGCGCCGACAAAGCCTTGACAGATGGATAATAGCGATTATTCTCTATGGGTGTGGCGCATTTATTGAGTATTGCATCACCGGAACGAGGCAAAAGGATGGAACGCACCTGCGAAATGGTATTTCTATCGAAAAACGCTCGAAAACGTGCACCCCACCTGATTTTCAATTTGGAAAGGAATTAATCATGTCATCCAATAATAACCCATGGACAAGCGATAATATCCCTGATATGTCAGGGAAAATAATTATAATTACCGGTGCAAATAGTGGAATTGGCTTTGAAGCCGCCCGTGCTTTAGCAAAGAAGGGCGCTGAAATTATTATGGCTTGTCGCCATCTCGAAAAAGGGCAGACGGCAATGCGGGCAATTTTGCAAGAGAAACCGCGGACAAAACTCAACTTGCAGGCATTGGATTTAGCCGATTTGGCCTCCGTGCGCCAATTTGCCGATGTGGTGCGTGAGAGCTATGCCAAAATTGACATTCTCATCAACAACGCCGGGGTGATGGCGATTCCGTACCGTAAAACCGCCGATGGCTTCGAAATGCAATTTGGCACCAATCATTTGGGACATTTTGCGCTCACCGGCCTGCTGCTGGATTTGGTACTGAAAGCCGAGAATTCGCGCGTGGTCACGGTGAGCAGTAATGCACATAAAACGGGGCGTATGAATTTGTCAGATTTGAATAGTGAAAAATCTTATACCAAGTGGGGCGCATACAGCCAGAGCAAACTTTCGAACCTGCTGTTTGCTTATGAACTGCAGCGAAAACTGACCGCCGCGGGCTACAGCTCGATCAGTGTGGCGGCTCATCCTGGCTATGCGGCGACCAATTTGCAAGCTGGTAGCAGAATGCTTCGAATGCTGAATGTCATTATGGCACAATCCCAGGCTATGGGGGCGTTGCCCATTTTATTTGCGGCTACTCACCTCGAGATGCGTGGCGGAGATTATGTCGGCCCGCAAAATTGGGGCGGCTGGCGTGGCTATCCTATCCTCACACAATCCAACAGTCAATCTCACGATGAAGCCGCGGCACAGCAACTGTGGCAAGCATCTGAGGAACTGACTGGAGTCAAGTTTTCGATTCCAAAGTCTTGAATAGAAACGCAAATTTTTCCCTTCACGATTTGTAGAACTCATGCGGTACCCACCGATGCAGCTCAATTTCCTGGACAGCATCGGTTTTTGCTTGTCTCTGGGGGGAGAACGTCCTAATTCACTCTTGACAAATTCCTAAGACGGCTATATATTTCAGCTCGCTTAACTATTTAATGAGGTGAAATATGCCGCTTGCCGATCCGTTTGTTGCCACTTTACAGAGTTGGATAGAAGTTTCGATGCGCCGGTCGATGCGTAATTTTCTGCATTATGCCAGAGAAAGCGGGCTATCCATGTCACAATTTGGCGCTCTGTTTCACATCCATCGTATTGGCAGCAGTGGCGTCACAGATTTGGGTGAATATCTGGGCGTGACCAGCGCCGCCGCCAGCCAGATGCTGGAGCGCCTGGTGCAGCAGGAACTCATCCTGCGCTCGGAAGACCCTCATGACCGCCGCGTCAAGCAAATTGTCCTGACCGAGAAAGGCAGCCAGGTTCTTGCAGAAGGCATCCGTGCCCGTCAGGGTTGGCTGGATGATCTGGCAGCATCCCTTTCTTTCGATGAAAAGCAACAAATAACGATGGCATTGACGACCCTGGTCGAAAAAGCCACACACCTCAAGCAAGCTGTTAAGCAGAACAGTAATCTATTCATAGAGGAGCATCCTTAATATGCTACGACTTTTTAAATACTTAAAACCGTATACTCTTTTGATTGTGCTCTCCATCGCGCTGTTGTTTGTCCAGGCCAATGCCGACCTGGCGCTGCCGGATTATCTTTCAAGAATCGTTAATAACGGCATTCAGCAGAGTGGTGTAGAAAACGCCGTTCCCACAGCCATACGCCAAAGCGAGATGGACAAACTCTTGGTTTTCATGAGCGCGGATGATAAAACGCGTGTGTTGGATGATTACCTTGTGGTGGAGCCAACCGCCTCCGAGGCCGGGCAGTATCTCAAAGATTACCCTGTGCTTGCTAATGAGCCGATCTACGTACTCAAAGAGGTAGATCAAGCCGAAATGGATACTCTGAACCCTATCCTGAGCAAGGCTTTGGTGGTGGTTTCTGGCATCGAACAGTTGATCGTCGACCCGTCAAAAGCATCAACAATGGGCCAGGGTTTGGGCTTTGATCCATCCAAAATCCCTGCTGGAATGGATGTTTTTTCCTTGTTGGCAAAGATGCCCACCGCCCAGCTTTCGCAAATCAGCGCCAAGATCAATGAGCAATTTGCCACCCTGGGCGATAGTATGATCAACCAGATGGCTATTGGCGCGGTCAGGGCCGAGTATGAAGCCCTGGGCATGGATACGGCCAAACTGCAAATCAACTACATTCTGCGCATCGGCGGCCTGATGCTGCTAATTTCGCTGCTGGGTGGAGTCTGTACGATTGCGGTCGGTTTTCTGGCCTCCCGAACGGCAGCCGGGGCCGCGCGTGATATCCGCAAAGAAGTTTTCAAAAAGGTAGAAAACTTCTCTAACGCTGAGTTCGATAAGTTTTCCACCGCATCGCTGATCACCCGCTCGACCAATGATGTCACCCAGGTTCAGATGGTGATCTTCATGATCATACGCATGGTCTTTTACGCCCCCATCATTGGTATTGGCGGCGTCATTCGGGCCATCGATAAGAGCGCCAATATGTGGTGGATTATCGCTGTAGCTGTGGTGGCGCTGCTCACCCTGATCCTGACCATCTTCGCGGTTTCTTTACCGAAGTTTAAAATCATCCAAAGCCTGATCGATCGTCTCAATCTGGTCACTCGCGAGAACCTTTCCGGCATGATGGTCATCCGGGCCTTCAATAAACAGGAAGATGAGGCCCATCGATTTGACAAAGCCAATCGCGACCTGACGGATAACAGCCTGTTCGTGGCTCGTGTAATGGTCACGATGATGCCGGTGATGATGTTATTGATGAACGCCCTCTCCGTGGGCATCATCTGGGTAGGCGCTCACCAGGTTGCCGAATCGACCATGCAGGTTGGCGATATGATCGCTTTCATGCAGTATGCTATGCAGATCGTCTTTGCTTTCCTGATGATGTCGATGATGTTCATCTTCTTGCCAAGGGCGGCTGTATCCGGCGGGCGTATTGCCGATGTGCTAGAAACCGAGCTTACCATCCTCGATCCAGAAAATCCAACGTCATTCAAATCACCATTCACCGGTGAGATTGAATTCCGCAATGTCTGTTTCCGCTACCCCGATGCGCTCGATGATGTCCTGCATAATATCAGCTTCACAGCGCGGCCCGGAGAAACAACGGCCTTCATTGGCTCAACCGGCTGCGGTAAATCCACCGTCATTAACTTGATTCCGCGTTTCTACGATGCGACAGGCGGTGCGATCTATCTGGACGGACTGGATATACGCCAGGCCCGGCAGAGTGATCTGCGCGACAAGATCGGCTATATTCCCCAAAAGGGGATGCTGTTCTCGGGCACTATCGCCAGCAATCTATTGTATGCTGACAAAAATGCCAGCGAAGAAGCTTTGAAAGAGGCGGCTGAGATCGCTCAGGCCAGCGAGTTCATCTTCGACAAGGAAGAAGGCCTCAGTGCAGAGATCGCTCAAGGCGGCTCGAATGTCTCCGGCGGCCAAAAGCAGCGCCTGGCAATTGCGCGAGCGCTGGTCAAGAAACCGCCCATCTATATCTTCGATGACAGCTTTTCAGCCCTGGATTTCAAAACTGATGCCGCCTTGCGCAAGGCGCTCAAACAAAAAACAGGCGCCTCTACTGTGTTAATCGTCACCCAGCGTGTGGCGACCATCAAAAATGCCGATCAGATCATCGTGCTCGATCAAGGTCGGGTTGTCGGCAAAGGAAAACATCACGATCTTATGCAAAATTGCCAGACGTACCAGGAAATTGCTACCTCACAGTTGAGCAAGGAGGAATTGGCATGAGCAAGCAAAATAACACAACTTCCTCGAATAGCAAGCCTGATAGCCCAATGCAACGCGGCCCAATGAGGGGACGCGGCCCAATGGGGCACGGCGGCCCAATGGCTATGATGAAAGGCGATAAGGCCCGCGATTTCAAGGGCACGATGCGCCAGTTGATCGAATATCTTGGCTCGTATAAAGCGGCCATCGTGGTCGTGATGCTCTTCGCGGTGGCCTCCACCGTCTTCAGTATCATCGGCCCTAAGATTTTGGGGCAGGCCACCACCAAACTTTTCGAGGGTGTCATGGCCCAGATTGCCGGAACCGGCACTGGGATTGATTTCGCCTTTATTGGCCGCATCATCCTGATCACTTTGGCGTTATATCTCGGCTCTGCCCTGTTTGGCTATGTTCAGGGTTGGATTATGTCGGGCATTTCCATGGATATTACCTACCGCTTCCGAAAGGATATTGCCGACAAAATCAATCGTATGCCGTTTAAGTACTTCGATAATACCAGCCAGGGTGAAGTGCTCTCGCGCATCACCAACGATGTCGATACGGTCAGCCAGACTCTCAACCAGAGCCTTTCGCAGATCATCACATCGGTGGTGACGGTGGTTGGTATCTTGATCATGATGTTGACGATTAGCTGGCAGATGACCCTGGTGGCCTTGTTGGTCGTGCCGCTTTCCATGGGCATCATTGTGCTGGTTGTACGCCAATCGCAAAAATACTTCAAGCAACAGCAAGATTACCTGGGCCATATCAATGGGCACGTCGAGGAAATGTTTGGTGGGCACCTCGTAATGAAGGCCTTCAACGGTGAAGCTGAAAGCGTTGGACGCTTTGAAGGATTGAACGATACGCTCTTCAGTTCGGCCTGGAAATCCCAGTTTTTGTCGGGATTGATGTTCCCTGTGATGAATTTTGTCGGTAACCTGGGCTATGTAGCTATCTGTATTTTGGGCGGCTACCTGGCGACCAAAAAAGCCATTACTGTTGGCGATATTCAGGCTTTCATCCAATATATGCGTTCGTTCACTCAGCCAATCACCCAGATCGCCAATATTTCCAATATTCTCCAGCAGACCGCGGCAGCCGCCGAACGCGTTTTCGAATTTCTGGCAGAAGAAGAGGAAATCCCCGATGTGGTTGACTCTGTCCAACCGGAAGAAGTCCTCGGACATGTCGTTTTCCAAAATGTCAAATTTGGCTACAGTTCCGATAAAATCATCATCAACAACTTTTCCGCTGATGTGAAACCGGGGCAGAAGATCGCCATCGTCGGGCCGACCGGTGCTGGCAAGACTACCATCGTCAAATTGCTAATGCGTTTCTACGATGTCAACGATGGCGCTATCTTGTTAGATGGACATAATATCAAGGAATTCAGCCGCGGCGATTTGCGCTGTATGATGGGTATGGTGCTGCAGGATACCTGGCTGTATAACGATACCATCATGGAGAATATTCGTTATGGTCGACCGGGTTCCAGCGATGCTGATGTGATTGCCGCTGCCCAGGCTGCCCATGTCGATCACTTTGTGCGCACCCTGCCGGATGGTTATAACCTGGTGCTCAACGAAGAAGCGTCCAATATCTCCCAAGGGCAAAAACAGCTCCTGACGATTGCCCGCGCCATCTTGATTGATCCCACCATGTTAATATTGGATGAGGCTACCAGTTCGGTGGATACCCGCACCGAAGTGTTGATCCAGCAGGCAATGGATAACCTGATGCAGAATCGCACCAGTTTTATCATCGCTCACCGCCTGTCTACTATCCGTAACGCCGATTGGATTCTGGTGATGAATGAAGGCGATATTATCGAACAAGGTGTGCATGAAGAACTGCTCGAACGCAAAGGCTTCTACGCTGAGCTTTATAACAGTCAGTTTGAGTATGCCGAAATGAGTTAGATTAGAGCACTTGCAATGTGTACTAAAACACCCCCGTCAGAATTGGCGGGGGTGTTTTTTTCAGCGTGAGCAAAGTGCCACCACTAAAGGTGGCACTTTGCTCACGACTTAGCCGCCAGCCATAGCGCCTACAATCATGAACTTCTCGATGCCACGCGCCACCGGGTCGGGTACTGGCGCATCCGGAAATTCGTGCGAAAGATCCTCTCCGCAAGCGAAAAATCGAACGAAATCTCGGCGCTCTCTGGTGTCATGACTGCGGATCGTACCGCGCAACATCGGGTACCGGGTTTCCAGCGCATTTAGAATAGCAGTCTGGGTAACCGGGCCGTCTACTTTTAGTTCGATTTCGCGGCCAATATTTGCCACCCGCTGTAAATGGGTTGGGAGCACAACACGGATCATGGCAAAGTTTGCACCTCTACGGATAGAACCGCGGGTAGATCGCGCACAATCGCCATCCAGGTATCGCCAGAATCGGGAGACGCATAAACCTGCCCACCCGTAGTACCGAGATAGATTCCACACGAATCAAGTTGATCAACTGCCATCGCGCTGCGTAACACATTGACGTAACAATCGCGCTGCGGAAGGCCGTTGGTCAACGGCTCCCATTGCTCTCCACCGCTGCGGCTGCGATAGACGCGCAACTGGCCATCGGGCGGAAAATGCTCTGAATCGCTCTTGATGGGGACAACATAGACCGTTTCTGGTTCGTGGGCATGCACAGCAATCGGGAAGCCAAAATCACTGGGTAAGTTACCACTGATTTCATGCCACATTTCCCCCGCGTTGTCGCTGCGCATCACATCCCAGTGTTTTTGCATGAACAATACATCGGGCCTGGAGGGGTGCATAGCGAGATTATGGACACAGTGGCCAACTTCGGCTGTTGGGTCCGGGATTTCGTCCGGGGAGTTCAGACCTTTATTGATCGGCAACCAGTTCTGGCCGCCATCATCTGTGCGGAACGCGCCAGCAGCAGAGATAGCGACAAATATGCGCTTGGGGTTGCTGGGGTCAAGCAAGATCGTGTGCAGGCACATGCCACCAGCGCCGGGTTGCCACAGGACTCCTTTGGCGTCGCGCAGCCCTGGCAGTTCCTGCCAGGTTTTTCCTCCGTTATTTGATCGGAACAGAGCCGCGTCTTCGACCCCGGCGTAGACCATCTCGGGGTCAACTGGGGAGGGCTGTAAATACCACACTCGCGTAAATTTCCACGGCTTTTGGGTTCCGTCAAACCACTGATGTGTGCCAGGGTCGCTCGCGTACGCAAACTCGTTGCCAACCGGCTCCCAGGTTTGACCACCATCATCTGAACGCTGAATCAATTGCCCAAACCAGCCACTGGATTGCGATGCATACAGCCGGTCGGGGTTCACGGGCGAACCGTTGATATGGTAAATCTCCCAACCCGCAAAATGCGGACCGCTGATGTCCCAATCTTTGCGCTTTTCATCGGACCGTAGAATAAATGCGCCTTTCCGAGTTCCTACCAAAACGCGTACACTACTCATGTTTTTTCTCCATATCGCGCGAACGCTTTGTTTAGAATCTTATGTACATTGTGATTTAGGTCTTTAGGAACTGCCATGAGAAACCCCTAAATCTGGACAACTACCACGGGGATTCCAAGAGAGCCTGTGATTTATCGTTGATGAATTTAATCCCCTGTATGATGGCTATCTTGTTTAATTGTAGAGCGCTTATTCTATACAGTCAAGATAGAAATTGTCCGATTTTGTAGTAACATAACAACTCGAAAATTACAAACGCTCTTGACCCCCCCAGACTCTTTTGCGCTGCTCTCGGAACACCCTTGTGGCCCCCTAAGCTCTTGTGATCTGGTAGATCAATCGCCAGAGATGCAATTGGTCGTAGGATATTTTCCCCCCGAAAGCGTCAAAAATGGGTTTGAGATAGGTATCGCCCAATGATTCGAAGGCCGCGACCACGCGTCTCTCATCTTCAGGTGAGAGTTGGCTGGCAGCTTTCAGTCTTTCTGCCGCCAAGGGTTTCCCGGCGGTGTGCGCTTTTTTCAAGTGATTGAGAATTGTGCTCTGGGTGAAGCCCAAATCGGCGGCGATGCTTTCAACCGATTCCTCGGCCTGAAAGCGTTCCCAGACGTGATCGGTGCGCTGCTGCCCGGAGGGTGAGGCGCGATGTGTTTGTTGATTTGATGGTTGGGTAGTTGGGTGGATGTCGTATTCCTGGCAGAAGGTCTGGATGATAGGTAGAAAATGCGGGCCGTATTCCTCGACTTTGCGCTGCCCGACGCCGTAGATTTGACTCAAGGCTGATGGCGTGTGCGGAAAGAAGGTTGCCATTTCGACCAGTGAGCGATCGTGGAAGATGACATAAGGCGGCACATTGCGCTCGCTCGCCAGTTCTGAACGCAATGCGCGCAACTGCTCGAATAAAGCAGGGTCGTGTTCGGCCTGTCCTTGTACAGCCAGGCCAGCCATGGCGCCCGGCAGCGTTCCCCACACCTCGCCGCCCAGTAGAAGAGTGCAGCCTGCATCGGTCACTTTGAGTGAGCCATGGGGTTGTGTGCGTTCCAGCAACCCCTGACGGATGAATTGTGCCACCAGGTGCCGCCACTGATCTTTGGTATAAGCCAGTCCGGCTCCGTACGATGACAATCGCTCGTGCTTGAATTGGAGTACTTTTTTTGCGCGCGAGCCGCGTAATACATCGATCAGATGCGCGGCGCCGAAGATTTCCTCGGTCTCTTGGGCACAGATCAGCAGTTGACGCGCCGGGGCGGTTAAGTCAACTTTGGCTGAATCAGCCCCAGAGGGAGTCTGCGCGTCCTGTTGGGCAGCCAGACAATGATCACATGCCTCACAATCTTCATCGGCGAATTTCTCCCCAAAATAAGCCAGCAGCGGCGTGCGGCGGCAGGTTTGGGTATCGACAAAATCGAGTATGGCCTGCAAACGTGTTTCGGAACCGCGGCGCAGTTCGGGCGGTTCCTGGTTGATGAAGTAGCGGATCGTGCCGACATCGCCATAGGAGTAGAGCAGTAGGCAGTCGGCGGGCAGGCCATCGCGCCCGGCGCGCCCAATTTGCTGGTAGTAGCTCTCTACGTTTTTGGGCAGGTCGTAGTGCAAAATGAAGCGCAGGTTTGATTTATTGATACCCATGCCAAAGGCGATCGTGGCAACCATGATCAGACCGTCTTCGTAGCGGAAGCGGTGTTGGTGAGCGCGGCGGGTTTGGTCATCCATTCCGGCGTGATAGGCCAGCACGGGAAAGTCGAGTGAGGCGAGTTGATCGGTGAGGCTATCCACCTGGTCACGCGTGGCGCAGTAGATGATGCCAGCCTGTCCTTTGTGCGCATCGAGGAAGGCGCGTGCCTGGGCGATGCCAGCGATTTTATCCTGCACCGAGAGGATCAAATTATCGCGGTTGAAACTGCTAATGAACTCGTTGGCCTCGCTGATGCCCAGCGAGGCCTTGATATCCTGGCGCACGCGGCGGGTGGCGGTGGCGGTCACCGCCAGGGTGACGGCATTGGGCAGGCGTTTGCGCAAATCGGCAAGCTGGCGATATTCGGGCCGGAAATCGTGGCCCCATTCCGAGATGCAATGCGCCTCGTCAATCACCAGGCTATCCACCCGGCAGTTTTCCAGCAGGGCGTACGTTTCCGGGCGCAGCAGGGTTTCGGGGGCAGCGTACAGCAGTTTGACTTCGCCAGAACGGATGCGCGCCGTGGTTTCGGCGTACTCGGCGTAGCTGAGCGTGCTGTTCAGGTAAACCGCCGCCACGCCCCACTCGCGCAGTTCTAGCACCTGGTCTTCCATTAGCGCGATCAGCGGCGAAACCACCACGGTCAGGCCGGGGAAGAGCATGGCAGGCAATTGATAGCATAGCGATTTGCCGCTGCCAGTGGGCATCACGGCCAGCGAATCGCGCTTGTGGAGCACGTTTTCGATAATGCGGCGTTGTAGGGGGCGAAATTGGGGATAGCCGAATGTTTGCTGCAGGATACCTTCAATGTGATGGATTTCTGTCTCGAAGCTTTCTTTCGGCTCCCCGGCAGGATTTTCCGCACTCGGCCCAGGGAGGTGCCGTGATAACACCGAAGCCAGTTCCGCCTCGGAGAGTCGTAGCAGCGCCTGTTCCTGAGAAATGAGTTGGCCGACTTCATCAATATGTCGTATGTCGATTCCCTCGGCGCTCAGTGTTTGCCCGATCAGGCGACTGCGATGGCAGTTCTCGGGCTTGCTCTCGGCGCACATCAGTGCCACGCGATGCCCCTGGCGGTTGGCGTTGTGCAGGCGCTCAATGCCCCGCCGGTAGAAAGGCTGTCGGGCGAGTTTTTCGTAATTAATTTCACCGTTGGTGTAACAGGCTTCGTCATCGGGTCTGCCACCCAGGGTGTCGCCCATAAAAACGTAGCGCACGCCATTAGAATCTAGAAATTCTTGCAGAGCAACTTTCGAGAACGCCGGTTCGCGGCGCGAATAGGGCTGCGAGCGCACGTCGATCAGGAATTCAATTTGGTTGGCTTTCAACGCATCCAGGAAAGCCTCGATCTCCTGCGCGCTGTAGCCGATGGTGTAAATAGGAGTGTCTGACATGGTTAGATTAAATTCGTCTTTGGCCGGTATTGCAACGCCTCCGCAAGATGTGCAGTTTGGATATTGTTTTCCCCGTTCAGATCGGCAATCGTGCGTGCCAATTTTAGCACACGGTGATACGCACGCGCCGAAAGTTGTAATTGTTGCATAGCAGTTTTTAATAGCGCGTTGCCAGCCAGATCAAGCTGGCAATATTTGCGCAGATCTGCCGGGCGCATATCGGCGTTGCACGAAACCCTCATCGCCAACTCGCTGACTTGACGTCTCCCAAATCGCTCGCGTTGAATTTCTCGTGCCGCCTCCACCCGCAACTGGATGGCCGCAGACGCCTCCCCCAGGCGGTCGCTGGAAAGTTTTTCATAATCGACGCTCGGCACTTCAATATGAATATCGATGCGGTCGAGCATCGGCCCAGAAATGCGTTTTTGGTACCGCGTGATGACCTGGTTCGAGCAGGTACACTCTTTGATGGGATCGCCAGAAAAACCACAAGGGCAGGGATTCATCGCTGCGATCAGTTGAAAATTGGACGGAAAAGTCAGGGAGCCTTGTGCCCGCGAGATGGTGACATGTTTATCTTCGAGTGGCTGGCGCAAGACCTCAAGCACGCGGCTGCCGAATTCGGGAAATTCATCCAGAAAGAG
>ERZ890953.1198-NODE-1198-length-13383-cov-7.125225_pt1 | contig 13383 bp, 14 predicted proteins | sample MGYA00521264_ERZ890953 | MGnify/ENA primary metagenome ERZ890953 (study PRJEB32303, sample SAMEA104408629) | aquatic metagenome | biome: Brackish water; feature: Chemocline; material: water | place: Baltic Sea | collected 2014-10-26T21:54:00 | depth 200 m ... | reverse complement strand
CAAATGCTGCAAGACCTACACCTAAAAATTTTCTTCTATCCATTTTGTTTTCCTTTTATTAAATCACTTTAATTTTTATTACAAGAGTATTATATAAAATAATTGTGGAATAATTGTGAAACCTGTCAGAAAATAAAAATTATTTATCTGTTGATAACTCTAGCTCAAAAGATGAGCTAAAGATGAGTCGATATCTTTGTACTGAAATTCAAATCCACTCTCAAGTAGTCGTTTTGGATAAACTTCTTTTGAACCTGTCAAAACAGTAGCCCCTTCTCCAAAAATTAATTTTAAAACAAACTCAGGAAGAGGAAAAAGAGTCGGTCTATGAAGTTGTGCCCCAAGTGCTTTTGTAAAAGTATAATTTGTTACAGGATTTGGAGCAGTCGCATTAATAGTACCTGTAATTTTATTTTCTATTATATATTCATAGATACTTACTAAATCATCTATATCTATCCAAGAAGTCATCATCTTACCGTTTCCTATAGTACCACCTACTCCAAGTTTAAATGGCAAAAACATTTGTGCTAAAGCTCCACCATCTTTACCTAAAATAACTCCAAAGCGAACGATTGTAGTAGGTTTAGTACACTTTTTAGCTTCATCTTCCCACTCTTTTGTTAAATAACCTAAAAAGTCATCCCCATACTCTGTATAACTTTCATCAAATGAATCATCATCAGGATAAGCCCCAATAGCTGATGTAGAGATAAAATGTTTCACATTACTTTGATTGATAGCATTGACGATATTTCTTGTTGTATCAACTCTACTCGAGAGTAAAATTTTCTTATATGACTTGCTCCATCGTTTGATGATAGGTGCTCCGGCAAGATTAAACACGGCATCGACATTTTCGAGTTTTTTGAGTATTTCATCTTCGCTGTCATTTCGCTCTATAACAACATAATCTTTAAAGCTTTTTTTCAAGTGAGAGGCAACAAAACCGTTTGCCCCCGTTAGTGCTACTTTCATATCATACCTCCATCTATTATAGAAGTATAACAATATTTAAAAAATATTAATAGCAGAATAAAAAATTTAAGTATAATATCTCATTTGATGAACATGATAATAATAAATACTAAGAACAAAGGAAAACTACATGATAATTAAAATATTTTTTACTCTCTCAGTGTTTATATCTGTCTTCATCACTGGATGTTCTGCACCTATTCCTCAACCTGTAAAAATTAAAATCTCAGATAAAAAAATCAACTATTTAAAAGAGGTTAAGCCCATTTTAGATAAACGATGTGTGACTTGTCACTCATGCTATAACTCTCCATGCCAAGCAAAGTATAGCTCTTTTGAAGGAGTAGACAGAGGAGCTAGTAAATTGGTAGTATATGATGCTCTTCGCCTCAAAGCCATGAAACCAACTCGCCTTTTTATAGATGCTAAAAACACTCAGGAGTGGCGACAAAAAGAGTTTTTTTCTCTTACTCAAAAATTTGATGCCAACGAAAGTTACAATGATTCTATTATGATGCATATGCTACATGATAAAAAGATGCATCCAGAAGTGATTGGCTCTTACAAACCAGAACAAGATGAACTTATCTGCCCAAGAAACCTTGAAGAAATGGGAGAGTACTTAGAAGATAAACCAAATCATGGTATGCCTTATGGTATGCCTGCTATAAACCCTGCTGAGTACAACACACTTACTCAGTGGTTGGCTCAAGGGGCAAAAGGTCCAAGTGCTAAAGAGCAAAAGAAGCTTACTACTCCAAGTAAAAAAGCAAGTTTAGAGATTAAAAAATGGGAAGAATTTTTAAACAAATCAGATGCTAAACATGTTATGAGTGCGAGGTATCTTTATGAACATCTCTTTTTAGCACATCTACATTTTTCATCTACTAAAAGAGAATTTTACAGACTAGTTCGTTCAAATACTCCATCACCAGAAACAATAAATGAAATACCATCAATTAGACCTTTTGATAACCCTAAAAGTGATAAATTTTATTATAGTTTTCAAAAAAATCACTCAACAATTGTGCATAAAACTCATATGGTTGTAGAACTTAACGACACTAAACTTGCTCGATTTAATGAACTTTTTATCAAACCAAAATGGGAAGAAAAACCACATATTATGAGTTATGAGACTAAAATAAGTGCAAATCCATTTTTGCTCTTTGCCCAAATTCCTGTAAAAAGTCGTTATCAATTTTTACTCGATAATGCACATTATATTGTTATGACATTTATTAGAGGACCTGTTTGTCGTGGGCAAATAGCTCTCAATGTTATTCATGATCACTTTTGGGTAATGTTTCAAGATTCTCTACATGATATTTCAGTCTTACATCCAGAGTTTTTACTTAAAGAGGCACAAAATTTAAGTATGCCTATTGAGACAAGTACTCAAAAGCTACTTAAAACTTTTAGTGATGATTACAGAAAAAAATATTTGCAATATTTTAAAGAAAAAGAAGAACTCATACAAAAAGAGTTTCCAAATGGTCAAGACATAAAAGCGATATGGAAGGGAAATACAAAAAATGATGCACCACTTTTAACAGTTTACAGACATTTCGACAGTGCTTCTGTTCATCGTGGTACTATTGGAGAACTTCCTCGAACTGCATGGGTGATTGACTATCCACAATTTGAACGAATTTACTACTCTTTAGTAGCTGGCTATGATGTGTTTGGAAATATATCACATCAAACAAATATTAGAAGATATATGGATTTTTTACGAGCTGAGGGTGAACTTAATTTTCTAAGCTTTATGCCTAAAAACAAAAGATTGAGTATGTTTAAATCATGGTATTTAGACGATGATGATGTTAATGATTTCCAAACTCTAGCAATTACAGATAATGGTGAAAAAATAGTATATAAAACGAACTTTCCTAAAAGTGAATTTATTGAAAATATTGTAAATTATCATGTACTTAAATCTACAAATATAAAACTAGATAAAATAAATTATTTTAATGAATGCACAAAGATTCCTAGTATGCCAAAGAAGTTTGAAACTATTGAAGACCTCAGAACTGCTGCTCGTTCTTTAACAGCAAAAGGCACAGGTTTTTTAAAACTTGTTACTAATAGTAATGTAAATACTATGACTCTACGACTTATTTTACCTGATAAAAGTAGCAAAATTTTTACCCTTGTAATCAATCGATGGCATAACAATGTAAACTCAATGTTTAGTGAAAACGATACACTCAACTCAGCGAAAGATACTATTGATTTTGTTCCCGGTTTTATAGGTTCATATCCGAATGCTTTTGCAGTTATTCATTATCAAGATTTAGGTGATTTTTTTGAAATTATCAAAAACTTTGATGGAAGTGATGAGTATATTCAAAGGTTTGAGAAATATTACATACAACGTTCAAACAAAGATTTTTGGCAAACTTACGATTGGTTTCAAGAATATTTTAACAAAACAGAACCTATCACATCAGGACTTTATGATCTCAATAGATATTATTACCGTTAACCATATAAAGCCTCTTATTATTAATAGCTTGGTATAATAACAAAAATAATTTTAACAGAGGTTTGTATGCAGATTCTTGATGGTAGAGCACTTTCACAAAAAATAGAGCAAAAGGTAAAACAAGGTGTTAGCGAGCTCAAAGCTAAAACTTCTCGTACACCTGGTTTAGCAGTTATTCTTGTAGGTCAAGACCCAGCAAGTGCTGCCTATGTACGCATGAAAAAACTAGCTTGTGATAGAGCTGGTTTTTACTCAGTAAGCCATGAAATGCCAGCAGACATCTCGCAAGAAGCCATAGAAAATACTATCTCTATGATGAATAACAATCCCAATATTGATGGTATTTTAGTTCAACTTCCTCTTCCTCCACAAATTGACACAACTAAGATTTTAGAACTTGTTGACCCACATAAAGATGTTGATGGTTTTCACCCCTTTAATGTAGGACGTTTAGTAACGAATCTTGATGGTTTTGTACCTTGTACTCCACTTGGTGTTATGGAACTTTTAAAAGAGTATAACATTGATGTTAAAGGTAAAAATTGTGTAGTTGTTGGAGCTTCTAATATCGTTGGAAAACCAATGGCATCTTTACTGTTAAATGCAGAGGCAACCGTTGAAATTTGTCATATTCATACAGATGACTTAAAACGCCATACTTTAAATGCAGACATTGTTTTAGTTGGTGTGGGTGTTATTAACTTAATTACAGAAGATATGGTTAAAGATGATGTCGTTATAGTTGATATTGGTGTGAGTAGAACTAAAGAAGGAAAATTAACTGGTGATGTTGATTTTGAAAATGTTAGTAAAAAATGCTCTTACATAACACCAAGCCCAGGAGGTGTTGGACCAATGACTATTGCTATGTTACTCAGTAACACTCTAAAAGCTGCAAAAGCACATGCTAAGGAACAAAATTAATGAAAGAGACTTTCAACAAAGTATATAAATTTTCTAATTCATGGACAGGAACTGTTGTAATTGTCCTTTTTGTTATTTTTTTTGTAGCACAAGCTTTTAAAATTCCTAGTGGTAGTATGAAAGATTCACTACTTATTGGCGATCATCTTTTTGCTAAAAAGTTCGCTTATGGAATATCTATGCCACATATTCCATTTTTAGAAATGTCTATTATGCCATGGAGTGATAAATTACGTTTAGTTGATGGCGATACTCCTCAGCGTGGTGATATTGTTATTTTCAGATATCCAGCAAATGTTAAACAACACTTTGTAAAACGCTGTGTAGCACTTCCTGATGATGAGCTTTTTGTGGCTGAGAAAAATTTATATATTCACTTTAGAGAAGGTGATGAGTATATAAAAGAACATTATAAAGATTTTGAGATAGTTATCTTAGAAAAAAAGCTTTGGGTCAAAAATCCTTACACTAAACAGCATCCTGGTATCCACCATGATGAAAAAATTGTGAATAATGGCACTTATCCTATGCCTCTTTTCTTTTTTAACCCTTTTAAAGTAGAAAAAGACCACTACTTTATGATGGGTGATAATCGTGACCACTCTAATGATAGCCGTTTTTGGGGTACAGTTCCTTATGACAATATAGAAGGTACTCCATGGTTTGTCTACTTTTCAGTTGATGAAAACTGGGAAATCAGATGGGATAGAATGGGAAAAACTCCAAGTGATTTAGAAGAGTCTCCATATTTAGATAAAGCCAAAGAAGAGCGAATAAGAACAGATAAAGATTATCATGGAATTTCTTGATGTCCTCAAAATAACAGCCTCTGTTTTAGCACTAGCTTTTGCTATTATAGGGCATGAGATTATGCATGGTTTAGTTGCTTATATTTATGGTGACATGACAGCTAAAAATGCAGGTCGTCTTACAATTAACCCCCTTTCTCATGTAGATTTAGTAGGTACAATTATTGTACCTGCAAGTCTGTACTTTTTGCCTATGCTTCTAGGAGCTGATAGTGGCTTTTTATTTGGTTGGGCAAAACCTGTACCTATCAATGTTTCAAAAGTTATTCAAAAAGGTGGGTACAATGGAGCTATGCAAGTTGATTTAGCAGGAATTGTTTATAATTTCACTCTCGCTGTATTTGCTTCTATTGCAGTAGTTTCTATGGCACAACCAACTACAGCAGATGGCTTATGGTATATTTTTCTTTACCTTTTTACTTTTCAGCTTCTAGTCATAAATGTAGTTCTTGGTGTATTTAATTTACTGCCTGTTCCACAGTTTGATGGAGCTCATTTTCTCATGCACTTAGCACTCAAATATAAAATCAATGCAGTCGCTGAATTCTTTTATAAAAATGAGAGATATGGTATGATTATAGTACTAATTATACTAATGACACCAATTAAAGAGTATCTGCTCTTTTTGCCAGTAAGAACAATACTTGGCTTATTAACATCTTAACAAGGAAAAAAATGAAATTTTTTATAGGTACAGATCATGCTGGAATCGATTTAAAGGATTATACAGTTGAACTTTTAAAAGCCAAAGGTCACGAGGTTATTGACCTTGGTCCATTTGATAAAACACGAGTAGATTATCCTGATTATGCTCACAAAGTAGCAATATCTGTTTTAGAAAATAGTGGTACACAAGGTATCCTGATTTGTGGTTCAGGCATCGGCATGAGCATGGCAGCTAATCGTCATGCAGGCATTCGTGCGGCACTCTGTCATGATGCATATACTGCAACAGTTGCTCGTGGTCACAATGATGCAAATATTCTTTGTTTTGGTGAAAGAATTGTAGGAAAAGGTGTTGCGGAATCTATTTTAGATGCTTGGCTTGCAGGTTCATTTGATGGTGGAAGACACCTTGGTAGAGTAGAAAAAATCGAAGGATAAACGATGTTTTGGCAATGGTCACTTTTAACTATACTCTCAATTGTTTCAGTTTATTTGTTTGTAAAAATGTACTATTTTAAAAGTATTACAAACAAAGAACAAAGAAGCAATGATCTCATGAAAATGACCCTACAAGAGGCTGAAATCTTAATCAGAAAATATCAAATACAATTGCAACGTGCTCTTGGAAATGTTGATATTTTAAGTGAAGAGTTAACAAAACTGAGAAATGAGTTAAAAGTACTCAAGCAACGTAACTCAAAACATAGACAAGAGACCGATAGACTCAATGGCAAAATAAAAGCTCTTGAGGGTCGTATTGATGCACTTTTATAAGGAAAACTATTTTGAAACTAAGTAACACAGAAAGAAAAATAATTGAAAACTCGATTAGAGATATAAAAGACTTTCCTAAAGAGGGAATTGTATTTAAAGATATTACTACTCTTTTAAATAATAAAGAGGCTTATGGTGTCTTGATGAATCATTTATACCAGAGATATAAAGAGTATAACTTAGAGTATATTGCTGGGATTGATGCACGAGGATTTATCTTTGGTGCGGCACTTGCTCAAATGTTAAAAGTTGGTTTTGTACCAATTAGAAAAAAAGGAAAACTTCCTTATACAACATTTAGTGAAAAATATGCTCTTGAATATGGTGTAGATGAAATTGAAGTTCACATTGATGCTTTTGGTGAACAAAAAGGTGCAAGAGTCTTGATTATTGACGACCTAATTGCTACAGGCGGAACAGCAAATGCCGCTGCTACTTTAGTAAACCAAACAGGTGCTGAGTGTGTTGAGTGTTGTTTTATTATTGGACTTACTTTTTTAGATGGCATTAAAAAGCTTGAAAAAAAGACAAAAGTTTACTCCCTTATAGAGGTTAATTAATGTACATCCCATCCCCCTCAAAATTCGATCCAGATGAAAACGGACACTTCGGTATCTTTGGTGGTCGTTATGTTCCAGAAACACTTATGCCAGCACTTTTAAAGCTCAAAGATGAATACGATGCTATTCGTTTTGATAAAGAGTTTTGGAAAGAAGTTGATTACTACTTAAAAGATTATGTAGGTCGTCCTTCTCCACTTTACTGTGCTAAAAATATTTCTGATGAACTTGGTGCAAAAATTTATCTTAAACGTGAAGATTTAAACCACACCGGTGCACACAAAGTCAACAATGTTATCGCTCAAGGGCTGATGGCAAAAAGACTTGGTTATAAAAAAATCATAGCTGAAACTGGTGCTGGACAACATGGTGTTGCTACTGCTACGATTTGTGCACTCTTAGACTTAGAGTGTGAGATTTTCATGGGTGCCAAAGATGTAGCTCGTCAAGAACTAAATGTTTTTCGTATGAAACTTTTAGGTGCTAAAGTAAACTCCGTTGAGAGTGGAAGCAGAACACTTAAAGATGCTATGAATGATGCAATCCGTCACTGGGTTACAAATGCACGTGATACTTTTTATATCATAGGCACTGTTGCAGGTCCTCACCCTTATCCTATGATGGTTAGAGATTTTCAAGCTATTATTGGTTATGAAGCTCGTGCACAAATTCTTGAAAAAGAGAATCGTCTTCCTGATCATATCATTGCTTGTATTGGTGGTGGAAGTAATGCTATTGGAATGTTTCAACACTTTTTAGAAGATGAAGATGTAGAGTGTATCGGCATAGAAGCTGGTGGTCTTGGAGTAGAAACAGATAAGCATGGTTGCTCACTTGACAAAGGTCGTCCAGGTGTACTTCATGGACAAATGTCTTACTTACTTCAAGATGAAGATGGACAAATCCTAGAAGCTCACTCCATCAGTGCAGGACTCGATTATCCAGGCATTGGTCCTGAACATGCCTTTCATAATGATAACAAGTCTATTACTTATGATAATATCACAGATCAAGAGGCACTTGATGCTTTTGTATGGCTGAGTCAAAAAGAGGGAATCATCCCTGCATTTGAAAGTTCTCATGCTATTGCATATCTTAAAAAATTACCAAATATAAAAGATAAACTCATCATAGTAAATATTTCAGGACGTGGAGATAAAGATATGATACAAGCTAAAGATATACTGCATTTTGATTAACGATTAGTCATTATGCATCTATCTTCAACATTGCATTTATCATTGTAGAACGAATTCGTAGTACTGCCTCGCTAAACTCTCCAAGAGATTTATTTTCAATTTTTTTGATTTTATTACTACAAATTTTAATATTTTTTATTGTTTCTTCACTCTCTTTTTCTAAAGATAAATCAGCTATTCTAACTTGTAATTTTGCAATTTCTAAACTTTTAGTATTATGTGCTTCTTTAACTCTCGACCAGAGTTGATGATAACTATAGACTACTAAAACATTATCATTTTTGAGTAGGTTACTTTCTAAAACTTCTTTTATAATTTCATTATTAAATGTAGCAGTTGGTGCAATATCAATTAAAGATATAAAACTATCAGCAATTTTTTTAATAAATTCTATCTTATAATCACAATAGTAAGACTTGATAATATCATGTAAAAAAATCACTCGTTTTTTCTCTTGTATTTCCTCGATTGCTTCTTCTTTTGAAAAAGAAAGTTCCTCTATCGCAAAACTCACCCATTCATGGACAAACTCTTTAAACAAAAGATTTACTATGAATGAAAATTTGAAACTAACTAAACTCTTCATATATAAAAAGTTCAGCTCATGTTTTAAATCATGTCCAATTAATTTTACAGAGAGAATTTGCATTATTTCTAATCTATCTTGGCTGGTATAAACACCTAATATTTTATTTTCAAAAAATGATTGTTCACTAAAAATTCTATTGATAAATTCTATCTGCTTATCATTTTTTTTCTTCATAAAGTTATTATTTTAATTTTGCAATTGTTTGAGAAAATTTCACATTATCACCAGTTTTAACATCCAGTTCAAGTGTATCTTTTTGAGCTAAAATAACAATAGTAGAACCCATTTCAAAACAGCCAAAATCATCACCCTTATCTAAAAATAAGTTATCAAATTCATAAGCTTGTTCTGATGTTGCTATAGCATTTGTTTGTATTTTTGGCTCAAAAGAGACTTGCATTACACCAACATTTAAAGCACTCACTAATATCATGTAGAATCGTTTACCCGATGTTGTCTCACAAAGAATCACTACTCTTTCATTTTCAATAAACAAGTTTACTTGTCTTTTAAGGGATGCTACATTTACAGGATAAAATTTACCAGGAATATGAACAGCTTTAATTACTTTAAGATTTGTAGGAATATGGTAACGATGATAATCTTTTGGCGATAAATAAAAGTTTACAAAAGTACCATCATGAATAATATCTTTTTCTTCTTGTGTAAATTTCTCACCTAGTATTGCATCTGTATTATATTCCATACCCTTAATCTGAAGTGCCAAATCTTTTTCAATAGTACCACACTCAGATATAAAAGAGTCACAAGGAGATATAAAGTCTTCAGCTTCTAAAGAGAATTTTCTTCCCTCTCGTAATCTTCTTGTAAACAGAGAATTCAGTGATTTGTAGGCACTTGGATGATGAAAATCACTCATATCTAGTCCCATTAAACTCACATAGGATTGATTAACAATATGTTGAAACCATGAGGGAAACTTTTTTGAGGCAAATTTTCCAAAATTTTGTGATATTAACGAAGTGAAGTGTCTTTTTTCCATAAATAATTTTCCTTAGTTTATTTTTCTTTTTGCTATTTCTTCAATGAGTACCGTTGCATATGAACCCTTAGGTAGAGTGAAATTCATCTCATACTGTGCTTCTACTTGATTAAATCGCCCCTCAACTTCTGTTGGATAAATCCAAGCATATCGTCTTGCCCCATCTGCATTTATCTCATCATCGAAAGTTTTCTCTATTTCTCTTGCTAACCCAGTTGCATGTCTCACCTTATTCCCACACAAAAGTCCAGTTACACTTATAGCTCTGTCATTAAAACGCTCTAAATCTTCTGCTACATAATCAAAAAGTTTACCATGCGGATAGTGTTCCATAACATCACCATTTATTAACTTAAAAGGATGTTTTTGTTCTTTCATTTTTTGTACTTCATTATTTGGCATATTTAAAAGTGTCTCTATTTCTTGCGCTTTAAAACTATTTACTAAAGAGTTAATCTCAAGTCTACGAGAAAGCCAAAGATTAAACAGATGACTTTGGTAAGCATTTATAAGTAGTTTTTTTACTCTAGGATTTCTCTCTTTAGCTTCACCTTTTGCAAGTTTTTCACCCAAAATATGATTATCTCCATCATTTCCAAATCGCTGATAACCAAAAAAGTTTGGTATACCATTTTGAGAAATATTTTTAAGTGCTTCATCGATTTTTTTAGCAGATGTAGGATTTACTTTTTTTATTTTTATATAAAATCTATTTCCCTTTAAGTGCCCAATTTTAATCTTATTATTATGATAAACCTTCGAGATTATCTTAATGCCCTCATGATTAAAATTTTCTAATGCCTCTTCGTATTTTTTATGTACTGAAATATACTGTTTTGTCATAGCATGCTTATCTTTTAAACCTGCATATCCAATATCTCTATTTTTAATGTCTAAGTATCTAGCAATTTGCCCTATCATCTCAGGAGTTGAGAGGTTCTTTTTTCTAACAAATAAAACAAGATGCTCGCCCTCCCCTGAAAATTCATAAAGAGGTATCTCTTCAACCACAAAATCACGAGGAGATTGTTTAAAATGAAAGTCTATACTTGAGTGTGCCAGTGAATAAAATCTATCCATTATTTATAATCCTAATTTTAAAAATGATGTGCTTTACATCTATTTGTATATCTATTTCGTGTTACTTGAGCAAAAACAGTGAGTGAAATTCTACTCTGCTGCGCTCGCCTTATCATCGCTTTTTTATCTCTTTTATCAAAAATCAAAAGCATCTCATACTCTTCACCACTACAGGCTACATTTTTTTGTATAGATTTATTAAATTTAAATCCAACACTATTTGCTGATGCTATTTTATCCAAATCACTAAACAATCCATCTGAAATATCCATTCCTGCTTTTAAATACCTTTGTGTATTTTGCACTAGTTTTTCTCTGAGTTGAATGTTTAAAAACTTTGAATTATCATGTAGCTTACCAAGATTAAAAAGTTTTTTCAAATCTTTGGCAGAATTTCCTAATATACCACTAAAAGCCACTACATGATTATCTCTCACACCTGTTCTCAAAAGTGGTTTTTTTGTTTTAGAAATAATCGTGATAGTAATATCAAGTTTAGAATTACTTATAGTATCTCCACCAATAATTTCTACATGATATTTTGCGGCAATATCTTTAAATCCTTGTGCTAACTCCTGCATATCTTGTTTTGACATACTCTTTGGCATTGCTACACTCAAAAGTGCATACAAAGGTTTTGCATTCATAGCAATCGCATCTGAGAGGTTTACTAACATCGCTTTTTGGGCAATTTGATAATAATTCATCCATTTTTTTTTAAAATGTACATTTTCAAAAAAAGCATCTTTAGAATACACAAAACCATCTATAAAAGCACCATCATCACCAATATATTTGTTTTTAAATTGTGCTATAAAATAATTTTCTAAATTCAATGTGCCTGCTTTAAGTGTATATTAATATGTGTCGATATAGAATAAGCAAAATTATACCATTATTGGGATTTATATGAAACACTCTATTAAAAAAATATTCTTAAGTTTAAATGCTTATATGCTTTTTGTCATGTTTGCATCTTTTATTTTTATGATGTTCACTCTTGAGAGGCAACTCTCTTTTGATAAAATCCAAATTTTAAATGCACAAAAGAGTATCATACTTTCACTAACAAATCTCAAAAAAAACGACTTAGAACTTGCACTTATTCAATTTAATGGTAAAACAGCACAACTACAAAGCGAAATTGAAAAACTATACAATATTTATAAGTACAGTTTTACAGAAAAGTATATTTTAGATAATCAATTACAATACTTTGCTGATTTAGAAAAACTAAAACGACTAAAAGATTCATTTACTACTCAGACACATCAATATTATGTTCAAACACAAAATCAAAAAATTGAACAATACAATAAAGGGCTTTTAGACAGTGCCTACTATAATCTTGACAAACATATAGATAATATTATCTCTACTGATTTAGTCTATAGTAAACAAAAATACAATATTTTTAAATATTTTTTTATTCTAGCATTCTTTATCATTTTATTTGAAACTATTCTTTTTAGAAAGAAAATTAATAACATCTATGCAGATATAGATTATCTTGTTTCTATAGATAAAAATTCAAGACAATATACAATTTATTCACAAGAAGCTGATGCAATATCACTACGAATGAAAAGAAAAAATGTGACCCTAGATAATCCAGCTTTTATAGACCAAATTACTGGTATAAGTAACTATAAAGGTATGCTTAGCTCATATGCAAACAAGCGAGATATGAAAGATAGTAATTTTACTTCTGTTACAGTAATGGAAATAGACAATTTTTCAAAATCAAAAAGAACATATCCTCAAGATGTAACACAAGCAATTTTAAAAAAAATAGCTTTTACACTCTCACTTCATGAGCAAGCAACAGATGTAGTTGCAAGAACTGATTATAATCAATTTACACTTATCCTCTCTCGTAATTCTAAAGAACAAGCCTTTAAAGATGTGGATATCATTAGACAAAGTATTTCAGAAATTAAATTTAACCTTCCAAGTGATAAAAACGATAATATAACAATTACTGGTGGTTTTTTAATTAAACCTCATAATACAAATCTTGATGAGGGAATAAGACAAGCAAAAGAGATACTTGCTCGTGCTAAAAATATCACAAAAAATAGAGTACTACAATCTATAGATTTTGCACATTCATAATCAAAGATTAAAATGTCTTCTTTACAATAGAGATGTTTTGTGTCTCATATAGTAACATCCACCAACTTCATTCCCGCAAATTATAGATTTAACCTATCATAAGGCAATAAGCGATATAATCAGCATTATTTTAGTTCCATAATTGAAGGATTAGTTAATGAGTATTCCTATTTATACTTACGATGCAATTGTTGT
>ERZ890953.1196-NODE-1196-length-13383-cov-29.353166_pt1 | contig 13383 bp, 17 predicted proteins | sample MGYA00521264_ERZ890953 | MGnify/ENA primary metagenome ERZ890953 (study PRJEB32303, sample SAMEA104408629) | aquatic metagenome | biome: Brackish water; feature: Chemocline; material: water | place: Baltic Sea | collected 2014-10-26T21:54:00 | depth 200 m ... | reverse complement strand
AGGACCTGGCGGTAGACGGAATGGCGCGAGTACCCCGAAATCTGATATGCTGTTAATAATCGCCGGAGGGTTGGCCCCAACGCCCGGAGTCGTCGTGTCGCATGTTCATGACTTTCAAGCCCTTCAAGGCATCGGACCCAGTATGGCCCAGGATTTGCTTGATTTGGGCTATGGCGAGGTTTCCGACCTGGTCGGTGAAGACCCGCAGAGCATGTACGACGCTCTGATCGCCTTGCGGGGAGAGCATATCGACCGTTGTGTATTGTATGTGTTCCGCTGCGCCGTCTACCAGGCAGAGGCGGAGCGCCCCGATCCCGACCTTTCGCTTTGGTGGAACTGGAAGGACGCATCATGACCAGACTCCGACAGCTGACCTTGACGGGCGTACTGCTGTGCGTTGTGATGTCGGTTCCGGTCGCGGCCACCGATTCATCGTACCTGCCCCTGGAAATCGGGGACCGGTGGGCCTACTCGTCGGATCTCGTGGGGCCCGACATCAAGGAAGTCGTCTCCGGCCCGAACCCGGTGTTCGGCAACTCCTTCATGATCCGCTACCTGGTGTCGGACCACAGCCCGGGCCTTGAGAATCACTGGACCTCCAATGACGAAGGCGACGTGTATCTGCATGGCTTCCGGCGTCGGAATCCTCGCCTCGCCTTCTTCTACGATCCTCCGCTGAAGGTCGTCGACGCGCCTCTCTACCCCGGCAAGACCTGGATCAGCGCCGTCGATCTCGCGACCACGCCGGGCGGCCCTTCGATCGGCCGTTATGTCGTGCGGTACACGGTGACTCAGCCCGAGTCACACATCGTTGAAGGTGTCGAGATCGTCGCATTCGGCGTGATGGAAACCACAGAGTCTGAGGGCGTGGCGGGAGTCGGCACGGAGTGGCTGACCGACGGCCGCCCCAGCGACAGCGGCAAGGCCGACCCGGTGGTTCCCCACTGGTGGGCGCCGGGTGTTGGCGAAATCCAGTATCGCTCCATCGGCATTTTTCATCTTGTGGGCTTCTCTCTGCCCCGTGTGGCCAACGAGGCCAGCACCTGGTCGGATCTCAAAAAGCTCTATCGCTGATCCCCATTCAACGGCGCCGCGAACCGAACCGTCGGACCGGCTTGCTCGGGGGCGCCGTTCCGTTTATGGTCACTCCTCCCGATCAACCAGAGGAAGGACCGCCATGCAGAACCTGATCCTTGATCGCCCCCTCGTCGCTTTTGATCTTGAGACCACCGGTGTCATGATCGAACGCGACCGTATCGTGGAGCTTGCCCTGGTCCGCGTCGAGCCGGACGGGTCGCGCCGCACCTTCCGTTCCCTCGTGAATCCGGAAGTTCCGATTCCGCCGGGCGCCACGGCAGTCCACGGCATTTCCGACGACGATGTCCGCGATGCACCCGTGCTGGCGGCCCTGGCCGGCGAGATCGTGGCCTTCTGCGACGGCGCGGACCTCGCGGGTTTCAACTCCGTCCGCTTCGATGCACCGTTTCTCGAGAATGAACTGCGCCGCGTCGGCTGCGAAGTGTCGTTCGCGGACCGACGTCACTTCGACGCCTTCCATATCTTCTGCCGCATGGAGCCCCGCACCCTGGTCGCCGCCTACAAGAAGTATTGCGGCAAGGAACTCACCGACGCCCACAGCGCTCTGGCCGATGTCGAGGCCACTCTCGAGGTGCTCGACGCCCAGATCGGTCAGTACGACGAGGTGCCTTCCACTTCCGCCGAACTCCATACGTTCTGCAATCCCGACGAGGGTCGATTCGTGGACCGGTCCCGGAAATTCGCCTGGAACGATGAAGGCAAGGCGGTCTTCGCCTTCGGCAAGTACAAGGACATGACCATCGAACAGGTGAAGGCCGAGAACAGCGGCTACCTGTCGTGGATGCTCGGCAAAGACTTCGCCGACGATGTCGTGAAGATTCTGCGGGACGCGATCGAGGGCCGTTTTCCAACGAGAAGCTGAACTATCCAGGATGAAGATCCCGTTCCCTCCGGAGGGGGCCGAGTGGAACGGCTGCGACTTCTCCGGACGTCCGTTGCCGGCGGGAAAATATCTGGTGCACGAGCGGGAGAGCCGGGGATCGGCGTTGAAGATGATGTTGCTACGGTGATTGCATCGACATGGGGCAGCGTCAGGTGTCCAGGTTCGGCACGTCTTCCCCAAGGTGTTCGGGGTCGCGCCAGTAGGTCGACTCGGCGGACCGCACCTTGGGAGTGAAGAGCATCAGCCCGGCCAGGTACCCGTAGAGTCCGACGACGAGCGTCATCGGCACCCACCAAGGAATGACCCCGATGGAGAAGAGAGAGGGCAAGGTGTTCTGGCCGTCGGGCGTCGGCAGCAGGAAAGCGCGTCCGAGCCAGGCCATCAGCAGGAAGACGAAGAGGTAGCCGTAGTTCCGCTTGAGCCTGGCACGCATCGCCTGCGCCCGCGTGATCTTGAACTTCGGGTGCAGCAGGTCGTCGGCGACCCGCTCGCCCCAGTTGTCGATGGGGCTGGTGGGATCGCGCCGTAGGATGGGGCCGTAGAAGTTCTCCTCCATCATGCGCAGCCGCGAACGCCACATGTCGAAGAAGCGGAACCGCCGCGATTCGTGCACGAGATACATGAGGTTGGCGTACATGCCGGTGATCAACGTTTCCTGGGCGAAGCCGGGGTTGGAAAAACTGAAGGTCACGATGCCGACGGTGGTGATCAGGGCCCAATGCGTCGTGGTGTCGAGGCGCTTGCGCCACTCGAGGGTGCGCTGCAGCTCGCCACGATAGAAGTGCACCATGGCGGCGATGTACTCCTGCCTGCCGAGGGGCTCGCCCTCGTAATCAGGTGGCGCAATATCGCTCTCGGCGAGGGGGACGTAGCTGGGCATTTCGTCATCGCGGTTCATGGGGTGAACGTAAATCCCGACACCCGGACGGACAAGGCCAGATTATTGTCCTATGGGGAATGATGATAGGTAGATTAATATAACCATACATGCTATTATAAAGATCTTGAAGACACGCTGCGGAACAGGCCCGCGGGCTGAACACGATAAGGAACGGAGATCGACGTTCCTCGGTGGAGGCTGATGAATCCTTGGTCATGAACGAACAACCCCGCTTCCTCTCCGCCCGCTTCAGCCTGAAGCGCGCCCTGGTGATGGTCGCCGTCGTCGAGGCGGTGATCGTCGCTGCGCTGTTCATCTACTGGACCAACTTCCGTGATGAGTTCTTCCCCCATCCGGTCAACGCGGACGGCACCGTCACGGTCGCAGGCGACCCTCTGCTGGTGGGCTACGGACAGCCGCTGTCGTCCCCGTGGACGTTTTCGGGCGTCGGCACCGACACCCTCCTGCTCAACGACCTTCCGTTCCTGCCTATGCGGGAGCCCGACACCACGGCCGATCTCCAGCCGGGCGACCGCGACCGCCTGCTGACCATCAAGGCGATCCTCGAAGAGTCCGAGCACGCCTACCAGGCCGCCGACGACAAGGAACTCGGCATGGACGCCTTCGCCGGCGTGCTCGAGGGATACCTGGGCGTGTTCGTGGAGTCGTTGTCGATCGACGTCGAGCACGATCAGATCACCGTCGACTTCGTAGACGACCTGCCGCCGTTCACGGTCACCTTCCTGCGCGAGCCCCACTGGATCGAACCCGAGGGCATGCGCCGCAAGAAGCACTTCGACATCATCAACGAGTTCGTGATCTGGATGGAAGGCAACGACGACGACGCCGTGTTCAGCTTCGGCCCGTATCATACCAAGCTGATCGTGGGAGACGATGTGCGCCTGAGCTACGACACCGTCCTGGCCCGCCTCGACGCCATTGCGACATCGCCTCGCGGTCTGCCGTCGGAAGAGGATGTGCGCCGGGAGTTCGGCAGCGAAGACTTCGAACGCTGGCACGACCTGGTGCGGGACTATCTCATGTGGCACGGCCTGCACACCGACAGTCACTGATCGAAGACTATTCGTCGATTTCCAAGCCGCGCCTCGTCACCAGATACATGGCGAACGATCCCAACCAATGCCCGCCCTCGTAATGCTCGCCGGTGAGTGAAGCGACGGCCGATGCTGCGTGCTCCTCGGCCGCGGCACGGAGAGCCGGAAGACGAACGTCGTCTTGCGGCAGTCCTGAGATGATTCCTTCAAGCATCCACGCCCGACTCAGATTCAACCCGTCGAGATGAGCAAGCTTGCCGTCGCTGCGGTCGGTGACCACGGCCAAGGGCAGCCACGCCGTCGAGCCGTTCCGTGGGAGGCCCGGGAGAAAGCGAGCGAGCCAGTCGGCGAAATAAGGGGCCTCCATGACGCGACGCATCAGATCGGCTTCGGCCAGGATGGGAGAGAGGAAATCCTGACCCGAGGGCTCGAAGGCGAGGTCGGCATCCCGGTCTTCGCGATAGAGGCGCAGTGATGTGATCTCGATCAAGGCGGCCAGCTCGTCTCGGCCCCTCATGCGCGCGTAGTCGAGGGCCATCCCGAAGGCGAAGGCTGTCTGGGAGTGTTCGCCGGTGCGGATGGGGTAGGCCAGCTTCGGCAGCCAGTTGAGGAAGCTCTCGACGCAGGCGTCTTCAAGAGGTTCAAGGGCGTTCGACCAGCGCTGAGCGTCGGGATCGTTCCAGCCGTGGAGTTCGGCGGCGAGCTGCAGCAGCCAAGCCAGACCATAGGGCCGTTCCCAGGAGGAGCGGCCTTCGGTTTCGAGGTAGGCCGCCTCCAGTGCAATGAGTTCCGGGGTCAGGTGGCGGTCGAGAACATCTCGCGCCGCCTGGGCGCTATGGTGGGCGGGATACAGGCGGGCGAAGCGCGCCAGCAGCCAATGCCCGTGCACCGATGAATGCCAGTCGAAGCAGCCGAAGAACGCAGGATGGAGAGAGAGGGGCGTGCCTGCATCGGCGTCCGCGGCCATGGTGTGGGCGATCTTGTTGGGGTATTCCTGGTCCACGCAATCGAGGGCGAGGTCGGCGAAGCGGGCGGCGTGGTCGGAAGTGAATTTCGGTGCGGTGTTCGCCGTTGTCCGGGTGGCGGGAGCCGGTCGGTCGTCTACGGCGTCGCCGCATCCGTTCAGCAGGAGGAACATCAGCAGAATGACCGTCGTGCGCAGGATCATGGCCGTCACTCCGATGAGGGTCGGGGATTGTCGCTAGTAGGGCGGCACCGGCATACCGTAGGCGGTCCACTCTTCCTTGGACGGCCCGTACACCCCGGGCACCTTCAGTCCGGCCTGCCGCATGAGCTCGGTCATTTGTCCGAGGTGGTGGGTTTCTGGCCCGATAAGGACGTCGTCCATATGACGGAACATGAAGGCACTCCCGGATCAGGTCGGGTCAGGCGCCGATACCGGCGGGTCTGATCTTGGACGGATCGTTGGCGCTGCAGGGGGTCACGGCATAGACCATCCCGCACTCGGGGCAGGCGGACTCGAAGGTCGCCATCGAGAACGTATGGTCGCAGTTCGTGCAGGGGATGTCTACTGCAACAGGTAGGGGCATGCCGCTGAAGCCCATCATTCGAACTTTTTGGAGCATTGCGGTGGCGTCGCTGCCGGCACCGGAACAGCCGTCGTGCATGGTTCACCTCGGGTGTTTGGGGTCGAGACTCCATGGTAACCCGTTACGGCCGCCCGGCACAAAGAAAAAACACCAACAGGTATGGAATACTCGTCACGCCGAAGGTATGGAAGCCTCTTCGGTGAACAGGACCCAGAGTGTGAACAGGCTGACACCCGTTCCGAACGGGATCGACAGCATGTTCAGGAACGAACTGACCATGGCTGCGGTGCGGGACCAGGGAGTGCGGGAGACCAGTCCGAAACCGGCGACCAGCGGGGGGATGGCCAGCAAAAAAAGCAGGCCGCCCACCAACGCGGCGATTGTTCCCAGGACCCGGGAGGCTTCGGGTTCCTGGGCGATCGCCACCACGCCGCCGAGGACGAACCACACGATCAGTGCGGCGACGACGTTCATCAGACCCAGTACGAGGTGCAGGGCGCCAAGGGTCGAGCGGTGACGTTCGAACATCGTGTCCTCCTGATTCCGGTGTGGCGGCGTGCCGTATCGCGACATGTGAGGTTGGTCGTCACGTTGACGACGAGTCGACCGTACGGCCGAGAGGTACCATAACGCACAAAGGCAACAAGGGTTGCGTCAATCATGTGTATCGATCCGCTCGGGCACGTTCCCTGCGATGGGAGACCGCAAGAGCGTCATCCCCCCGCACGTCATGAACGAGGAGCCGACCGATGATCGTCACGAACCGAATCCGCCATCTTCTACTCGCACTGATCGCCCTGTCCCTGCTTGCCGCAGAGACGGCCCGTGCCGGAGACTACCACAACGACCGGCGCGGACTCATGCTCGGCTTCAATGTGGGCGGCGCCAACGCGGGCCTGAACTTTCAGCGCCTCGGCGCCGACATCAAACGAGAGATCGAAGGCGGTCACGGTGGAGCTCTGCGTGTGGGCTTCGGACTGTCCGATCACTTCGTACTGAGCTTCGAGGCATACGGCATCGAGAAGCAAGACGCGGCGACCGACCTGGAGGCCGGCGCAGCTCTGGTCACGGCCACCTGGTATCCAGGCGGCGGCGGTTTCTTCCTGCGTGCCGGCGTGGGCACCGGCGTAACCTCGCTGAAGATGACATCCCCTGAATTCATCAATTGGGTCGAGCGCGAAGGCGATGCCGCCTTGCTCGGCCTTGGCTACGAATGGCGCCTGGGCCGCCAGTTCGCCCTGGGCGTTGCTGTGGACGGCGTGGTCACCGAGTACAGCGACACCTTCGGTTTCCACGACACGGAGTTCGGTTTCGGGTCGGCGTCGCTGCAATTGAACTGGTACCTCTAGAGTCGCGCGGCCGGGGGGTGACGCGCGGGGCCCGTTCCCCTATGATGGGAGCGGGCCTTTTGATATCTGGAGGATTCGATGACCATTCATCGTTGCGCCTGGGCCAACCCCGCCAACCCTCGCTACATCACCTACCACGACACCGAGTGGGGCGCCCCTTCCTTTGACGACGCCCACCTGTTCGAGATGCTCATCCTCGAGGGCTCCCAGGCCGGCCTGAGCTGGGAGACGATCCTCAACAAACGGGAAGGCTACCGTCGCGCCTACGACGGCTTCGCGCCTGAACGCATGGCGCGATGGACCGACGCCCGACTGGACGAATTGCGCGAAGACCCAGGAATCGTCCGTAACCGCCTTAAGATCAAAGCGGCGCGCACGAACGCCCGGGCATTTCTCGAAGTCGTGGACGACTATGCTTCGTTCGTGGGATACATCTGGAAGTTCGTGGATGGGTGTCCGATCCAGAGCGGGTTCCATACTATGAAAGATATCCCCGCAACGACTTCTGTTTCGGACGCGATGAGCAAGGAACTGAAGCAGCGGGGATTCACCTTCGTCGGCTCGACGATCTGCTATGCATACATGCAGAGCGTGGGCATGGTGAACGATCACGTAGCGGAATGTTTCCGTCACGACGAATGCCGCGATCTCGCGGCAGGGCCCGAATCGTAAGAGGAGAGTGGGCCATGATTCATATCTGTATTTCGAGCAAGCTCCGGCGTCTGTTCATGGCGACAGTGGCGATCATGTTGTTGAGCGTTATCGCAGCCTGGGGTGCAGACTCTGACGCGACAAACCCGGTCCTGCTGATCATCGACATCCAGGAGTTCTATTTTCCGGGCGGCGCCATGCCCCTGGTAGGTCCCGAAGCTGCCGCCGACAACGCCGCACGTCTGCTGGCTGATTGGAGAGCCGCCGGTCGTCCGGTGATCCACGTTGGACACAAGGTTGCAGCTGGCGGGGCGTTCCATGAAAACGTGACCCCCATCGACGGTGAGCGCATCGTCATGAAGACCGAGGTGAGCTGCTTCAACGGGACCGGCCTGTTCGAGGATCTGAAAAACGCGGGCGTGGATCAGCTCGTGATATGCGGCATGCAGACCCATATGTGTGTCGAAGGCGCGGTGCGGGCCGCATACGATTTGGGCTTCGATGTCGTGATCGCCGCCGACGCCTGTGCGACCCGCGATCTGATCTACGGAGAGACAACGGTTACTGCGGCCGATGTTCATGCCGCCACGTTGTCCACTCTCCAGGGAGCCTATGCTGAAGTGCTGGAAACGGTGTTGGTTCTCGATTTGTTCTGAGCACTGCAGCCGACGGTGGTGACGGCCGAGCTGACCGACGGGGTTCGACGCCGTTCCAAGATCGCGGCGGCCGCCACCTGTAAGGCAATCCCCGCGGCGACGGCTCCGATCATCGCGCCATCGCCGGCGAAGCCACCCCGCAGAATCTGTCCTGCCGTGAAGGTGAGAAAGAGCCCCAGGCAATACACTTTGAGCGCGTTCCGTCCACAGAGCACCAGGGGGCGCATGGCGCGGCTCCGCCATCCCGACCACGCGCCCGGCAGGAACCTCGTCGTAAGCAGAACCAGCGCGGCGAACGTGATCAGGCGCAGGGGCTCGAGGTTGGTCTTGCCGGTCAGGGGCAGCTTGCCGTAGACGAGGTCGTCGTGGATGAACGGCACCGACGGGTTGTAGGCCGCCATCATGGCGGGCGCCGTGGTTTTTACGAATATACCGACGGCGAGCACGAGGCCGGCGAAGATCGCCAAGGAGTTCGAGCGCAGAAGCCGCCTCGAGCCGGGAAGCCCGTGATGCCCGAGGGCGACACCCAGAAAGAACTGGAGTTGCCAGGCGAGGGGATTGAAGTACCAAACCCGGTCGCCGGGCCAGTCGGGTATGGCGGCGCCGGAAACGAACTGGGGAATGGCGTAGACGCACACCGAGAGACCGACGGCCAGCCATGGCTTCCGGTGCAGCAAGGGCAACCAGAACGGCAGCAGAAGAAGAACAATGACATAGAGACGGAGCACGTCGAAGGCATAGGGTGTGTAGAGCATGCCGGAAGCCGCCAAGGTCGTGCCGACAGGCTGCATGAAGATCGGCGCAAGACGGGCTTCGTCGACAAGACCGGGACCCCACATGCTGATCAACGTGACGGCGGCGACCGTGACCACGAGAGTTCCCAGGTGCCAGCGATAGAGTTCCCTGGCGCGGGCGAAGGCACGGCGGCGCATTGCGGCAGCCCCATCGCGAAGAAGCCTCCTGCCATACACACGGCCGGCCATGAAGCCGGATATGAAGACGAAGATGTTGGCGCTGTCGCAGAATGTCAGCGAGGGCAGAGCCCAGTCGCGGAGCACTGTGTTGTTGCCGAGATAGGCGAGATGACTGGAAAAGATCATCATCAACGACAGGCCGCGGATGGCGTCGATGCGATCATCCCTATGTGGAGACATATCCATGCAGATTCTTTCTTTAGTGTATAAAAGTTCAATTTATATTATAGCACATCATTAACAAATAAGGGAGATTCTGCTCTAGTCATGATCACGCTGATGATATGGTGACTCTTTCAGCGTCGGCCCGACAAGGGGGGAGAAGTCTAAATCCATGAAGAAACGGCGGATTCTACTCACTTTGGGCTTTGCGATGGTCGCTGGGGCCGGGTTGTTCCTCTTCATGCCAGCATCGAACGATCGAGATTGGATTCCCCGGCACGCCGTCACTCCGCGGGTGGTCATCGAAGGCGACCGCATGGTCGTCGAGGGTGTCCGCAACTTCCGTTTTCCACCGGGCGCCGCACACACGGGCACATTCGAGACCCGCATTTACGATCTGAGCCGCATCGAATCCTTGTGGTACGGGCTGTCGGTGTTTCATCCCGATGGCTGGCGGGGCCCAGCTCACGGCCTTTTCAGCTTCGGTTTCGACGATGGAACCTATGTGGCGGTGAGCGTGGAGGCACGAAAGGAAGTGGGTGAGCCTTACGGAGTCTATCGCGGGATGCTGCGCACGTACGAATTGATCTACGTGGTGGGCGACGAACGTGATCTGCTTCTGGACCGCGCCGTGAACCGTCCCGACGACGTCTATCTGTTCCCGGTGAAGGCGCCGGTCCTCGGCATTCGCGATCTCTTCGTCGCCCTGCTCACCGAAGCAGATCGTCTGGGACGCGAGCCCGTCTGGTACAACACGCTGACGAACAACTGCACGTCGCGCCTGCGCGATCATGTCAACGAAGTGGCGCCTGGGCTGATTCCTCCCACGTGGCGCGTCATCCTGCCCGGCTACACGGACGAGTTGATGATCGGTCTCGGCCTGCTGCGAGGCGACGACGATCTGGAGACAGCCCGACGTCGCTGGTGGATCAACGAACGCGCCCGCGAAGCCGGCGACATACCGGACTTCTCGCGGGCGATCAGAGATACGAATTCGACTTCAAGCTTCTAGAAAGTCTCCCGCACCATCACTTCAGCCAGCGCCAACTGACCCGGCCGGGGCCGCGCCGGCTCAAGCGCCTTGCCGACGGTGATCGCCATGACGATTTCGTGATTCTCGGGCAAGGCAATCAGTTCTGCGACTTTGGCGAAGTCGAAACCCACCATCGGGCAAGAGTCGTAGCCCATGGCCTTGGCGGCGAGCATGATCGTCTGCGACGCCATGCCGCCAGACCGCATGACTTCGTCGTGCTGGAGCTCGTTCCGACCCTCGTATGCTCCCATGATCATCGGCACGATCTGGTCTCGCACCGAGGCGTCGGCGTTGCGCCAGTAACGGGCGGTATCCTGAGCATGAGCCGTGCGGTCGCCACAGACTAAAATGATGGCCGAGGCGTCGGAGAACTGAGCCTGGCCGTAGCCGACGGCGCGGATCGAGTCTTTGCGTTTCTGCTCGGTGATCACGACGAAGCGCCAGTTCTGAATGTTGAACGATGTCGGCGCGAGGATTGCGGCTTCCATCAGGCGCGTAATCTCGGCATCGGACATGGCGTGGGCGGGATCGAATTTCTTGACCGAGCGGCGTTGCTCGATGGCGGCGAACGTGTCCATGGGGGCTCCTTTCGGGGAGGCGCCAAGATAAAGACGATTGTCGGGTTCGGCACGGAATTCAGATGATGATGTCCCCGTTGCTCAGAACTACGACTTCGTGTCCATCCGGGAACACGGCCGTCAGGGTCGGACGGTGAATCAGATAGTCCATGTGCATCTGCGATGTGTTTTCCCCGCCGGGCATGCCCTGGTTGCCCCCGAAGGCAACGTGCAGGGTGCGCAGAGCTTTTTCGTCTTCGAGCATGTTGCCCACCAGCTGAGCGCCCGGGTTCAGGCCGATGCCGAGTTCGCAGACGTGGCGGGAGCCGGCGTCGGTATCCATGAGCTCGTTGACGCGGGCGGTCAAAGCGGGGTTGTCGCTGGCCACGTCGACAACCAAGCCGTTGGCCACGGTGATCGTCACCGGAGTCGGCACGTTGCCGTCGCCGCCGAAACAGCCGTCGACCACGAGCACGCCTTCGCCGGCGGTTTCCACGGGGCAGATGTAGACCTCGCCACAGGGTAGGTTCACACCCTTTTCCGTGGCCGTGATGTGGACATCGTTCACGATGGGGCGGCCGGCGATCGTCAAGCTGAGGTCGCTGCCCATGGCTGAGGCGATGTGCACCGTCTCGGCGCCCTCGAGGGCTGCGGATACGAGGCGGGCGCGGGCGCGCATCTCGGCATAGTCCACTTCGAGGGGGCCGTCGAGCATCATGGCGTCGCAGATTCCCGGACTGTGGCCCAGGCGCAGGTCGAGGTCTTCCACGGCCTTGAGCCACTGTAGGCGGAACGGCACCTCGTCGCTCAAGCCGGCGATGGCGTTGATGACCACGGTGCGGCCTTCGAGCATGGCGAGCATGCCTTCGGGCATGGCCTGCAGGGGTCGCCCTTCTTCGGGGAGTCGAAACACGTCGACATCGCAGCCCACCGACGCAGCGGCGGCCGCAAAGGCGTCGGGGCAGGAGCCGGCCGAATCGTCGCCGACGACCAGTACGCAGTCGTCGGCAACGAGATCGAGGGCGTGGATGAGGGCGTTGCGCGCAGCGGCGGTCATGCGGTCGAAGTCTGGCACGGGGTGCTCCTTGATTGGATGGGAGAGAAAGCCTGTTCTTCCCGAATCACGGGAACGGATATTGGAGCCGGGCCCGTGTTGTACGCAAGATCCTGCTCACGGTTACCGGAAGCGATACTTCAATTCGTCGAAGCTTGTGGCTGCGTTCACCCTAGCACGGACAAGGGTGTTCGGCATAGCGGGCTGAAAGATCAGGACCCCGCGAGAGCCTCCGCCATACCCCTGATGGCCCGGGGCAGGATCGAGGGAAAACCGAGGTTCTCAAAAACCGCCGGCTTCATTTCAGCGATTTCGTCGATGGTCCTGCCCTCGGCGAGGGCATGCTCCACGATTTCCCGCATTTGGTCGAAGTAGTCGGCCATGGCCGGCAATGCCGTTTTATCACACACGTCGCCGTGGCCCGGTACGACGATGGTCTCGGCGTCGCCGAGGCGGTCGAGACCGCGCAGAACCTCGGGCCAACGCAGCGGATCACAGCCCCCCGACATGTCCACGAAGCCGTTCAGCCTATGGAAGACGAGGTCGCCCACGTGGAGCAGGTTCAACTGGGGGATGAAAACGACCGTGTCGTTGTCGGTGTGTCCGGGGCCGTCGTGGGATAGTTCGAGCATGATGTCGCCGTGGTTCAAAGTCAGGCGGTCGTCGTATACGCGGTCGGCCTGGAAATGGGCGGCGGTCAGCGTCGACCGCAGCTCGGCGGCGCGGTCGGTGGTTTCGGGGTTTTCGGCCATCGCCGCAAGGGAGGGCAAAGCCTCCTGGTCGAGGGTCTCCGCCGTGCGCGGCAGGCTGTTGCGGTGGGCGATCACCGAGACATCGGCATGCTTCATCCGGAAGATCCAATTGCCGCCCACATGATCTCCATGGTGATGGGTGTTGATGATGAGCGAGGGGGCGCCCGCCTTGGCCGAGACGACGTCGTAAAGGGCCTCGGCGGCATCGAAGACCTTGCAGTCCACGAGTACGGGCCCCTCATCCGTGCGAAGAAGGAGGCCGTTGCCGCCCATGCCGAGTACGGCCCAGGCGCCGTCGCGCAGCTCTTTGAGGGTGAGACCGGGGGATTCCTGGGACCAGGCGAAACGCGGCCACAGGGAAGGCGTGGCGACGGCCAGGGTCGTGGTGGCGGCGATGGCGCAGAAGCGGCGGCGTGTGAGCATGGGATCCTCCGGGAATAGGACTGGATCCCGACAGACTACAGAACGGAGCCCCATGACGCAACGAGCCGCCCCCAGAAGGGAGCGGCCCGTCGATGTCGCAGAACAGAACCGCTTAGCGGAACATGCCCTTCATGGTGCCGAAGCTCAGGTCTTCGTTGCCGACGGCGCAGGAACCGGCGTTGTCCGCGCCCGGGGAGTCGTACAGACACAGGTCGAAGGCGCCGACGATCCAGTTGCCGTTACAGACCAGGGCATGGCCGGGAACGAAGGTACCGTCCGGGCCCACTTCGTTGGCGCCGTAGTACA
>ERZ890953.1193-NODE-1193-length-13444-cov-5.240645_pt1 | contig 13444 bp, 18 predicted proteins | sample MGYA00521264_ERZ890953 | MGnify/ENA primary metagenome ERZ890953 (study PRJEB32303, sample SAMEA104408629) | aquatic metagenome | biome: Brackish water; feature: Chemocline; material: water | place: Baltic Sea | collected 2014-10-26T21:54:00 | depth 200 m ... | reverse complement strand
ATCTGTTCAGTTTAATTTAAAGTCAAAAGATATTCACCACGAAGACACGACACTCACGAAGAAAGACAGGTGAAGTTATGTTAAAGGAAACCGGGATACTCAGTTTTTGTGGTCATTTTGAAAAAACTTTCTGCCACACAGTGATTTAACTTCGTGTATTTCGTGCCTTCCAGGTAACAAAACCTTGTTTCTTGTAGAGCTGGGCTCGCTTCGTGGTGAAAATGCCTTTTATATGATCAGGTATTGAAGCTTTCCCTGTTATTTTAATGGGAGGTTTTTAAGGCATGCCTGCTAACGCATAAAGGGCATCATGATATTTTCTGGTTTGGTAAATTTATTGATATCGTAACGCATAGCTCCCATGGAGTTATTCATGGTTGCCATATCCTGGCTCATACGGCCCATTGATTGATTCATTTCAGCCATGTTGACATTCATGGTGCCGATGTGGCGACCCAGCCCACTCATATCCTTACTCATACCCGCCATGCTGCTGGTCATAATGCGCATATCCCCGGCTACCTGGGCGAAGTCGTCACCCATTTTTTGTTGCCCGTCGACCATGCTTTTCGCCATCTGGTTCATGTTACCGGCCATGCCATTCATGTCGCTGGCCATGCTATGGACATCTTTTGTCATCTGGACCACAGATTTAGTCATATTGGTCATATCATTGCCCATGTTGTACATAAACATGCCCATAAAATAAAATCCGCCACCGGCACAAATCAATACTATGAATATGAGCAGGTTAGCTATAAAAGAACGTTTACTGCCGGAATTATTTTCTGTGGACGTCATGTTTACCCCGTTGATGATTATTTTTATAGGTTGGATTGTACATAGGATATTAGTACACTCAGGGTGAATATACTCCCGGCAGTGGAAATAACAATGCCAGTAGCAATAGGGGCTTAGTTAACCTGATATTTTTGCGAAAAGATATAATCCTGAATAAATCAGTTAAACCTTCTACGAACGTCCAATGCACTGAATCTACAAGACTTTTTCGGAAATTTTGATTTCACCGTATGGGTGCTCCTTGCCGTTTTTTTGTAGCATGGAAGTACTTATACTGTGAACACAGGGATGTCTAAGAGCAGTGTTTAGCATAGCCCGGCGAACGGGCAAGGCTGATATGGATACTGTAGCGAATTCACGCTTATATATTCCTGTATACGCGATATAAAAGCATCCATGCTCAAAATCCATACGGTGAACTGTGGCGCATTGAAAATATCTACTTATTTCATGAGCTTACAGTCCATCAATAGCGGTCAACTGCGGAATTCAGATTTAACAGATACTTATAAAATTTCTGATTGCTCAATAATGGAGACACGGTCATCGATTTTAGTTAAGCATATAAAAGAACCATTCTGTGGATCCGGAATTGATGTTAACTCTGAAACAGGAATTTTTTTATAAAAAGCCAGTGCTACTTTAATCGCTATCCAGTGTGAAACAACCAGGATATTTTCATTGATAGATTGTGCAAAAATGAACTCAAGTGAAGTTACCATTCGATGCTGTAGCTGTTGGAATGTTTCTGCACCGGGTAATTTAAAAGCATCCGGATTATACCAGAAATTATCATGCTCAACGGGATGAGTTAAAATGGTTTCCTGCCTGGTTTTACCTTCCCAGGGTCCAAGAGCTATTTCTCTCAGGTCATTTAAAACACAGGCTTCCAATGGACCTCCTTTTAAAATTATCTCGGCGGTGTCTCTGGCCCTTTTTAACGGGCTGACATAGGCCTGCTGGAGTTTTATATGCTCAAGAGACTGCCTTGTCTTTAGTGCCTGTTTTCTGCCAAGCGTGGTCAGGGCCGAGTCCTGATTTCCCTGGATTCGGTGTTGTTGATTCCATTCGGTCTGACCGTGTCTGACCAGCAGAATATTTGTTTTATTTGTCATTACGAAGGTTAGCTTATTCCAGGCTTATATAACAATCGGATTGATGGCGCGGTGAGCATACAGCCAAAAAAATCAGATCAGATTTTCCAGTATTGCTTATTCGTTGAGCGGTATCTGGCGGAATTATAACGATATCACCAGACGTAACATTGGTAGATTCAAGTCCTGCTATTTCTACTCTACCTTTTCCATTGATAATGATATAACGTTCAGTGGTATCTTTTAATTTGTGCCATGCGGTCGTAATACTCGGCTCTACACGGGCCTGAGCAATAGAAACCTGTTCATCATTCGAGTCATTTGACAGCTCTTTAATAAAACAGCGTTCAGCCGTTTCAAATTCTATTATGGAACTGCTTCTAATAATTTTAGCGAGCATAAATATGATTACAGTTAATAAAGTCTAGGTTGCTGTTAATTTTTTCCATAACCTGAAACTTAAAGGCCATGAAACGGTGAGACTATTTAGCGGGTCTCCCCATGCGTCTAAAAGTTGAGGGTAAATCAGCTCAACAGGATTGCTCTGATATTTTTTCTGATAGCTTTTCACTGCTGACCAGGTATTCAGGTAACCGGTTAATTGAATTAAATTCCACTCTGATGTCATGTGAAATTCGGGTGTGATTTTTTCATCAAAAGGAAATTCAATGTCACAATAGCCCGTTTCAACTATTTTCCTTTCTGCTGACCAGCAGTTTGCCAGTATAGTGTGATACAGGTGATTAATTGCAGCATCGATATTTTCCCGAATGGATAACAGGTTGTAAGTCCACACCGCCAGTAAACCCTCATCTTTTAATACGCGATTAACTTCTTGCGAAAATAATTCTAAATTAAACCAGTGTAATGCCTGGGAGACAGTGATCAAATCAACTGTATTTGTTTCGATGCCACTATTTTCGGCGGTCGCTTTACGATAAGTTATTCTCTGTTTAATAGCGGCATTATCAAGTTGAGATTGACTGGCATCGGTGGCAATCACCTGATCAAAATAATCAACAAGTTTAACTGCCGATTGACCGCTGCCTGTCGCGCAATCCCAGGCTACAAAATGATGTTTTGAGATTGATGCAAGATATGAAAACAAAGCTGCAGGGTAGTGCGGGCGGTATTCAGCATAATGTGGTGAGTCATCGGAAAACAGGTCCTTGAATGTCTGTTTCATTCAGATCCACCCGGCTTCAACATTTCTATATGCGGAATCATGTCTTCCAGATATGGCTCGGATACCTTTTCAAAACCAAACTGTGAATAGAAATTATGTAAATAGAGCTGGGCTGAAATTCTAATTGCCTGAACGGGGTATTGTTTTTCAATCCTGTTGAGAGCGATGGTTAACAGTTGTTTTCCCACACCGCTGGATCTGACCTGTTGTATGGTTAATAAGCGGCCGATCGAAGGTTCCTGATATTTATATGAAGGATAAACTACCCGGCAGTAAGCCACTAAAATGTTCTTGCCAGTGTCATTATTTCTCCAGCCTGACAGGTGCCAGCAGTTTTTATCAAGCCCATCTACATTCTGATAGGCGCAATTTTGTTCGACCGCAAATACCTGCTGACGAACCTGTAGAATTACATACAGTTCTTCTGTGGTCAGTTGCTCAAAGGTTTTCCACTGCCAGTTAATCATGTCTTATTTTGAGGTTCAATTTTGGGGTAAGATACTCCAGTTTGGTTAAGCTGCCAAACTGACAGTGACATTAACTCCCGTATATTACAGATTTTAAATGAGGTCCCGCATGAACTGGAAAACCGCTTATCGTTCTTTTTATTATGAAAACGCAGAAGAGCCTGAGGATATCGTGCTTTCACCAGCCGATACGGCTTTACTCATTATCGATATTCAGAACACTTATCTGCAAGCTTCGGAAGATGCGCAGGAGTCAGCCCGCTGGCAGCCATTTTATGATCGTATGAATCAGCAGGTCATTCCAGCTACTGCAAAAATTATAGACGATGCAAGATCCAGGGGTGTTGAGGTTATTTTTGCGCGAATTGCCTGTCTGAAAGAAGATGGGCGAGACCGTTCATTGAGCCAGAAAAAGCCCGGATTTAATTATTTGCTGATGCCGAAAAGCAGTGAAGAAAGTCAGATTGTGCCAGAACTTCAACCGCAGGCTGATGAAATTTGCCTGACAAAAACAACTGACAGTGCGTTAACAGGCACTAACTTACGATTGATTTTAAATAATATGGGTATTAATCATGTTGTGGTAGCCGGCATATTTACCGATCAATGTATTTCATCCACGGTACGCAGTCTGGCTGATGAAAGTTTCAATGTTATTGTGGTAGAAGACTGTTGTGCAGCTGCGACTGATCAGTTACACCGCAATGAACTGGAAACTATTAATATGATTTATTGCCAGGTAGTCAGTTCAGCTGAGCTTAAAGATTTTTATATCTGACCTGAATCCGTAGCTTGAGGTTTGAATCAATTAAAACGGTTTGCAGTTATATCTTCGTAATTTAAATGGGATTTTAGCTGTTGCCAGACAATCTCGGAATTAATAAGCCTGCTATGACCATAGCCTTTAGTCGTCACCAGTTTTGTTAAAGGGTTGGCTGAACAGAAATTTATGCTATCCAGAATGTCGCTTTGCTGATCTTCCTTATCATGAACGATAACGCTGTCGCCTGAGTAATTGCCGAGTTTTAATGTCAATTCCATTCGATCGAGGTCAGTCAGGTAGCTTCTCTCAAATTTTGAGAGGTACTGTTGGGATAATCTGGAATGTAAGCTATGGAAATTAACCTGACGGGTAAAGTATTTCTTGAAATTAAAAACAGGTGAAATTAACAACAACGGAATATCCTTTATTAATGCTGGTTGTGCATTGGCTATAGCGATGCAGCCCATTGAATGCCCGACAATAGCAGCAAGGCCATCGTGGGTATTTTTATTGATGTGTTGTAATGCTGCATTAACCGCAGAAATAAAGTCAGGTAGAGATGCGTGTTGGCCCTCACTATGACCATGACCGAAATGATCAAAGGTAATTGCTGTAAAGCCACATCGAGATAAACCGTTCATTAACGGAAAGAATTGATGTGCTCCTCCTGACCAGCCATGCACTAATAGAACCGCAGGGCCATTACCGAGCTGGTAACCCTGTAAAATTCCATTTCGGGTATTTATTTTAAATAAGCCGATTCCATGAGGGATACTATTTTTGTCGATTATTTTGCTATTAGGCTTTAAAAAGGAGTCTTCTACTTTACGATAGGCCCAGTTAGGCGCTAACTTGTTTAACGCCAGACTAACGCCCTTAGCAAACGGAAGAGCTAACCCGGATTGCTTTATGCGGGAGAAAAAAGAAGCTTTATTGCTCATTTAAAATACTTTTAAGACTAATGCTGGCTAAAAGTGAGGGGAGTATATTACGCTAACTTTATGGCTGTTTGATAGAATAGTATTCGCAAACAGAAATTTTTACGTTCTCAGGATATATTTAAATTGCTTGAACCGGTGGAAATTTATCCTCATATGGTCGGATTTTTTTTAAGGTATAGGGACAACTGATCGTAAAATGCTTGCTAGTCCGGAATTGGTGCTATGCCTGGTGGTGAAATCAGTACCTTAACCTGTTCGCCCAGAGCAAATTCTTCACTAGCATCTTATAATGTCTATTTAAGAAACGAATACCGGTCATTAAGGTGAGCTTGTTATCGGCTTTACAAAGGCTCTGTTAATTCCTGTCAGCATAAACAATTGGGCTCCTCACGACCCGAAGGGGTCATACAACATCAAACCGAAATTTTAAAGGCGTAACCAACATTATTCATCTAGATGTGAAGTTAGTTTAATTTGTACCTGACCCTCGTTATTTTGACCCTCGTTATTTTGCTTATTTTATATTTAAGCTTCGCTCCGAAAATATTTTACTCGGGACTTTTCCTACAGCCTGAACGCTTTGGGTAAGGTGCTCGCAGCGAAGCGGAGCGTCCCAGTGAGTGATAGCGAACGAACTTGATTGCCATTGCCTACCGCAGTTTTCGCCAAGAAAGAAAGAAACCGAGTAGCTTGGAAAAGCCTTTTTTCACCTCTTTATCTCTGGTTTCTCTATTCTCAGGGCTTACCTGTTCTTCATTTTTATCGATGTCGTTTAATACGTTATTGATAGCCACCTCATCAGACGATTCGGAGTGAGTATCGCCCCAATAATCCAGGTTCCGTACCGAAGCATCTTTAAAGCCTTGCTCATAACCATCAAAAAAACCGATATAACTATTGTTCCTACCACGCATAGCCGTAAATGCAATAAAAACAAGAACGAGACCTAAATATTTTATGTATTGATAATTACCAGATGAAAAGAATTCAAAATAAATCCACATAATCATTCCGACCAAGAAGGTAATTTCAAAACCTTTATTGCTTATAATCCAAAGACGTGCCTCAGATTGAAGGAATCTCCACTTGGCAATATTCCATATTTTTTCATCAGAGTTCATTTCTCTATTCCATGCCTAACAGTGAATTCTACTGACTTTCTGTTAACGGGGTTTTACTAGCCTATAAACACATCAGTATACAAGAATAGTTAAATGGCTCCAAATGGCACAAAACGGTAATTAGCTTATACACAATTAAACATCAAATATCTCACATTTCTATTGTTTCTGTGTAATCAAAGTTAATGTCTGCTTTATTAATATTTTGTTCTTTAGATCTGGCCACATTATGCCAGCTATTCGCGGCCACTCTTTCCTGGTTTGAATACGGGGAATGGTACGATACCGAGTTTTATTCGATGAAATATCTTATTAGCCCTGAGACTCAGCTTGAATAGTAAAGAAAGCTTTATCTCGCTAAAACTCAAGGAAAGGCTGCTACAAGTTGATTAAGGCTTACAAAGCAGGACTGCTTTTTCCTTTGCGTCCTGGCGAGAAATCATTTTCCTGTTGTTATTTGATAAAGGCTGAGTTTCCACGGTAATCAGCAACAATTAATATTTGTAATTTAAGCCCCGGCACTCATCATGCCGAGATATCAAGTGTCAGTTGGTTTTTTCTGTATTGACATAACGTCCATTTTTGAAATCGGAAAATAATTTATTGACCATCGGGTGACTGATTTTTTTACCCGTATCATCAGGCTCAAGATTCTGTTCAGCCACATAAGTCGAGTTTGATGCCTGATCAACCAGAACGTGATACCAGGGTTTATTTTTTGGAGGGTTGCTGCGGGCAACAGCATCGTACCATTCATCAGTCAATTGAAATTCTGCATCGATGTCAACAATAACGCCTCGATAATCAAACAGTTTGTGATGAACCAGATCCCCGATGGAAAACATGGAGTTACTTATATTGGATTCTGAGTATTTCATAATATCGTATCCTGAATGAATCATTATTGTATCATCGCCTGATAATGAGAAATTGGTTTTTCTACAGCCTGTGGAGGGAGGGATATCTAATTGATTTGCCCAAATATCCTGGCAAACCAGAAGATTTATTAAAAATGTTAAACTTTTGTGAGTATTTAGTTTCAAATTCAAATTACTATCACGTTATTCCCTGAACCAGGTGGTTCAGATATTTAGACATAAGGAGAAATCCATGAAACTCAGTTCAAAAATCAGTTTGCTGCTTTTAGGTTCAATCATAACGGTGTTTAGCGTTATGAAGCTGAATGCGGAGCAAAAAAATACTTCAGGTAATTCGCCAATGACCAGTGGTAAGGTAATGGAACAAAAATTCGCCACATTTGCCGGTGGTTGTTTCTGGTGCACCGAAGCCGGCTTTGAAAAACTACCAGGCGTCAGTGATGCGGTTTCAGGTTATGCTGGTGGCCATGTTAAAAATCCATCTTATGAAAAGGTTTCTATGGGTATAACCGGGCACACAGAAGTTGTTCAGGTATTTTATGACCCTGCGATTATTTCTTATGCAGATTTGCTGGAAGGGTTCTGGCGTCAGTTCGATCCAACCGATGGAGAGGGATCTTTTGTCGATCGTGGTAATCAATATCGCCCCGCCATCTTTTATAACAATGACGAGGAAAAAATGCTCGCGCAACAAAGCATTAAAGCGCTTGCTGCCTCAGGCCGATATAATAAACCGATTGCAGTGGAAGTAACTCCACTGGATGTTTTTTATAAGGCTGAAGAATATCATCAGGATTATTATAAAAAGAATCCAATCCGTTATAAATATTATCGCTATAACTCAGGACGAGACCAGTACCTTGAAAAAACCTGGGGTGATGATTTGAAACTGGTGTTGAAAGCAAAACATGTAAATAATGGAATGAAGGATGTGAACTCTATGAATAAAGTATATAGCAAACCTGCTGATAGTATTTTGAAAAGTAAGTTAACGGATATGCAGTATCGGGTGACCCAACATGAGGGTACTGAACCACCGTTCAGTAATGCTTATAATGATAACAAGAAGGAGGGTATTTACGTTGATATCGTGTCTGGTGAACCGTTGTTTTCTTCAACTAATAAGTTCGATTCGGGCACCGGATGGCCAAGTTTTGATCGACCTATTCGTAGTGAAAATGTAAAAGAAGAAACAGATTTTAAAATGATCTTTCCACGTACGGAAGTGCGCAGTGCAGGTGCTGACTCACATTTGGGACATGTTTTTGATGATGGTCCTGCTACCACCGGATTACGCTATTGCATTAATTCAGCGGCGCTCAACTTTATTCCAAAAGAACAACTTGAAGAAAAAGGTTATGGCGAGTTTAAAGAGTTTTTTAACAAATAAAAGCACTGCTATAGTCGAAGGCTGAATCAGGCAGGGACTGTTGTGTACAGTCCCTGTTTTTTTTTATAGAATTTATACTTCAGGGTAAATTTCTTCGATTCGACTTTATTCCGTTAGACTGTGCAGTTTAATTGTATAGTTTGAATTTTCATCACTCAAATACATTTCTCCATCCTGAATACTGCACTGCAATTGCATGTTGCGGTTAATCAAATTATCTACTCCCGGTGCATCTATATGAAATACCCTCAGATTATTAAACCGATCTAATTTTTGTTGCTGTTGTTGCCACCAGGCTGTTGCCTTGCGTTCATGATAGGTATAAATAATCACCTGGCGGGCACGTCCGCAGGCCTTACGAATTCTTTTTTCATCGGGCTGCCCAAGGTCAATCCATAACTCTATTTCATCGGTGAGTGACTTTTGCCAGAGTTCCGGTTCTTCATCGCTGCACAATCCTTTGGTAAAACAAAGCTGTTCGCTGGCGTTTAGCATAAACGCAATCAGGCGAATCATAAAACGGAAATCAGTTTCAGAAGGGTGTTGCGCAATGGTTAATTCGTGACTCTGATAATAATGTTGGTCCATATTTGCAATATTAATAGAAACTTTATTAATCGTAGAACTGATAGCCATAAAGATGATATTGCCTGTAAGAAAATTTTTTGTGCTGCGATGATGGTAAAGATGTGCTGACAAAATTTATGATATATCATTTCGATGAGTTGAATACAGTTATGTTTTGGTTGCAATAAAGCAGTTTAATTAATTGAGGATAAAAAATGATCATAAGCAATATGGAAATTATTCCGGGGAAACGTATTAAAGAGCATCTGGGCCTGGTGCAGGGGAGCACGGTTCGAGCCAAACATGTAGGCAGGGATATCATGGCCGGCCTGAAAAATATATTTGGTGGTGAATTACAGGGGTATACAGAGTTGTTACAGGAATCCAGAGAAGAAGCAATAAATCGTATGCAGCAACAGGCAGAGGCGGTTGGCGCGAATGCAATTTTGAATGTACGCTTTTCAACGTCATCCATTACCCAGGGTGCGGCAGAATTATTTGCCTACGGGACAGCCGTTATCCTGGAGCAATAAAATGTCTAATTTTGTCATATTAGTGATCCTGTTGGGATTGGGTTATTTCTTCGGTCGGTACTATGAAAGTCGACATTATAAATCTATTATTAAACGTGAAAATCAGTATCGAAACATCGTTGTGATCGCCAGCCGAATCCCGCCTGTTAGCGAAAAACCTGATTCAACTATACTGGTCATGGGTAGTGTAGTTATTTCTGTTGATTATTTTAAAAAATTTCTAGCCTCTTTAAGATCATTGTTTGGGGGACGAATACATGCTTATGAAAGTTTGTTAGATCGTGCGAGGCGGGAAGCAATATTGCGCATGAAACAACATGCACATCAATTAGGCGCAGATAAAGTATTCAATATTAAATATGAAACTGCTTCAATATCAAAAAATCCACGCGGCGGAATTGGTTCGGTAGAAGTGCTGGCTTACGGCACTGCTTTTATCCCTCAACAGTAAAATGTTTTGAAATACAGTAACCCGCACATACCGGAAGGTATTAATTCTACAGAAACAAACCCGTTAAAAGAATTTCTGTTATTAACCTCGGCTGTTGTGGTTGGTGTCATTATTATAACGGCTGTTATAGCGATGCTAGTGGATTCAATTGCCGAATATATTCCATTTGAATTTGAACAGACTGTTGCCCGGCAGGTCATTGAAAAGTTAAATAAGGGAAATGCTGAAGTAGATGGTTACCTGCAGCATCTGTCTGATCAGATTGTTCCCTTCATGGATTTGCCTGAAGGGGTGAAAATAAAACTGCACTATGTCAATGATGATGTGGTTAATGCCATGGCGACATTAGGTGGGCATATAATCCTGTACCGCGGACTGCTGGAAAAATTGCCTAATGAGAATGCCCTGGTTATGTTACTGGGTCATGAAATTGGCCATGTAAAAATGCGTCATCCGGTGAAAGCTTTGGGTAAGGGGGTGATCATCAGTTTATTAATGAGTGCAGTGTTAGGCGAGTCTTCAGACGCAGTGGCTACCGTTATTAGCGATACCAGCATGTTAACCATGCTAGGTTATAGTCGAGAACAGGAGCAGCTTTCTGATGAAGCAGGGCTTCATGTCATGCATGCTTTTTATGGACATGTTAAGGGAGCCACTAATTTATTTGAAGTGTTGCAACAGCAAAATAATGAACAGGTTTTCAAGCTGCCACAGTTTTTAAACTCCCACCCGGATACTGGATTTAGAATAAAATATTTAAAACAACTGGCAGAAACTAAGCGTTGGGATCAGCAGGGAAAAATAAACTTCGTACCAGATTATATACTTAATATTTTAGCAGAAGATAAAAAGGTCATAGCTGAACTCCAGGAGCCTGTGTGATCAGTCAGTAAAAATTTCTCGTACAGATTTTGTCAAAAGATCAATATTGAAGTGTTAGAAAGTGGGTGATTGGCGAGTATGTGCACACTTCTCTCATACAGGTTTAACCAGTAGAATATCAAGTTCAGGCTTATCGCACGTTGATGAATTGATTTGATTACCGAGTTTATATGTGGTCATATATTAAAATTTTTCTGCATGCATCATGAATAGCATGATTTAGAATTCATCCACCAGGATTGAGAACAATGAATAAAGGCTTATATTTAATGAATTATTTCAAATATTTTAACTTGATTGTTATCGCTGTTTTTTTGACCGCCTGTAATAGCAGCGGGATGATACGTTTATATGATGGTGTTGAAAAAGATAGCAGTGAAATAGCTACTTTTGTATTTCCGAAATCACTGGATTTGCAGGAAGTTGATGGAACAAAAGTGAGATCGATGATGTTTTCATCTAACGATACCTATCAATTACAGCTATTGCCGGGTAAACATTTTATAAAGACCGCTTATTCCGAGTACTGGGGAACTGAAAAACTAGGTAATATGGAAGATTCTGATAGTTTCTATTTTGCAATTGATGCGCAGGCAGGTAATCAATATCAATTTGAGCATAATGGACCTACAGATCTGAAAAATGCCTTAAAAACGAACTCTACCAGTAATATAAAAATCTGGGCTATAGACCGGGCTTCAGGCAGCAAAATTAACCCGACTACAAATCAGAGTTATGGTGGCTTTCTAAGCGGCTTGTTGAATAATGAGTCAGAGACAAAATCGCAACCAGTTCCTATATCAAATCCAGTGGATGCCGATCCGGCTATAAGGCAAACGGTTGAGAGTCAATTAAAGTACTGGTGGAATTTAGCTGATATAAAGCAGCGTGAAAATTTCAGGAAATGGCTGGCTACGCAATAAGGGTTGCTGATCATTTAAAATAATTCACCACGAAGGCACGAAGCACACGAAGAAATACAGGAGTTAAAGCACACTGGATATTTCAGTCGTGGTGAATTACTTTTTACTGAACAGATACAAATGAGATTTTTAAGGTGATAGTTTATGTCCGAGTTTGAAGGTGTAGCAGTTGTTAAACAGGCGAGTATTTATTTTGATGGAAAGGTTACTAGCCGTACGTTGAAATTTGCGGATGGTTCTCACAAGACTCTCGGAATCATGCTGCCAGGTGAATATGAATTTAATACTGAAGCGAAAGAAGTGATGGATATTATGTCTGGTGAGCTGGAAGTCTTAATATCTGCCACTGAAGGCTGGAAAACAATCAGCGGTGGTGATGCCTTTGAAGTACCAGCTAATTCAAAATTCAGTTTGAAAGTTAACAGTGTTACTGACTATTGTTGCTCTTACTTGAAAGACCTCTAGCTTAAATATTTCTTCATCACGAACCAGGGCAGGATGTCCATATTTAACACTTAATGACAGCAGGAAAGATTGCCGAGGCACCAGATGCACGAGAATAAAAATTCAGAAGGCTGCCATTAGATTTAGGTTAAAGCCAATAACGCCGAAATTACTGGGAAATTTAAGACGTGTAACGGAGTGGAACAGTTTAAATTTTTCCACGTGCATGTCACTTGTTATGTTTATTGCTTAAAGCTATTATGTGTAAATAATTTCTATTTTATACACATTGGTGCAGATATGAGAACAAATATTGTCATAGATGATAGTTTAATGGCTGACGTGCTTCAGGTTACCGGGTTAAAAACAAAAAAAGAAGCTGTTGAATTAGGGCTTAAGACCCTGATTAGATTAAAAAAACAGGAAGAAATTAAAAAATTTAAAGGCAAACTTAAATGGGATGATGATCTAGAGAGAATGAGAACTGACTAGTGATTTTGGTAGATTCTAGTGTATGGATTGACTATTTTAACGGTAAAGAGTGCCCTGAAGTATTTTATCTGGATGCTATTTTAGGTGTGATGCCAGTAGTAATTGGCGATAATATTCTGACAGAGGTTCTTCAAGGATTTAAGGGCGATAAAGAATACAAAAAAGCTAAACAGTTACTCACTGCTTTGCCTTTGTTTCAACTCTCAAATAAAACTCTTGCCGTTAAGAGTGCAGATAATTATCGAGAGCTAAGAAAAAGAGGAATTACTGTAAGAAAAACGATCGATACGATTATTGCTACGTATTGTATTGAACATGATATCCAGCTTTTATTCACTGACAGGGACTTCTTACCATTCATTAAATATCTGGGCTTAAAATCTGCTATTTAAACATAACAGTCGAATTCATAGGTCGTTGACCCCTGAATACCATGCTTCAATAAACAATAAATCGGTATAAACCCATCATCATAATTTGAAGTAAATCCGTTTTTTGGTAAATATTATTT
>ERZ890953.1191-NODE-1191-length-13448-cov-4.504443_pt1 | contig 13448 bp, 13 predicted proteins | sample MGYA00521264_ERZ890953 | MGnify/ENA primary metagenome ERZ890953 (study PRJEB32303, sample SAMEA104408629) | aquatic metagenome | biome: Brackish water; feature: Chemocline; material: water | place: Baltic Sea | collected 2014-10-26T21:54:00 | depth 200 m ... | reverse complement strand
AATGCAACCATCCAACTCGATTTAAGCGATTCTGCAGATGCTTCTATTTGGACTTACGCTCTTGTTGCGCCCTTCCCGACTGTACGCGATGGAATTTCCAGCGAAGAGTTGCGCCAGGCATGGGATGGGAACGCTCCTGAACCCTGGGCTGGCTCAGCGTTGTGGATGGCAGAATCCACTAAAAAGGCATTTACCGCCAAATGGGGAGAATCAAGCCCAAAACAAGTGCGAACTGCCGACCTCGATGAATTGCTGGATATTGTCTGGGAAAAAGAAAACGCTTGGGCGATCATTCCCTTTGAAGAGATCCAGCCTCGCTGGAAAGTACTGACCATTGATGGGCAATCCCCATTGCATAATGACTTTGCCCCGGGAAATTATCCATTAAATATTTCTTTCGGTGTAGATACACCTTCTGCGCTACATTTGCCTACCTTCAATCGTGATCCCGAAAAACTGACCGTGATGGTGTTAACGGGCGTAACCGCGCTCGTGCGTGCGACCGCCTACACGATGGAACGCAAGGGCATTACCTACCCCGCTGAAAGCATCGGCGATTGGCTACGAGATGCCGATATTACGCATATCAGCAACGAAATTCCTTTTATGCCAACTTGCAAGCCCCCCACACCCGGACAAATTGGATTGCAATTTTGCAGCAACCCAGACTATATTGAATTGCTCGAATTTATTGGAACCGATGTCGTAGAACTAACAGGCAATCATTTTCAGGATTACGGCTCAGAGGCGACCCGTTTTACACTCGATCTATATGATGAAATCGGCCTGCCTTATTACGGCGGCGGCAGGGATTTGGCGGATGCGAGTAAAGCGCTCACGCTGGAGCATAATGGAAATAAATTTGCCTTTATCGGCTGTAACCCCGTGGGACCCGAATTTGCGTGGGCGCGTGACGATGGCTGGCCCGGCGCAGCGCCTTGTAATCATAAATTTATGGTCGCGGAGATTGAGAAATTACGCGCAGATGGCTATTTGCCCATCGCGACTTTCCAATACCATGAATATTATTCACCCGAAATCCGTCCCTGGCAGGCACGCGATTTTCGCCGACTGGCAGATGCGGGCGCCGTGATCGTCAGCGGCAGCCAGGCACATTTTGCGCAGGCAAAAGAGTTTTATGGCGATACTTTCATAGATTATGGTCTGGGGAATCTTTTTTTTGACCAAATGGATAACCCTGTGGTTGGCACACGCCGCGAATTTATTGACCGCCACGTCTTTTACGATGGTGAATATATCGCCACAGAACTGCTCACGGCCATGCTCGTGGATTTTTCCAAACCTATCCCGATGACAGAAGCAGAGCGTGCTGATTTTCTAAATTATATTTTTGAAGCCAGCGGCTGGATAGACTACCCAGCTACCCCTACGCCTGAACCAACAATGACGCTCACGCCCATCGTCATGCCACGCCCTTTCTATACTCTTACGCCCCTCCCTTATTATGGCGGACAGCATTAGTAGAAAGTAGAAAGACTTTTCATTTCGCTCAAGCAGGCGTGCGTCGCACCAGAACGATGAGAATCTGCCCTTCGATAGTCAAAATACTTGTCGATAAGCATCTTTTGTCGAAATTGGTGCGACACACCCTCTTTTCTTGCTCAAAAGCGAAAGCCCTATTCATCAAAGAATCTCCACAACACCTCTATTCCCATCTACCCGCACGCGCTGACCAGTTTGGATTTTCTCGGTAGACCCGCGCACCCCGACCACCGCAGGGATGCCATATTCACGAGCAACGACAGAACCGTGAGCCAGCGCACCACCGATATCCATTACTAACCCGGCAGCGTTGATAAAGAGCGGTGTCCATCCTGGATCGGTAAAGGGAGCGACCAGGATTTCGCCCGGCTTCAACATCTCGGTCGTTGGGTCGTGGATAACGTGCGCTATACCCTCGACGATGCCCGCCGAGACAGGATTACCCACCAAGGCATCGGGGGGCGCATCTTCCACACTATATTGGGCAACAGGCGTCTCGCCATCGCTGGTGATAACCACCGGAGGCGTTAATTTCAAGTAGCGAGCCAAATCTACTCGTCGCTGTGCAACAATTTCATGCCAAGAAGTCTCTTTATCATCCCAAATTTTTAATAATTCTTCCCATGTCAAAAACCAGATATCATCAGATGCGGAAAGTTTACCCTTGGCAACCAACTCGGCCGCGTTCTCTTTTAGAACTTCTTTGACTACCCCCACAAGACGCACCATCATGAATTTATGATGCTCTCGCATCCCGCCAGCTTCGATAAGAACATGATACAAACGTTTGAAGAGACGAAGGCGAAGTCTTCCCAAAATTCCTTTTCCAGCGGCCTCTACTAATTCAGCAAAGGCGGCTTCGCGTGCCTGCTCTTGGACATCAAATAAGGCACGGCTGCTCACATTTTTCTCAATATTTCCCGCGATCACACGAAGCACGGGCATGGGGTCTTCATGCCAGCGTTTCATACTGATATCCATCTCAGATGGACCGCGTGACCCATAACGCACCAGAAAATCATTCCAGCTTTCCAAAAATGGCGCACTGCTCTCGAATTTGGCAATATTTTCCAACCAAAGATGTGCATCATTCCCAAGATCGCTAAATGCCTCTACCAATTGTGGCGATTTTCTAGCTAACTCAGCGAGATCGCTGAGCATTAGGTTCATCTCAATAACCACGTTACCGGGGATGCCCAAAGTGAGCGCTTCTACTTTAGATGGCGAAAGCCAGCGGCTTGCCAATTTTGACAGCAGGCGCGTAGCAGCAATTCCAACAGCAGCTTCCGGCACCCAGTTCAGGAAAAAAGTTGCCGGTTTACAAAGCTCATTCAGAATGGCTTGAATCTGTACTTTGCCATTTGGGTATTCACGCAGATCGCGATCCGACTTGTTAATAAAATCGTCTATCAGGGCATTAGTTTGAGCAATAAAGCCACTTAAATTGCGTCGCCAAAGACTATTAAATATTCGACGAAGAGTGCCCGATATGCCTTTAAGAATCCCAAAGGGGAAATGCAACCCATGCGGACGCTTGAATTCCGGGCGTTGCGCAGCAAGTTGAAATAACTGCGGGATAAGCACATCAAATTGGGAGAGCCCACCTGAAATAACTCGTTTTAAAAGAGGATGGCGTAATGCCAGTGTTATATCAGCAAATAATCGACCACCGCTGGTACGTAAAATGCTGATTGTTCCATCATCCGACCTTAGCTCACGCGGGAGAAAATTTGGAAAATTCGACAAACTCAGGGGCGCCATGGCACGGGTCATGTTCTGCTGATGCCCCACGCTAAAGAATACATGCAAGCTATCGTCGGGGGATTTCAGCCCATCAATCGGATAGAGCGATGTGATTGGGCGCGCCTGTAATAAATAAATATTTCCGTCGGACATTGCCCACTCGATATCTTGCGGCGTCCCATAATGGGATTCGACCTTCGTCCCCATCTCGGCTAAAGACAGGATTTGATCGTCCGTGAGAGCGGCTTGCTTCCGTTGGTCAGCACCGAGCGTCTCTTGGCGTGTTCCGCCATCTTTTTCGGGATAAATGGCAATTTCCTTCTCCGAAATCTGACGCTCGATAATTGTCATCGTCCGTTTATCGACGCTATAGGCATCGGGCGTGACCAAGCCGCTGACGAGGGCTTCACCCAAGCCAAAACTAGCATCAATAGTGAGGGTGTGGCGGTGACCCGTGAGCGGATCTGCCGTGAAAAGCGTCCCCGATGTCTCGGACATAATCATCTGTTGCACTACGACAGAGAGATGCACATCTTTATGTGGAAAATTATTTTGAATTCGGTATAAAATCGCTCGGTCTGTAAAAAGCGAAACCCAGCAACGGCGCACAGCGTCTAATAATGCATCTTCGCCGATGATATTGAGATAGGTATCCTGCTGCCCTGCGAAAGATGCATCGGGCAAATCTTCGGCGGTTGCGCTGGAGCGGACGGCGTAGGCTGCACCGGCATCTGTTTCTTGCCAAGTTTGGCGCACGACATTTGCTATCTCGTTGGGGATGGGGATTTCTAGCAAAGTTTGGCGGACACGCTCTCCAATTTCCCGCACGCTTTCGAGATCATCGGTAGTGATGGTGTCGAGTAATGCGTAAAGCTCATCAACATTGGGGGCAGCGGCGATGAATTTCTCGAAGGCGGTGGTTGTGACGCAGAAGCCTGTCGGGACGGGGAAACCGGCGTTCGTCATCTCGCCGAGATTCGCTCCTTTGCCGCCGACCAAGCCTAAATCACGAGCGTTAATATCCGAAAAGGGGAGGATGAGCGGGGTTGTATTTGTCATAGTAATCCTGTGATTCCTTTTATCAAGAAAATTAATCCAAAAAGAAGGGGGGCAAAAATACCGATGGGACGGCTGTGTCTATTCAAAAATTCCTTAATCCCATTAAGCGTTTCTTTTGCACCTTTGGGGAAGGCGAGATAGATAACGACGGGGATGATGACGGAAAGGCAAAATACCAGCACGACCAATAAGGTGATGGTTATTTTCTCAGTGATGCGTAGCTCACTCAGAATGACAACCGATAAAGCGGTGAGAAAGAGTGCCAGGTTTTTGAAGTTGATCACGGAGACCATTGCGCCAAATCCGAAGGCTTTTGGTGGGGTGATCTTGTCTACAACAGAGAAAAAGCGCGGTTCTTCTTGCTCATCTGAAACGGGTTTACGCCAATTTCGGAATGCAATCCAAAGGAGCAGCGTTCCGAAGACGAGCAAGAGAATGGGGAAGAAGAGACTGGGTTCGCTAGGATTGCTTTCTACACTGCGATAGCCCAAACCGACGACTGAAACCCCTATGACGGTGTACGCACTGATATAACCCAAGGCATAACCCAGCCCGTTGCGCCAGCCCCGATCGGAGATGAGCAGCAGGATGACGAGGGTGATCGAGCCGACTGAGAGCAAACCGGAAGATGCCAAGAGCAGAGATTGAACGAGTACAGGGAACAAAACATTCTCCTTGAAGCGCCTTTTGTTATTGTTAGTGATTACTTGCTAATATAATAGCATTTGTTTTATTGTTAGTCAACACTAACATATGATAAAATAATTACGCTTTTCTTAGCCACTCACCCGGAGTACAGGATGCCTAAAATTCTTGAAGATGAGAAAATTTATTATGCTGTGATACAAGTTGTCGCTGAGCGCGGTTATATCGGGGCAACAACCAAAGAGATGGCAACTGCAGCCAATGTCAGTGAAGTAACTCTCTTTCGGAAATATGGCAGTAAACAGAAGCTGGTAAAGCAAGCCTTGTCATCGATCATCAGCCAGACAGATTTAGCCTCTGCTGCGCAATACACCAGTGATATTAATGCTGATCTGACCCGAATGGTTCAGGCTTATGAGGATGCAGCAGTTGAGCACGGGGGCTTCGTTTCAGCACTTCTCTCGGAAATGTCCCGCCATCCCGAATTGGTTGATTCAATAGACGAACCCTTGAACATCTTTCTGGGTATGGGGAAAATAATTGCTCGTTATCAAGAGGAGGGAAAACTGCAAAGGGGGCATCCATTACATATTCTGGCTACTTTGCTTGGCCCCGTGATGTACACCGCCACAATGCGCAAGGCAATCCGTAAGATTTCACTGCCCCCTTTTGATATACCAACGCATGTGACACGTTTTTTGAAAGGTCACTTGCCTTAAAATCTCTAGGTTTATCTCCTGTTCTTAAACTTCAACAAAAATCCCCCGCTCAACGTAATCATTGCTGAGGCGAGGGATTCTAAAAAGAAATCTGTTCTTTCGAGCATTGCATAGTTTGCTCGAAGCAAAGTATAAACACGCTCAAAATCAGCGTTACATTGACAAATCGCCTTCTTTTGAGACGCGATTAAAGATCATCAGAGAGGCTATTGTTAGCACCGCAAGAATCGTAGTCAATGCGGCTGAAACGCCATAATTCCCACGAATAACTTGTGTGTAAATTTCAATGGTCAATGTTTTCGTGCGCCCGGTATAGAGCAGGATGGCTGTGGAGAGTTCACTGATCATGGTAATCCAGCTCAAAATCGCGCCAGAGATGATACCCGCTGCCATCATAGGCATGGTTATCTTATAAAAAGTGTTGAGTTTAGAGCTACCCAAGCTAAGAGCCGCTTCTTCGATATTCATTGGGATTTGCTGCAAAATAGCAACACTAGAGCGAATGGTATAAGGAAGCCTACGAATGACCAGACCGATGACCATAATTGCCATTGTCCCACTTAATATGATAGGAGGCTTATTAAAGGCAATTAGCAAAACGATACCAATTACTGAGCCAGGGATAATATAAGGTACCATCGAGATCGAATCTAACGTACTGGAGATAATACCCGGTCGTCTGACAGAGATATATGCCAAAAGCACAGCCAGAAAAATGATAAAGACCAACGATATGGCAGGGATTACGATGGTGTTGGAGACTGCCTTGCCAACTTTGTCAAAGGCAGCAATATAGCTCTGAAAAGAATATCCAGGAGCAAAGGTTGTTCCTTTTGTATTCTTGAAAGATGTATAGAAGATATAAATTTGCGGCATAATCGAAATGCTTACCAACACATAAGAATATAGATGAATTAGAAACTTTTTTAGCCCTTTTGTTTCTTCTGGTCTGATCTTATTGATCGAATTCATCGTAAATGATTTTCGTGTCGAAAGGTATTTTTGCCCAAGGAAGACAAGAGTAGTGATGATGATAGCAATAATCGAAATAGCGGAAGCAAACCCATCGTCACCGCCAAGTTCGCTGATGAATTCGTTGAAGATGGTAACCGGGAAGGTTCTGTATCCTTCGCCGATCAGCATCGGGGTACCGAAATCCGCCAAAGCTCTCATAAATACGAGCAGACCGCCAGCCAGAAGGGTTGGGGTAATCAGGGGAATGATGATGATAAAGAAACGTCTTGTGCCAGAACATCCTAAATTTTCACTAGCTTCGAGGAGGGAATTATCTACATTTTTCAGTGCGCCAGAAACGTAGAGGAAAATTAGCGGGTAAAGCTGAAGGGTAAGTACGAGTAAAATCCCATAAAACCCATAGATATTGGGAATAGTTATCCCGATATAGTTCTTGAAGAAAAGTGTTATCACGCCACTTCGCCCCAGAAGAAGAATCCATGAATACGCCCCAACAAAGGGAGCAGACATTGAAGAGAGAATAACCAACATCCGTAAAAGTGCTTTGCCTTTTATATTGTAGCGCGTGAAGATATATGCCAAAGGAGTTGCGATGATAACGGTTAGGATAGTGACCCAAAAAGTCACTTTAAAGCTGTTTAGCAAGGTGTTGAAATAATAGGGCGTACTAAAAAACTTAACGAAATATGTCAGCGTAAATTCGCCAGTTTCTTTATCTAAAACCGCCTGCGCCATCAAATTTATCATAGGATAAATAAGAAAAATTCCATATAGGGCGAGAAGCCCAAATGTCACCAGTGACCAAAGATCAAAGCCAGATTTTTTCTTCATGATGCTCTACGCCTTTTTGATCAGATTTTCTTTGCTATCTTCTGAATATAAATTGATTTTATGGCTCTTAATGGAGAGAGAGACCTCTTCTCCCACGACTAAGGGGTTATCCAAAGAAGATTCGCTAATAATTTCAACAAGTTGTTTATTATGGCTAAGCTCTACCAGTTGATGTGTATTCAAACCCAAAAAGAAACTGTCTTTGATAATGCCTTTTAGCGGGGCATCACTATCTTTACCCATAATAAAGTCTTCTGGGCGAACTGAAAGAATGACAGGAGAGTCCTTTTCAAGTGAGATATTCTCAATTGCAAAGCGATATTCACCTAATTCAACCATTTTTTCGGAAGCACGATACTGCCCTTTAATAAAATTTGTTCTCCCGATAAAGGTTGCGACAAACATATTGCTGGGGCGGTGATAAATCTCTTGCGGCGTGCCTACATGCTGAATAATCCCATCTTCCATAACGGCAATTCGATCAGAAATCGCCATTGCTTCTTCCTGGTCGTGTGTCACATAGACGGTTGTAATTCCAACTTCTTTTTGAATATCACGAATCACCTGTCGCATTTCCAAGCGGAGCTTCGCATCCAGGTTGGAGAGGGGTTCGTCCATTAAGAGCACGTCGGGCTTGATGACCAAAGCGCGAGCCAGGGCAACACGCTGTTGCTGCCCACCAGAAAGTTGCTCTGGTTTTCTGTCTCGGTACTCATAAATTTGCATGAGCTTAAGGAATTTATCAGTTTCTTCCTGAATAACGGCTTTGCTAAGTTTTCAGTTTTTTAAACCAAACTCAACGTTTTGTCGCACAGAATAATGCGGAAAAATAGCATAATTTTGAAAAACCATCCCGATATTGCGATGGCTGACTTCCATATCGTTGATCTTTTTTTCGTTGAAATAGAATTCTCCACCCTCAATGGTATTAAATCCAGCTATCATTCTAAGCAGGGTTGTTTTCCCACACCCCGAAGGACCAAGAAGGGTGAATAATTCTTTATCCTTAATATCAACTGAAATATCTGAAATAACGGTGTTTTCACCAAATTTTTTAACTGCGTTATTTATTCTTATATTTACACTCATATTAATGCACCTTTTTTTCTTTTGGATGGGGAAGTAATAATGAATTTAGAAAATAATTTCTGAGATTATACTATTTTTATGGGATGAAAAACCGTGTCATACCCGATTTGGGCTTGGGAGCCTTCGATCAACATTTTCTCCGCGTAGACATTATTCCGCTCACGCCGCGCATCTGCTTGGGTGCAGCTCTCAAGCAAAAATTAAGTGCGAAGCGGTTTTATATCCCAAGTTTATTGCTAAGCCGATGTGCAACGCGCATCTAATTTATAAAAAAACTTGCTGGAGAGAAAATTTCTCCCCAGCAAGTTTAGGAACTTATTGAGTCACTACAAAAATTTCTTTGAAGTGATCTTGGAGGGCTTCTTTGTTCTGGTATACATATTCCATATCTTCTTCGAGAACATTAATCTCAGAGATATTGGTCATGTAGTCAGGGGTTGCGACATCGGCCATTACGGGGCGATTGGTCAAAGAGGTGCCAAAGGCATTTTGAATTTCAGCAGAGGTGATCAGGTCAATAAAGCGTTGTGCATTGACGAGATTCTTTGCGTCTTTGATGATGCCAGAGCCCGCGGGGAGGTAAACTACGCCTTCGTCCATGTAGATGACTTCAACGTCTGCACCGTCACGAACGAGGGTAACACTGGGATCTTCGTAAGAAAGACCAACGGTGTACTCGCCATCACGGACACCTTTCCAAACGGAGCTGGAGCTGTCGATTACGACGGTGTTGGCAAAGAGGTCAGCAACAAACGCCCATGCATCTTCACTTTCGTAGTCGCCATCGCCCATAGCATTGAGCATATTGGTCAGATGAGCGTAAGCACTGGAGGAAGCTGTTGGGTTAGCGGAAACGATTTTTCCAGACAATTCAGGGTTGAGAAGGTCTGCATAACCGTTGATTTCAATATCGCCAATGAGGGTCTTGTTGACGAGGATCACGCTGCCATCAAGAACGTAGGGCGTAATATAGCCGGTTGTGTTCTGATAGAGCTCCATGATGTTGTCGTTGTTGGCAGAAGTATAATCTTGGAAAAGATCTTCGTTGATCATATACGTTGCGTAAGCGCCACCGTATGCTACATCAGCATAGGGGTTATTCTTTTCGCCTTGCAAACGTTTGAATACTTCGCCGGTTCCAGCGGAAATAACTTCAACTTCGACGCCGTACATTTCTTCAAATACAGGAATGGTTGCGTTGAGCAGATTGTCGCTGTTGGGGGAGTAGATCACCAATGTGTCAGTTGCTTCTACCATTTCTTCTGCGGGTTCTTCTACTACTTCTTCAGTGGCGACAGGTTCTTCCGCTACTTCTTCCATTGCGGGTTCTTCTACTGCGGCAGGTTCTTCTGCGGGCGCGGGAGCGCCACAGGCGGCTAAAATCATGCTGGAAACAACCAGCAACCCCATAATCATCCAAAGCGTTTTCTTCATTTCTTATTTCTCCATATTAGGTTAATAAAATTAAACGGACTTAAGCTTAGCATTCTTTTAATTTATAGTAAATAGCCTTCTTGCTCAAAATTTTATGCATGTCTTGATACCGAGGCAACTTATCCCCTATTCTTAATTTCCAACAAGAATCCCCCATCCACCGTAATCACCTGCCCGCGAATCATTGCTGCGGCGGGTGATGCTAAAAAGGTGACCACACCCGCTACTTCCTCGGGCGTAACCAAACGTCCGGCGGGAGTGGCTTTGGCTGTTTTCTCGATCAGATTTTCTTCTTTACGCATCGAATCAAAATGCTTAAGAGCATCTGTCTCGACAACGCCGGGGGAAACGGCATTGACAACAATATTCATGGGTGAAAATTCCACAGCGAGATAACGCGTGAGGGCATTCAGCGCCGCTTTGCTCGCCCCTACCACAACATATTCGGGGAGAACATAATCTGAGCCAGGGCTGCTGATGCTGACAATGCTCCCGCCGCCGCGTTTTTCCATCAGCGGGGCGGCGCGTTGAGCGGCAAAAAGCAAGGCACGAGCATTGATATTCATTGTCCAATCCCAACCTTTGGGTTTTTGCTCCATCACAGAACGGTTATAGCCTGAAGCGGCGTTGTGGATGAAAATATCCAGGCCGCCAAAGGTAGATTCGATTTCACCGAAGAGGCGGGTGATATTATCGAGATTGCCCATATCGGCTTTGACGACGAGGGCACGCCGACCAAGCTCTTCGATCTCTTTAGCGGTAGATTCTGCGGGTTTGCGATTGCGGAAGAAGTTGATCACCACATCCGCGCCCAGTGTTGCAAAATGCAAGGCAATCGCACGTCCGATCCCGCGCCCTGATCCTGTTACCAAAACAATTTTATTTTCAAAGGGGAGTTTATTCATAATCAATTTTTGTATATCCTTTAAAATCCGCTATCTTTTCTATACCAAGAGCTTTCGCCTCCACTATGGCGGCATCCAGATCATATCGCAACTGCGCTACATTCACGCCTCTACAGGGCGAATCCCAACCACCCAACCATTTTTGGCTGCGTTCATAAACTTTAACGGCGCCACGAAAATTCTTTCGGCGCAGGTGATGATAAACCACCGCAGCCTGTAAAATGCCACGATAAAGATCGCGCACAGCACCTTCTTCTGCGTTCCAGGCATCTTCAAGGGCTTCGTGTGCCAGCCAATATTGCCCAGCATTAAAACGCTCAAGACCCAAACGCGCCAAAGGGTGTAAAGAATCATCACAAGGGGAGCTCATTCTCTGAGTATATCGCATCCCATAAGGTAAAATGCTCTTCATGGTCAAACTTTCTCGATACTTCTTTTTGTGGATGGGGGCAGCTGCCCTAGCATGGCAATTTTATGCTGCCGACGAAATTCGTCTCGCCCAAACATCTGTGGCGGCGGCACTACTCTGGACCTTTGGCTTGCTACAGCGACGGGAAAGGATTTCCCTCTTTGGCGCGATTCTCTTCGCTATGGGCACGATCGTGGGTCTCTATCGTGAACTCCCCTTTGGCTGGATGTTGGCTAGCGCACTCTTTGCCTATTTATCCTATGATCTAAGCAAATTTGCGCGCCGTCTAAAGTTTGCGCAATACGGGAAAGAAGATAATATCTCCTTGATTACACGCGTGCATCTTAGCCGTCTTGCACTGATGACCCTGGTGGGCCTTTCTATCAGCACCTTTATGCTTGTCTCACAAGATGAACTCGATTTTTATTGGGGAATTCTCGTAGGACTTCTTCTTCTTTGGTGGGGAATAGTCTTCGTAAAAGGAAAAAACGAGAATAACTTTTAAGTGTTAGACCCGAAAGGTTTTCTCCAGAATCTGCTTTCAAAAGATGGTTTTTCTGGACTAAAACCCTTTCAACATACGTTTATTAGAAACCTTTCGGGTCTCCCAACAGACTTTTTAGACCAGTTTTTCTAACCATTTATCAGTCTCTTTTGGAGAAGTAAAACGAAACAAATCCAGATGCTCATATTCTGGTAATGCTAAAAGCGCGGGAAACTCTCTTTTGCGTCGCCAGTAGGTTTTGAAAAGCCAATGAAAAAGGGATTCATCTGACCAAAGTTTGAGATGGGGTAAAAATGGCTCGCGGTTTCCGTTCCAGATCACTTCTTGTGTGAGGGCGCGGCGTATCGTTCGTGTGAATAAACGCCAAAAGTTGAGGGCAAGAGGATAATCGAGCCAGACGATGATCTCGGCGCGTGCCCAGCTCAAATCACGGACGACGCCGTAGTTTCCATCCACAGCCCAAGCATCCGCAGCGATCGCTTTTTTGACACGCTCACGCATCACTTCGGCGGATGCTTCCTGCCAGCCGGGATCCCAATGCAGGGCATCCAGCTCGATATGGGGAATGCCGAGTTTCTTTTCGATATTGCGCCCTAAAGTTGATTTTCCAGAGCCGGTTGTGCCAACAATGACAATTCTTTTGTAGGGGAAAGTTGCGTTTTTCATGCGGGGGAGTATAGCAGAATTTACAATCAGAAAGTATTTCTTTCTTTAAATTAAAAACTCTCCTAAATAGAAGAGTTTTCAATTTGTTTCTTTGTCCGATTTTCGATTATTACATTACTACCAGAATCGCGCCAAAGAGCAACATATTAACCAGATGATTTCCAGCTTCTATAGCCCAAACTTTCAGTCCATGACCAGCAAATAAATTGTTGACCAAATTTGTCGGAGCAATAAAGCCCAGCCAGATCATAAAACCTGCCTGTAACCCAGCCGCGAGCGTATTGCTGCCCATCACGGTCAGAAAAAGCGAGACAAAAACTGCCTGGATAAATGAAGCAAGAATAGTAAGTCCCCAAGTCATGCCTCCAGCATTTTCCATATTGCCAGTATCGTCCAAATCACTTTCAGATTTACAGATACCCTTCCACCAAGCAGGGAAAAAGGTTTTTGGGTGATACCAGACAAAACCACTAAGCATACTTACTACAACGCAGACAACGATGGCAAGCCAGTTGATCGAAGAAAAATCCATTTGAAAACCTCCTACAAATAAAGCGGATTGGTACACCCAACCCTTCTTAGTATATACAACACAGAATATATGTTCTGGGTTCGTTTTTTATTATCCAGAATTTTAGAAATGCGTCACAAGCCTATTATCGAAGAGAGCGCGCCAATTACGAGAATGGCAATAATAGTGGCTACAAGAGCCCCGCAGCCCCATCCTACAGAAACTCGTCGGCTCTGGGCAGATGTGATACCCGGCTCCAATCTACGAATATGCCGTACAGCCTGTCTACCAGCAAACATCCCCGTCAAGAACCAAACCACGCCAACCAGGAGAAAGAAGACCAGCACAATAATGAAAATCAGCCCAATTACTTCACCTATTGCACTTCCTATCCCCGCGCCCAGACACTCTCCAAATCCGAGTCCTTCACAACTGACATCATTTCCTTGAACGG